>Ga0209724_1001857_pt1 | contig 18649 bp, 18 predicted proteins | sample grotaG_FD_184143 | JGI IMG/M metagenome (GOLD analysis project Ga0209724, IMG submission 184143) | Glacier valley bacterial and archeal communities from Borup Fiord, Nunavut, Canada, to study Microbial Dark Matter (Phase II) -... | ecosystem: Environmental > Aquatic > Freshwater > Ice > Glacier ...
TGAATCATTGAGAAAAAATAAGATGAAAAAAACTCAGATTAATTAATAAATTTGACCAGGAAATCATCCTTTTTTTTGTGGCACAACATCACCGAAACAAGTGGCACAATTACACCGAAATATCTAGAAGTATACACAAATAGAAGGTTTCAGTCGTTAAATGATGCAGTTGATTGAAAAGATAAGCCAGCAACAAACAATAAGTAATTCCAAAAAGGAATGGATAAATTAAATCGACGGGGATCTGATTGTACAAATAAGCGTTTCGTCCAGCAATTCCAAGCTTTTCAAGTAATAAGCTTCCATATTCAGGTTCGGAACCCATTGGCATCATATCGAATATTTTCATGCCGCCAGAATATGTCATCACTTTAGGAATGGTTATCAGTAGCATAAAACCATAAACAAGATTGGTCAAAATTAAAAGAAACAAGACTTTCTTCCCTTCTATATTTCTATAAATCAGTTCCTTTATATGAAAATCCAACCTACGTATCAGCAAATGCATGTTAAATCAATTTAATTGACTCTTAAGTTTTTCATTATTATTATCTGTAATCTTTCGATCAACAATTTGTGCTAAACAGAAACCGCTGACAATTTACGAAATCAATTTCGCTTATTGCTTATGAAACTGAATAATTTATCAATGTTTTTTTAGGAAGTAATTTATATTGTTTCTAAGTTTCCCAATGTATATCTATTTTCAACAGTTGCATTTAATTTCAGTGATAGAATTCAGATATTCAAAGATCTACAATCAGAGCCCTATCAAACATGAATGGAAACTAAAAAGACTTTCAGTAAGAATTGCTTCTTTCTGAAAGTCTTTTTTATCTTGACACCTTTATCCTTCAATAAATGGAGACGAGATGTGTTAAAATTATATCTCTTTTCACTTCATTTTAAAACACAAAGTGAAAAGGGTTCCTATTTTTTTTTCTCAAGTGAGTTGATAGCATTCTGGGCAACTGCATTTTCAGGATCAAGCACAAGCAATTTCCTCCAATAGTCGAGTGAATTGGTATTATCACCCTTCACGTAGTAATAAAATCCAAGGTAAGAGAACACTTCAGAAATTTCCTTTTTGTATTTCACTGAATCTAAAATAAGAATTTCCAGTGCTTTTTCATAATATGGTTTTGCAAGTCCAAGAGTAACGTCTTTATCAACTACTGCACTTACCCTAGCTCTCCAGAAAGTACCCAGATAAGATGTTGGAGCCAATTCTTCAACCTTGGAGAACAAAGAGTCTGCCTGATTGCAATATTCAAGTTGTTTTAGTGAATCTGCATTATGTTTTAAGGGATCAACAGTGGTCACCAATGAATCCTTTTTTGCAGTCAGACTGCTGGCCATGGAATAATAAGCTTTACCTAAATTGTAATAATCAGCTGCTGTAAGATTTGGCTTCTTCGCAAAAAATTTAGCGCTATATTCAAGTCCTTGTTCGTATTTTTTTTGTTTATTGTAAGATTTTGAAATGTCATCATATATCTGAAATTGGGTTGAATCCTTTTTCAAAGCCATCATATAGGTTTCAATGGCCAATGAATCATTTCCGGCAGCACTCAACATTTTTCCATAGTACGAATAATCATCGGGTAATATTTTATCCGGAGGAATAAGTTTAAAAAACTTATCCATCACTTCCTTACCATTGACTAAATCCTTGGTTTCATAGTCGATATATCCCACCAACCGCAGCAATACATAGTCATTTGGATTCTTTTGTAAAAGTTTGCCAATCATTTCACGGGCTTGATCATATTGCTTGTTAAAAAACAAACTATAAGCGAAATGAGTGACATCATTATCGGCGGGTGTTATATTTTTGTAGTAAATATCAAAATTTTTGATTGCATCGACATATTTTTGATTGCTGTAATACAATTCACCCAAGGCTTTATAGGCAGGCCAATATTTTGGATTTATTTCAAGAGCCTTAGTAAGATACCCTATAGCTTGCTGAGTATTGCGGGTTGAAACCATTATGCTCGACGCGTACAAATAAGCTTCCAGGTTGTTTGGATCGAAATAAATAGATCGGTCAAAATTAATTGCAGCTTCACTGGTGTTTGATTGGTCAAGATTAATCAGTCCATTTAGAAAAAATGCTCCAGCATTCTTTGCATCAATCGCTGTGGCCATTGCAATATATCGTTTGGCTTCTGCCAGATTTTTAGGTGTTTGCTCATAGTAGAATTTACCGATTGATATGATTGCACCAACATCCTTCTTTGATTTTTTGATGGCATCTTTAAAATATGCTTCAGCAGCAGTTGGATTTGAAACAAGGCTTAATTTTCCCAAACCTGCAAAATTATAGGCATTTGACGAATTGGCATCAATACCATTCTGATAAAATACTTTTGCAGAATCCAATTTGCCTTTTTTAAAGTAATATTCGCCCATTCCATATAGAGCAGCAGAATTCTTAGGATCAGATTTCAGTAATCCGCTGAATATTTGCTTTGCTGCACCATACTCTTTCTGGTTTAGTTTCGCGAAACCGTCATTTTCCGTTTGAGCATTGACGATTCCAGCCATAAGAACCATGATTATTACTATAAAAGTTATTTTCCGTTTCATTTATTATTCTTTTTTAATTGAAATCAATCTTTGAAAATCGTTTTCAGGTTTTAATCCACAACGATAAATTATTTTCTGACCACGTTCGCTCGTTAAGTGTGCCAGAAATCCCTTCGCTAAACTTGCTGACGGGTCGGTATAAATTGCATAAACCTTCCGTATTAAGGGATAGGTATTGTTGTAAATACTGCTTACTGAAGGCAAATAACTAGTAGGTTGACTTACAGTTGACACAGTCGCTGAAACCGCCACAAAACTTACTTTTGTCAACGTCTCCTGCACTTGCATATTTTCAAATTCACTTAACCAGTTAAATCCAATAAATCCAATGGCATTTGGACTGGCAGTGACCATTTCAATCACCTTTCGGCTATCACCTGCAAATTTAATATCACCTGATATCTTATTGTTTAAACTTAACTTTTCATTCATATAACGAGTAACCCCTGATGCCTCTGCATCAAAAACCAATTGGATAGGTCCAGATTTACCTTCAACGTTCAACTGGTTCCAATTGGTGATACTTCCAGACATTATTTTCGCAATCTGGCCAATATTTATTGATATTGGTTGATTCCCCTGTTGAACAATCAATGCCACAGCATCATAAGCCAAAGGAATTGATTCGGGAAATATTTGTTTCGATTTTAAAAAATCGTTTTCTTTCTGATTTAATGGTCGGGCAACAATAGCTAACCTGGTTTTCTCCTGAAGCAAAAGGTTGATAGCATCATATTCGGATAAAAATTTGCAATCAACTGTTGAATATTTATAAAAAACCTGAAATACAGCTAATTCAGCTTTCATTAAAGGCATTAATGCTTCATCGGCTGCTATCACTACTTCTCCGCTGAGCATTGACTCAGGAATAGTATTCTTTGACCTGTGACAGCTTGTTATTATTACAAATAAAATCAAAATTAAATGCCAATTATTCCATTTCATCCTGATCCTCCTTTTGCGCTTTATATTCCTTGTAAGCCCTGTACCCTCTGAATGTACCATAGGCTATTACAGCCACTCCAAAAAGTGAAAACCTTATGTCAGGTTCCTCCTGCCCAACTGAATATTTCAGTAGCACAAGGAACCCAAGCACAAGATATAAACATACAACACATAAACTTAAAAAATATTTAGGTATTCTAAGTTTCATTTTATTATTGAAGGGTAAAATTGATAGGAATAGTATAGCTAACCCTAACAGTTTCGCCGTTTTGTTTTCCTGGAATCCACTTAGGCATCGCCTTGATTACACGAACAGCTTCCTGATCGAGAGCCGAGTCAACACCACGTAATACCTTAACGGTAGAGATACTTCCATTTTTATCAACTACAAAATTGACAAAAACTTTTCCCTGAACACCATTCTCTGTTGCAATTCTGGGATATTTTATCGCAGAATTCAAATACTTGCGCAAAGCGGCTTCACCACCCGGAAATTCAGGCATCTGTTCTACGATAGTATACGGTTTTGAAACACTGTCTTCACCAACAACCATTTTGTTGAGATCAGCAATATCCATGCCATGTTCTTCGTCAGTACCTTTTATATCCGCTGTAGAAATATTCACATCCGCATTGGTCAGTTCCTCCTGGGTTTTAATCTGTTCATCTTCCTGAACTTCATCATCAGGCTTGATTACAGGAGGAGTAAATTTAATGGACGATTTCAAAGGAGGAGCAGGCTTTTCAATAACTACATCAATAGGCTTCTCTACCTTTTTAATAATCTCAATATTCGACAGGGTGGTTACATCGACATTTCGTTCTTTGCTTTTTGATGTAATTTGATTGTATAAAATTGGCAACCAAATTACCATTGCAAAAAATGTTAATGCACCAATAATACCCCATTTATGACGACGTGCGCTATCTTTCCGAAGTTCGTAAGCGCCGTATCCCTGGTTCCGCTCCTTAAAAAGGAGATCTACCCAGGCTTCATTAAACAAGTTTACTTTTTGAGACATAGACTGTTTCGTATTTTAGGACTACTTCGCAGCAGTGGTCTTTTTATCGATCAATGCGAGGTCTTCTGGGGTTATATCAACTATTGCATATCGTCCTATATTACATATCTGCATCTCGTCGAGAATGTCGACCAGATTTTTATAGTTCGAATCGTCTGTTGCTTTGATCATGACGACAGGCGCATCTTTTGAACTTCGATAATCCGATAACCTTTTTTTGTAATCTACTTCACTTACTTTTTTATCGGCTCTATCTTTTTTCAATTGTTCAACCTGTTTCATTACATCATAATTCTTCGTCATCAATACTGTTCGTACTCCTGTCGATGAATAATCAGTTTCAATCACTTTCGGATCAATGCCATTCTCTTGAGTTCCGAAGAAGTAATAAAGTTTATTTTCTTTCCCAAGCAAAATAGTCATTGCCTGTGAAGCCTTTACTTTATTTTGTTCATCTTCCTGAACCTTGTCTTTCGATGGAACACTTATTTCCATCGTTTGAGGTTTAAGCATTGACGTAGTGAGCATAAAGAAGGTAATCAACAAAAACCCAAGGTCAACCATTGGTGTTAAATCGACACGGGTGGCATGTTTCTTTTGTTTTGGCTTTTTACCTTTTTTGCCTTCTTTTTCTTGCATTTCTGCCATAGTACTTCCCTTTCTAGTTAGTTGGTTCCTTCTCGAGGCTGGTGATTAAATTATACCTATTCTCTTTGATTTTCACAAGAGAAGCCATAACGTCCTTAATCACTTTATAAGGAGTCTGAGAGTCAGCCTTTATAGCTAGCCGTAATTTACGGTTAACTTGCCGGGCAGTGCTTATCCATGTTTCAAATTCTCGAGATATAGAATCTGTTGGTATTCCGATTGCAGCTTCTTTACTGTCCCTCTGGTCTGGTTTCAAAGCGAGGAATGAATTCATTTTTCCGATCGGAACGCCCGACATGCCTATTTTGCTAAACTCATTCAGTTCTTTTTCAGTAAAACTGATTTTGTAAGCTTTTCCAACATTGTCAAGTACTTCCTTTCGATCATTCTGTGCATCCAAACCGATGAAAACCTTGCCCTCTTTGTCGATCAATACTGTAAGAATGTCTCTTTCGTCAATTTTAATTTCTGAGATCGACGATGGTACAGCGACAACAATAGGTTCTTTGGCTACAAAATTGGATGTAAGCATGAAAAATGTAAGCAGTAAAAAAGACACATCACACATCGCTGTCATATCGACATTGGTGGTTTTTCTGGGTACTTTTACCTTTGGCATTTTTTATCTTGTCTATTAATTCTTAGATGCAAATGTATTAACAATGGTAAAACCGCCTTCATCAATTGAATAAGTCAACTTGTCAATTTTTGTTGTAAAGAAATTATAAAAAATAATGGCCAAAGCTGAAGTACCAATTCCCAAAGCAGTATTGATCAACGCTTCAGAAATACCTGATGCAAGAGCTACTGAGTCAGGAGCACCTGCATTTGCCAAAGCTGAGAATGCCTTGATCATACCGATTACTGTTCCTAACAATCCAATCAAGGTAGCCAGTGAAGCAATTGTTGACAATACTACCAGATTCTGCTCTAATGCAGGCAATTCCAAAGAAGTAGCTTCTTCAATTTCTTTCTGAATAGATACAATCTTTTGATCTTTTGGAAGCGTTTTTTCCTTTTCCATTTCCTGGTATTTTACCAGTCCACTCAAAATTACATTGGCAACTGATCCTTTTTGATCATTACAAACTGTTTTTGCTTCATCAATTTTACCAAGATTAAGCAAATTGTTGATACTGCTCATAAAGGTAACTACCTGACCTTTACCGGCTGCTTTACTGATGGCAAGGTAACGTTCAACTGCAAATGCCAAAACTGTAAGCATTAAACTCATAAGGATAGGTACAATTACTCCACCTTTGTAAACAATACCAAAATAGTTTCCGGGTAGTGGTACGTTTGCATTGTTACCGCCCACGAAATTGGACCCAGAGCCAAAAACAAAATTATAAACAATAATCGCTGCCAATAAGGTTATTGGAATAACTGCCGTAGCGAAGCCTCCAGACAAGCCCTTAGTCGAATTTTTACTTGATTTCATTTTTACTTTAAATTTAATTAATTATAGGAAATATAATGATTATAAACATTCAATTTTTTACATCGCGACAAATATAGAATTTTCAAACATTTCAAGCAAATATACCAGTACTGAATTATCAACTAATTTCAGTAATAAATAGTTTACAATACTTAAAACATTCAAGTCGTTTCTATTTTGAAGATAAATTCTCCATCAATTCAAAAACATCTCAACGTTATTTATTTAATAATATGCAAGATACAAAACATTTTCTTAATGTAAAAATAATGCATCAAAAAAGATGCTGCAAATATAACAAACCATCACTTAAAAATAGCAATTGGGAACACTTTTGTATTCCAAGCTTCAAACTTATTGACTGTGACAATATTTAGCTGTCTTTTTTCACAGTTTTTAAACCAAATAATTGTCGCATCTGTCGGATTTGAGGTGGTTTTAACTCCTCCAATCACCGTAATCTGAACTGCTGAACCATTGTTAACTTCAAAATAGAAAGGTTTCAGATCCGAATTTTCAGAAATAATCAATTGACTGAGGGGAAATTTAACTTCGGGGGCAGTTTCTTCATATAGAAATTGTGTCGTGTAACCTTTTATAGTATCCATCCATTGGTTAAGGGTTTTGAAATTGTCAAGTTCAGGCTCATGTCCCAATCCTTTGAGCGAAACCAGGCGGCTCCGAATACCAAGAATTTTCAGCCGGTCATCAATCAATTTCGATCCATACATTTTATCAACCATCAACCGATTGATCATCATTGCATTGCGGAAAGGATAATCGGTTTCATAGGGAACTATTTCATCAGCTGTACCATGGACAGATAAAACTGAAATTTTTTCATTCCTATCAATGATATTTACATCTGCAAGTCCTCCCCACAAATTGATAACTGCCTTAATATTAAACTTTTCAGTGTATTTATTACCCGATTCTTCAATCTTTCTAAGGCTGCCTTCCTTGCTTGCTGCCTTGATCCGATCGGGCCTCTCATCATTGTCCATAAAGGCTATATTGAGTGATGCCATTGCCCCGGCACTGGTACCTCCAACATAAACCTGAGTAGGGTCAATTCCAAGACCTACTGCATTGTGCACCAGAAACCTAAGTGCTGCACTTGCATCCTGGATGGCCCTGTAAGCGCTCAATTCAACATCACTAGGTGTTAATTTAAACCCAAGTCGATAGTCAATTGATGCAACAACATATCCCATTCTGGCCAATGAGTTTGCCAGGTTCGCTTCTGCAGCCGATTCTTTACTGCCTATATAAAATGCACCACCATGAATAAGCATCACCAAGGGCCTGTTTTTAAATACATCGGTCTTGGGATAGTAGATATCTAGTTTCAAGTCAAGCAGTTCAGGATCGTTGAAAGCCTTAACCAATCCTTTTCTTAAAGTGGTGATATAAGGGTCGTTTGAATAGGGTGATCGGGTCCAGTAACCTTTGGCCTTCCCATATAATAGATCACTCTTTATGTCCACACCACTAAATATTTCTTTTTTATATCGGTCTGTTGGTGTTACAACTATTTCATTTCGGCGCACAAAATCAAGGGTGGTCTTTTGTCTCCAGAAGAAGAAAATCTTTTTCTTGTTGAAAAGAGAAAGCGTTCCTGAAAATTTATCCGGACTTAAATTGGGTGATTTCATCTTTCCAACATACAAGTCAGATTGAAAAATTAAATGCTTGCCGGTTGTGCTCAAAGTAAACGGATGAGTTTCCTCAACGGCTTTACCACGGTTCATCAAAAAATATCCTTTCAATGTTTCAGCATCAGATTCATCAACGACCAGCACCATTGGATCGCTTCCAATCTTACCGTCATAAACACCTTTTCCAGGATTTGCGTTTTGTGAAAATGCTTGTTGACCAAATGTTGAACCAAGACCCAAAATCAGCAGAAAGAGGGAGATAAACTTAATATTGCAAAACTTCATTGTGTAAATATTACTACAAATAATGTTTAAATGAGGATGCAGCTTTACTATTTAGGGATGTCCTTATTTAGGCTTCAAAATTACTTATATTTATCTGAATAAAGCCTTTTTATTCTAAAATTGAGATAGAAAATCAAGATTATCCTTTCAAATACTTTTCAGAAAGAAACAATGGTGTTGACTATTTAACTAATTTTATCAATATAAATCAACTATAAAAATATTATTTATATTTGAACCCTATTTAGAAAAGTCAAGTTACCTTTTGAAGAGATTAAAGTTCAAAGTTGAAACTTCAGCCTAATCCAAAAAGTCTTCCCGAATAGTCAGAATGCCACGAAGTCTCAAAGTCTCAAAGTTACACTATATATATATAACTGATAATAAATGCTTTGTGTACCTTACGGTCTTTTTGTCCTTTTGGAAATTCTTATTTTAGAAACTTTTCGGAGTGGCTTCAAACGGTAAGCTATTCAAAGTAAATAGATTCGATATCCAATTTCCAGGCCTTATGGAAAAGATCTGATCCCAGTATAAACTACTACAATTGTCATACATCTGTCTTACATCTGTCTTACTTCTGTCTTACCACTGTCTTGTTAAAAACGTATATAAACTGTATATATTCAGTATATAAACCGTATAATTACGTATTATATACGGTATATATACGGTATATATACGCTTTATATACGTTTTTAACAAGACAGTGGTAAGACAGAGTTAAGACAGTAATACATTTCGAAGCATACAGCACAGAGGTTAGATCAAAACTGATGTGTACTTATGGACCTGGCAAAATTGCCCTTTTGAGCCTCCCCCACCCCTCCAACAATGAAAAAATGTTCCTTCAGAATATACCTTATATATATACATCAAAATGAAAGGTCAATTCGATGTCCAGGTCAGTGTAATCAGCTTTACCCGTTTCAGAAAATTTTAACAAATAAAATATGCGTTCTAAAATTAATTTTTGCTGAAAACCTTTTTTTTATAGCGTAATAGTCTTATTTTTGCGGTTCATTTATTTAATATATTGTCTAACTCATTAATTAATTGATTATTAAATGGTAGAAAACAACACAGAGAATCTTGATCCCAAGGTAGAACTCGAACAACAGGAAACTGTTGAAACACCAACAGCAACAGTTGAAGAAACTGAAGTACCTGCTGTTGAAGCTCCTACAGCTGTTGTAGAAGAAGCTGTTGAAACACCAGCCGCCGTTGTTGAAGAGGCAGTTGCACCCGCAGAACCAGTAGCAGTTGACGAATTTGCTGCAGCTCCAAAGATTGCAAAGAAGGCTAGACCAGCAAAAGTTCTTGTCGCCGACAATGCTGACTTTGACTGGGATGCCTTGGTAAAAGTCGACAAAGGATTCAGCGGAAGAGGTGCTGATGAACTGGGAGCACTTTATGAGAAAACCCTTACAACTGTTCAGGAAAAAGAAGTAGTTGAAGGTAAGGTTATTTCAATGAACAAACGCGAAGTCGTAATTGATATCGGTTACAAATCGGATGGTATCGTGAGTTTGAACGAATTCCGCTACAATCCTGAATTGAAACCTAAAGATTTGGTTGAAGTTTATATTGAAAGCCTTGAAGATTTAAAAGGCCAGATGATCTTGTCTCACAAAAAAGCAAGGGCATTGCGCTCATGGGATCGTGTAAACGAAGCTCTTGAAAAAGATGAAATAATCAAAGGATACATCAAATGCCGTACCAAAGGCGGTATGATCGTTGACGTATTCGGAATTGAAGCATTCCTTCCAGGTTCACAAATTGATGTGAAACCAATCCGTGATTATGACATGTATGTTGACAAAACTATGGAATTCAAAGTGGTTAAGATCAACCATGAATTCCGTAACGTGGTAGTTTCTCACAAGGCATTGATCGAGGCTGAACTCGAATTGCAGAAGAAGGAAATTATTTCTAAACTTGAAAAAGGACAGGTACTTGAAGGTACTGTTAAGAACATCACTTCTTACGGAGTATTTATTGACCTTGGCGGCGTAGATGGATTAATCCACATCACCGACTTGTCATGGGGCCGTATTTCTCATCCAAATGAGATTGTTACTCTTGATCAGAAACTGAACGTTGTAATTCTTGACTTCGACGACGAAAAGAAACGCATCGCTTTGGGTCTGAAACAGTTAACTCCTCATCCATGGGATAGCCTTGGCGCTGAACTAAAAGTTGGCGACTCTGTAAAGGGTAAAGTAGTTGTGATGGCTGATTATGGCGCATTTGTTGAAATTGCTGCCGGTGTTGAAGGTCTGATCCACGTTTCTGAAATGTCATGGTCACAGCATTTACGCAGTGCTCAGGACTTCCTTAAAGTTGGCGACGAAGTAGAAGCTCAAATCTTGACACTTGACCGTGAAGAACGCAAAATGTCTTTGGGTATCAAACAGTTGAAGACTGATCCATGGCAAGATATCGACACTGTTTTTGGTGTTGGAACAAAACACAAAGCCAATGTACGTAACTTCACCAATTTTGGTGTATTTGTTGAAATTCAAGAAGGTGTTGATGGCCTGATCCACATTTCGGATCTTAGCTGGACGAAAAAGATCAAACATCCATCAGAATTTACTTCAATCGGTGCTGAAATCGAAGTGATCGTTCTGGATATTGACAAGGAAAACCGTCGTTTAAGCTTAGGACACAAACAGTTGGAAGAAAATCCATGGGATGTGTTCGAAACGATCTTCTCTGTTGATTCAGTGCATGAAGGAACCATTATTGAGTTATTCGATAAAGGTGCAACAGTCGCTCTACCTTATGGTGTAGAAGGATTTGCAACTCCACGTCACCTTGTAAAAGAAGACGGAACTCAGGCAGTAATCGAAGAGAAATTGGAATTCAAAGTCATTGAATTCTCAAAAGCAGCCAAACGGATTATCCTATCTCATTCAAGAGTTTTCGAAGATGAGAAAAAAGCTGAAGAAACAGCAAAGAGAAAAGTTCGTACCAAACCTGAAGCAAGTAAGGCTGTAAAACCAGTGAAGGAAACTGTTTCAGAAAAAACAACTCTGGGAGATATTTCTGAACTTGCAGCTTTAAGAACTCAGATGGAAGCTGACGAGCAAAAAGAAAACTAGTTTTTTGCATGTACAAATCCAGTAGTAGAAGCTAAGTTGATTCTGATGGAAAAAGGAAAACAAATAAACTGATCATGTCAGCCGATGTAACGCCTTTTGAATTGACCATACTTGGCACAAGCTCTGCATTACCTACATCAAACAGATATCCAACCGCTCAGGCACTTAACGTGCTTGGGCGGTTTTTTTTAATCGATTGCGGAGAGGGTACCCAAACGCAAATGAGGAAATTCAAGATTGGATTTTCGAAGATTAATCAACTATTTATAACTCATCTACACGGCGATCATATCTTTGGATTGATCGGATTGATTTCAACATTGGTACTGCTGGGACGCAAAAATGATCTGCATATTTATGCTCATTCTGATCTTCAGAAATACCTTTCGGCGCAATTGAATTTTCTATACGCCGTCGATATTCCCTACAAAATTGTTTACCATCCTTTGAATTTCAAGAGTGAGCAGTTGATTTATGAAGATAAAAAAGTCACGATTTATTCCTTCCCCCTTTCTCATCGAATACCTACATGTGGCTTCAGATTTGAAGAGAAACCGGCATTACCCAATTTGAAGAAACAGAAGATTGAGGAATTCCAGATTCCAATCCGAGACAGACAGAGGATCAAGGAAGGCGGCGATTTTATAACTGATGACGGGAGGTTAATCCCTCATTTAGAGCTGACTACCTATCGTTTTAAGCCACGATCGTTTGCATTTTGCAGTGATACCCGTTTGGATGAATCGTATATCGAATCAGTCAGGAATGTTGATTTACTTTACCACGAAGCCACTTTTGCAGACGACAATCGTGAATTGGCTACAACCACCTATCACTCAACGGGTAAAGATGCGGCAACTGTTGCATTAAAAGCCCAGGTCGGTAAGTTGCTCATTGGACATTTTTCAGCAAGATACAAAGACCACCAGCCCATTTTAGATGAAGCACAGAACATTTTCCCAGATACAAGGGCAATTGTGGAAGGCGATGTGATTGTAGTTGAGAAGATTAAGAGATTACTCTAAAAAGAAATCCTTATTGAAATTCACAAGGTACAATCGCTCTGTAGGCCTTGTAAATGCTGTATACAACCATCTTAGGAATTCTTTGTTAAGCATCTCTTCAGTTAAATATCCCTGATCAACAAAAACGGCTCTCCATTGCCCTCCCTGGGCCTTATGACATGTAACAGCATACGCAAATTTAACCTGGAGTGCATTAAAATAAGGATTCGCCTTGATCTTTTCCCATCGGTTTTTCTTACTTCGGATATCTATATAATCCTCTGATACTGCATCAAATAGTTTACGGTTTTGTTCTCCACTTAGCGAGGCAGATTCGATGGACAGGGCATCAAGAATGATCTTGCAATCGAATTCAATATCAGGATAATCGAGCAGGCGCAGACTCACATTGGCAAATTTGAAGCCATATAATTCTTCATGCTTATAAATAGAAATAATTTCAGCAATATCACCATTGGCTATAAAGTCGATCTTCTCATTTTCCTCCAGCCAGAAATAATTGTTCTTCACCACCATAATCAAATCGCCAACCGAAATATCAGCCTCCTTGTACAATATAGCGCTTCTGATACCCTCATTGAATTTGTTGGCACGTTTATTCGATCGTGTAACCACAATGGTCTCAATCAATCCAAAACGATCGTAACAGGTGGAGATCTCTTCAATCAAATCAGCTCCTGAAACCTGTCTAACATCATCAAATAACTTGCTTTCAAGATGAAAATAACCCGACTGGTAACTTCCATCGGTAATTAAATTGCGGATAAAAGTTGCATTGAACAAAATGCCTGAATGAAGATCCTGCCTTACAACTTCAGTTAATTCGTACTCAAAAACATCACGATCATAAAAATCAAGTTCTTCTTTGGACAATGCAGGACTCACATCGAGACCCACGGGAGGAAGTTGAGCGGTATCTCCAACCAATAACAATCGGCAATTGGAACCGGAATAAACATATTCAATTAAGTCCTCCAACAAACGTCCAGAGCCGAAGATAGAAGTCTCACCTGTTGAATTTGAAATCATAGAGGCCTCATCAACAATAAAGAAAGTGTCCTTGCACATATTTTTATTCAGAACAAATCTACCTGTACCATCACTGGAAGATTGTTGCCTGTAAATGTTTTTATGAATGGTATAAGCATTTTTACCTGCGTAGGTTGAAAGAACTTTAGCAGCACGTCCAGTTGGGGCAAGTAAAACAGAATTAAATTTGAAAATCGCAAGAGTTTTCACAAGCGAACTTAAGAAGGTAGTTTTACCCGTACCTGCATAACCTTTTAATAAAAAGATGGCGTCAAGCTGAGATTCGGCAATGAAGTCTGCAAGTTTAAGTGAAAGGGCCTCCTGTCCCAAGGTAGGAGACTTACCCAGATTTCTAATAATTTCGGATTGGATGTGATTTTTTATCATATAATGCTAAAATAATGCAAATCCAAAGAATATAACTACTATTTTTTGTAAATTTGCAAACACACAAAGCTAATCATAAAAATGGTTAGTAAAAAATTATAATATCGGTAAGATGGAAGATTTTCCTTATGCATGAAATAAATTTTATTGACGATACATTTGATTTAAAGCACGCTACCGAATACCACCTATCCATACAGGTTGGCCTGGATGGCTTTTCATACTGCATACTGGATATACGGCACAAGAAATTCATCCTTTTGCAACATATTCCATTAATTGTTGGAAAATTACAATTTCTTCCAAAAAAGATGGAAGCGATATTCGATCAGGACGAAAGACTTTCGGCCTCCTATCAATCCATTTCAGTTTCTTATTCAACCAACAAAGCCACCTTGGTTCCAAAAACATACATTGATTCAGAGTTAGTTGGCAAAATTGCAGAACTCACCAACGACATCAGCAGGAACGAAGATTATGCCATAAATGAATTGCCAGGCTTCAATCAACAGTTATTATTCATTTATCCTAAAGAATTAATGACTCTCCTGAACCGTAAGTTTACACAATTCAGCTTCATCCATAAATCTGTTCCCCTATTGGCTTCGGCTATGGATCAGCGGGATGAAAAGAAGAATACATTGTTGATCAATTTTGAAAAGCAAACGGTCAGGATGATCGCAATTAAAGATATGCAGATAGCCTTATACAATAATTTTCACTTCAAAAATGAAGATGATTTTTTGTACTATACCTTAAATATATGTCACACCTTGCAAATTGATCCACAACGCGATGAACTGTTAATTGGCGGTTACGTAGCCGATGATTCGGGTTATATCCGACAGCTAAAAAAGTATGTCAGCAATATCAGTTTTCTGAAACCTTCTGCAGGTTCATTTTACAGCAACACTTTTGATAAAGTTCAACAACACCAGTTTGTAAGTCTCTTAAATTCATTTCAATGCGTATAGTCGGCGGAATATATAAAGGCAGGGTATTTAGTCCCGGTAAAACATTTAAAGCAAGGCCAACAACAGATATGGCCAAGGAAAGTCTGTTTAATATTCTTCAGAACTCCATAGATTTTGAAAGTATCCGTGCACTCGATTTGTTTTCGGGAACAGGAAGTATCAGTTACGAATTGGCCTCTCATGGATGTACCGATGTAACTGCTGTTGAGATCAATCCGATGCATCTACAGTTCATCAAAGAGGTAATTGAAAAGCTGGGTGAAAAACATATAAGGGTAGTAAAATCGAATGTTTTTGTCTTTGCAGCCAGAATTAAAGAGCAGTTTGATCTTATATTTGCTGATCCACCGTACGATCATCCCAAATTTGCAGAGGTGGCCGATCTGATTTTCAAAAACAATTTACTAAAACCAGGAGGAACATTCGTCCTTGAACATTCAGGCCAGTTTGATTACTCTAAACATCCGAATTTCAAAGTCTTACGTCGATATGGAAGTGTTCATTTCAGCATATTTGGTGCAGAAATTGAAGAAGAGTAATAATCAACTGTAATACAGCATGTCGGCACTTAATTCCTGATCGTTCGGCCATGAGATAAAATAGCCGTTATTTTTCACTAGTCTAAAATAGACAGGATCCTTTAACTGGGAAAATATTCCCTTATCAAGAAAAGTAGTAAGATCAATGGATTTAGTTTTACCATCTGAAAACTCAACCACAAGACAGTTATTATCTGCCACTTGTATATTTTTAATCGTGTTCATTATTTAAGTGTTTAATTTTAAATAACAGAAAAAGGAATCGTTTGTAGGTCTTTATAAATCTTTTGCAACTTGATTTAGTTCTACGGTCAATCCCAATGCGTTGACTATACGGTAAAAGGTGGAAACTTTTGGCTCGGTCTTCCCATTTTCGATGCGTGATATATATGATTTATCGGTCCCGATGCGTTCGGCTAACTCAGATTGTGTAAGGTGAGCTTTTTTTCGCGCTTCTTCCAATATTTGCCCGGTGTAATAGGCATAAGCTTCTTCTTCAAACGCAATTCTTTGTTTGCTACCCTCGGCTCCGTATTTTTTATCCAGCACTTTGCTGTAATTCTGTATTTGATTATTTTGTTCCATAATACCAACAAATATAAGTATAAAAATCATTATATTTGTAACATTAGACTTCAAGTTAACACTAATACTTAAGTTTACAAATCTTCAACTATGGATTTATTTCAGGCAAATAACGTTGTGAAGGAATATGCCGGACATGTGGCATTAAGCTCTGTCAGCATTTCTGTAAAGGAATCCTCTGTATTTGGGTTACTTGGTCCAAATGGCGCAGGCAAAACAACCCTTATCCGGATCATCAACCAGATAACAGCTCCCGACAGTGGAGAACTGTTTTTTGAAGGACGACGGTTAAAAGCAGACGACATTTCCCAGATTGGCTATCTTCCTGAAGAACGTGGATTGTATAAAAAAATGAAAGTTGGCGAACAGGCACTGTATCTTGCCCAGCTCAAAGGGATGTCGAAGAAGGATGCCCTGAAAAGTCTGAAATACTGGTTCGAGAAGTTTGAGATTCAGGCATGGTGGGGCAAAAAGGTAGAAGAGTTGTCGAAGGGAATGGCTCAGAAAGTGCAGTTTATCACTACGGTGATCCATCAGCCAAAGTTATTGATATTTGATGAACCATTTACAGGGTTCGACCCCATTAATACGAACCTGATAAAGAATGAAATCCTTGAATTGAAAAAACAGGGTACCACCATCATTTTCTCAACCCATAACATGTCGTCTGTTGAAGAAATATGTGATCATATCGCATTAATCAATCAATCAAAAAAGATACTGGACGGCCAAATTGACGAAGTGAAACAACAATTCAAGACCAATACCTTTGAAGTGATATACAGAGGTGAAATCCTTGATATGAACCATTCCTTAGGAATTCAATTCAACATTTTAGAACAGGAACAAACAGCACATCTGAATCGAATGAAGATCCAGTTAACTATTGGCCAAACAAATAATGAGTTATTAAAATTGCTGATGAATCAGTTTGAAATCGTATCGTTCAACGAGTTAATACCCAGCATGAACGAGGTTTTCATCCATGTAGTAGAACAATCAAATCGTGAAAACAAGTTGTAAGATATGAACAAATCCATTTTAATACTCAAACGCGAATACCTGACACGGGTAAAGAAAAAATCGTTCATCATCATGACATTGCTGATTCCCATAATGATGGCGGCATTCACTATTTTACCTGCCTACCTGGCTTCAATGGACGATACCGAACAGCGCACCATTGCTGTTTACGATCCAACAGGACTTATCCTGAACAAGATGGAGAATCAGGGATACACTAAGTTTCATTACATCCCTGAACAGCAGTACAATGAATTAAAAACGGACTTCAAATCAAATGAGTTCTATGCTTTGTTGGTTATTCCTGAAAATATTCTGACCATCAACCAGGCTGAATTGGTTTCAGATAAACAAATAACATTCGATATCAAGAACATGGTATCTGACCGGATAGGAACGATAATTGAAAATGAAAAAAGACAGCAGGTAATCAATGAAGCAGGAATGCCTGATCTGGAGAAAAAGTTGACAGCTACAAAAACCCATATAGAACTCAATACCATCAAAGTAGGTGAAAGTGGCAAGGCAGTTAAAAGTTCAACTGAGATAGCAATGGTCATTGGCTATGCATCTGGTTTTCTGATTTACATGTTTGTTTTCATCTATGGAACCATGGTAATGAAAGGGGTGATGGAAGAAAAATCAAGCCGCATCGTTGAAGTAATCATTTCATCAGTTAAACCATTTCAATTGTTATTTGGAAAGATTATTGGAATCGGGTTGGTGGGATTAACCCAGATTGCCTTATGGATTGTACTGGGAACCGCCATTACTGCTGGTATTTCAACCTTTATGGGTGGTGGGTCTGCCATTGGTGCTCAGGCTACAGATATTATGTCAGGCGGACAGGCGATGGGACAAGTGGCTTCAGCAAATGCTGCCAATCCAAATATTGCATCCGATATTATACAAATGATCGGCAATATGAATCTACCGCTGATTCTATTTGCATTGTTTTTTTATTTCATAGGAGGATTTCTTTTATATGCCTCACTAATGGGGGCCATTGGTTCGGCAGTTGACAGCGACGAAGATGCTCAGCAAATGATGCTTCCTGTAACTATGCCGCTTATCTTTTCAATTATAATGCTGTTCCCGGTGGTTAAAAATCCGGAAGGCTCCCTTGCTTTTTGGGTTTCAATGATTCCTTTTACATCACCGGTGACAATGATGGTTAGAATTCCTTTCGGTATTCCTGCATGGCAGATCATCTTGTCGATGAGTATATTGGTGGCAACTATTTTTGGAACTATTTGGATTGCAGGAAAGATTTACCGTACTGGGATTTTGATGTACGGTAAGAAAGTTAATCTTAAAGAAATTGTTAAGTGGTTGTTCTATAAAAATTAAAAGATAAATATATCGAAGCCTTCCGAACACCGGAGGGCT
>Ga0209724_1001861_pt1 | contig 18626 bp, 10 predicted proteins | sample grotaG_FD_184143 | JGI IMG/M metagenome (GOLD analysis project Ga0209724, IMG submission 184143) | Glacier valley bacterial and archeal communities from Borup Fiord, Nunavut, Canada, to study Microbial Dark Matter (Phase II) -... | ecosystem: Environmental > Aquatic > Freshwater > Ice > Glacier ...
CCGATTTTGGCAACCGCTATGGCCCCTATCACGACATTCGGCCCGAAATCGGCATTACCAGCACCCCCGTCATTGACCTGAACAGCTTTACGATTTACGTGGTGAATTTTGCCAAAGAAGGCACGGTCTATAAACATTATCTGAATGCCCTGGATATAAGAACAGGCCAGAACATAATCAGCCCGATACAAATTCAGGGTTGGGTTCCAGGGCAAGGTACTGACCTTAACACTGATAACAACGCCAACAGAGTTACTTTTGAAAGTCAGCAGCATTTACAGCGGGTGGGTCTGTTGCTTTTGAACAATGTAGTTTATATTGCCTTTGCGGGATACGCCGACACTAACCCCTATCACGGCTGGGTAATGGCCTATGATGCCACCACTCTCCAACAAATCGCCGTATTCAATGACACCCCCAACGGTGGGCAGCCGACTACCTGGCCGCCACCCCCCAACGCTCCTGAATCCTCTAACGGAGGCGAGGGTGGTATCTGGATGTCTGGGCAAGGTATTGCGGCAGATGCTCAGGGTTATATCTATCTCGTGACAGGTAACGGTACTTTTAGTGCCAATATAATATCAAATTCTACTATAATCTCTAACGGGGCGGATTATGGCAACTCTCTCCTAAAAATGAAGCTTATTACCGGGGCGACCCCTAGTATAAGCGTAACGGACTATTTTACCCCTTACGATTGGCAAAATCTAAATAATGCCGATAACGACCTGGGAGTAGGTGGGGTTATTTTGTTACCTTTTACCAATTTGCAAGGGAAAAGTTTGGCCCTGAACGGCAGCAAATCCGGGAAATTTTACATTACTGACCGTAACAGTCTGGGTAAAGTACATACTAGCGATAATAACCAGATTATTCAATCCTTCCAGGCTACCGCTGGCCCCTCTAGCAAACATATTCATGGTACGCCTGTTTATTACAATGCCCCTACTACTGGCTCTCAACCTATTACTGGCTCAACGGTCTATGTCTGGGGGGAAAATGATCGGTTAAGAGCCTACCATTTTGACAGTAGTACCGGGTTATTTAACGTTTCCACCGTTTCAACCAGCACTATGACCGTGCCTTCGGGGATGCCAGGGGGTATTTTAACGGTTTCATCAAATAATAGTCAGGCTGGGACGGGCGTAATGTGGGCCCAGCATCCCTATTGTGGTGATGCTAATCCGGCTACCCGCCCCGGTATCATACGCGCTTTTGATGCTACCGACCTTTCCAAAGAGCTCTGGAACAGCGAGATGCTGCCGCTTACAGTCAATACCAACGCCTGTAGTACCAGCAATACCCCGCCCTATAGTGCCCGTGACCGTATGGGGTATTTTGCCAAGTTCAACCCGCCAATGGTTGCTAACGGTAAAGTCTTTGCCGAAAGTTTCAAAGATACCACCTCCGCCAGTAATACCGACCCCTATAATGGCAACAAGTTGGTGGTATACGGCCTCCTGAACACGGTCACTGCGCCCCTTAGCACTACCGCCAGCCTGATTTCTGCCCCCAATCGCTCCAACTATGGGCAGTCGGTAATATTCACCGCTACCGTTACCGCCAACGCCGGGATTGTACCAACCGGGATAGTCTCTTTTACCGAGGGTACGACCCAACTAGGTACGGCTAACCTGGATTATTCGGGGGTGGCAACCTTCACCACTTCTACCCTGGTAACTGGAACGCATGCGATTAAGGCCAATTATGTGGGTGCACCCAGCTATTTTCCTTCGGTTAATTATCTGCCAGCCGCCTCCACCTATTATTACCAGAACGTTGGCCCACAGGCTTGCCTAGATACTTTTGCCAACATTAGTTCCAGCAGTGATGATGGGCTGGGTACGACCTGTAATACCCTTTCGTTTGGCCTTACCCAAGCGGCGGTTGCCACCATGCCCGTCACTCTGACCCTTAATACTGCTACTGCTACTATTACCCTGACTAACGCCCTCCCGACTGTCACCAACATCAACGGCGTAGCGATAACCATTGACGGAGGTTGCACACAGGGCGTACCGGGCAACGCAATTGTGGCTGGAGTGGGAGCCGCCAGTATCGGGATGACTCTCACTACCAATATGAAAATGACCGGGGTAAAAATGGCTGGATTTTCGGGATACGCCCTGAAATTAAGCGGGAATAACAACACCCTTACCTGTAACTGGCTCGGCACGTTGGATGGCACAAGTGGAGCTTCTCCCGGTGGCGGTTTGTTGTTAATCGGTAGTAATAACACTCTGGGCAATTCCAGTCAGGCGCAGAGTGGAAACCTGATAAGCGGGAATAGTGGCATTGGGATTCAGGTGCAAAACGGTAGTAAAGGTAATACAGCTAATTATACATTGGTGGGCTACGCCGCCGATGGCACAACCCCACTCCGCAATAGTGGTGGCACTATTATCGTGGCGCAAGGTGGGCAGCTAAACTTTGGCAAGGGCAATCGGGCGCATGGTTAAGCGTCTAGCAAGTAATAGTGCCTGAAGCCCTGTCATTCTGAGCATTGTAGGAGGCTGCTCTGTCAGCCGAAAAATCTCAATGTTACGAGCAAGACCCTTCGCAAGCTCAGAATGACAAGGTTGGGTACAGTGGCATAGGTTTAGTTTTATAGTTAACCAGTCTAATTGTTGGTGCCAAATTTTACTGCACTACTCACCGTAACACTAGCCGTGAGCCATTACAAAATAATGGTTTCTCCATTTGCATAGCGTTTGCGACCCTGCGGACTAAATACTGTAACCCCGCCGCGCCCTACTACCTGCCAAGTTTGAATGGTTCCTGTTCCTACCAGCCCGGTAGAACCTTCTACCCCTACCACCGTCAACCTCTGTCTTTTGGTGCTATATTTGAAAAGTCCATTTAGCCACTTAGGGATTTCATCAAAATGGGGAATAACTACCAGTTTTGGGGCAAGCCCCAATGCTGGCTGTGGTTTTCCTGGCCCAAAACCTGGGAGATAACCTGCCAGAGCCATCGCGCCTGCCGAGCAACCTGCAACTACCCCACCCTGCTCAAAAACCGTCCGAATAGCCTGCCAACATAAGGTTTCACGCAGGGTTTTAACTAGATAACTCGGCTTGCCACCAGAAAGATAGACCAAATTAGCCGAAGCAATGCGCTGGGCTAGTTCGCTAGAAGACGCATCCTGGCGGGAAAGTACCATAACTGCTTCAGCCTGTGCCCCCAACCCCTTGAAATAGTCTACCCCCATTTTGCCCCAGCGTTCGGCTACTCCTAGCCCATCAGGAGCGGAAGCGGTTGGCAACACTACTACTCTGGGAGGTTCTTTGAGGGTAGCCAATAATGCCTGATCCAAATTTTGGGATAACGGCAAAAATTCACCGGAACCAACCAGAGCCAGCGTGCCCTTTCCATTTAGCATTTTTATCTATCTTTCTTTTGCTTACACACAAACTAGAGTTGCGCTAAAATTTTATGCAAGGGTTATTGCGTCACCATACTACCCTTAACCTTCTTAATGAGTCAATAATTCCAGCCTTACTATTGACTTAAACTGCTAATGATGCTAAAATTCACCGCAACAGATAATAACTATTATTAGTTAGGAATCAAAAATAAATTATATTTTAGCATTATCCAGGCTGGAGTTTTACCGGATAAAATCAGGGTAGGAAAATCCAGATATAGGTAGAAAGAATAAAGAAGTTTTATGTTTACAGTGGATGAGGTTTGCGAAAAACTTCGCGAAGGTGGCAAAAAAATAACCCCCCAGCGTCGGCTGATTTATCAAGCGTTGGAAGGTAAAACCAATCATCCTACTGCCGAGAAAATATATGACGAAGTACGGGCTATAATTCCCGATATTTCGCTGGCAACGGTTTATAAAACTCTGCGCGAATTAGTGGATTCACACTATCTGCTGGAACTGAAAATTGATGGCGAAAGCAGCCGCTTCGACCCGCGCACCGACCAACACAGTCACTTGAAATGTATTGGCACAACCCTGAATGCTAAAGGTGAGGCTGTCACTTGCCTTCGGTTGGAAGATATTTCAGTGACCTTCCCGCAGTTGCAAGTCCCGGAAAATGACCAACGGGGCTACCTGATCATTAGCAACGAGGTGGTTTTTTTCGGCTATTGCCCCGATTGTCAGGCCAGAATGAAGAACTAGGTTTTTGGCTTAATTTCGGGCCCCCTCTACCTCCAAACCAAATTGCAGCAATGCCCCGGTGGATGGGGAGGTAAAACGCAAGTCTATTAGCCCGGTCTGTGGATGAAGGAAGCGAGCCGGGTTTTCAATTTCATTAGCCAGGGGACTGGAAACAAAGACACTATTGGTGCCGGGTGAAGTTAAAGCACTATTGCGAATATTTTCCAATTTTATCCAACTAGCCTGTTTCCAATCAAAAATCTCAATGGCGGCGGGAGGCATTGGCGCGCGGGAGCTATTAGCCGAGAGAGAATTGATATAAAGCACCATTCGGCTGGCCTTCAGGTTGGTAGTCTCGGTAGGCAAACGATATTCGACAGTCACCGCCCCTTTACTCAAACAAATCTGGTCGCCGCGTTCCAGACGACTGCTTGGAACCGAAATATTTGAGTCACTGACCTCATTCTCAGGGGTCATATAAGTAGAAGGCACATAAAAACGCCCATCCCCACTGGTACTTTCCACCGCCACTGGCAAACGCGCCAGTAATAATTGCTGCGAACGTTGCAAGGTAGTAACCCCATCAACCGTAACGGGTAGCGGATTATTGTCCAGCCAACCTATTAAATCCAGGCCACGTTGCGAGTCGGAGAGGCTATAACGACCAATCTCGAAGATTTTCCGCAGGAAATTCCCCCGGTTCTGATAAACCTTGTCGTTATTTCGGTCAGTTTGCAAAACCGATTGAAGTTTTTCCCCAATGCTGGCGGCGTTATAAGTGTTATAAGTGCCATAGCCCAGGTTACAATAGGCCATAACTAAAGTTGTGCGCGACGGTAGACTGAAATCTACCTTGACAGTCTCGCCCACCTCCAAGTCTTTAATTTTCTGAACTTGGTCGCCCAAAGCTAACATAATACCCCGCACAGGCTGCCCGGTACTATTTGTAACCGTGCCCCGAATCCGGGGTTCATTATCAACCAACACCGTATTCAGATTACTTTGTAATTGAAATGGCTTGCTGGGAAGTTGGCCTTCCAGCGAAAGACCCTGCGCGCTCCACTGCCCAATCTTGAAACTTTCCACACGGGGTTGGTCGCCCGAAACTACGGTGCGTTCGTTTTCACTCTGAATCGCGCTGCTGCTATAGCTGCGATTGAGCGGCAGAATAAGCGGGGCAGTCGTATTATCGTTCACCTTTGGTGAGATATTATATTGTTTATCCTGGGGCGAAAATACCGCCACATAGCTGCGGGTCTGAGCCATATCCTGACCGGGCGAAACCTGCACCACGCTCAGTTGGTTCACCAGCACACTACCGGGCGGTTGGGTTCGCGCCAACCAGACCGATGAAACCAGAAAAACCGCTCCAATTACCGGGATAGTGACCCAGGCCAGTTGGGGGCGTTTGAGCCTTTTTAGTACAATATAATTCAAAGGACTAATCACCACCAGATATACCGCAAACAGACCCAGAAAAGGGGTAATATCCGGCAAAGGGACATCCGGCACATTCGCCACGAAAGGGAAAAACTCGGCATTATTTTTGAGGTGAGGATTAGCCTCATCATAAACCTGATAGTAAACCCCGCTATTGAAGCTGAAAATGTCCTGCCAAACTTTAACGCTGCCGCTCCAATCCGCTAACAAGCTAGAGGCGATGTCCATTGCCAGCGACACCACCCGACCTTGCCCGATGCGCCGCTCGGCTATTAAAGGAATATCGGTAGGGCCGCGCCGTGCGCCTTGAATAGTGGTAACGGCCACCGCTCTGCCCCCCTGCAAAACCTCGCCTACTGCAATAGTAACGGGTTGAGTCAGAGGATATTTCACACTTTCGCCCGAAAGCACATCATCAAGGTTGTCAATTTTCTGGTAATCGTAAACATCTACTGGCAGGAAAGATTTATCGAAGCCGTTGCTAACCTTACCCCAGCCGTTGCCGCCCATCAGGATTAATTGCCCGCCATCGCCCACCCAATCCCGCAAGGCAGTTATTTGATCCTGGCTCAAGCTACTGGTGCTGACTTCGCTAAGTACCAGGGCATTAAACGAACGCCAGCCTTCCGCCCGGTCAGGGAAATCGGCAGGCCCTATCACGGTAGTGCTAACCCGCGAACTGAGTTTACCCACTTTAAGGCTGTTCAAGCCAGTCAGCAGGTTCGGGTCGGAGTTCAGGGTAGCCACAAGGTAATCTTTGGGGCTAACTGGCAAGAGGCGAATATTTTGTTCGGCTAATTTGCGTCCCCCATCGTCCGTTTTTAACATAATAGCCTGGTCGGAACTAACAAAGCGCGAGACATTACTATTTGACACAAAAGGCTGAATATAAAAGTGGAATTTTTTATTCGAGCGTTCCCCCAGCGAGACCGTCCGACGAAAGATGACTGGATAAGTTACATTGTTATAAACGTTGCTGATGGTAGTCTCAACCTGTACAGTGGTTGCCGCCCCAAAATTTTCCAGAGTAATTTCTACTGGAAGCCAGTCGCCGTATTTATAGGCCCCATCAAACAAGGAGCGCGACGACATTTTGACGTTATATTCAGGGGCGGCTTTGGCAAGGCTTAAATTAGCAATCAAGTAAATAGCAACAAACGCAAAAATTGCTAACCTGAAGGCTGGTAAGCGCAGCCGCTGTACAAAGGAGAGATTTTGCATAGCCTGTACCTTATTAGGGGTTAGGGATTAGGGGATGGGGATGGTAAAATTTCTTACCTGAACCCTATCCTTATTCCCAACCCGATTTATTTAAATGGGCCAACTATCTTCCGGGTAAAAGATAACTGGAAGTGATTATAGATTTAGACCCTCTACTCCGAGGTTGATTTGTTGCAGAACTACGGAGTCGGCAGAGGCCGAAAGTCGTACCTGGATAGTTCCGATATTGCGGTCAATATACTCGTTCAGGTTGGGCAAGGTCAAATCAATTCGTTCACGATTATCGCCCTGTGGCACTAACTCGACCCAACTCCCTTTTTCCCAATTATATAGTTCTATTTTGGGATTACTCTGCAAATTCCCTACAGGTACGGGCTCGCGCCAGCCAGTTTGAACCAGACTAGAGGGGAAAATCTTCGGGCGGTCACGGTCTTTGAATGAGTTCAGATATAGCCTGATAACCGTTGGCTGGAAACGAGGGTAAACGAACTGGCTGGGCAAGCGAAATTGAAAGAAAGCCGCCGACTGGTTAAGGATAACGGTATTAAAAGCTGTCGCATTATTATCGCCTAACTTTTCGACCAACAAGCTGGCAGCTGGCATCTGGACCTTGCCGCCTTCGCCCACATACGAAAGCGGGATAGGCCGGATAATCAGTCCCAGGTCTTGCTGCACCACCCGATGCCCGCTGGCTTGGGCCGTTCCCAGGATATTCTGAGCATTAACCCAACCAGTCAAATACAGGGTGTTGGTGCGCTCATCTGGCCCAAAGCGGCGCAATTGATAAGCGGTATTGAGGGTAGTCCAACGCAAGAAACCCAGTCGCGCTTCGGGCGACTGACCCAAGAGCCAGGGGCCGGGTTGCCTACCGACGGTGGTGGGGGTCGCGGGGATCGTAGTGCTGGTTATCTGGTCTGCCGGAATATAAAGATTGGGGTCAATGCCGGGACGCTGGCCCAGGTAAGGACGGCGGGTTAGCGGCAGATTTATTTTCTTTTCCTCGCCCGGATTCCAGTCCCCCAGGTAATAAAAGTTATCGCCATAGACCAAAACAACATCACTCATGCGATAACTACTATGGTTGGCCTCTGTCCCGCTAATCGTTTCGCCGTTGACTGACAGGCTTCCTTCCAGGTTAAATTTGAAATCGGTCAGAGTTTCCGCCGCGAACATTTCATAGCGTCCCAGGCGTTCTTCGCTGGCGTTTATCCCCGAATCACTCCCTTGCGTTAAAAAGCGGGGCGGCAAGATGTTGATTTGGGGTGATAGGGCCAGTGGTTGCGGCCTTAATAAAGCCGAGGGGCCATTTAAGTCAAGATGATAAGGGTCTTCGGTAGCCGAGAAGGTGGTTATCAAACTTTTGACGTTAGCAGGTAAATCATCGTTGGTACTTTCAATCAGGCTCACCCGACTGAGGTATATATCACCCACTGGTAAAGTGCTACTGGCAAAGATTACCCCAATCGTCGCCACGATTGCCATAGTTGGAACTAACACCCAAGCTAAGACGGTACGTTTGAAAACTCGTAATATCAGGAAACTGCCCGGCCCAACAAGCGCGGCATAAACAATAATAAGAACTGCCACCAGGAAACCATCGGGCAAATCGGGGCTGGGGGTGTTAACCAGAGCCCGGCCTAAAAATTCCTGATTGAAAAAATTCTGCCCCGAACCACTGGGGATAAAATTGGGATTGCCCCCCTGAATTACCGTTGCCCAGACATTATTTACCCTGAGCCAGCTAGTCATAGGTTGAGCAAGCAGGTTGGCGGCACTCATTACGATTGAGCCTTGCCCCACCTCCCGCGCTACTACCAGTGGCAAACCCGCTTCAGGAGCGTTTGCAGCCTGTTTGGCAGCCACCGAAGAACCAGTCTGGGGTGTTAAGCGGCTAAGAGTGATGTTATAGGGGCTACTACTAATTAGTTCCAGCGTTTGGTCAAGGGAGGTAACCGAGGCAAAACGGTTTACATCTACACTACTAGAGGTTTTAGCGGGGAGTAGATTATCGCTTAGGCCTAACGCCGCAACCTGAGCGTCAAGTTTAGCTCCGCCCATAAAATAAAGTTGACCGCCCGACGATATCCAGGCTAATAAGGCTCGCCGTTTTTCGGGAGTAATGTTGGCGGGGTCTACTGAGCCTACTATAAGTCCATCCAGCGCACTATAAAGTTCATCGTGTTCACTCAATTGGGTGGAAGAAACTGTTAACATCCTGATACGGGTAGAGTTTCCCCGCACCTGCATAAAACCAACCGGAATTATATCGTTGGTTTTTAATACATCATCCAGCACTCCTATCAGGTATTCGGTTGACCCGGCGGATTGGATGCGCTGGAAACTTTGGGATACACTTTTGTTGTTTTCGTCAAACAAACTTATACTTATACTGACGGTACGTTGCTGGGGCTGGATATAATGAAAAAACCGCTCTTTCTGGTTCGGGGCTAGATTGACGGGGGTAACATTTACCGACTCAGCGTTCAGGGAATTGACGGTATAGGGCACACCGGAGCGAATTTCACCCTTGAAAGGGTTGCGCCCGTTGGTTATAGTCACTTCCGCCGTCAGCCAACCGCCTTCCCGATAATAGCCATCGAAGAGCAACCGGGCCTGGAAATCCGCAATTACGGGCGTTTCGCTTTCCGCCAGAACCGTCTTGACCACCCTACTGGAGCCAACACCAAAAAGCGCAAGGCATAGCCCAACGATTGTCGTCAGTAATACCGCACGAGCTATATTTTCATGTTTGAATTTTTTTGGGAACCAGTAATTGGTTTCAGGTTGCGTCATGGCTAACCACCCTGCCGAAGGACGCTTATAAAAAACTAGCCGCTACTGATTGCAGAGTAGGGCTTAACTTAATAATAATGCAGCTTTGGTAGTTTGTCAAAGTGTTGGCGGTCTATTCTGGTTTTCGGTGGTCAGTTGTTGGTTATCGGTAAAAATCGAATATCTAAAAAATCCAACTTTAAACCAGAAACTTTCTAGCCCAATCTGGTTCAGGAAGCGACCATCGGCGGCAAATCCAGAGAATGATTGTACCTAGTTGCTGACGTTGAAAGCGGCGGAGGCGGGGCAGTCCGGGAATCTCAGGTCTCCAGGCTTTTTCAGCAAAAAAGGTAAGCCACCAGGCCAGCGAAGAATCTATTGCGGCAGAGTCAAGGGGTGCTTTTTCGCCATACCAGCTTATTATTTGCTCCGGCATTGGCCCACCCTCGATTTCAACGGTCTGGGCAAAGGCTACCAAATCCCACTCCGGGCGACCTACTGTAATTGCGGACCAGTCGAATAGATATAGTTGTTTGCCACGTAGCCGTAAATTATCGGAGCGCAGGTCGCCGTGCAAAATGGCTAGAGGTTCTTTTTTCAAAATTGGTTGTGCCATTAGTTGCTGAATAGTTGGGGATATGTAGTGAAACCATTCCAAAGCCTGAGCGGATTCAGCCCCAGCTAATGCGGCGATTTGCTGGAAATCCTGCGACTCGCGGGCCGTCCTTTGCCAATCCTCATGCTGTAAACGTTCAGTAGGCCGAGAAAGCCATGCTGGTGGGTTCTGCCCCTGCGATAATTTATGAAAATCCGCTAGGGAGTGAGTAATAGCACAGCACTTTTGGGTTGTCCAGGGCGGGACGCTCTGGGGGCCTACATCCTCCAGCAATAAACAATGCCAATCCTCATAGCGCAGAGTAGCGTAAAATTTTGGCATGAAGCTGCCTAAAATTGGGGTAAGCTCTTGATAAACTTTTTCTTCATATAACAGGGCGATTTTAGGGAATTCATAGGATTCTTTGTAAGTTCCCTTAAAGAAGGCCCGCCGACCATCTACCAGAGCCAGCCGAAAGGTGGGAGTGGGGGAGTAACCGCCCCAGACCCTCATAGCCCGCACTACCGGAGAGCCCAAAGTGTTGCTAACTTGCTGGCGTAGGGCAACAGGGAGTTTTTTCCAGGGTAGTTTATCCTCTATACCTGTGCGCGACAATTTATTTTGCCAATTGCAAAACCGTACCACTACGGGGCGGTAGTTCAAACCCTGCTAGACGCGCCCCATCGGATACTATAGGATAGTTTGTACCGGGACGGGCAAACAAGTCCAAGTACTGCCCACCTTCTGGCAAATAAGCCGCTACATCGTCTGGCGAGAAGGCCGGAAGACCATGCAAAACAGTATTGCCAGCGTTTAGCACCGTTATTAGTCGCTCATTAGCAGCATGCCGCCCGAAAATATAAACCCCCTCCTGACCATAGAGGGTATCATATTCACCGCGCCGCAGGGCTGGATGCTCTTTACGCAAAGCAATCGCCTGTTTGAAGTAACCCAGAAGTTCGGTATTCCACTTGGCCTGACTCCAGGGGAACGAACGGCGGCAATCGGGGTCTTTGCTACCTTGTAGGCCAATTTCGTCACCGTAATAAACACAAGGTGCGCCGGGATAGGTCATCTGGAACAGGGTCGCCAGTTTCAGAGCGGGAATATCGTCACCCGCCACCGTCAGAAACCGGGGAGTATCGTGGCTACCTAACAGGTTAAGTTGGGCCTGAGTAATAGCGGGAGCGTATAGTGCCAGCAAATCCTTGATATAGCTACCAAATTGGGCCGCATCCATCCCCCGCAGTCCGCCATGCCCCTCGTAAGAGGTTTGTTGGATAGACGAGTGGTTAAAAGAGGTAGGATTGATAAAAAAGCCCAGACAGGCACGGGTGAAAAGATAGTTCATCACGCTATCAAACTGGTCGCCCTGAAGCCAGCGACGGGCATCCTCCCAGATTTCGCCACAGATGTAAGCATCCGGGCTGACCCCTTTTACCACTTGCCGAAATTTTCGCCAGAATTCATCATCGTTAATTTCGTTCGGTACGTCCAGCCGCCAACCGTCCGCCCCAAATTCCAGCCAGTAACGCCCCACTTCCCACAGGTAATCCCGCACTGCTGGAGTATCAGTATTAAACTTGGGAAGGGCGGGCAAGCTCCACCAGGCATCATAATTAGGTTTATGCCGCAAATCGTAGGCATTCACCGGGAAGCCATTATAATAAAACCAATCGAGATAGGGCGAATGTCGGCCATTTTCCAGGGCGTGGTTAAACTGGTAAAAGCCCCGGCTGGCGTGGTTAAAAACCCCATCAATAATAACTTTTATATCACGGGCGTGAGCCGCTTCCAGCAATTCCTTGAAAGCTGGATTGCCCCCCAATATCGGGTCAACCTGAAAATAATCGTGGGTGTGGTAGCGGTGGTTAGCGGTAGATTGAAAAACCGGGTTCAAATAAATAGCATTGATGCCCAACTCTTGCAAATAATCCAGATTTTCAACCACTCCCAGCAAATCACCACCTTTGTAGCCATCGTGGGTAGGGGGAGTATCCCAGCCTTCCAGATTAGAGGGTTTGTAGACCCGCTTACTTTGGGCAAAACGGTCTGGGAAAATTTGATAGAAAATTGCATCTTTTACCCAGTCGGGGGTCTCAATTGAGGTAAGTGGGCTGGCCTGAGTCACAGGACTATATTTCCTTTCCATAATAATAGGGCTTTCGCTTGAGGCCAATTTTTAGGCTCAATTTGTAGCCATCTAACCAATTTGGTGAGTTCCAAAGCGAAAGTCGTAAATAAAATAAGGACGGTACAAAACCGCCCTTGCTTGAAATTTAGTTTAATCGTCGGCTACCAGCAAGCCAACCAGATGATAGCCGCTATCTACGTGAATTACCTCCCCGGTAATCCCACGCGCCATATCGCTGGCAAGAAAAACGGCGGTGTCGCCCACTTCGGCCTGTTCGGTATTACGGCGCAGGGGAGTAGCTTCCTTTACCGCCCCCAACACTTTGCCAAAATCACGGATACCTGCCGCCGCCAGAGTTTTTATTGGCCCAGCACTGATGGCGTTTACCCGGATGTTGAGCGGCCCCAGGTCATAGGCGGCATATTTCACGGAAGCTTCAAGGGCGGCTTTAGCGACCCCCATCACGTTATAGTTTTTCACCACTCGCTCCGCCCCCAGATAGGTCAGAGTTATAATATTGCCACCCCCGGCAGCTTCCATTAGAGGGCGGGCACGACGGGCCGTTGTAATCAGGGAAAAACTGCTGACATCTTGCGCCAGAGTATAACCCGCCCGGCTGGTATCGGTGAAGTTGCCCATCAAATCTTCGCGGTTGGCAAAGGCCAAACAATGCACCATTATATCCAGCTTGCCACCGAATTTCTCACTGACTTTGGCAAAAACTTCGTCCAGGTTGGCATCGTCCTGCACATCACAGGGGCCAATTATCGCAACGGGCGATTTCAGGGTGGCGGCTAGTTCTTCCACGTTCTCGCGCAGCCGCTCACTCTGGTAGGTGAAAATCAGTTCAGCCCCGGCAGCCGCATAAGATTGAGCGATACCCCAGGCAATACTCCGTTTGTTGGCAATGCCCATTATCAGGGCTTTTTTCCCCTCAAGCAGTGGATACAATTTATTGTTCTCCTTTTAGTTGGGATTTTACTGCCGAATTCTTGAGGGGTATCCTAACATATTCAACTTGATAGTACAAATTGGGCTATCAGCCGTCAGCTATTACGGGAATATGCACCACAGAGACACAAAGCACACAGAAAAAATAAAGCCACCTCGCCTTCACGACGGGATAAAGTTGGCTCACTTTCAGTTTTGGGCGGACCGCATCCGGTGGATTTGGGCAGAGGTAGGATATTTTGAGATAGTAGCTGGAGCTGAAGGTAGTTGGGCCACTTCGGGAGGTTTGAGCAAGGCTACTATCTTCGGATACTTACGCCGCATAAAGCGTTCAGTGGTTTTCCTTAAATTCTGGGCTAGGTGGAAACGGTCGGCCACCTGGATAGCCTGGGGTGCTGCGGTTCTAATGACTTCACTGTGGGAATAAACATTTCTCTTAATCAATTGATCCTTTGTTTTAGTGTATGTAGTGATTTTTCGTAGCTACGTCCAACTCCCCAAAAAGTTACCACAGAAATTGACAATGAACCGTTTCCTGTCCGACTCGTGTTGCCAAATGAAATACGCTGCTTCTTTGTGAATAAAGTCTATTAAAATCACGCAAAACAGTATCTCACAATTTCCCCACACCATTTACATAATTTGACAATACCCCTATTTTCTGCCCTTGCTACTAGCTCTGATAATCAGGCTTGGTTCCAGAATAATTTGTTTTTTGGCTAAAGAAATCCCCTGTATTTCAGCCATAAGTAAATCAATTACCCTCGTAGCTACCTCATTCACAGGTTGCCGCACCGAGGTCAAGCCCAGTAGTTCGGCGATAGGGGTATCATCATAACCAGTTACGGCTACATCTTCGCCAATCTGTAAGTTTACACTTTCAAGATAGCTCCGAACGCCCAAAGCCATAATATCGTTAACACAGACTACGGCGGTAATGCCAGGAGAAGCGGATAAAACCTGTTGGGCCGCCTGATGGGCGTATTCCACTATATTTGGGGTGTAACCAATCCACTCCGGGCGCGGCTCAATTCCGGCGGTGCGTAGGGCATCACTATAACCCTCTTTGCGGGCATCCCCGGCTACACTTCCTTCCGGCCAACCCAAAAACCCAATCTTCTTGTGCCCCCTTAGAGCCAGATGCTCGATAACTAATTCCATACCCCGCCGACCATCCACGTCAATATAAGAATAATCCAAATCAGGGTTGGAGTGTCCCCAGGCGGCAAAAGGTACCTTTTTTTCTAGCAGGTTCTGGATGCGGCTATCATTAAAGGTAGTATCGGTCAAAATAAAACCATCTACCCGGTTAGTGCTGATTAGAGCTTCATAGGGTTTAAACCCAAGTTGGGCAGGTTGGGTAAATGTTAAGACATGAAACCCATAGGATTCGGCGGCCTGGGCCATATCATACAAAAACCTGTCCAGGATCGCGTTGCGGCGGATAGGGTCTTCCATAACGTGCCAGGCATAACCAATCATTCTGGTTTCATTCGATTTAAGGTTACGGGCGTTGGTATTGGGGTGATAGTTGAGCTCTTTGATAGCTTTTTTTACTAATTCTCTGGTTTCGGGCTTAACCAACGGATTATTATTCAGAACATAGGAGACAGTAGTGGTAGAAACTCCCACGTAAGCGGCTACATCGCGCAGGGTGACATTAAAATTATAGTTCAAAGAGTCAGCCGCCTGTGAAACCGCCTTGCGGGTGATAGAATCTATCTCCACCGAATTATTTAGAGCCTTGTAGGCGGTAAAAATAGAAACATTAGCCTTCTCCGCAACTTTTTTTAAGCTTGCCATAAGATTTAAGCGTGGGAACTGCCTACATTAGCTGGCAGGGAAACGCCCTTTTCTCCTTCCAAATTTCTGGGTAATATTCTGAAACTAACCTTTAACGCCCCCTATCGAGACACCCCGCAAAATAAACCGTTGTAATACAATCGCGATGATTACGGGCGGCAACATTGCTACAAACGAAGCCGCCATCTGTAAATTTAGGGGCTCGAACTGGGCAATTTTCCATAGCCTTACCGTAATAGGCTGCATGTCATCTTGTTGTAAAACCAGGTACGGCAGCAAGAAATCTTTCCATAAGTTTACGAAGGCCAAAATAGATAATACCGCTATAATAGAACGAGATAGGGGTAAAGTAAATTTCACAAAGAGGTCATAGGCATTTGCCCCCTCTATTTTGGCGGCATCATATAGCTCTCGCGGTATTTTTTGAAAAGAATCTTTGAGAACCAGTATAGCAAAGGCACTCAAGCTGTAAGGCAACCACAAGCCCCAATAGTTGTTTATCAGGCTGATATTTAGAATGGGCACATTAACCAGGGAGCGATATAGCGGAATGATATAAGCGATTGAAGGTATCAACAGGGTAATAAGCATTCCAAATTCGATATAGCGTCCACCTTTTGGTTTAAGCTGGGCTAGGCTATAGGCCGCCAGGGTGGATACAAACATTTGAGTCACCACCCCTCCGCCAACAATGATAAAAGAGTTTAGAAATTGTCTTAGGAGGTTATACTTTGTAATACTATCTATAAAGTTTTGGAAGCGTGGATTATCAGGCCAGAGATGAATGCCCGGCTTGTATAACTCGGTACTGCTAAACATACCCCCCACAAAAGCAAAATATATTGGGAAAAAGAAAATAATCGCTAAAATAATTAATACTGTCAGCAGAAAGAAATAGCGCACCCGCCCGCCAGTTGTACGTAATTCAATTTTGGAAAAAACTCCTCGATCGTGAGTATCCATTTATGGCTTATAGTATTTTCCTGGCCCGAATAGAAAATACTACCTCTCCTTTCTTTGAAAATGACATTGTTCAACTGAGGTTAAGTTCCGAGTAAGTATAATTTATTCACTGCGCTGACTACGTGACATACGCTGGTAAATCAGGGAAAAGATTGCTAAAAATACCACCAATGTTACACTCCAGGCCGAAGCAACCCCATAATCATTATCTGCAAAGGCTTTGCGGTAAATAGCCAGCACCGGGGTCAGGGAATTGTTAGCCGGGCCGCCGGTAGTTAGTAGAAAAGGTTCAGTAAAAATCTGCACCACTGCCAGGAATTGCAATATCAGTAAAAGCTTCATGGTAGTGGTTAAATAGGGCAGGGTAATATGGCGGATGCGTTGCAGCGGGGAAGCCCCGTCAATCTCGGCGGCTTCATATAATTCATGGGAAAGATCTTGCAGGGCGGCCAGGTAAATAAGCATGGTTGCGCCAAAGTTGGCCCAGGTTAAAATTACAATCATGGCTGGCTTTACTGTGGTAGGGTCTTGCAGCCACAGGTGCGGTTCAACCCCAAAAAGAGCCAGTAAAGAATTGAGAAATCCACCTTCAGGCGCATAAATACGCCGCCAGACTAATAGATAAATAACTACCGGGATAAGATTAGGCAAAAAATAGACCAGTCGGAAAAATCCCTTAATCTGACGCATTTCGTTTACGGCAATTGCTGCCAGAATCGGGATAATAAAACCGATTAAAATACTTAGTAGCGCAAATTGAAGGCTGTTGCCCCAGCTCTGAACAAAAAGGGGGTCATTGAGCATTCGGTCATAATTCTCCAGACCCACCCAGGTTGATTCGCCCCCCAGCTTGATATTCTGGAAACTCATAACTACCGAATTAAGCAAGGGGAACCAGGCAAAAGCACTAAATACCAGAATCGCAGGCAAAAGAAACAGGTAGGCCGAAACTTGCTGCAACCACTTGGCGTTTCTGGGTTGACGGGCGGTAATTATCGTTTTGTTGCTCTTTACTAAACTTAAACCTCTAAGCCTGTTCATCCCGACCATACTTCCTTTGTTTGTCTGTAAAGATTTGAAGGAAGTGACACCATTTTAGTACCACCTCCTTTCGCTAATTTGGCAAACTGTCAGATAATACGCAAGTTGATCCTAAGATTTTTTGATGCGGTCAAGCGTATTGGTCTGGAAGGTTGAGGCCGCTTTCTCAAGGAGTGCCGCTGGGTCAGCCCCTTTATCGGTAAGAATTGAGCTAATAGCCGTACCAGAAACCGCATAATAATCTTGGGCGTTAGGAGTTACTTCAGGTTGTAACTTGACTTTGCCAGCAGTAACCGCGCTCAAGTATTCCTGATAGTTGTTGGTTGGCATATTATTATAAGGTTTCTGGAAGCTAGTAAGCCCATCCTGGTAAGCCCCCACATACAAAGGCAGGGTAGGAATACCGATAGCCGTCCCAGGGATAGCTTGTTGGAGGTCTAAAGAGGCCTTGCGTTCAGCCGGATCAAAGGTAGCCCACAGCTTATAATAGGCTGCCGCTTCTTTTTCATCGGCACTGGCGGCGTTACTTACCATCGCCACGTTACCACCAATCAAGGAGACGCTCGAACCGCCTGCGCTCACTGGCAGAGGAGCAAAAGCAAACTGCTTTAGATCAATGTCAGGGTAAGTAGTGCGTATCCAACTGAACTGGTCGCCAGCCATTACCGCCATTGCGGCCTGCCCGGTGGCAAAAGTCTGGCCGTTTTTAGCCCAGTCCAGGTTTTCACGAGGGAGCACATCAAATTTCCAGCGCAAATCCTTGATGTACTTCAACGCATCCAGGGGAGTGCCTTTAGAGAAGGTAGCAGTATAGGAGCCGCCCCCATTATCTTTGATAAAATCAGAAAGTTTTGCGCCAAAGGTATAAGCCATCGTAGTAAATTGCCAGCCAGATGCGTTGGTTCCATCACTGATAAAGGAGAAACCTGCTATTCCCTGATCGCGCTTGGTTAAAATTTTGGCATCAGCCGCTAATTCGTCCCAGGTGGTAGGAGGCTTGGCAATTCCCGCCGCCTTTAGCATGTTAATATTATAGGCAAGGCCCATTCCGTAGGCAAATTCGGGAATACCATATACTTTGTTATCCTTCACCGTAAGGGAGAGAACGTCTGGGTTATAGATACTGCGAAGGTTATTAGAGTCGAAATAGGAGCTAATATCAGAGGCGATACCCTGTTCCGCCATCTTGCTGGGGTCGGTTAGATATACCGAGAAAAGAGTTGGCAATTGCTTACCCGCTACCAGGGCCGCAAAAGTATCGGGGGCATAAGAGTAATCAGTACCTTTGATTGTAACGTTAGGGTAGAGTTTGTGGAAGCGGTCTGCTTGCTCGTTCCACTTTACTACTGCGTCCGGGCTGGTATCAAGTGGTTTGCCCACTACCGTAATATTAACGGGACGACCACCCGCAATTTGGGCTGGCATTTTTACAACTGCCGGAACGCCGTTGGTTACAGTGGTAGCGGCGGCGGCGGTAGTGGTGACGGCAGCAGTGGTCTTAGCCACCACTGTGGTTGTGGCGGCGGCAGTAGTCGTAGTGGCAACCGCGGCGGTTGTAGCAACCGTATTTGGGGCAGCGGCGGTAGTAGCGGCGG
>Ga0209724_1001862_pt1 | contig 18621 bp, 16 predicted proteins | sample grotaG_FD_184143 | JGI IMG/M metagenome (GOLD analysis project Ga0209724, IMG submission 184143) | Glacier valley bacterial and archeal communities from Borup Fiord, Nunavut, Canada, to study Microbial Dark Matter (Phase II) -... | ecosystem: Environmental > Aquatic > Freshwater > Ice > Glacier ...
AATACCTTATTGGAGTGATAGTGTTAAAGAATGCATTCAAAGACTTGGATAGTGCTCAATATAAAAACCTAATTTCCAACATAATATCAAAAAGAGCCATCAGCGAATGTTGATGGCTCTTTTTGATACCGTAATATTAGTTCTTCAATAATGATTTAAAAACAAGGCTCAGAGAGTAACAACTTTATCGGAACTGGCGATTAACCTCATCAAATCTGGCATTCCACCCTTTTTCCCGGCTGCCAGCTCAGGTAAAACCTCATAAAAATTCAGACAGGTAGTGCAGGTAATAATTGAAGTTCCTTTGGATTCAAGTTCGAGCAGCAGATCTTCAATTACGGAACCATGAATATTAAGTTTAACTCCATCTGCATAAAAGAAGATTGTGCCCGGAATTTTATTTTCTTTCAACAAAGTTCCGAAAAAATTCATTATCAGCACTGTTTGAAGTTCGGAAGGAGCACTTCCCATACCTTCCTGAGTTACCAGTAAAAGTGTATTTTCCATTTTTTTATCAATAATATAAAAAACAAAATGCCCGATCATTGATCAGGCATCTTATCACATGTAAAAAGGATTACAATGTAGTAAGTTGTTTTTCGCAATTTGCTTTAATCGTTTTCGCAGTTGCGTCAGCAGGATTTAGTGCAAGCGCTTTATCCAATAATGGAATAGCATCGCTAAATTCTTTTTTTACTTTCTCTATATCAGCCACGTAAGCAGGATCTTTGGTATCCACGTATTTCTTTGACTTAAGTTTATCAATTGCACTTTTCAACAAGGTAGCACCGTTATTGTACTGCAAACTTCCTTCAATCAGGTAGTATTTAGCAAGATCTGTTTTAAACTTTGCGTTTTCCGGAAATTTTGCAATACCCTCATTCATTACCTTCACGTACTCCTGGTTCTTTTTTTGCAACTTCAGAACCATTGCTTTATTAAAAAAAGAATCTTCAGGTTTGTAATTACCAGCAATTGTCTGATCAAAGTATTTCGCCGCTTTATCATAGTTCTTGATTTGAATAGCACAAACCGCACTATTAAAGATCATTGCATAATCCTGTTCACCAGTGCCGGTAGCGGCCATCACTTTTTCGTAATTTTCAAGCGCTTTGGCATAGTCTTTAGCTTTGAGCGCATCATTTCCTGCATTTTTAAACGTTGCTGCATCCTGAGCCATAAGTGTTCCAAAACTCAAACATAAAGCAAAAATAAAGATCATTTTCTTCATACTATTCAATTTTAATGGTTTGACTTAAATAACTTGCTGATTTAACTAATGTGACTTTGCCAAAATTACTAATTTCTGATAATTATCAAAATTTATTGGGTGAAACTTATGGATTGTACAAATCTTTGTGGTAAAAACCCAGAATATTTTGAATCATTGCGCAATACGATTCAGCCTTCCGATCAGAGGGATACTTCTCCAGAAATAATGAAAAATGGTTAAGCGCCTCACCCCAATTCTGTAACTTGAAATAAATTTCGCCTTTCAGGAATATCGCATCACCATTGTTCGCAATTGTCGCTCCATTTAGAATTGTCAATGCTTCTTCATTTCTGTTTTGCTCATACGCTTCTTTGGCTCTTTTTAATAAGGTCTCCAATTTTGGCATTTAAGTGATGTTTTAGTGGTTTAACAGCATGACTTAGAAATAACGTGAATCTTATCCATTCAATGATCAGGCGTCTGCCCTGGTCACAGAATGGACACCTTTAATATTCTTCAATTTCTGCATCAGAAAATCAAGATGGTCAAGATCATTCACAAATACCCTTAAAGTACCGTCAAATGATTTATCTTCCGAGTTAATGGCAATTGAACGCATTTGAATTCCAACTTCTTTCGAGATGATCCGCGAGATGTCCGTAACAATTCCGATACGATCGGATCCCGAAATGTGGATGGAAGCCTGAAAAGAGTTTCTTTTCCCGGTAAGTCTCCATTTGGCCTTGATGATCCGATAGGGATATCGCTCAAACAACTGTTTAGCATTTGGACAAGTAACCCGATGAATTTTAATCCCTTCGAGGATTGTTACAAATCCAAATATCTCATCCCCAAAGATCGGGTTGCAACAAACAGCCAGTTTATAGTTAACATCTTTGAGGTTATTATCGATCACAAGGTAATCATCACTATTATCAAACGACAACTCTTTAACCTCCTGATCAGGAATTAATTCTGTCAATTTTTCCTGCTGCGATTCTTCGTGTTTACCAACGATCTGGTCCTTGATTTCAAGCGTATCGATCTTTCCTACCGAAATATTGTAATAGAGATCGGCGGCAAGCTTTAACTTGTAATGCTTTAGCAAATCGCGGATTACAATATCATTAAAGTCAATTTTCCAGTTTTTAAACTTTCGTCGAAGAATTTCCTTCCCGTTTTCAGCTTCCCGTTTGTGCTCTTCGTTTAAACTGGCCTTAATACGTGTTTTCGCTTTTGAGGTAGCCACAAAATCGAGCCAGTCCATCTTTGGCCGCTGATTATTTGATGTTTCAACCGAAATATGATCACCATTTTTCAGTTGATATTTCAGGGTTACCAGCTTATTATTGACCTTGCCTCCTACACACCGGTCGCCAATGCGGGAGTGAATTTCATACGCAAAATCGAGTAAAGTTGCCCCCGCCCTTAATTTGATAAGGTCACCCTTGGGTGTAAAGACAAAAATCTCATCCTCATAAATGTTAACTTTGAAATCATCGATAAAATCAACCGGATTAAGTTGCGGATTTTCAAGGATCTCGCGCACATTCTTCAGCCATTTATCAATCTCTGCTCCACCTTTTCCTCCTTTGTACCTCCAGTGGGCAGCAAGTCCGTTCTCTGCAATATCATCCATCCGATGTGTCCGTATCTGAACTTCAACCCATCGTTTCCCTGGACCAAGCACGGTTGTATGTAATGACTCATAGCCATTTGACTTCGGATAAGTGATCCAGTCCCGAAGCCGGTCGGGATTCGAAAGGTACTCCTCTGTAACCACCGAAAAAACCTGCCAGCAGGTAGCCTTCTCATTTTCGGGTTCCGAATTAAGGATAATACGGATGGCAAAAAGGTCAAAGACTTCATGAAAATCAACCTTCTGCTTTTGCATTTTATTCCAGATAGAATAAATCGATTTGGTTCGGGCCTTCATATCAAAATCAAATCCCCGGCTATGAAGTTTCTGCTCAATTGGAGTAACAAAAGCAGAAACAAAGCTTGCACGCTCAACTGATGTCTCTTTCAGCTTTTCAACAATTACCTCATAATCTTTAGGATGAAGGTATTTAAGCGCAAGATCGAGTAACTCAGAGTTCACTTTATACAAGCCCAAACGGTGAGCCAGTGGCGCATACAAATGCCAGGTATCAATCGAATACCTTTTTTGAACTTCCGCAGGCAATTTGTCCATCGTCCGCATGTCCTGCATCTGATCAGCAATCTTTATCAAAATCACCTTTACATCACCCGAAAGTGCGAGCAATAACCTTCTGAAATTCTCACTTTGAAAGGCAAGATTTTCGGTATTTAAAGAATTGATTTTAATAATCCCGTCGAGGATATCGGCAACATTGGCGCCGAATTGTTTTTTTACTTCTTCAAATGCAAATTCAGCCCCTATGTGCTCAAAAACATTGTGCAACAAAGATGAAACAAGTGCATCTGTTGATAAGCCCAATTCAACAACGGCAATTTTCGCAACCGAAATCGAGTGATTCAGAATAAACTCACCATTTTCCCATGCAGAATTGCCAATCGTTTTTGCTGCCAGGTTGAAAGCTTTTTCAACAATTGGCAGGTCACTCTCCGGCAAACTCTTCGAGCACTGAAAGATTAGTGCATTATAGGCATTCTGAATTTTTTCATCTAATATATGATCCACGATAAAAGCTTTTTTTGAGAATAAAATATTGATTACCAGCAATGACTATGGAAACATTCCACCATTCTGTATTCCCTGATTTCGATTTAGCGGATCACCATTCCGTTGAATGGTGAAACCGGCTGAAATGCTGAACTTCTCGGAGAACTTATAACCAACAAACAACGAACTACTATAATTGGTTTGACGATATATCCCGGATTGTTGCGAATATGCATTGAAGCTTTTCTCGGAGTAGCCTGCTGTTCCCACCGAAAGTTTATTATTCAACTGATAAGTACGTATTCCATAAGTTCCCTGGTAGGTATCCAAAATAGATCCGCCGTAAAGACTTAACGGACGAATCATAAATGGGAACGAATTTACACCTCTCAATCCCAATAAAGACCCCGTTTCGGTTTTCCAGCCTGTCGTCAAATTGAAATTCATATTCGGTAAAACTGGATTTTGAAGTTCAAAACCGCTCTTTAAATCCTGATGCAAAACGGGAATCGAAACTGAATCAGGCGGCATTTGCATACCTGCAAACTCAGGGAAAGCACGTGATTTAGCTGTTGAAGGATTCATATTAACCAACGTATCTCTTTCCTGGGCAAAGACCTGCCCTTGAAAACTTAAAAAGATGACTATGAAAATGACGACATACCTCATGATAATTCGATTAAAAATCAATTCAAAAAGTTCATCTTGCCAATTCGAGCGGAGCAAAATACCTGGGTTGATGAAAATCGGGCGCCGAAGTTCCAATCGACGACCAGCTAATGTAATGTGGTACGATAGTTTTATCACCACATTTGTAGAAATTGGCCATAAACTGGCTTCCGGGATTTAGACCAATTAATTCGAGCGGAATGGCAACGGAAAGCGACCAATTTGCTGCTACGCTTTCAGAAGGTAGATTTTCAATGCTTAATGAAGGGAAACGCAGAATCTGAGCAAGGCTTGCTTCGTCAAGCCGGGTCCGGGAATTACGATCCGGACCAAATGCCGACAAACAGACTCCCAGACTATTAAACTCAAAGTTACGATAGAAATCCTCTTGCTTCACAAAAAACTCCACGCACGAATCCTGCCAAACTGGTTCCTGATCTTCGCGACAAACAGCCCTGACGAAATCATTCGCTACAAGATAATTCAACCACAGCTTTTGATCACAATAGCCCAGATAGACCTTTACACCAGGCCTGTGTGGATATTCCTTCCAGTTAATTTTATCAATATGAATCATTGCACCCGAAGTGATCAAACGATCGCTGATGTTTAACGGGTTCTCGTGAAACATTTCTTTCAGATATGGAATTTTTAACGTAGGCATGATATTTCTTTTTTGCAAAATAGCAGATTTTACGCAAGTTCCGGTCATTTGAAACCGATAAAATAAAAAACTTATCTGAATCTTAAAAAACAGGATAGTTTGGAGCCGAAGGTCAGTCGAATTGGGGCCGCATATTCCTATTCCGTCGCCGTATGTTCCCGAAAGGATTTTACAGCAGTGTTTGAGGGTTTCGGACGTTCCCGAAAGGGCTTTACAGCAGTGTTTGCGGGTTTCTGGGATTTCCGGTCCTTTTCTGCAATTTGCAGGAGGGTTTGTACGAAAACATGCAAGCACCCATGGAATAGGTTGGAAAATTTCTATTTCAGATATCCACTAATGGGATTTTCAATCCAGATTCGGCTTAGAATGTAAGCCTGTAGCTGAGCCCGTATCCGTTCTGACCCAAAAACATTGGCATCAACGAAGATTTATAACCGGAAACTTTTGATGGTCTGGAAATCTTTTTTTGTCCGTGGCTCAAGGCAATTTTTCCGCAGGTATACCCTATTGCAATTGCGATCGGGTAATCGCCTGCCCAATGAACCCCATTATTCATCATGGCATATCCAAGGAGACCCATAATTGAGTATCCAACGGGTTTAATAAATTTGCTGTCAGGATAGTTGCCGGATAAAATTGTAACAGTAGCCATTATCGTTGCTAAATGTCCCGAAGGGAAAGCATCGTAATTTGAAACATCCTCCTGGTATACCGAAGGTTTGGTAAAAGGATGCCATTCTCCTCCCGGCGTAGTCGAGTTAAAAGGACTCTGACGTCCCGTAATTCGCTTTAAAACCTGGGTGGTAATGGCAAGTGTAAAGAACATTTCGGCCAATTGTGACGAGGTTTGCCGCGCCCTGTAATCGTTTGTAAAAATGCCATAGCCGTAAAAACTTCCGGCTACAAGTATACTGGGCCAGCCTTCGCCAATGAAATAAAATGCAGAATTAAGATTTTGCGGTACATCGAGCACTGGTACTGCAAAATTTCCGATATTAAAAGAGATCGCGCGTGTAAATTTTCGCTCTGCATCAAGATGGATATATCGCCCAAATTGTTGAGCAGCATCAAGAAGCGGCTGATCGAGTGCTACAAGGATCGCAGTCGCACCAATTAGCATTCCGATCTTTGGCAGGTTTTTCTTTGCAACGACTGTTTTCCCAAACATCGCCAGATCCGATGGGACATTTGTTACAAATTCAAATGGGCGAGGCTTATAAATAAGCAATGACTCGGACGATTGATGGTTAAAAACCTGTGCTTTCGTTAACCTTAAGGTATCCTTGTAAGGTTTGTAAACTAAAGTATCAGTCCCTATACTACTTTCACCTGCCGAAACATTTGCTGGAAAACAATACAAGGCACTTAAGATAAAAAGGATGCGGAATTGCTGGAAACCAACTTTCATTCTCATTTCTTACCCCATTTATTCAAGCGGTTCTTTTGAACATAGCTGGCAGACTGATAGTAAGTAACTGCTTCATTTACCACTCCTTCGTCGATTGACTGACGCTCAATTGCACCTGTCGACCGGTTTATTTTATACGATGTAACTTTTTGTTGCGGACTAAGAATTGTAAGCCGGTCGTTTTTAATGTAGCCAAGCTTTTGATAGTTGGCAATAAATGCTCTTTCATCTTCAGGTTTCATTTTTAGAATGTCTTTCCCAAAGAATTTGCTTTCGTAATTCCAGTTTAACAATGCCAGTAAGGTTGGCGCCACATCAATCTGGCTCGACAATTTATCAATACGTTGTGGTTGCACGATCGTAGGATTATAAATGATCAACGGAATCTGATACTCCATAAATGGAAGTTCTGTCTGTCCTGCACTTCCGGCACAGTGATCAGCCATAATTACAATCAACGTATTATTAAACCATGATTTGGTACTTGCCTTTCTGATTAATTCGCCAATCGCATAATCGCAATATTTCACAGCACCTTCACGATTTTTTCCTGAAGGAATATCGACCAGACCTTCAGGATAGGTAAATGGCCGGTGGTTCGATGTGGTCATTATCAGATTAAGAAAAGGTTTTCCGGCAGCAAACGAACGGTCCGATTCGCTGAGCGCCTTGTTAAATAAATCCTGATCACAAACTCCCCATGCATTGGAGAATGTAACTTCATTGTCAGCGAATTCTGAATTATCAACAATATTATAGCCGTTGTTTTCGAAGAAATAATTCATATTGTCGAAGTAACCATTTCCACCATATATAAATTTCAGATCGTAACCACGTTCTTTAAAAAGCTGTCCCATCGAAAACATGTTTTCACTGTTTGGGCGTTTGATGACACTTTGCCCGGGTTTGGGAGGTGCAGAAAGCGCTGCCGCTTCGAGACCCCAGATCGTGCGTGTCCCTACTGCATAAAAGTTGGTGAAAAACAACGATTTATTTACGAGCGTATCGAGGCTGGGTGTAATCTTTCCTTTCTTACTGCCAAGGTATTCCATAAATTCGCCACTAAGGCTCTCTACCGTAATAAATAAAACATTGTACTTTTTTTCTTCAGTTCCATTTGTTACTGAATGGGTTATATCGGTCAATTCATTACTCTTAAATTCACTGTTATCCGTTTTTATAAGATCGCGTAACTGCTTAAAATTTTGATCGTTGTTATGCGTAATATAGAATGTTTGGTAATCAAGTTCGTTGTTTACGAAGGCTGCGAAAAGAGAATAAATCCCATTTTTCGAAAGTTCGTTGTTGTACCTGTTCGGCGTTTTTTCGGCCCAGTTAAAGCTGACGATCAAAAACGAAAGGATGGGTAATGTCAGCAATGCTATTCCTGTAATCATTCTTGATCTAAAAGTGCTTTTACCCTGTAACGAATTTACAAGTAGTTTCTTTTTGAATATCAAATAAATAATAGCCAGATCTGCCAATACAATTGTACTGACCAAAAGCGGGATTGGGTAAGATTCCCAGATATTTGTAAGTACCTCAGTCGTATAGACCAGGTAATCGACCGCAATAAAATTATAACGAACCCCAAATTCTTCCCAGAAGAAATACTCAGAGACGCCATTAAAGATAATAATAGCAAAAGCAATAAAATAGGCGATGTAAGCGAACCATTTATGAAACCCTGAATTAAAAAACCGGTTGGGTACGAACATCAGAAAGATCACAAACGGAATTATGAAGTATGAAAATGCCACTGTATCGAAGAACAGACCAACAAAATAAACCCGAAGAAGACTGAAAATTCCAGTATTCACCTCACTTACAGACATTCCCAACAGAACTGTACGGCTGATAAAGGAAATGATTACAAATACAATGAATAACAGGATGATGCCACCAAATCGAGATTTAAGACCTTTAATTATCATAGTCAAAGATTAGAATAATGTGCAAATATAAAACCCTTTCGCCATACTGACAAGCTGTTTTACGATGCTTACAATATTAACAGCATTCGTATTCAGTTTTAAGTGCTTTTACTGCGTTGTCAATTTTCATTTTGAATGATACAAAAGAGCCTAAAAGCATGACTATTATCAATATTCAAAGATAAAAAACAGAAAAACCAACAAGTTGTTTTCAAAGTTCAGTTCATAAGTGTACTTTTGCCGTCTCATATTGAACTGATATTTCTATGGATCAATCGTTTGTAAAAGAGAAGATTTTGTTTTTAATCAATCCGATCTCCGGCACGAAGCATAAGAAGCATTTGCCCGAATTAATTAATGATCTGACTGATTCGTCCATTTTTGATATTGAAACCGTAGTAACAAAATACAAAGGAGAGGCCACTGAAATTGTTTGTCAGAAACTGACCGAAAATTATAAGTATTTCGTGGCTGTCGGTGGTGACGGAACAGTTAATGAAATTGCGAAAGCATTGATCAATACCCAGGCTATTTTGGCAATCATCCCTGTTGGTTCCGGAAATGGGTTGGCGCGCCACCTTCAGATTCCGCTTGAACCGCGAAAGGCCATACAACTTATTAACAAACAGAAATTTCAGGCAATCGATTACGGCTTGATCAACAATACACCCTTCTTTTGCACATGTGGTGTGGGGTTTGATGCATTGATAGGCGACAAATTTGCTCAATGTAAAGGCCGTGGACTCTCAAATTACGTGAAAACTACAATTTTCGAGTATTTCAACTACAAACCTGAGACGTATCAAATCACCGTCGATAATGAACGAACGATCAATGTCCCGGCTTTTCTGATCACTTTTGCAAACGGCTCACAATATGGAAACAATGCTTACATTGCTCCAAATGCCGATATATGTGACGGTAAACTTGACATGTGTATTCTTGCACCCTTCAAATTGTATAAAGCGCCGGGAATTGGTATCCGGCTATTTGCCAAAAATATAGACCGAAGTTCACTTATGCATACCGAAAGAGCAAGAAATATTGTATTGGAAAGAGCAAATGAAGGAGTAATTCACTTCGACGGAGAACCTTGCAGAATGGGCAAAAAATTAGAGATATCTTTGATCAACAAAGGTTTAAATATAATCGTACCGTAAACTTACAGATACGATCGCAGCTAAGATTGTACTTTATCCGTTTGAACTAAAAAAAACCGCTTCGGGAAAAATCCCGAAACGGTCACCTACATTCATATTCACACTAAACAAATTCTATTCACTTACATTAAATCCCACTGTTATTGATCCAGCTATCAATTTCGAGTGCCATATCTTCCTGAACAAATTCAGCAGCTTGATATTTTGAGCCAATCAATAAGTCACTATATTCATCATTGCTATTCATCCAGCTATCAATTTCGTTTGCCATATCGGCTTTAACGAATTGACCTGCCTGATATTGTTCTGCTTCAAGAGCCACATTAAAGATCTCTTCACTAATGTTGGACAGGCTTTCGATTTCCAGTGCCATATCAGCCTGAACAAATTCTGCTGCATTATATTTTTCGATCGCTTTATTAATGCTTTCGACTCTATTTTCTAAAATCTCGACTCCTGTCGTATTCGAAGCCACAGAGGGCTTATTGTTTGCATTTGCACTGAAGGTACTAAGCATTGCGCTCAAAATAGTTATAGTAATTATGCCTTTTACTGACCAGCTACTGACAGAATTAATTTGCTTTTTCATTTTTTTATTCTTTTTATCGTTTTAAATAATACATTGTATTCATATCATTAAACATGCCAGACAATTTATTTGTTTCATTGATAGACGTTTGATAACATTAACATCACAAAGAATTAACAATCAACTGAACGATTTTGATCCGGTAGATGTCCGAAAGCGTACATTTCGTACCTGTGATAAATCATCGGATAGACCCCATCCTTTTTTGTATTCTACAAATTCACGATATTTCCCAGGCTAACCATCCTGAACTTGTTTCCGCTTTGACTGATATCCTATTACAAGGTTTAAACAAAAATTCAACATTTGGTTAGGGGTAATTTGCAATCTAAATGTCTTTATGTCATTCATAACAATAACCAGCCATGAGAACACCATTTTTACTTGGAATTGCCCTCATTTCGTTTTTACTAAGCAATGTATTCATAATCAACCCTTGCATTCAAAATAAAGAAACTCAAAAAACGATAAATAAAGTAAGCGATGCGGATTGGGAAAAACTCCACCTGTTGATAGAACGTTCGTCAATTGATACCGTGAAAGAAAATTTTAAATTGTTTGTCAAAAAGGATGCGCTGGAAACTAAAGCGTTGAACTGCAAAGACGGAAAATATATTGGACTTACTCCTGCTGATGACTATGGATATCTTCACCTTGTTTTTCTGGAGATTAGTCAGGAACAAATCATTCATATTCACTATGACGAGCTAAAATTGAATGGAAAAAACAAAAGAACAGATGTCATTTATAATCAGGAGATGTTAAAATCAGGAACTTCCCCTTCGATTGCTTATCCAATATATGAACAGGCACTTATTAAAAATCAGGATTACATGAAAGTTGATGCTGTTACCGGAGCAACCTATTCGCTGTATCGGTTCCGAATGGCAATTGCAAAAGCATTAGAAAAAGCCAGTGAGTGAGAAGAAATAAGAAGATTAGAGTGACTTAACGGCCATTTGTTTTATTCGAAACGGAGCGATTCGCCAGGATCGGAGTTGATAGTATGCCACAATTGCCGGTAAATTGTAAAAACTGCCACAATGAACACTGCTATAAATACAAAAAAGTAGTTTGTGAAACTCAGGGAAATATGGTAAGCAAACCGGTCCAGCCAATAGTATGAGAGCAGAAAGGAAATGGGTAAAGCTATTATTCCCGCAATCGTTATCAGTCTGAAAATCTCTTTTGATAAAAGCAATACCAATTCTTTGGTTCCAGCTCCAAGCACTTTCCGTATACCAATCTCCTTTGTCCTGTAAACGGTGGTCAGCGCTAATAGCGAGTAAAGCCCCATGCAGGCAATGAATATGGCGAAAAACGAAAATACGACCGCAACCTGACCCGTCGATTCCTCTTCCTGGTAAAATTCACCAAGGCTCTCATTCAGTGTAAACTGAGAAAACGGATTTGCAGGATAAACTGTTTCCCATAATTTCTGTACCCTGCCAATCTCCCTCCTGTTTACAGGTTGTGATAATCGTACCGATGCAAATTTGACTTTTTCAGGATTGACAGGTAATATGATGAGTGGCTGAACTTTTGTGTGAAGTGACTCAAAATTAAAATTGGCCACAACCCCTTTAATGATTAAAATGCTTTTGGATGTATCAGCGTTTTGCCTGATTATAGATGAACCGATGGGTTTCTCCAGATTGAGGTATTTAACTGCTTCTTCATTAACAATCACATCAATGGTATCTTTGCCCGAATACTTTTTTCTTTCGAAACTTCCATCGTAAAGAGACATACCATATGTATTGAAAAACATAGAATCGGCTTCCATGACATACATTAACAAAACATTCGCAAGATCTTTTTCAGCCTGAAAACTTTCCATACCCACCTGAAAACTTTCCATACCCATAAGCTTACCAGGAACAGCATTAGAATAGGTAATTCCTTCAACGTTTTTTAATTCAACTAACTTATTAATAAATTTCTGTCCCTTATCTTCTAATCCAAACAGGTTCTGAATTACAAAAATCCGTTCTTTCTGAAACCCTACCCCATTTTGCTGAACAAACCTCAATTGTCTATATATCGTTGATGTTGAATATATTATAACAAGTGAGAATACAAACTGAATTATTACGAGCAATCCTCGTAATCCCTTGCCTCCTGCACTAAACTGCTTTTGCTGCCTCAAAATAGTTGCCGGACTGAAGCGTATGATATAAAATGCAGGATAAATACCAGCTATGATACCAGTGAAGAGCGTAACACTAAAAATCACAGGTGAAAGTTTAAACAAAAGCAATTGTATGTTCAGATCTGGGTTTTGCTGGACCATGCTTGTATTCGGATAAATCAACTCGACAATGACCAAAGCAAAAAAGAGCGAAATAAAACTAATCGTAATCGATTCAGCAAGCAACTGCCTTGACAACTCTCTTCTTTGAGACCCTAATATTTTACGGATTCCGATTTCACGCACCCTTCCGGCTAAACGGGCTGTTGAAAGATTGGCGTAATTAATACATGCAATTAAAATGATCAAAATTGAAATGCCAGCAATAATTAAAAGCGTCTGAATATTAACATTCTGCGAAGTTTCAAACTTTAAATGAGAATAAAGATGGATATCAGAAACCTTTTGCAAACGAAGTACAAAATACTCATCCTTATCTCTCATCGCTTCAATAGTTGTCCCCAAGGATTTCTCAATAAAATCACCAGCCTCCTTATAAAAGCCTTTGTTAAATTTATCCTCCATCACTGATAAACGTAAGCTTGAAGAGTCAGATGTTTCCTCCATATCCGTCCCTTCTTGAAAACGAAAATAGGTATATAAATAATGAGAGGTCCATTGGAGATAAGGCAATACGACTGAAGAGATTGATACGATTGATTGGTAATTGATATGAGAATTTACCGGGCAATCCTCTACAACACCTGTTACTGTCCAATACTTTTTATTTTCATCCGAAGAACCTTTGGCACTACCCGGTATTGCAGATTTCTTATCATCATCTACGGTAAGAACTTTTCCAATTGCGCCTTCCGGAAACAACTGGTTAGCAACAGATTTAGACAATACAATAGAACGTGGTTTATTTAAACAGGTTTTGGGATTACCTTCGATTAATTTAAAACCGAAAATATCGAAAAACGTCGAATCAACATATAAAAGAGTCCGGCTATCAAGAATTGTTGCAGCAGGGGATATAACCGGAATATCGCGATCAGTTTTGAAAATACGGCATGATTGTTCAATTTCAGGCACATAAGGTTTCAAACCGGAAGCAAACATGGGTGATGAATAGGCGGCATTAGATTCCAAACCTCCTAATTTTGATTCAATATAAACCCGGTAAAGCCGGTCAGAAGAGGGATGGAAATCATCATAATTCGATTGTTCCCAAATATATACCAAAACCATAATTGCACAAGCCATCCCAACTGCAAGACCAAAAACATTTATGAAAAAATACTCTTTGTTTCGCAGCAGATTACGAATTGCCAGTTTCAGATAACTGTTCATATTGCAATTATAAGTTGGTCGTTGTTTTTGAGTAACTCTCAGTAACTACATGCCCATCAAACAGATATATAATTCGTTGCGTTCTTTGTGCCATCATCAGCGAGTGCGTTACCATAATGATGGTTGTTCCAGCTTCATTCAGTTGTGTAAGTTGTTGAATAATATCTTCGCCATGCGTCGAATCAAGGTTTCCGGTAGGCTCATCGGCAAGGATAATCCGGGGTTTGGCAATAACAGCACGCGCAACTGCTACACTTTGCTGTTGCCCGCCAGAGAGTTCATTGGGAAAATAATTGGAACGGTGTTTAAGGTTAAATCTTTCCAGCACCTGGTCAACCCTCCTGGCTCTTTCCGCCTGTGGAACTTTTTGATATACAAGTGGTAATTCAATATTTTCCCAGGCTGTGAGATCGTCGATCAGGTTAAAACTCTGAAAAACAAATGCGAAATTGTTCTTTCTAATATCGGTCCGGTTCCTTTCCGTAATTTCGGAAACCAACTGACCATCAAGCAAATATTTTCCGGAACTTGGAGAATCGATTAATCCAATGATATTGAGTAATGAAGTTTTCCCACATCCCGAAGGTCCCATGATACTCACAAATTCGCCCTCGGCAACCGATAAATTAATATTGCTCAACGCTTTTGTCTCAACGTCCCTGTTCCTGAAAACCTTAGAAATATCAATCAGCTCTATCATAGTTAAATGTGAAAAAGGTTAAATTTTGGCTATCGTGTTTACGAATGAACAAAAATTCTTCCGCAAAATAGGAAAATAACCTCATTATCAAAAGTGTGTTTAGTCACAAATCGTACCACATTTGCAATTAACTAATTAATAAACTATTGTAAATTAGAGGAAAAAATTAATCGTCCGATATCGTACATTTACTGACCGATTTCGTACATTTACCTTTTTAAAACCAGGATGATTAAATCTCCTTTGAAAAGAAAATAATTAAATATAGTATTGATTTATAGACATCTAATAAATGATAAGATTTCATGTTATCATTCCAAATTATTGTGGCTTGGTGTTTGTAATTTAGAGTAACAATATAGACCTTTTCGTTATGGATAAATTTGGAAAAATTCTGGCGGTTGATGACAATGAGGATATCCTGTTCTCGCTTAGGCTACTCCTTAAACCGCATGTTGAAAAGATTGTCACAGCTAATGCTGCAACCTCAATTCCAGAACTACTTAAAAATGAAGAATTTGATGTAATTCTTCTGGATATGAACTTTACAAAGGATGCGATTAGCGGTCAGGAAGGTTTCTTTTGGCTCAAAAAAATCCTCGAAATTGATCCGGATGCTGTGGTTCTTTTTATAACAGCTTATGGTGATGTTGAAAAGAGTGTTCGGGCGATTAAAGAAGGAGCTTCAGACTTTATCCTTAAGCCGTGGCAGAATGAAAAGTTATTGGCGACTTTGAATTCTGCGCTTAATTTACGGAAATCGAAGAAAGAGATTGAGCAACTTAAAAGCCGTGCTAAAGCCATCAATAATATGATGAACCGCACTTTTAAGGACTTCATCGGGAATTCGGCTGAAATGCAAAAAGTCTATACGTCCATTTCAAAAGTAGCCGCTACAGATGCAAGTGTTTTGATACTGGGTGAGAATGGAACCGGCAAAGAATTAGTTGCGAGAGCATTACACAATAATTCTAATCGTGTTGACGAAGCGTTTATAAGTGTCGATTTAACTTCCATCAGCGAATCATTATTTGAAAGTGAGCTGTTTGGACATACAAAAGGTTCATTTACAGATGCAAAAGTCGATCGGCCCGGTCGATTCGAGATCGCTTCAGGCGGAACGCTCTTTCTCGACGAGATAGGAAATCTCCCGATGCCACTTCAGGCAAAAATACTAACCATGCTCGAACGACGCGAAGTAACGAGGGTTGGATCCAATAAGCCTATTCCTATTGATATTCGTCTGATCTGTGCAACCAATATGCCTTTGCACCAAATGATTGAAGAGGGAAAATTCAGGCAGGACTTGTTATACCGGATAAATACAGTCGAAATCGACCTTCCACCACTCCGTGAACGATATGGAGATATTCCTTTATTGGCCATTCATTTTTTCCATATTTATGCGAAGAAGTATAAAAAACCACTTCGTGGATTCACCAAGGATGCCATGAAACGGTTGGAAGAGGCAAACTGGCCTGGGAATGTAAGAGAATTGCAACACGTGATTGAACGGGCTGTTATTATGACCGAATCCGAATGGATAAATCCGAACGATCTGCAAATGAGACCTGTAAATAAGGTATCAGAGGAACTTGATTTGGATAATTATGAACTCGACAAAGTTGAGAAAACAATTATTCTTAAAGTGATGAAAATGCATCAGGGGAACATTTCGAAAGCCGCAAGTGAACTTGGACTTACACGCACTTCCCTTTATCGAAGAATGGAAAAATATGGGCTCTAAAAATTTCAGAATATCCCTTATAATCAGAATACTGGCAATAGTTGCGAATGCCTATTTGATCATGTGGCTGCTGTTTACTACCAGTCACTATTTCACAATAGTTCTGTTTGTTGGCATCGCTATCTATCAGGTTATCATGCTTATAAATCATGTCGAAACAACCAATACGCTGCTAACCAACTTCCTGGAATCTCTTAGATATTCTGATTTTTCAAGAACCTTCGAAATCAAAGGATTAGGTCATTCATTCGATCGCATGACGGAAGCCTTCAGTCTGGTAATAAATGATTTTCGGAAAGTAAGGGAAGAACGCGAACAAAACTACTTTTATCTTCGAACAGTCGTTGAGCATATCGGCATTGGCTTAATCAGCTATCGCGATGATGGTTCTGTTGAATTGATTAATAACTCGACTAAGAAGCTCTTTAAAATTACAAACCTCAAGAATTTAAGCGAATTGAATAGTTTCTCGCCTGAACTCGTCTCAAAACTGATGTCCATTTCGAACGGCGAAAGCATTATGGTGAAAATCCAAAAGCAGGATGCGATCCTCCAACTGGCTATTTTTGCCACTGAATTTAAGGTAGCCGACCGATTAATCAGAATGGCCACTATTAAGGATATTCAGAATGAGCTCGAAGAGAATGAGATGGAGAGCTGGCAAAAACTGATCAGGGTGCTGACCCACGAAATCATGAATTCAATTACCCCAATCGCATCTATTACCCAAACGCTTAACTACATGATTAAAGATGTAAGGTCGACTTACACCACGGCTTTTCAGGACGAAGGAGAGGTTGAAGCGATTGAAGAGATTGAACTCGCCATCGAGACAATTCATAAGCGAAGTATCGGGCTGCTTCATTTTGTTGAGTCGTATCGTGATCTCACACGCATCCCAACGCCAAAATATACCATCTTCCCGGTACAACAGTTGTTTGATAATCTGAAAGGTTTAATGAAAGAGGAAATGCATCAGCGAAATATTGAATGCATCGCCACTGTTACCCCAGAAAATCTTGAATTATCAGCCGATGAACAATTGATAGAACAGGTTTTGATTAATCTCCTGAAAAATGCAATTCAGGCCCTCGAAAAAACGGAGAATCCACATATCGAATTAAAGGCATTTACTGATATTTACGGAAAAATTATTATACAACTTTCGGACAATGGACAAGGGATTCTTCCGGAGGTACTTGATAAAATATTTGTACCATTTTTCACAACTAAACCAAAAGGTTCAGGAATTGGACTAAGTTTATCACGACAAATTCTTCGGCTTCACGGCGGAATATTAACTGCCCACTCCGAACCAGATGTTGAAACCACATTTACGTTAAAGTTCTGAATTTAAACGAACAGTATTGAAAAGACTAAAGATATTTTCACTTATTGCAATAATCATCTGCTTTCTTTTTGTAATTTCTGTTACATGGGTGAATGTGACAATTACAAAAATGGGCAATGAGTACTGCTTTAATTCGATCGATTCAATACCTCATAACCATTGTGCGCTTGTATTGGGAACCAGCAAATACTTGTGGAACGGAAAAAGAAATCTTTATTATACCGATAGAATCAAAGCCGCCGTTGAGCTTTATAATTGCGATAAAGTTGACTTTATTATCGTTAGCGGCGACAATCGCAACAGAAACTATAACGAACCGATCACGATGTACAATGATTTGATTGCGGCTGGAATTCCCAACAAAAAAATCATCCTCGATTACGCGGGATTCCGAACGCTCGATTCGGTTGTGCGCGGAAAAGAAGTCTTCGGACAGGAGAAATTCACAATTGTTTCGCAAGCATTTCATAACCAACGGGCGGTATATATTGCACGAAAAAAGGGAATTGAAGCGATTGCCTTTAATACCGAAGATGCACCCGGGAAAATGGCCTTTAAAGTTCAGATACGCGAGGTTGCCGCAAGGATGCTTGTCGTATTCGATATGATTACCTCAAAGCAGCCACATTTTCTGGGTGAAAAGGTGGTTATACCTGAATAAAGTATTCCTTTTTCATTACCGCTGGACACTAAACCCTAAACAGCCCTTGTCGTTCCAACTATTGTTATAATTTTGCAAGTAACCTTAATATTTTAAAAAATGCTTCTCCAGTTTGCGTTGGTTTTGGCAATGCTTTTGCAGGTCTTTGCGGCAGGAGTCTCGATTAAACTGACACGCGTCACTAAATATAATGTCTCGTGGATGCTAATCAGTGCCGGATTTATCATCATGGCAATACGATGCCTTGTCGAATTTCTTACCACCATCTCCGATTTTGCGCCACAGACTTTCCGCGAAGTGTTTGTCTGGTTGGGAGTGGCAGTATCGTTCTTTTTCGCGGTAGGTGTTTTTCTGATTCAGAAGATTTTCAAATACATGAAAAAGGTGGAGCAGG
>Ga0209724_1001865_pt1 | contig 18595 bp, 15 predicted proteins | sample grotaG_FD_184143 | JGI IMG/M metagenome (GOLD analysis project Ga0209724, IMG submission 184143) | Glacier valley bacterial and archeal communities from Borup Fiord, Nunavut, Canada, to study Microbial Dark Matter (Phase II) -... | ecosystem: Environmental > Aquatic > Freshwater > Ice > Glacier ...
GATTGCTGTGATTGGGGAGCCGGGAGCGGGAAAAACCACACTATTGCAGCAGATTGCTCGCTGGGTATCTGAAAACATTGAGGGGGCGATTGTCATTTGGGTGTCGCTGGCAGACTTGCAGGGGCAAGAGCTGGAGGACTACCTGCTGGAGCGGTGGTTGCCAGCAATTGTGCAACAGGTAGGACAGGCAGAAGCTTCGACCCAGGTAAAGGATGCGTTTGTGGTGCAGGTTCAGCAGGGGCGAGTGTGGCTGTTGCTGGATGGGGTGGATGAAATGCAGGTGTCATCGGGCAATCCCTTGAGTGAGATTGAGCGGCAGGTGCGGTTGGGGGGCTTGCTGTCGCAGTCGCGGATTGTGTTGACCTGTCGGTTAAATCTGTGGGACGGTCATCGCCATGCGCTCGATACGTTTGACACCTATCGCACGCTGGAGTTTTCCTATCCGGTGCAGGTGGAGCAGTTTGTTGGGCAATGGTTTGAGGCGTTGCCAGATGCTCAAGCAGGACAGGCAGAAGATTTGTGTGCCGCGTTGAAGCAGCCAGGAAAGGAACGCATTCGAGATTTGGTGAAGAATCCGTTGCGACTGACGCTGTTGTGTTTCAACTGGTATTTGGGGGAGGGGACGCTGCCGGAGACGAAGGCGGGGTTGTATGAGCAGTTTGTGGCGGATTTTTATCAGCAGAAATGGAAGAAGGAACCAATTTCAACAACGGCAGAGCAGAGGCGGCGGTTGAATGTGGCGTTAGGGGAGTTGGCGCGGGAGGCGATCGACAGGGAAGAAACGCGGTTTCGGCTACGGCATGACTTCGTGTGCGAGTTCTTGGGTGAGCCGGATGAACCTGATTCGTTGTTTGAGATGGCGTTAAAGCTGGGATGGTTGAATCAGGTGGGAGTGGATGCAGAGAATCGGAGGAAGGCAGTCTATGCGTTTTTCCATCCTACGTTTCAGGAATATTTTGCGGCATCAGCGATCGATGATTGCCACTTTTTCTTCAACCATACACCTGAAAACATTAGTCATCCAGAAAACAGTTACCGAGTTTTCGAGCCTCGATTTAAAGAGATCCTATTACTGTGGATGGGACAAGCAAAGGATGTATTAGAAGATGAGAAAAATAAGCTGATTCAGAATTTAATGAATTTTGAGGATGCATGTAGTGAGTATTATACGGTTCAAGCTATTTGCCTTGCAGCTTCAAGCATAGCTGAGTTCAAGAACTGCCAATCCTCGGATTCAGTGATTTCAGAGGTCAGCAGACTGTGTTTTGGATTTTTTGATGATCACAATAAATCTTGGCGGAAGTTTTCAGACCCAGTTCCATATCTCGCAGAAATAGCGTTATTGCAATCAGATAGAGAAAGGGTTATTAACATCATTGCTAATTTTACTGTCCCGGCATCCGTAAATCATCTACATCCCAACAAGGATGTAGCCCTCAAATCTTCCAAGATTTTAGGATTGCTAGACCAAGATAGTCCACAAGCGATCAAAGCACTAATTCAACTCATTCAATGTGAAGATCTTGTCGATCGAACTGCCAGCCTTCAGCCAGTTAGGAGCTTTTACTTTGTGCGGATAGAGGCTTCTAAGAGCTTGGCAAAAATCGCAGCAGGCAATGAACAAGCTATTCATGATCTTAAAAATGCTCTGTCTCCGGATCAGAATGAAGAAATACAAATGAATATTATTGAAACTTTAGGACAGCTTGCACCAGATGATAATTTTGCCATAGATTTTTTCACAAAAAGAATGCATCCTTCTAACGATGACAATGTTCGGCTTCAGGCAGCGTGGCGTGTGCTGAGTTTCAATAGTGAAAATGATGTGGCTAGAAAGACTTTGTCTGATCTATCCAATAGCACAGACCAATATACTTCTACTCATGCAACTCAGCTTCTGGAACAGGGTGCTGTAATAACTCATAGTCGCGAAGAACATGAGTATACTCAGAACGAAATAAATGATGCAGAGCAAATCTGGATGAATAGCAACTGCATCTTTGATTTACTATGTGAGAATGTTCCTAATTTGGCTCGTAGTTGGGCTATTTCTGAAATATTAGAGCAAGCAAAATTAGATTACTCAAGAATAGTTCAAGAATTAACTGAACAACTCCATGTTGGCAAAGACACATTAGCCCTGCAAAGCATTATCGAAATCTTAGGGAGAATTTCTGCTGGTGATGAGGACGCTGTTAAAGCACTAATTGATTTCTTGAAGAACTCTAATTCTTTGCTGGGCGTTACACCTAAAGCTTTTTACCAACTTCTTAAGGGTTCTAATAAATGTCAGCTTTGCAGTCTGACAGTTGTCACTTTAAAGGATTATATAAAGGATTCACAACTCAGCCAAAGTATGAGGCACATTCAAATATATGAAGTCATTTGGCTGTGTGCGGAACAAATGAGATATGAAGATTTCTATTGCGCTTGGCACAGCACATAAAATTTGTTTAATTTTCCCACAGGCGAATTATCCTATTCTGATTTTTCACGGTTGCGTTTTTCGATTTCGGCGATCGCGCTAATTTCCAGGACGCACAACTCGAATCAGTTTGCCTGATAGAGGTTCCTCAAGCGCGATCGCGGCATCAATCCGAGTTGCCAGCCGAGTTCGATCCGGATCGTTGGTGCAGATGATAATGCCGCAATGATCGGAACTGGCGCGGTGCAATTGGATAAAGTCTTGGCGATTGAGGGTGACAACCGCATGCTGATCCCGGATAGCAAAAGTCAACACATCTTCATCGGGTATGCCCAAATTGGCATTGCCCGCTTCCTGCACAGTCACAACATCATGCCCCATAGTCCGAAGTCGTTCGCTCACTTCCCGTGGAAACTGCTCATCCGCATACAGACGTGCCATCCGCTAAGCAGCCTCGTTGTTAGCAAGGATGGCGGCGGCGATTTCCTCTGGATGGGCTTCAGCATATGCCCAGGCATTAACCAGATCGGCAGCCGTGATATGAGGATAGTCCTGCAAGAGTTGGGCTTCCCGGATGCCAAGCTGCTGCGCTTCAACCAAGAGCCAAACGGCAATGCGGGTTCCGGCAATACAGGCTTTCCCGCCACAAACACCAGGCGTTTTGGTGATTCCCTTGCCGCCCATGCTTAGGGTTTTGGTCAAACTTTGAACAATCTCGGCTTTGTCAGACAGCGAGAGACTGAGAAGTTGCTGCTCAAATTCTTGGCGAGTCATGGGGAATTAAGGGAGTTGGGAATGATCTTGATTGTAATGTATGGGTATGGAGCGCTCGCTGCTTGCATCGAAGGCGATCGCTCTATTCCGCTTTTTCACGTTTGCGTTTTTCGATTTCGGCGATCGGCAATAATACTGTTTCTTCGATCTCACTGCGTAACTCTAGAGTTAGACCTGACGCGTTGTCTAAACAATCAAACAGTAATTTATTAGCATAGTAGTAGTTTTGCAGACATATCTCCTGCTTCTCCTCAAACTCCCAGTTGTGAATCCAGTCTTTGTATTCATTAATAACTTCGCACAGCTCTTCCCTCCAAACTTCCCAATATTTTTCCCAATCTTGGTCATGAACTTCATCACTACTCTGAAAAGCATGAAATGAGGATCTACGCAAATTTTGTAAGCCATCGCGTATTTGAGCATTAAAGATAAGGGAACGAGCAATGGCAACTTTAATAGAAGAGCGAATATTTTCAGCTATAAGAGTGTCCTTTAGCGTTACATATTCATCAAGATTATGTCCAAGATCTGATTCAATTTCATCGCAAATCTCAAGAGCGAAATAATAATCTGCACTAAGTTTGTGATCAAGCTTGAGAGTTAGACTATCAGAAAAATTTCCATAGTACATATAAAAAGCTCTAACTGCTGTGAGTTTATAGGGCGTATTTGCATTATTCACTTCTTGTTGCACCCAAGCTAGAAACTGTTGAAGTGCTTTGCTCTGGTCTATAATCCTATCTGTCCAAGTCTTCATTAATTGGATTAATTTACTAGCATCTTCAATTATTTCTGTTATCAACAAAAACACTTCACGCCAACGTCGCTCAACAAAATAATTGCCTAATTTCTGCAAGGATCTCGATTGGCTTACTCTCCAGCTAACAAAGTACTCTTGAAAAGTCAGGTGCGAAAATGACCAAACCTTCTGACTTCGCTCAATCAACAATCCATGCTGAGACTCGATCGCCCTCAACACCCCCCGGCTCTCCCGCAACCCAATCCCCAAAAACTCCGCAATATATCCTTCAATTTCTTCTTGCTCAAACAGCACATATTGCTTTTGCTCAAACTTCTTCACTGCCAGATAGCTCAGTAGCTCCAGCTTCCGCTCCACCGATAAATCTCGATAAATCTCATCCCGCTCAATTTCCCGTGATTTGTCCCATTGCTCCAGCAATAGCTCTAACCCCTCTTCATACAGCCTGGAACGCTTTGAGTAAAATGCCTGTTTCTGTTGGAAGACGGCACAGGTCAAACTCAACAAAATCGGAGTAATCGCCAATTCACGAATCGGTTTGTTCTCGTCTTGAAAGAGCTGCTCCAAAAAGACTTGTGCCTTTGCCTGTCCTGCTCCTTGATCGGTACAAACCGTCTTGAACCAGTGCTCTGCAAAAGCTCTGACCTGCGGTGCATTAAAATCTGCTACTTCCACATAATCAAACCGCTCAAACCGCGATTCCTGGCTTTGCGTCCGACAGGTCACAACCATCTGCACCTGGGGATAGGCACGGGCAAACTGCTTGATTTGTTTGGTAATGGTTTTTCCATCTTCCCCTATCACCTCATCCAAACCATCCAACAGCACCAGCGATCGTCCCTGATTGAGCACCAGTTGAGTTTCTGTTGTCGATAGCTGCCAGCAGCGCTCTAGATACCGCTCCAGTGAATAGGCAAGGTTCCGCCCATCCTCTACAAACTCCCGCAGCCTAATCAGCACGGGAATCTTGTGGGCTTGCAGATTTCCCGCATTGCACTCCGTCACCACTCGCTGCAAATAGGTGGTCTTTCCCGAACCTGGTTTGCCCACTACCATCAGGTTCGTCTGCTTCGCCAGCACCTCCAATCCCGACACCCGCTGCCGCTCTCTGCCCAAACCAATGCGATCGAGACTGCGATAGCTGGGATTTTGGCTGAAGTCCTGCCACAGGTCAGCCAGTTCCGATCGACGGCTACTGCTCAACTCCTCCAGAATATTCACGTCTACAAACAATTCACCCAGCGGCACCCAATGATCGACACCCCACAGCGGCATCGTGCCATGCAAGCGTTGGATGTCATCATGAAGGCGCGATCGCACATGTTTCACGAGTTCATCAACTGATTTCAACGGTGGGATGCTGAGTTGAGCCGCCGCTTGAAGCTCCTGAAGGAGAGACTGGATAATGTCTCGAATAGCTTCAGCACTCGCACCTTGATAGATGCAATCGCCAATGTGAACCGCTCCCCCGGTAATTTCCCCAACATTCGTATTGAACTTGCCATCCTGCGAGACCCATTGCACCGTATTGCCAGCGAGTCGCAGCGATCGCCGCAGCACCTCTATGTCTTGCTCAGTGTGCTGCTTTTGGGTTATCCGCTCAAGGATGGCATTGAGTGCTTCAGAAGTCATCATGGCAATAGAGAGAACGGGTTGGAGAGGGAGAATTTGCAGCCAGCAGATACCTGCCGCCATCATAACCAAGACTCTCGACAGAGATTACTCAGTCATCACCACACCATTTTGCCTTTACAAAGTTTACAAATCTGGGAATCGCTTTAACCGATGTGTAATCTGAGGGTAAGCGCTCAGCTCAGCAGGATAGGTTTAGACGATGGCTGCTTCCCATGACCTCAGTGAACTTCTGGACCGCGTTGCCAATGGCGAAGAAACCGAGGGCGATCGACAACTACTGCGGCAATTGCTCCAAGACGAAGCCGATCAGAATGTGGTGCAACTCGGCAAGTACACCGTCAACCTGGGTCAGGGGCGGGAGATTCAGGTGGGCGATCGTATTTATCAGGGTGTCGATGCCGACACAATCAAAATGGTGATTCAAGCTGTCCTCCAGCCACCCCTTGCGCGATCGCCCCTAACACCTCAGGCATACCGGAATCGACAGGTGTTACTCAACAAAGTCAAAAACTTCTGGGTCAAGGGCGTGCTGGAAGCCTCTTTGCATCATCAGGTCGTCATGCAACTGGGTCTAGAAAAGCGATCGCATGTCTTGGTGACTCCTTGGGCTCTAGGTTTGGAGCCCGTGGATGCGGCTCAAACCGTTCTGCCTGAAGATACCACTGCGATTGCTCTGTTTGATCAACTGGGCACAGGACGAACCGGGTGCATCCCAGTCTTGTAAGTCTCAATTTGAGAACGTGTCTTGAAAGCCCGTTTTCTCAAGGGCTACAAGTCTGAGTAATAGTACTTATTGCAAAAGTGGGATGCACCCGGATGAACCTTACTGCTGTTGGGAGAACCGGGCCTGATTCGATTAAGTTATGCGTTCCTCGAAGTAGAACACTTGAACTATTAATTGTTTGCTTGTACTATTGTGGTCGGTTCTGAATTCAGGGGCATCCCTTCCATTTCTTACGGATGGAACTTTCGTCTGTGTGGATACATTAACCAAACATATAAGGAAGTGGCAAAATGACCCCTCTTGAACGTTTTGAAGCTGGCTTGGCTAGGTTGCAGAATAGTGGATGCGAGGCTAATGCAACGGCAGGAAGAGTTCAGCAAGACAACAGAAAACAGGCTGATTTAGCGGATCAGCGATTGCAGGAGAAGCAAGTACGGGAATGGGAGAAGCGCCAGTTGAGCTAAATTCAACCGGTTCACTAAGCCTTCAAAGACTTAAATAATTTGGTCTCTATTTCCTTAAGCTTGATACCAGATAGGCGTTTAGGGAAACAGAGGCTTTATTTTCTGCAATATTCACTGACTGTCCTGATTTTCATTTTTTCCTCCGAATAAGTGGGTGTAATCGACAAGTAGGTGATTGACGATTATGCCTCCCTATAGTCAGTTCAAGAAACGAGCCAAGGAATTGATGAAGCAGGGGTGCACGTTTGAGACGGCGATCGACAAAATAAAAAGGAAGAAGGAGTACAGCGAAGCAAAAAGTGAGTATGAGGCTCTAGCAGACAAGGCGGATAAGCTTCTAGAAATTAGACAACAGATTGAGTGGGAGATAAAAATAGGAGAATAACTTCTACTCGATTGTAATGTGTCGATAGTTTGGCAGTCTTTTTACGAGATAGTCAACATACTCTTGCAACTGTTCAATGCCGTTATCTGATAACTCTTCGGGGAGCATCCCCATCAAATACTCAAAAGCAGTTATATAAACTTGATCGTCAAGAACTACAGGCGTTGTTGGAAATTCCAAACTAATTTGCCTTCCCCAAATTAGACAATGGCTCAATCGCTCTAGAAATTGTTCAAGAGAGAAGTAAAAAGCCTCAACTGATCTGGGAGATGTTGCTTGCTTGAGTGTGGGATACTTACCTAACGCATGTTGCCCGAGTGCTTGAGCAATACGAGATCGCCCTTTATCGAGCCAGTCAGCAATTTCCTTGCCTTCCTCAAGATCCATTTGCAACTGGAGTAAAAGTTCCTGATATTGCTGGAGGCAGCTTTGCATGTGGGTAGTTGCAAAGCTATCAGACTTAGAGATGTTCAACTCTTGAAGTTTTTCTGTGAGCGATTGAATTGCCTCCTGAAGTAATTTGTTAGAAGCAGCAGCCAGTTCTCGCAAGTCTTGGTTAATCTTGACCAGCGAATAAAGTTTAGCCTTTAAAGCTTTGAGCTTCTTCAATTGGCTTTCTGTAAGTTGTTTCGCGTTGTATAACTCTTCAATCGAAGCTAACCGAGAGTTAATGAGTCCAATAATCTGAGCATCTATTTCTATCTCTAAATCTTCAAGTAGAACATCCTCAGCAGGTTCGGGAAATCGGTAGTCGCTTGCAAGTTCACCATGTCCTTGAAGAGTTTGAAGTTCTTGAATAATTGCGCGAAGTTCTTCACGGCTTAGTCCGTAGCGATCGCCGATGTGAACGTCCTTTGCTTCGGGTAGATTGACTTTATATTTATCAATCTGAGGAGTTGTTTGCTCATCAGTCATATGCTCATCGTCAAGGAATAGTTGACGCAATAGCTGTTTATCAGCCTCGGTTGCTTGGCTGGATTCAAATCGTTGAAGAAGAGCATCTAAATGGACTTGGGTCAACATTCCCAGCTTTGCACCCGAATTGTACCCACAAATCCCGACTCAAGTTTGGCAGATTCCTTCTTAGAAGGATATTGAATGTAACAGAACTGTAATAGATTCTAAGTATTTAATCCGCTCCAATGCTTTGACCTCTCTGTAAGGCTTACTCTTCATCGTTATGAATCCGATCTCCAAAATGTAGGTTCTTAACACTCCCTAAATTGATATTGTATTTCCCTTTTTGCGTTTCTCTTTGCACAATATTGCCACTACCAACGACATTGCCATCTCCAGTAGCGATCGCAGTTCCTTGAACGTCTGCACTGAATGAGACCTGCGATCGCACAGCCATTTGTTCAGCAGCTTTACGAATTTCCTGAGCCACATCTAAGAATGCCTCATCTCGGTTTGACCACTTTGTAACAGGTTTACCATCCTTAGGCAAGAATTGTAGTTTGCTGAGCGGGGAATCCTTTAGATCCACTGGGCGCAGGATGATGGGAATCAACCGCGCTTCACCTGCATCATGACGCTCTAAGGCTCTCGCAATTTCCCCATTAGAAGTATCAGCAGCAAGGAAGTCGGCACTAATGAGGAACAAGATGATGTCAGCAGCCTCCAGAAAGGGATCGCTCGGCTCATCGCGTTCTTTTTCAGAGCGGCTACAGCGATCGTGCCATGCACCAATCACTCGTTGCTGTTTTAAAAGGTCGAGATGTTTAACAAACTGGTCATAAAACACCTCATCTTTGCGGGCATAGGAGATAAAAACTTGAGCAGGCTGAACGTTTGATTGAATGGCTTGTTGCGATTCTCTTAATTTCGCATTGTCGATTATAGAAGATTCGTTCTGATCGTCAGGCTCTAGAACGCTTTCAACTTGTCTAATTGCAAGTAATACCATCTCATACAGCTCGCTTGGATTGTTGGTACAACCAACAGCGCCTCGACGACGTGACTCTGCAACGTGCGCCGGATCTCTTGAGCTAGCGTAGATGACAAATGGGATTTGATTTCCACTGGAGCGGAGCCTATCAAGAAGTGTATAACCTGCCCGTGAGTCAGGAGTCCGTCCCATATCTGAGATAATTGTATCGAAATGCTGCTCGTCCAGTTTCTCTAGTGCCTCTTTGGTTGAAGTTGCCAACACAAAACTGACTCCTAACGCCTCTAGTGCCTGTCGTTCAAGAATGTTGTTACTAGGATGATCATCAACCCAAAGAACTGTACCAACAGTCTCTACATTCTCTGTAGAAGCCTCCAAGCCTCTTTCCAATTGTTCAAAGGCTTCTACAGGTATAATGGAAAACTCCAGAGCCGAATTTTGCGAGCCGCCAAATTTCAATTGCGTTCCTGATGGCAGCATAGTCTCTTGATGATGAATTTTTTGCCATTCCTCAGTTTCAGAAACTAACATCCGAGTGCCATAGCGAGAGAAGTCTCGTAAGAAATACATTGGCTGAGTGTCATTATCACCAGAGTAGCGATAAAAAATCTCTGCGTGCTTACGAGATATTCCTCCTTCCTTAGGTAAAACTAGATCATTGTCTTCTAGTATACCAATTCGCACTACTTCAGTTTGAAACGTCCATACCTGAGAGTTAGAGAGAGATCGAAATGAAGCAACAGGAGCCTTTTGCCTAAGTTGATTCTGATCTTCAGGAAATTGAGGTAATTCGTCCGGCAATTGACCAATTGCTTCATTACCTGAAGCATCGATTACATTATCGTGACCCATTCGCGCTAGTGCTTCTGCTGCCGTTGATCGCACAGTGCGGTTTCTATCTTTAAGTGCCTTAAGTAAAGCAGGAAAAGCTTTATCACCACCAATCTGCCCCAATGCCTTTGCTGCACTTGCTCGCACATTACTATCTTCATCTTGAAGTATGAGGAGTAAAGCATTGACTGCTTCGTCACCACCAATTTGCCCTAATGCCAGCGCAGCGCTTAATCGAACTTTGCTACTTGTATCTTTGAGAGCGTTGAGTAAGACAGAAATAGATTTATTATTTCCAATCCGTCCTAAAGCCTCTACAGCCCTATGCCTAACGCTGCTGCTTTGATCATTGAGTGCATGAACTAAAGCATTAAAGGCTTCTTCGTCTTGACTTCGCTGCACTTGATTCTCGATGTCCTGCCGCATTGCCACAAACCATTCCCGTGCAGCAACCTTCCCCTGGACAACCTCAGTTTCGACTGTAACCAGCCACTGCTGGGCTTTTTCGGGATTGAGGAAGTTAAGCGCCGTTAACTGCTGAGCACGTTCTAATTCCACCCGATCGATCCACGGTGAATGGTGATCAACGTATTGCCAAAGTAAGGTAGCAATATCACGAGTGCGTTGAGCGTCGTAGGTTCGACTTAAGCCCGCCAGCAGCGCATCCCGAATGTCCGGTTCAATTTCATATAACCCCTCATCAATCTCACGACAAAGTGAAGACAGGAGAAACTCAAATTCCACGGTGTAAGGCAAGATTTCCGGGGGATCAAGGAAGAAGTTAATCCGCAATAAATGAAGAAACTCGGCATTCAGCGCGACTGGTAAAGCAGCATGATATGCCAGGTGAAGGGCAGCCTCACCATACTTTCCACATCGTTGCTGAAAATCATTCAAACGACGCTCTGCTTGATCGATCGCCATCGTAGAAATCATAGGGGTTTCTCGATTATACGCTGCTGCCCTCGGAGCACATTAACCGCCTGCTGGATGCCCTCTCGCTCAAGCGGAAACATAGGAACGTGGCGAGCAATCTGAGTTGCCGTATTGTTGAGCCAATACCGCTTGGGCAATGGGTTGAGCCAAACATAATGTGACGTATAAGACCGCAGGGCTTTCATAAACGCGATCGTATCCAATAAACGCGAAATGCGATAGCGATTCCGAGCCGCCCCCGCATCACTCAGCAGGACAACGGCTGCTCCGGCTGCATAGGACTGAAGCACATCGCTCAACGGTTCAGGGGAGAGCAACGCAGCATCGGCATAGACAAAACCTTCTGCCAACGGCTGAATTTGCGGCAAGACGGGATCAAGTGCTGGAAATAATTCTCCAGTTAGCGCTTCCAAGACCTGATCATCAGCTCCTTCTGCTGGCACATTGTGAAAATAGTAGAGTGCCGTTTCTTCCAGCCTGCCTGCTTGTTGAATGGCGGTGCAAACTTCATCACAAAAGCGGTGGAACGGATCCATGGAACCCTGACGATCGACCAGCAGCAGTAGCCGCGCCATATTGCGCCGTCTGGGTTGCAGAACGACGGTCGTTGCCACACCCAAACGGCTACGACGGGCGATCGTGCCTTCAAGATCCAGCTCAGTGGGTGCGCCAATCCGAACGGGTCGCCGTAAACGCCGCCAAGTCTGGGCAACGTCCCGGTAAGTCAGGGGAAACTGGGGCACAAAGACGAAGGGGCGATCGGATACCTTTACATCAGCCAGGGAGATGGGAGGCAGCCCACCCCGAGACTCGGTTTTCGGAACCGTCTGGTTGGGAGCTTTAGCTTCAGGATCAGGCAGGTCAGAGGTTGATGCCTGCTCCTTCCCTTGGTCTAAGGAGTCATCCTCCTCCAGGGAATACTGCCAGTCATCTGGATCAGGGGCAAGCTGCTCAAATAAGGCAATGAGCGTTTCCTGCTCTTGACGAGACTTTGCCCAGAGAGCATTGCACAAATCCCGTAAAGCTTCCCGCGAAGTCCAGCCAAAGCCCGCCCGTAACGACTGTCTCAGAGCTTCATAATCGGTGGGACCAATGGCAAAGCCTCGACGGCGTAATCGTTCAAATAGCTGCCAGAGAAAGGAAGGGAGCAGCGGGGTAACACTCATAAGTTGCCCTCTCATTTTTGCGCTAGGGCTTCCACTGCCCGTTGACGATCACCTTCCTGCTTTAGGAGCGCTCCGATACTGGGGAGCCGATCAAGGTCTTCAATTGGTCTCTCGACGGCTTCCAAATATCCCACCCAGTCCAAAAGTTCACTCAATCCGGGCTTCTTACTCAAGTCAAGCTGCCGCAGTTCCAGAATGACCTCGATCGCTTTGCGACTGAGTTCGGCGTTCTTCACCTGCTGTGTTGCCAGGACTTGCTGTAAGCGCTCTTCTGAAGTGGGAAATTCGATGTAGTGGAAAATACACCGACGTAGAAAGGCGGCAGGTAGAGCTTTTTCTTCGTTGTGTGTGACAAAGACGATCGGGCGGAGTGCCGGATTATCACCGACGGCATAATGTAGCTCTGGCGCTTCTGTAACGCAAAACTCCAAGCGGTCTAACTCCCAGAGCAAATCGTTGGGAAAGTCGAGGTCGGCTTTATCAATCTCATCGATCAGTACGACAGACCGCCGTCCATACTGTGCTCGTGCGATCGCTCGTCCCAAAGGACCCAACCGAATATACTGTTTCACATCCTGGCTCTCTTTGCTCCCAATTTGGGCATCGTAGAGCCGATTAACGGCATCGTAGGTATAGAGCAAGTCCTGCGCTCGGCTGGTGGACTTGATGTAGCTCGTTTCCATAGGCAAGCCTAAGGCATAGGCGACAGCGTAAGCCAAGCGAGTTTTGCCGCAACCGGGTTCTCCTTGCAGGAGGAGTGGACGACCCAGGGCAATCGCCAAATCAACAGCTTCTTTGAGCTTGTCATCTGGCAAGTAGAGTTCTTTCAAGACAGTCTTCGTCGGGGGACTGGTTTTAGGAACCGGATCAATGTCTGGGTCTTCGCTTTCCTTTGTTTCTGGTAGTTGATCGTAGGCAACTTGGGAGAACCAGGTAGAGGTATCGATTGCACGTTTAGACATGAGTCTATTTCCTTAATCAAGTTGTTCTAAAAAAGCTTCGGCGGAGAGAGAAGGATTGTTCTGTAGGAGGGACAGGGTATATTCCAGATGCTCATAGACCAGTCCCACGTCTAAGCATCCTGCCTGGACATCACCACAAAGACAGCGATCAACCATTTTCTGCATCCACTCATCCGTCACCTCTCCCCAGCTCAGGGCTTGAGTGATGTCGCGAATCCACTGAAAGGCATGCACCTGCTCAAATTGGGGAGAATATAACAGAACAGCACTCGTTGGAAAAACACAGTCCTCACTGCCAACCAATACCACAATCAAACGGTGTTTGAAGTTATCCTGAAAGGCATCCTGAAGTTTTTGCCAGAAGTCCAAAGGAATATTTGAGCTAGCGTCACAGACGCTTACTCGGATGGGACAGATGACATCGCTGGTCTGTAACAGCTTCTTGTATTGCTTGATCGCCTCTACTGCCTTGCTCACAGAAATGACCTGTGGGTTCAAAGATAGCGGTTGACGGATTTGAATGTTACTGCGACCAAGTTCGTGCTTGAGGCGATCGCAGAAGTTTTTCAGGAACGCCTTTTCACCACAGGGCACTGCTAGACCAATCAAACCTTTCTTACCCAAAAGTTCTCCCAAGCATTTATCGATCAGATGCGTCAAATCAAACCTGGAGACTTCTGGAAAGCGGTGGAATTTACCTTGTTGCGTTGCAGGTTGAGACGAGGTTGCTGGGTTAATTTGTTGAAGAGTACTTTGGAATGCTTCCGCATCATTGCCTTTGAGGACAATGACCTGATTATTACTGCCTGTCAGAATGATCGATTCAGCCGCACTGCCTCCGATCGCCACAGCCTGCTGCCCCGTTGCCAAGGTCACTTGCCCAGCTTGAATGGCAGCAACGAGAGCTTGAATGTCCGTTGGTGTTAGTGCTCCGGTCTTGGTGCGATCAATGACTGCCTGTAAGTCTTCTGCCATTGTTGTTTCTAAGTATCAAATCTTAGTGATTTTGGTAGAAAATGAGTGATCAAGAAGTTTTTTATCTAAGACGAAATAATATACGCCAAAGTCCTGATCCATATCATCAGCGATAGTGAAGATTTTCGATTCATCAAGACTAAAACCGCTTTGCAGTAGTTGTGATTGGACGTAGAGACGCAGCCTAAGAATACTATCCAGTGATGCAGTCTCAAGAGTAATACTAGCCTCTTCCACTGCACGACAAAGATATGCACCAACCAAATCAACAACATCTAGATATTCTTTGCCTACAGCAGAAGTACAAAAGCTATCGACTTGTTGTCCTACTTGCTTCATTTTCTTAAAGCAATCATCATGGCTACCATAGAGGTTCGGACCGCGCTTGAGCCGTCCAAGTATAAAAGAGATTCGCTTATCTAGATTCAAACTGAGTTCGTTCAGTTGTGCATCTAACTCATTTGAAGATCTAGCAACATGGTTTCGTAAATCAGCAAAATGCTGCTCAGCCACCTCAATGAATTCACCATAACGCGCTACATTTGCCGTATGAGCTATATCGCTTGTAGCGACATAAAGTAATCTCATCAAATCAACGAAAACCATTGTCATTGAATGGGATATAGTGTGAAGAGCAAATGCTACTTTTTCGTTACGCTGAAAAACTCGACGAAGCATTTTGACAAGCTCATCAGGGTCAGTACCTTGATTGACAATGACTTGATTATTATCTCCAATGATGTTTCTGCTTCCAGTTACGATGACCGCTTCTGAAGCATCGCCATTGATCGCCACAGAGCCGTTCCCAGATGCGACTGTTAGTTTAGCTATGAGAGCTTGAACTTCAGCTTCTGGCAGTTTTTCAGACAGAATCGCTTTGAGTGTCTCCAACGCCTCTGACATGTTTGTAATGCCCTATTCTTTATCGTGATTAATCGTGTCGCCGATGTTGAAGTTTTGGGCACTACCCAAATTAACGTTGTACTTCCCTCTCTGCGTCACATTTCTCTGTACAACATTGCTACTGCCAACGATATTGCTATGACCAGTGACAATCGTGGCACCATTGGCATCTCTACCAATTGCAACGGCTCCATCTCCCGACGCTTCTACATGCTGTGAATAGCCATCCAATTGCCCCGGTTTTGCCTCAATGCTAGGTTGATCCTCTAGCCCGCTCGGCAAGCCCTTAGGTTGCAGTCCGCCTGCTGCATAGTACGCGAGAGCAAAATTGTCTGCTTTCTCAATATCCAGCACCGGATGCTGCTTATCCTCCGTTAGCGTCGACACGACTCTGCTGGCATACATCGCCAAGTCTGTTGCCCGGATATATCCATCCTGTTTCACTGCCCCTTGACCGCATAGCCCCTTCATCAAGGCATAAGTAAAAGCACTATAGGGATCACCCGCATAGGACAGCTCGTTCGATTGAGAAGAGCCAATCATGATTCGCCCTCCCCCCGACGCAAACATCTGCGTAGCTTCGGGCGGTAAGGGAGCCTTGGCGATCTTCATCCCAGATAGATCCGTTACGCCTCCTGCATGGCAGCAATCTAGCAAAACCAGTAGCTTTTGAGCTGGAATTGCCTGCAAACACGCGAGAAACTCGCTGCTGCTAATCGCAGTGTCAGACAACTCCTCCTTTTTATATCCAAAGGGCATCAGATAATATAACTTGAAGGGTTGAGTAATCTGCAACCCATGCCCTGAAAAGTAGACCAAAACAGTCGATTCAGCCGTCGTTGATTTGGCTAATGCACCTAATGTCGTCAGAATATTCTGCCGGGTCGCCTGTTCAGACGTAAGAAGGTGAACTTGGTTCTCTGGGTAAGCACAGCGTTCCGGGTCTTGTAAGATACTAGCAAGTCCCTTCGCATCCCTAGCCGTACTGGGCAAATCTCCACCAATGCCAATCACACAGGCATGACCTTGCTCAAAGCGATCGCTCATCTCAGTTGCCACCTTTCTGAAAAATTAGGGACTCTCGATAATTATGTCCTTTGCAAAAAAGCATCCACAGCCCCTTGGTAACAAAACTTTACGAATAATACATAGAGAGAATTTTCTAGCTACAGTCTGTAGAAGATGAACTGTTTCAGGCGATTGATCACTTCTATTTGCCCCTCCGTCTTGCATTCATGATGAAAAGCCTCCGATACAGCCTACTGGGTCTGACCGTATTAACGCTGGCATTTCTCCCCAGTGATCCAGCATTAGCTCAGGTGAAAGTATTGGTAACACCGGATTCCTTAGTGGTGACCGGAACCCAAGGGGAGGTTACGCGAGAAACCCGCACGTTGACCGTACGGTCAACTGCGCCCGTTACGAACTTACGCATTTATGCGTTTGATTTGTACAACACCGATCGCGACCGCGTCTTTCCCAAACGCCTGATCACCCTGCCGCCTACCATTGCCCAGGTCAACATTGATAATCTAGAGAGTTTTCCTGTGGAGTTTAATCTACAGGAAGCTCCCAGCGGTGAATTTCGGGGCGATATCTTACTCAGCTACCAAGGCACTGAGCTTACCGTTCCCGTCATTGTCCGAGTTAAAGATCCCTGGTATCTGCCCCTAGGTCTGTTGATATTTGGCGTGATTCTTGGGACAACCGTCTCTAGCTACAGTCGCTGGGGCCGAACCACCGATGAGATCACGGTGAGTTTAGAAAGTCTGCGTACTCAGGTTGAAAATGACAAGGAGATTCCCCCATCCTTTGCATCACGCATCTCAACGTGCCTGGTTGATGCCAAACTCGCACGAGATACTAAACAACTGGAAGTCGCCCGACAGTCCCTGACAGAAGCCAGAACCTTCTGGGGTAGGTGGTTTCGTCAGCGAGCAGAGTGGCTAGAGGCATTAAAAATAGGCACTATGGTGGCAGGCAACCTCGCAAACCTCCCCTCTCAAGAGGCTCAAACACGCTATCTCCAAACTATCGTCCGTGATTTGAAAGACACGCTTGCCAGAGTGGCGGACTTTGCCAATCCGAATGAGTTAGGGCAACAAATCAACCGTTGCTCTCGCCAACAGACGTTGTATCTGCGGGTTTATCATCAGTTACTCGATTTTCAGAAGACACTGGATGTCTTCAAGCCGAGCACGTTGGAACTGACAGACCGCGACCGACTGCAAGTTCTGAATGGCACAGCCGTTAGCCTCAAGCATCGGTTGAGCAGTCTCCTTCCCTCTGATCAACCGGATCAAGCTGAGCTACAGGTGATTGAGACGGAAATCAATCAAGCGGCTGAAGACTTCAAGGCTTTGAAAGCTAGAGTTGAGGTTACCCTGCCGAACGACCACATCGGAGACTTCAAGCGTGGGGAAGGCAAGTCAGTTACAGGCGACCCGTCTGGGATTGAGCCAGCGATCGAAGTGCCCACTTCCCCTACCACTGAAATCCCCGCTTTCTCAGCCGACGAAAATCCGATTCTCAAAAGTATTGCATTCCTCATTCCTAACCCGAACCAGCGACTACAACTCTTTTCCTTTGCCGGTTACCTAACCACGATCGCGTTTCTAGCAGGGACAGGATTCAATCAACTGTACACACAGCGTCCAACCTTTGGCGCAGATGGTCTGAGGGACTATTTTGCCTTGCTAGCCTGGGGCTTTGGAGCAGAAGCAACTCGCAGTGCTGTTACTAATGCCTTGCGGAGGACGGATGAGTCAAAGCCGTAGGGATTTCTCAGACAGCAGAGAGCCTCAGCCCGTAAAGAGTTCTTAAAGTTTCCTCATAGCTGCGTAGAGGTTGGAGATAATTGAGTATAGTGCAACAGCTACCTCAGAAGCTACAGAAGGAAATCAATCGGTGTGCTCATATATATAAAGGTTTCAGTATTTCGAGATCTCATCTACCTATAGTTTGCAACGTAGTAAAGTGTCAGATTTTTACTTCCTCAAAACTTCCGCGCGTAGCCTGAGGTTCTGGTAGCAACAAAAGAGTATTTACATTTACTTTGGATCTTGGCTTAGGAAAAATTCCCCCAAATATGCAAGTTAAAGAACTTCACACTGTTTCGCTGTTTACACTGTTGGCTCTTGTCAGCACCCTTGGCTACCAGCAAAACTCTAATGCCCAATTAGTTGAAGCCCAAGTTCCAACACAGTCTATTAGAAATACGCCAAATTTAATTAGCCAGGGTGGGTTTACATTTTCAAATCCTGCTGAGGTTCCCAATCCTTTTCAAATTCAGCCCCCACAACCACCGTCATTTCCCTCGCGACCGTCATTTCCGGACACCCAGCAAAGAGGTCCACTCCAATTTCCAGAAATGCCACCATTTCCAGGAATTGACTCGACTAGCCCAATCGAACCTATCGAGCCTGAGCCATTTCGTGTTCGCAGGTCAACTCTAGGCTCTCTGCCTTCTTACGAAGAGACTCAAAGGCGCATACGAAACGTCAAACTTAGTAGATGCGCCATTAACAAAACTATTTCTAGGATTGGACCTAGCACCACCACTGGTGTGAGTGGAAGTTCTTCTCGTTCAGAGAATAGCAGTTCCACATCGGGGGGAATAAGAATTATATGGGATGGTGGTAGTATAGCCGTCGCCACTAAGGTTAGGACGCTGCCTTGAGGACATCCTCCATCGCCTCTCGCAATGTATCAAATTCATCTAAGCACTTGCGAATTCGACTCTTGAGCCATGACCAACATCGCTCAAT
>Ga0209724_1001866_pt1 | contig 18595 bp, 10 predicted proteins | sample grotaG_FD_184143 | JGI IMG/M metagenome (GOLD analysis project Ga0209724, IMG submission 184143) | Glacier valley bacterial and archeal communities from Borup Fiord, Nunavut, Canada, to study Microbial Dark Matter (Phase II) -... | ecosystem: Environmental > Aquatic > Freshwater > Ice > Glacier ...
AATTATGCCATCGGCATAAACTGCAATTTTATGCCGAAGTTCTTTATGGAGGTAAGGATGGGCCACCTTTGGATATTCTTAAAACAAATTCATTGATAGATGTTCCCATGAGCGAATTCTGGGCCAATGGAACTTTCGAGCCTTCAGGATCTGAAGTTAATCTGGTATCAAATGTTACCAATGGGTATAATAAGTCGGTAATAGCCGCCGAAGCCTATACACAAAGTGCAAATTTCAGCGAATCGCCAATGTTTCTGAAACCCTTTGGCGACAGGATGTATTGCGCAGGCATTAACCAATTTGTTTTGCACGACTACGCCCACCAGCCCAATGATAATAAACCAGGCATGACATTGTCTCAATTTGGTTCACATTTTAACAGGAATAACCTTTACTGGCCTTACCTGTCCGAATGGTTCAATTATCAATCGCGTATTCAATATGTGCTACAGCAGGGTGTCATTAATCCCGATGTATTATATTACCAGGGCGATCAGCTGCCACAATATTACAAAGGAGAAATAGCTAAAACGTTGCCTTTTGGATATACACAAACGGTTATCAACTTCGACCTGCTTAAAAACAGGATAATGATGAAAAATGGCAAGCTGCAAATGAATCAGAAAGGAAATTATTCATTGCTCTGCCTATCCGAATATCCCTTCATGAATTACGAAACTCTGCAACAAATTGGTGCATTGGTTGATAAAGGAGCGATAGTTGTTGGGCCTAAACCACTTTGCCAGTTAAATCTTACCGATGTAAAAAACAACAAGATGGCATTTAATACACTGGCAGATAAGATTTGGGGCAATATGGACGGTAAAAATATAACTGAAAACAGATTCGGAGAAGGAAAAGTGTTTTGGGGGATTGCAATTGCTGAAGTTTTGAATAAAATTAAACTTGCCCCGGATTTTGCTACAAACCAATCAGCGCAAAATACCTTCCAGTTTATTCATAAAAAACTTGGAGATTTGGACGTATATTTTGTGGCCAATCAGTTGAATGACACCATAAATAGCGAATGTTTATTCCGGATGGAAGGCAAAACGCCCGAAATATGGAATCCCGAAAATGGAACGATATTAAAACCCGCCGCTTTTGTTCAGGAAAAAGAACAGGTGCGCATTCCGGTCAGCTTTAAACCTTACGAATCAAAACTTTTTGTATTTACATCGGGTTTGCCCAAATATTACATCACGAAAATTACAGAAGAAGGGAAAATGATTTTTCCTTCTGTTCCTGTATATTCGGGTAAAGTTGTTCCATCCGTTTATTTTGAAAATAATTCCATCGCCGCTTCTAATGAAATTGCAGGCGAATATTTATATTTTTCAAATAATGGCACCCAATACCCATGTAAAACATTGCAAACAACTGAAAAGTTAATTACAGGTTTTAGGGGAACTGTTTCTTTTAAAGCAGAATATCAATCGGCAATTGAATCGGTTGCGATTACAAAACTCAAATCACTAACCGAGTTTGAAAATCCTGATATCCGCTATTTTGCCGGGGTTGCAACTTACACAATTTTGTTTGATGCACCTAAATATTTTACTGTAAGTAAAGATTCGTTGTTGCTTAATATTGGTGATTTTGGGGTGGTGGCTGAAGTATGGCTCAATGGAAACCAATTGGGAAAACTTTGGAAACCATTTACCGATCAAAACATTACAGGTTTACTGAAAGATAAAAACGAACTGGTGGTTAAGGTAGCTAATGTTTACCGTAACCGCTTTATCGGTGATTTTATTCAATATGGTATAGTTAAAAACTTGTGGACTTCAGCACCAATTGAAACTATTCTCGATAAAGATAAACCACTATTGCCATCAGGTTTAATTGGGCCTATAAAGCTTAAAAAATATCACCAAGTTCATAATTAAATCAATCCACAGATATACTAACTAATTAAAGTTTAGCTGATTGTTCAAAATTTTCTTAATTACATTTCACATGAAAAATATTTTAATCTTTTTATTGCTGGTTAGTACTTCAGCTTTTTCGCAAAAGCAATATTCTTTCTTTAGTCCTGAGAAAATGATTGAAGTTGGTGTTTATTATTATCCCGAAGCATGGCCTCAGGAACAATGGGCACGTGACTTTAAAAATATAAAGGCCATGGGATTTGAATTCACCCATTTTGCTGAGTTTGCATGGGCAGTAATGGAACCGGAAGAAGGTAAATATAACTTTCAATGGCTGGATAAAGCAGTTGATATGGCTGCCAAAGAAGGATTAAAAGTAATTATGTGTACTCCAACTCCAACACCCCCTGTGTGGTTGGTTCAGAAATATCCTGAAGTCCTTACTGTTAATGTGAACGGTCAAAGAGCCCAGCACGGAACGCGGGAACATTACTCCTGGAGCAGCAAAAAATACAGGGAACTTACTGAAGGTATTGTTACTCAGTTGGCTCAACGATATGGCAACGATAAACGTATCTGGGGATGGCAAATCGACAATGAACCTTCGCACAATAGCGATTATAATCCGGAGGCCGCAATAAACTTTATTGAGTGGTTGAAAAAGAAATACGGAACAATCGACAACCTGAACAAAGTTTGGGGAACCATATTTTGGAGCGGCACTTATAATAATTTTGAACAAATTGAATTGCCAAAAGGCCAAAGTATGGCAAGTCAAAATCAGGTATTAGATTTTAAAAGATTTTGTGCTGATGAATGTGCCTCATATATTGGGTTTCAGAATAAAGTTCTGAGAAAATACATTTCAAAAGAACAATTTGTAACTTCTAACTATATGGGTTTCAATTGGGAAAACGATCCATGGCGTAGCTCGGATCTTGATTTTATTAGTTATACCGTATATCCGGTTGGTGGATTTACCGATGGGTTAGGAGATCAGGGTTTTAGAGTTGGCAACCCTTATCAAATTTCGTGGGGCAACGATTTTTTCAGGCCTTTAAAAGGTGTAACCGGAGTTATGGAACTTCAACCGGGCCAAGTCAATTGGGGTAGTTATAATCCACAACTACTTCCCGGCGCCGTTAGAGCATGGCTTTGGAATGTATTCGCCGGTAATCTGAGTTTTGTTTGCTCTTACCGGTATCGTCAACCACTGTTTGGTTCCGAACAATATCATTATGGAATGGTAAATACCGATGGTATAACGCAAACCGCAGGAGGCAAAGAATATTCGACCTTTATCTCTGAAATAAAAAAGCTTAGAGACTTATATAAGCCAGGATTGAAGACTTCTGCCCATTATGAAAAAAGAAAAACCGCATTTCTATTGAATCATGATATTTACTGGAACATGGATATTCAAAAGCAAACCTATCAATGGAACTATGTCAATCATATCGAAAAGATTTATAATATAGTTAAATCATTTACTATACCCGTGGATATTATTCCTGATAGTTTTGATATTAAAGGATATAATGTTGTGATTGCACCTGCTTTTCAACTGGTGGACAATAAATTAATTCAAAAATGGAGAAGATATGTTGAAAATGGGGGCAATTTGATTCTCACGTCACGTACCGGGCAAAAGGACAGAAACGGACGTTTTTTTGAAGCGTCATGGGCGGAACCTATTCAGGAATTAATTGGAGGGAAAGTTTCATTTTTCGATGTGCTTCCAAATAATCGGGTTGCTAAAATAAAATCGGGCGACTCGATTCACAATTGGAATATCTGGGCGGATATTCTGGAGCCTGACAAAGGTACTGAGGTTTGGGCCAAATATGCCGATCAGTTTTATGCCGGCAAAGCCGCGGTTACATATAGGAAGCTGGGCAAAGGTTCGGTCACCTATATCGGGCCTGAAACTAATGACAGCAAACTTGAAAAAGAGATTCTGAAAAAAGTGTATCAAAATGCCAATATTCCCATTCAGGAACAAGCTGAAGGGGTTGTAGTACACTATCGCGATGGATTTTGGGTCGCGATAAACTATTCTCCTGTAAAAATACATGTGAATATTCCTGCTAATGCAAAGATTGTGATTGGCACCAACGATATAGAGCAGGCAGGTGTAGTGGTTTGGACTGAGTAATAAAATCAAATTTAGAAAATAACCAAATACAATTTTGGAAATTTCCTTTAAATTAATAAATTTATAAAAAGCTTTAAATCGCTGATATGAAAAGCAAATTTATCTTCTTATGTACGGTTTTTTTTACAACCTCAATTGTAATATTTGGACAATCTAAACGCCAGCCTGTGGATTACGTTAATATGTTTACCGGCACATCAAACTCACGTTGGATGTTAGGTCCTTACGCGGGAGTGCCTTACGGTATGGTGCAACTGGGTCCCGACAACCAGGAATCGGGCTGGATGGCAGGTTACGAGTATTCCATTATGAATGTTAGCGGGTTTAACCATATACATGCCTGGACAATGACTGGTTTAATGGTTATGCCCTCTGTACAGGACTTCACCAAAGACGATGGTTCCAGTTCAAAACCATATAGGGGTGCATGCGCCGGATTTCACTCACGCATATTTAAAGAAACGGAGAAAGCATCGCCTGGTTACTATACCTGCGAACTATACGATGCAAGTTGCAAGGCGGAATTAACTGCTACCACACATTGCGGCTTTCATAAATATACTTTTAATGAAAATAAAGAAGCCCGAATACTTATGGCACTTAACGTTCCTACTGAATATGGTGCGTGGTATAAGGATTTAATTCATAGTGCCATGTTTTATAAAACAGGCAATAATATTGTAGAGGGTAACGCAAAAATAAATGCAATATCGGGCGAATACATGCTATACTTTTCTATTCAGTTCAACAAATCATTTAAAGCCTTAAATGGCTGGAAAAATAGTCAAATCCCTATTACCAACATTGATACCATTAAGGGCGATAACGATTTGGGAGCCTATGTAACATTTTCGGTAAAAGAAAACGAAATTATTATGATGAAAGTGGGCTTGTCGTTGGTTGATATGAATGGTGCAAGAAATAATTTAAAAACCGAATTAGAACCTTTTGGCTGGAACTTTGATGCTGTAGTGGCTGAGGCACGCGAACAATGGAACACTTTGCTATCAAAAATTGAAGTAAAAGGCAGCAAAGAAAACACAGAAAAATTTTATACCAATTTTTACCGTAGCTATTCAAAGCAAACCTGGAGCGATGCCGATGGCAGATATGTTGACCCATTGAATAAAATTCAACAACTGCCAAAGGGTGGTGTAATGTATGGTGGCGATGCCTTTTGGAACACGTTTTGGAATTTCAATACCATTTTATCTCTTGTTTCGCCCAATATTATGAACAATTGGGTAAAAACCCAGCTTGAACTTTACGATAAAACCGGGTGGACAAACAATGGTCCTACCGGACTTAAAATGACCGGTGTAATGGAAGTTACTGCCGAAATTCCGTTTATGGTATCGGCATATCAAAAAGGTATTCGGAATTATGATGTTACTAAATTATACGAAGCAGTGCGGCATAATGGAATGGAACAGGGTGTTAGGGATAAATGGCCATATAAAGGACTCGCGGGCATGGAAAGGTTAAATGTTTACAACAAATTGGGTTATGTGTCTTACGAAATTGATGCTTCGTGCCGTACCCTCGATTATGCTTTTACCGATTATTCTGCTGCCCAACTTGCAAAAGCTTTGAATAAAGAAGACGATTATAAGTTTTTTCTCAAACGATCCAACAACTGGAAAAACCAGTTTCATCCCGAGCTTAAAATGCAGGTACCTAAAGATTCGTTAGGCAACTGGGTGAAAAACTTTAACCAGTTTTCGGGCGAGCATTGGGTTGAAGGCAATGCCTGGCAATACACTTGGTACATCCCTCATGATGTTATCGGTTTAGTAAGCCTTATGGGAAAAGAATTATTTAATAGCCGGCTCGAAGAAGGTTTTGAAAAATCATATAAACACAATTTCACTGCTCATGCTTTCGACCGTCATCAGGAAATTGCTTATGAATATTATATTAACCATGGAAACGAAGGAAATATGCAGGCTTCCTTTTTGTTTAACTATTCAGGTAAACCGTGGCTTACTCAAAAATATTCGCGTGCCATTCTTGATAAGTTTTATGGCAATACCCCTTATCACGGATGGGAAGGTGATGAAGACGAAGGCCAAATGGGTGGATGGTTCGTGATAGCGTCTATGGGTCTTTTTGAGATGAATGGAGGTGTTACCGATGAACCAACTTTCGACATTACCTCTCCATTATTCGATGAGGTGGTTATCCATATCGACAAGATGCACAACGGAGGCAAACCTTTCATTATTAAGACCATAAACAATTCTGCTGAAAATGTTTATATACAGTCCGCCACATTGAACGGAAAACCATTAAATATGCCGAAATTAAAATTTAAAGAAGTTGTAAAAGGTGGTGAATTAATTTTTATTATGGGTGCTGAGCCTAATATGGATTGGGGGAAAGATTAATAACGAGAATAAATGCACTTATACGTTCAATGGGGTTTGAAACTCCTCTGCAAAAAAAATAAGAGTTATGCCATAGAACGTATAATAAAGGAGTATTCAAGTATTAAACTTTCACGTTGGAAGATTGCTTTAATTTAACAATTGCCGGGAATAAGATGGAAGGTGATGTACTGGGTAAAAATATCAGGCTGATAAATACCCCATTAAAGCAAGTTAAACTTGATAAAAGCCTTGGATTAATAATTGATAAATAGTATTTTAAATTAAAAACAAAAAATCATGTATATCTGACGGTTACATCGCCCTTCAGGCGGAGGGAAATCCGGTTAAGTTCAGAAAAGTTGAAATTTATATTTTGGATAAATAGAATTTGAGTTTACTATCATACATGAATATAGTAAATCTGGCAGGTATCTGGGTGAGTTGCTGTTACAGGATGTAAAAGGTATAATATCAAACTTATCGTGAATATGCAAATTGATCTTTACTTCAAGGGCTATATCGACATTCCAACGATGGTGTTTGCGGGTTCAAGATCAGGGCAAAAGGAGGAGACGGGTATGTTATGAATGATGGGATATTGAGTCATTATTTAAACTAATATATGAAAGAAACAAAGAAAATCAGATTATATAAGTGGATCGTTCCGATTGCAGTTCTTGTTATATTTGTTCTCATTGAACTGCTCATCCGAATTACAGTTCCTCCCGCCGATTCTTCTTCAGAGATTGATCTGGCTCCGCTTTATATGTTCAACAAAATTGAAAAAAAGGATGGGACATGGTTTCAGATTATCGGGAATTATAACATTATAAACAAAAATATACTATTCAGGGAAATTCCGGAACCGGGTGTATTCCGTGTCTTTATTCTTGGAGGATCGGCTGCACAGGGATGGCCGCATCCGCCAAACGAAACATTCAGCTATTATCTTGAGAAAACACTCAATAGAATAAATCCTTCCCGAAAAACAGAAGTAATTAATTGTGCAGTTCACGGGTATGCAAGTTATCGGGTATTACAGGTATTTGAACAAATCAAAAAATTTCATCCCGATCTGATCATTGTCTGGTGTGGAAATAACGAATTCCTGGAAGAAAGAAGTTTTAACGACAATAATTTTTCGCAAGTACTAAGAAGAGTTGCAGGTAAAATCCGAACAGTACAAGTACTAAACAAATTGATCTTTCCTCCGGCAAAACTTGGAAGAGATCTGAATGTTGCAGGAACCTTCTGGAAGAAAACCCGGAAGGAAGCTTTGTCATTGCGTGCTGATGAAAAAAAATACGCCAATGTTCGGAAAATCTATACACAAAGCATTTCCCAAATTGTAGGGGAAGCAAAAGAAAAAGGTATTCAGGTGATGCTCATGACAGTACCAGTAAACCTGCGCGACTGGCAGCCAAATGTTGCTAAACTTAATGGCTCAAAAAAAGATTCAATAATTTGGTACAATCATTTTTTTAAGGGACGAGGATTTATGCTAAAAAATCAATTTGACAGTTCATATAAAGAATTTAAACTTGCTTCAAAAATCCAGCCTGAAAATGCTGATTCATGGTTTTGGATGGGGAAAGCTGCTGAACAGCTGGAAGACACAATAAATGCCTATGTATATTTTAAACATGCATGCGATCTTGATATGAACCCTTTCAGGGCAGTAAGCGCTTTTAACGACTCTCTCAGAAGTATTGCGTTGAAATATGAGATATTATTATTTGATGCAGAAAAAATACTAAGGAGAAATGCGCAGGGAGGCATTCCTGGTTTTGATCTGTTTCTCGATTATGTGCACCCTTCTAAATCAGGAAATATTCATTTATGTGCTGAAGCTGCAGAGATAATAAATAATATGCCTCAATTCAATGCATATCATAAAACGAAATTATATACAAATGAAATAAGAGATTGGTTTAACGACGGCTATAGTGATAATTCTGATTTCTTACTTCAGACACATTGTTTTTCACTTTGCTGTCTGACACATCAGTACAATTCGGCCATCATGATCGGAAATAAAATACTGCAACAAAAAATTCCTGAAAACTTCAGTAACCAGGAGATTTTTGATAAGCTCAGGTTAGGAATTGATGCATTTCAGCACAGAATTTCGGTGGATGAAAAACTATATTTAAATGAGCATGTTTCAAAAGATGAAGTTGATCTGGCAAATAAAAAAATGAATGAGTTTTATAACACCTTTTACCCTTATGGAACATTTTGATTATATTGAAATAGTTAATAACCATTTCCAATCAAGACTTATTTTAAAAAACTGCTGAGAAATTGAAGATGAAAATGAAGATTAAAAATATAGGCTTTGTAATAGTAATAAATGTAATCATTCTGATTGTCATTGAATTAATGCTCAGAATATTGAATATTGGTTATGATCCGTCATTGATTTATAAGACCAAAATTGCCGGTGAAGAATACCTTTACCTAAATAAGAATTATGTATTAAAGTATTTTAACAGGGACGATATCGATCCTACCGGACCGAATAATTGCTTATTTAAAGAGAAGAAACCTGAAAATACTTTCCGAATTTATGTAATAGGCGAATCCACCAGCAGGGGGTTTCCCTATTCACGTGCCGTATCATTTCCATTTCAGTTGGAACAAATGCTGAACGCTGCAAAACTTGATAGGCAATTTGAAGTAATCAATTTTTCGATGGATGCAACAGATTCATATATCGGCCTTGACATCATGAATGAGATACTTAAGTATCCCCCTGACCTGGCAATAATCTATTATGGGAATAATGAATTTATTGGTATCGGGGGCCAGGGTGAATATCATAAGTTTTTCTTTCAAATGAACAAGAAATTGTCCTGTTCAAGAATCTACCAGCTTTTTAAACGAGGAATTACAAAAATCACAAAAAAAGAAAACAAGTTGTTCATTGAGAAAATGGCCGGTAAAAATCCAGTCGCATATAAAAGTGAAACTTATAATTCAACAATTAATGATTTCACCTCAAATTATACCCGAATGATTGAAAAACTCAGCGCAAACAATATTGAGGTAATTGCCTGTGGCGTGGCAAGGAACCTGAAAGATTTCAAACCGGGAAATTCAACAGTCTCACCGGGTTTTGTGAATCAGATAGAACAGATTTATGATACAAGTGATGTAAAACTATTTGAGAAAATCGAAGCCCTTTCGGGCAACAGGGCCGGTTATTGTTTTGAAGCGGCAAAATTTCTTCTTCAAAAAGGGCAGAAGGATATGGCAAATTCTTTCTTCGAAAAGACCTGTACTTTTGATGATCTGAGATTACGGGCGCCTTATGATATCAATAATACAATCAGAAATCTTGCAGAGCGGTATAAAATACATTATATTAATATTCAGGAAACAATAAACACCAGCGATTCTACAGGTGTTGCAGGGGATGATGAAATGCTCGAACATGTACATCCCAATCTGGCAATGCATACCAAAATAGCAGATCAGCTTGCGACTGAAATAGAAAATATCAAATGGGGCGGACAGAACAGAATCCGGCCAAAACCCTTGATATACAGATCAATTATTGACGATATTTACGAAACCAACGGTTTAATGAATTTGTTTGAAAATTATCCTTTAAAAAAGCTTGGGTATTTCAATAAACATTCATTCGAGAACATTTATATAGCCACTACAAATGATGTTTCGGGATTAAGGTACAGGAAGGATATCAATTTAAGTCAGATTATGCTTGTTTTACCATTATTCAGCGATTTTAAAGATCTTGAAAAAATACATCTGAAGTATGGTGCCATGTTATACCATTCGTTTAATTTGAACGGTGCTTATCTTGAGTTTGAACTTGCATATCTGCAAAACCCTATGGATGTTTTGGCGCTTAATAACTTGGCTGTTATCAGTTATTCAAAGGGAGATAAACAAAATGGATTGCTCATGCAAACCATGGTTCACGATCAAAAACCGGGATATATAGCCGGAATGATAAACCTGTGGATGATGTTGAAGGATTCTGGCAGAAATCAGGAAGCCGGAGAAATGGAAAAAAAACTGAAAAAGAAAAATATTGATTTAAAAACTTTTAAAAACTTCTTGATCGATGAATATCAATCCGAAAATATTATTATATTTGGTTCTACCACAAATTGAAAAAGATGAAAGATAGCAGCACTATTCTAAGCGTAAAGGAAAAATCTGTTGCCACAGGCATGGCTTTCACGCTGATTTTGATTATTGCAGGCCTTTGGAGTCGGGAGTTCTTATTCTACAAGGTTGCAGCAATAACACTTATAATAAATATGGCTCTTCCCGTAGCATATCGTCCGCTGTCAGTCATATGGTTTGGTCTGGCGGACATTCTTGGTTTTATATCGACAAAAATAGTGCTTGGAATTGTTTATTTCCTGATTTTACTTCCGGTAGGATTGTTTAGAAGAATAATTGGGAAAGACACGCTCAAACTGAGGCAATTTAAGAAATCCTCTGGGTCGGTGATGCTGATGCGTAACCACAAATACACTGGAAATGATTTAATTAATCCTTTTTAAAATTTATATATGGAATTTCTTAGGGAACTTTGGGCCTTTTTCAAAACCAGAAAGAAATACTGGCTTATACCTCTATTTACTATTCTGCTGATTCTGGGTGTACTTATTGTATTTTCGGGAGGTTCTGCCCTTGCCCCTTTCATTTACAGCATTTTTTAAAAGATCAGGAATGGCACAGGCAATATTAGGGATATCGGCATTTTACCACGATAGTGCAGCAGCCCTTCTGTCAGACGGTCAGATCATTGCAGCCGCTCAGGAAGAAAGATTCACAAGGGTCAAGCATGATTCTTCCTTCCCTGTTAATGCAGTTAGATATGTTCTTACTGAGGCCGGCCTGAATTTTGATGACCTCGACTCAATAGCTTTTTATGACAAGCCATTCATTAAGTTCGAAAGGTTACTGGAAACATATCATGCTTTTGCTCCCATAGGATTTCTCAGTTTTTCGAAGGCAATGCCGCTATGGATAAAAGAAAAGCTCTTCTTTAGAAGGATGTTATGGGCTGAATTTTCAAAATTTGGTAACCTGCGAAAACCAATATTCTTTCCCGAACATCATTTATCGCATGCAGCAAGCGCTTTCTACCCTTCACCATTCGAAAAGGCTGCAATACTTACTATTGACGGTGTGGGAGAGTGGGCTACCACAACAATTGCCAAAGGAGCCGGGAAAAATATTGAAATTATAAAAGAACTCCATTTTCCACACTCTATCGGTCTTTTATATTCGACTTTTACGGCCTACTGCGGTTTCAGTGTCAACAGCGGCGAATATAAGCTAATGGGACTTGCACCTTATGGTGATCATGACTCAGCGCAAACTGAGTCGTTTATATACAAGATAACCAGTGAGATAGTTGACATCAGAGAGGATGGTTCTATTTTGTTAAATATGGATTATTTCAAATTTGCTACCGGCCTGCAAATGGCAAATGATACGAAGTGGACAAAACTGTTCGGCCTGCCTCCTCGCTTGCCGGAATCGGAAATTTCACAGGATTATATGAATATGGCTCTGGCAATCCAGCAGGTAACAGAAAAGATAGTAACAAAACTGGCAACTTCAGCTCGCTTTCTTACCCAAGAAAGAAAACTGGTGATGGCAGGAGGTGTTGCTTTGAATTGTGTAGCAAACGGCAGACTTTTAAAGGATGATATTTTTGATGACATATGGATACAGCCAGCCGCCGGGGATGCCGGAGGAGCAGTAGGAGCTGCTTACGCAGTCTGGCATATTGTTAAATGTAACGAGCGAATTGCTGATGGTAAGCTCGATTCGATGAAAGGCTTACAATTAGGTCCTGAGTATTCAGAAAAAGAAATTATACAGTCTATTCAGAAATATCAACCCATATATGCGACATACGACGATTTTACAAGCATGGCTGCTATTGTTGCCGAAAAAATTGATCAGGGAAATGTAGTGGGCTGGTTCCATGGTCGGATGGAATTCGGTCCGAGGGCACTTGGGAACCGCAGTATTCTGGCTGATACACGGAACCCAATGATGCAGAGGAAGCTGAACTTGAAAATAAAGTTTAGAGAAGGTTTCAGACCATTTGCACCAGTTGTACTTGAGGAAGATCTGGCTGAATATTTTGATTCGTCGAAGCCATCTCCTTACATGCTTTTCGTTTATAATGTGAAGGATGCCAGACGAAACCAACTGCCTGACGACTACAACAGATTTAAGCTGTTTGATCGTCTCTATTTTGAACGTTCAGATATTCCGGCAATTACCCATATAGACTATTCCGCAAGGGTGCAGAGTGTAAACAAGGATGCCAACCCTAAATTATGGCTGCTGCTGAATGAATTCAAAAAACGCACCGGTTATAGTATCCTTGTCAATACAAGTTTCAATGTAAGGGGAGAACCCATCGTTTGCACCCCCCTCGATGCTTTTCGTTGTTTTATGACTACCGAAATGGATTTTCTGGTAATGGGCAACCTCCTGTTTGATAAGAATGCACAACCCCCCGGGTTGGAAAATCTATTCCATTCAGAAAAAAAGATAGATTGATTTTTTCAAAACTAAAATGAAATTAATGCTTATTTACGATCCTTGTATATCTAATAAAATATGATTATTAAGAAAAAGAAAATTGTTTATTTAAACCAGCATAATAATTGAAACGTATCACTATTAAGAAAAAATGAGAAGAAGAGACTTCTTGAAGACATCCATTGAAATAGCTCAAAATAAGTATGCAATTCAGGCCATTCTTCACAAGATATCAATTCAAACACTTTAGTCATTTTTTTTTAAAATTGAGATTTTTTTATCCGCATTATCTGATACAGATGAGCTATTTAGTGGATCCTTAATAATTTTTAAAGATACGAATGTTAATGATTTATGTTATTTTAAAGCTCTATTTTTGTTTAGATTTTTATTTTTTTTGATCAAAACCCTGCAAATCATGATAATGCAATTACCGTTGCAACCGCAACTTGAGATGTTCAAAACTGTACTAGCCATTTTCAGAAACCCACAACATGAACCTTGTTAGTGGGTAAAGAGATTGACTGGGATTTTCTGGTGAAGGAGTTCGCTCCGTTGTATGGAGAAATAGGGATACCTTCCATTCAAATCAGAACGATAGTTGGGCTTCTGTTTATTAAACATATATGTATAATTATTGATAAGACTGTTAGGGAGAGGTGAATTCATGGAATTAAACTATTACCGCTTTTGAACAGGTGGACATTGGCGGCTATATTTGCAACTGGCGTTTTATGAAGGATGACCATAAATTGTTTCCAAACCGTTTAATGATGACTACCGCGTCTTTTCCAGTTGCTATGTTCGATTTATGGCAACAGGTGAACAAAAGCCCATGGATCTTTGGAGATTTTGTTTTGGGTACGTATGAATTATTTAGGAGAATCAGTGTGGGATATATTTCTTTGGAAAACAGGGAATGTAATTATGCCGCAGGGATTTTTGGAAGAGGATGGCCATATTTTGTTTCAGGTATTGGAGGTATTGACCTTACCGGGTTTGAAAAGCCTCAATCGTATTACCTTGATATCGTTTGGGGTCGAAGTTAGTTGGAGATAGGGATACAAACTCCCGATACTTTTGGAAGAAAGCAAATGATAATTTTTTGAGGTTGGTACGATGAAATTCTTTTTTGGACATGACCAGGGTTGTGACGACTCAGGTCTATTATTAAGTTTTTGCATTCAACCGTCTGGTAATACAGTATTATCTATGGCTGGATAAAACACAGTCATACAATGCTAACCTTTTTTGGGTATCAGAATCTTAAAAAGGATTTTTTACCTTAGCCTATTGATCTGGAATTCATTCTTACAGGCAGAAAGATTTACTGCAAAACGGATAGTTTCAAATGGATTACCACCTTTTTTTATTGTGGTATCAAATACCGATCGTAATATGGCAAATATCTCGGAACCACGTTCGGAACGAAAACTTCCTGAAACTTTCTGCTTAACCTTTATATTCCGGATTGCCCGTTCAGAACCGTTATTGTCATACGGGACATCGGGATAGAACAGAAAGTTGAATACCTGATGCTGGCGCTTTTTCATTCTTTTCTGGAATGGAAATATTTTTGATACTTTATCCGGCAACGATTGATTGATCAGGATTCCAAATTCTTGTAGTAGTGAAGTTCTCTCTTCTAATTGTTCAGTGTACTGTTCCAGTGTCATTGAATTTTTTAAAATGATTGCCTTTTTTAGTATTGCCTTCATGTCAATCACCCATTTATGGTGATATAATTCTTCAAAATAATTGAGCTCCCGCAAAAGATGTGCAAGACACAATTGATGTCTCCGGGCAGACGTTTTTAGTTGCGCACTCAATGAGTCACTTATATAGGTTGCATTTGGAAATCCGTTGGGGAATGTGTTAGTGACTGTTACAAAACCGCGGCTTTTTGTTATTACGATGTAAGTGGCAAGTATTGTTTGCCAGGTCCAGGCCCAGTAATTTTCATTTTTCACTTTAACGCCTGTTTCATCGCCACCTATTGTGGTTGCTTTTGTAATCTCTTCTTTTATCCCTTTGTAGATTGGCAACACAATATTGGCGGCTCTGTTAAGCAGGTTAAATATTGTGCCCTCGCTCATTGAGATGCTTGTAATGCTCCTGACTAATTCTGACAAACGGGCGTATGGCACATACTGACGAGAACTAAGGTACGCAGTGAGGGAAATCAAATTGTTCCCATATTGCACAGGAGCAGAAACATCTGCCGGAAAGTTCCCGATGCTAATATAGCCACAGGTGCAGATTGTTTGGAAAATCTGATGCTCAATAACGCTGGCTTTAATAACAGGAATATCTATAACTTGTCTTCTTCCAATTATTTGTGATCGTTCATTATTATGAGTTTTCCCACATTGAGGACATATCTCTTTGGGCCAATGTTCTATTACGCTATCAGGGTTAGCTGACATGAGAAGCGTTTTTCCCTTATGGCCGGGTTGTCCGCCTGATTTTTTATTGCCTTTTTCACGAAGGCTTTGATTCTTGAACCGGAATAGATCATGCGAAGGCGGAAGGGAACTATTGCTGCTGTTTTTGGGTGTCTTAAGCCTTTTTACCTCTTCCTTAAGATCTTGCACTTCTTCTTTAAGGACTTTTGCCTCTTCCTTAAGGATTTGTACTTCTGCCACCAAGTTGTCAACCCTGATCAACAGATCATAGACCATATTGACCAGTTGTTCCTTGTTTAGCTTTCGTAATTCCGCCTTCGAGACCATAACTACTTTGTTTTCAACAAAGATCGTTGCTGAAAATACAAATTAAACTAATGGGGTATCTTATCTCCACCCGTTAATTTGTCTTACATGTTGATAATCACCATGTTATTGAAATTTGTCTTAATTCTCAATGTGTTGATATACTGTTTATTGCAAATCTTACAGGAGATGATCGGATACCCCATTTTAAACTATTATTAACTGATTGTTTACCAACAACGAAGAGTCAAGTTATGAACAAATCAAAACATAATCCCGAGTTTTCAGATTTTACCCCCGCGACAATCGCCCACATAGAAAAGAACAGGTAATTAGCGACTCAATCTACGCAGAACGAGTTCATGGAAAATTAGCAATTCTTAATTAGAGCAGATTTTATCAAAAACAAAGTACCTGAGCATTTACGATTTTTCATTTGATGTGTTGTTATTTATCCAATTAATATTTAAATTTTTAGGAGATAAATTCCCCGCCGCTCGCAGCGAAATAGAAAATAAATTGCCCACTAAAATACCCCGTCCGCTTGCTGCCGAGAGATTCATTTCATCCATATTTCTTCTGTTTTATGAGTATTTGGAAGGGTAAAATTAAAAATGGAACCTTTACCTACTTCGCTTTCAATAGTTAATTTACCTCCATGTCTTTCGATAAAATCCTTGCAAATAATTAACCCCAACCCAGTACTATATTCACCTTCGGTACCTTTCCGGCTTGATTCTGCATCAAGTCGGAAAAGATTAGCGATCATCTCCTTTTTTATTCCAATACCACTATCCTTTATGGAAATCTGAACTAACTTATCGGAGTCCACTCGTGCTGAAACAGCTATTTTTCCACCCCGGGGTGTGAATTTTACCGCATTGGATGTTAAATTCCTGAGAATGCTTTCCAGCATGTTTTTATCAGCTAAAACAAATAAATCAACAGGGATTTCAAAACTGACCGTAATTTCCTTTTTAGTTGCTTCTTCGATAAAATAATTCATATTTTCATAAATAACCGAACTCAATAAAATCGATTCCGGAACAAATGTTGTTAAGCCCCTTTGCATACGTGACCACTCTAACAGGTTTTCTAGTAAGCGAAAAATATTTTCCGCAGAGTTTTTCATTGCCACTGCCAAATTATGAAACTCTTCAGGTGAAATATCCAGCGAATTTTCGGCCATTGCCTCAGTCAATCCCTTTAATCCACTTAACGGGCCCCTCAGATCGTGGGCAATAACGGAGAAAAACTTGTCTTTTTCGGCATTAACTTTTAAAAGTTCTTCATTTTTTCTTAGTATTTCGACCTCCGCCCATATCGTGTCAGTAATATCATGAATTAGCACATGGCGAGCTTTTCTACCGCTATAAATCACTGAATGTGATGTGATTTCTACAAATATTAATTCTCCATTCTTCTTAAGGTGTCTCCATTCACCTGCATTATTATACGAGTTAGTATTTAGCCTAACATCTTCCAAAAGTGCGGAAACGTCTTCAGCTGGTCGGATATTCTTTAATGTCATCGACAGAAATTCCTCTTTTGAGTAACCATAATGTTCAATCGCAGCTTCGTTTACTTCAAGAAAAGACAGGGTTTCAATATCATAAATCCAATTAGGTTGCGGGTTATTGGCAAACATGAAACGATATTTTTCTTCACTTTCCTTAAGTTTATTTTCAGTCAATTTGCTTTCCGTGATGTCCTGAAGAATGCAGTGCGTTTGCCTGAATTGACCATCTACATTATAGGATATTAACCCTTCGAAAGCAATGTATAACGATTTGCCATTTTTATGAACTATTTTAAATTCACTATGAATCTTGCCTTCTGCTTTAAAAATTGAAAATTGTTTCTGAAAGACCTCCCGAAAGGCAGGAGAAAGGAAGTCACCAAACCATTTGCCAATTACTTCCTCACGTGTATAGCCAAGTGTATCTAACCAGTGCTGATTTACTTCAATAAAATTGCCATTAATATCAAGCGACTGATAACCAAGCGGTGTTTTATTAAATAATAATTGAAACCTTTCCTCTCTTTTACTGATTAACTTATTTGTATTTTCTTTCTCAATAATCTGCCTTTTAAGATAAATATTATTGAAGGCTTTTTTCGAAAGTTCATTGGCAAAAGCAAATAACAATTTCGCCACCTTGTTAAATTTTTCAGCTGACATTATGGGTACTTTATGAAGCGCTTCCAAAAAATCTGTCCGATTTACACCAATTTCATCCGCATATTGTAGCATCTGTAGCTCATTCGCATCATCATTTCGTATCTGGCCGATTAACCAGTTGACTATATGTTTACCACCAACGGTTATGCTCACACCTGCATCCCATAAACCACAACACATACCTGGCTGAACGATTGGGCCTGAAATATTTTTTATACAAATCGCTGTATCAGATTTAAAACAATTAGCACGCCCTTTTTCTGTTTTTTGTATGATGTCATTGCATAATGTGGTGAAATTGCTGGCTTTGGTAATCGGCTTGCCATCGGGGGTTGTAATAATAGAAACTACGCCATTAGCATCTGCAAAAAAATCCTGTAGGCGTTGAATTTCTTCAATTTTGAAAATATCGCTAAACTGTATATTATTTAATAGATCGTTTGTCGAAAAAAGTTCGTCCGTTTCAGATTCCATTATATGATTGAATTAGATTTTTTGCGTTTTAAATGAAAAGTGCCTAAAGTAAGGGCGAATTCCCTTTAAGAAAAATTCTTTTCCGAAATTATCATCTCGAAAATTTCAATTAAATTCTTTTTTAGCACTGCTTATTGGTTTGATTCACCTGTTTTTGCTTCGAATTTTCTTGCCTGAACTGTTCCTAATCTTTCGTAAGCCGCTTAAGTCTTTATTAATTGTTTCAGTTGTAAGAAATTTAAGACCATTAATATTCATTGAATTTTTCTTTAGCCAAATTGCTA
>Ga0209724_1001869_pt1 | contig 18586 bp, 18 predicted proteins | sample grotaG_FD_184143 | JGI IMG/M metagenome (GOLD analysis project Ga0209724, IMG submission 184143) | Glacier valley bacterial and archeal communities from Borup Fiord, Nunavut, Canada, to study Microbial Dark Matter (Phase II) -... | ecosystem: Environmental > Aquatic > Freshwater > Ice > Glacier ...
GCGCGCGGATGCGGCGGATCAGTACGCGGTCGGCGGCCACCAGTGCGACCGGCCGCTGCTCCAGACGCAAGTGCTCGACCACCTGGGCGGCAGCAGCCTCCGCTTCCTGCTCGAAGCCATCGCACAGGGCGAATGCCGGTGGAGCAAGCGAGACCACGGCTGCATTCGCTGCCGGGTCGTCGAGCGGGGTGTCGGTATCGAGCACGAGGCAGGGCACGCGCGCGGCAGCCAAGAGTGCACGCAGCATCGGGTCGGCGCCGCCGGCTTGCACGGCGATCCACGCCGCCGGGCGTGCGGCGAAGAGGCGGTCGGTGTCGGGTGCAGCAGCCAGCGCCGCCCATTCGACCGCGACGGTTGCCAGGGCTCGCTCGCGCCCTCCAGGCCCGATCGCGATGCCGAGCGAAGCCCGCACACCCGCCCACCAATCGTCGCGCGCAGCAGGAGCAACGTCGCGTGCGGCCCGGATGATCTCGTGCGCGGCGGCGACGAGCCGAACAGCTGCGCGGTCGAAACCGCGGCGGTCTTTGTTGCGCCAGCTGCCACCGTCGTGCGAGGCCAGCATCTGCCGCGCCGCCATCGCGTCGAATGCAGCGTCGAGCGTCGGCGCTCGCGGCTCGCCCAGCGCGGGGGGCCCGAGCGACGCAGCCAGCGTGCGGCTGGTCTCGATGCGCGGCAACAGGCCGCCACGCGCGGCGAACGCACGGCGTGCATGCGGCAGCAGTTGCACGAATGGCACCAGCACGATTGCGTCTTGCAGCGCGACGCTCACGTCGCCCAGCCATGCGATGGTGCGACCGGCCATGTCTTCCCAGGCCGCGGCTGCGGTGGCGTTGTCCGAGTTGAGAAGAACTATGGAAATCATAGGTGTGGCGGTGCACGACGATCCCGCGTGGCGCAACCCCTGTGTCAAAATGGAATTGAGCGCAATGCGGGGCTTGGAGCCTCGGGCATCTGCCTCACTTGAGGCGCGAACGCAAGGATTCCACCATGAGCAGCGACTTGATCACACACACCTCCGACGCTTCTTTCGATGCAGACGTGCTCAAGTCCGCCACGCCGGTACTGGTCGACTATTGGGCGGAGTGGTGCGGCCCCTGCAAGATGATCGCGCCGATCCTCGACGACGTGTCGAAAGCCTACGACGGAAAGATGCGCGTCGCGAAGATGAACGTCGACGAGAACCGCGACGTCCCCGCGAAATACGGCATCCGCGGCATCCCGACGCTCATGTTGTTCAAAGACGGCCAGCTAGCCGCTACCAAGGTTGGCGCGCTCTCGAAAGCGCAGTTGACGGCCTTTATCGACTCCCACCTATAATCAAGGGTGTTCGAAGTCGGCTAGCTGCTAATACAGCTGGCGGTTTCGACGAGACAGCCGAAAGCGCTTGCGGCGCTGGCCGACCTGGCCGGCGTCCAGCACGCTTACAGGCACTGGGACGCTGCCCCGCAACGTCCCCCCGATTTTTCTCAGCGACTCTGGGCTGTGCTCACGTACGGCCCGCGCACTCCGGTTCAGCAACGCCGGAGACCCCACTGCACTCCACCTCGCGCGAACCCAGCGCCCCGGCCATGCACCTCTCAGAACTGAAAGCCATCCACGTCTCCGAGCTCATCAAGATGGGCGAGGCACTGGAGATCGAGAACGTCGCTCGCATGCGCAAGCAGGAGCTGATGTTCGCGATCATGAAAAAGCGCGCCAAGGCTGGCGAGCAGGTGTTCGGCGATGGCGTGCTCGAGGTCCTGCCCGACGGCTTCGGCTTTCTGCGCTCACCCGAGGCGAGCTACATGGCGTCGACCGACGACATCTACCTGTCCCCGAGCCAGGTGCGCCGCTTCAACCTGCACACCGGCGACATGGTCGAAGGCGAAGTCCGCGTGCCGAAAGACGGCGAGCGCTACTTCGCGCTGGTCAAGGTCGACAAGATCAACGACCTGCTGCCCGAGGAGAGCAAGCACAAGATCATGTTCGAGAACCTGACGCCGCTCTTCCCGAAAGAGCAGTTCAAGCTCGAGCGCGACATCAAGAACGAAGAGAACATCACCAGCCGGATCGTCGACCTGATCGCGCCGATCGGCAAAGGCCAGCGCGCCTTGCTCGTCTCGGCGCCGAAGAGCGGCAAGACGGTGATGATGCAAAACTTGGCCCACGCGCTGATCGCGAACTACCCCGAGGTCTACCTGATCGTGCTGCTCGTCGACGAGCGGCCGGAAGAGGTGACCGAAATGCAGCGCACGGTGCGCGGCGAAGTCATCAGCTCCACCTTCGACGAGCCCGCCGCGCGCCACGTGCAGGTTGCCGAGATGGTGATCGAGCGTGCGAAGCGGCTCGTCGAGATGAAGAAGGACGTGGTGATCCTGCTCGACTCGATCACGCGCCTGGCCCGCGCATACAACAACGTGCTTCCGTCTTCGGGCAAGGTCCTGACCGGCGGTGTGGACGCCAACGCCCTGCAGCGGCCGAAGCGCTTTTTCGGCGCGGCGCGCAATATCGAAGAAGGCGGCTCGCTCACCATCATCGGCACGGCATTGGTCGAGACTGGCAGCCGGATGGACGAAGTGATCTACGAGGAGTTCAAGGGCACCGGCAACTGCGAGATTCACCTCGACCGCCGCATGAGCGAAAAGCGCGTCTATCCGTCGATCCTGCTGAACAAGAGCGGCACGCGGCGCGAAGAACTGCTCCTGAAGCCGGAGATCCTGCAGAAAAGCTGGATCCTGCGCAAGCTGCTCTATTCGATGGACGAGATCGAGGCGATGGAGTTCATCCTGGAAAAGATGAAGGCCACGAAGAACAACAACGACTTCTTCGACATGATGCGGCGCGGCGGCTGACGGCTGACGGCTGACGGCTGACGGCTGACGGTTAGAATCTAGGGTTTCCCGGAAAGTGCGCCACCGAAGGATCTGGGTGCGGCGTGGCTACCTAATCACTTGAAAGAGCGGCAATGAAAGAAGGTATCCACCCGTCTTATCGCGAAGTCTGCTTCGTCGATCTCTCCAACGGTTTCAAGTTCGTCACGCGTTCCTGCGCTCAGACCAAGGAAATGGTCAAGATGGACGACGGCCGCGAGCTGCCGCTCTACAAGCTCGAATCCACGAGCGAGTCGCATCCGTTCTATACCGGCACGCAGAAAAGCGTCGATTCTCTGGGCGGCCGCGTGGAGAAGTTCCGCAACAAGTTCGCCCACCTGAACACGAAGAAGTGATCCGGTCCGGCGACGTGGAAAAGGCAGCTTCGGCTGCCTTTTTTGTGGGCTGCCGGTGCTGCATCATTCGCCGTCCGCCGACGAGCCGCGCTTGAATTCGCCCAACCCCGCCATCGTCAGCCAGCGCGAAGCAGCGCCGTTGCCGAGGTTGCCGCTGCTCATCCTGTGCGCTGCCTACGTGCTGCCCGGCCTGTTCGGGCGCGACCCGTGGAAGAGCGCCGACATCAGCGCTTTCGGCTACATCGTCGGCATCGCGCAGGGCAAGACGCCTTGGCTGGCACCGACCGTGGGCGGCCTGCCGGCCGACGGTGCGTTGCTGCCGTATTGGATCGGGGCTGTCTTCGTTCGCGCATTCGGCGGGTGGCTCGATCCGGCGTTCGCAGCGCGCTTGCCGTTTGCCGCTTTGCTGGCACTGACGCTCGTTTTCACGTGGTACGCGGCGTACCACCTCGCGCGCGCCGAGTCGGCGCAGCCGCTGCCGTTCGCCTTCGGCGGCGAAGCAGCGCCGGTCGACTACGCGCGTGCCGTGGCCGACGGCGCTCTGTTAGCTCTGATCGCGTCGCTGGGCCTGTTGCAGCTCGGGCACGAGACGACGCCGGAACTGGCACAGCTCGCCGCGGTATCGCTCTATCTCTACGGACTGGCCGCTGGCTCGACACGGCGGTGGATCGGCGGCATCTGCGCGGGGTTGGCCTTGGTGGCTCTGGCGGCGAGTGGCGCACCGAGCATCGCGATGCTGCTGGCAGCCGGCGGTACTGCGGTCGTCGTCCTGTCCCGGCGACCCGGCGCAGGCCAGCTCGCGGCATTCGTTCTCGCTGGCGCTGTCACCGGCGCCTTTGCAGCGACCGCTCTAGGCGCGTGGGGCCTGCACATCGGCAGCTACGACTCGCCGCAGCAGGTCCTCGGGCTGGCCCGATCGATCGCGTGGTTCGCCTGGCCTGCCTGGTTGCTCGCCGTGTGGACGCTGTGGCGCTGGCGGCGGCGCCTGCTCAGCCCGCACATCGCTGTGCCGCTGGCGGTGCTGGTCGTGCTGCTCGGCGTGTGGATCGCGATGGCCGGCTCCGACCGCGCGCTGATGCTGGCGCTGCCTGCCCTGGCCATGCTGGCTGCCTTCGCGCTGCCGACGCTGAGCCGCAGTGCGGCGGCGGCGATCGACTGGTTCTCGGTCTTCTTCTTCACCATCGCGGTCACCACGGGCTGGGTGTTCTACCTGTCGATGCGAACCGGCATTCCCGCCAAACCGGGCGCGAACCTGGCAAAGCTCTCACCCGGCTATCTGCAGGACTTTTCCTCGGTCGGCCTCGCGTTCGCGATCGCCGGCACGGTCGCATGGCTGTGGCTCGTGCGCTGGCGCACGGGGCGCAATCGCCATCCGCTGTGGAAAAGCCTGGTGCTGCCGGCCGGCGGCGTAAGCGTGTGCTGGATGCTGGTGATGACGCTGCTTTTGCCGCCGCTCGACAACGCACGCAGCTTTCGGCCCATGGTGCAGCGCATCGCGCGCCTGGTGCCGGCCACAGGTTGCATCGGTGCGCCGTCGATGGCGCGCGCGCAGGTGGTGGCACTCGAGTATTTCGGTGGCTACAGCGTCGACGCCGTCACGCCGGCTTCGGAGTCGCGCTGCGACTACCTGATGGTGACTCGACCCGATGCGAAGCACGAGACAACGCGACCCGATGACCGCTGGGAATTCGTGGCTCGCGAAAAACGCCTGCGTGCCGAAGACGACGTCACCGACATCTATCGCCGTACCGCCCCGGGCTGATCCAGCCCGCGTGACAGATCAAGGCGCGGACGAGACCGCCGCTTCATGCGCTTCCGTCGAGATGCTGGCGGCGGAACCCGCGCTGTTCATCCGCACACGCGCCGCCGGGAACACGAGTCGGAACGTCGACCCTTCTCCCGGCTCGCTGGCGATGTCGAGTTCGCCACCGTGGCGCTGGATCACGTGCTTGACGATCGCCAGGCCGAGGCCGGTGCCGCCCGACTCGCGCGAGCGGCTGCCATCGACGCGGTAGAAACGCTCGGTCAGGCGAGAGAGATGTTCGCGTGCGATGCCCCTTCCCGTGTCTTGAACTTCCACCTTGCCGGCACCGTTCTCGAGCTGCGCCCATCTCACGTCGATGCGCCCGCCGTCGGGCGTATAGCGCACGGCGTTGCTGACGAGGTTGGCAATGGCGCTCTGCAACTCGCTTTCCGTACCCGCGATCTCGGCATGGCCCGCCGATCCGAACGTGATGGTGTGGCGACCCGCCGAAAGCGCCCTGGCTTCGGTCTCCACGCGCGCCAGGATGGACGCGAGCCGCACCCATCGATCGGCACCGGGACGCGGGCTGCCTTCGAGCCGCGCCAGCGTCAGGAGGTCGTCGACGAGGCTGCCCATGCGCTCCGCCTGCTGCGTCATCAGCACGATCACGCGCTTGCGCTCGGCTTCCGTGAGCGGCAGGTTGCGCATGGTCTCGAGAAAACCGGAGAGTACCGTGAGCGGTGTGCGTATCTCGTGCGAAACGTTGGCGACGAAGTCTCGCCGCATCGCGTCGGCGCGCTCGCGCTCGGTGAGGTCTTGCGACAGTACGAGCTTGGAATCGCTCCCGTAAGGTCGTATCAGTACGCCGATCGAGCCACGACCGCGCGGCAGCGAGAACGACACCGATTCATCGAACTGGCCCCGCTGCAGGTAGGCAACGAACGCCGGAGACCGGATCAGGTTCGTCACCCGCTGGCGCCGATCGCGCTGCGGGTCGAGGCCGAAGTGATCGGCAGCGCGCGCGTTGCACCACTCGATCTGGTCGCCTGCATCGAGCAGCATCACCCCGTTCGGCGAAGCTTCCATTGCCGAAACGAACTCGGCCAGCCGCTCGCGTTCGAGCGAAGCGTCGCGCTCGAGCGCCCGCATCGAACGCTCGAAGCGATAGGCGAGCTCGCCCCAGAAACCGGCATCGCGCGGTGCCGTGCCCTGGCGTCCTTCGCGCAGCCAGCGCAACAAGCGCCAGCCCCTCATGGCATCGACGGTCACGATCGCGGCGAACCCGAGCAGCCCGCCAAGCAGGCAGCCGATCCACGCGCCGCGATCACCGCCTGCGATGCGCCCGATCAGCGCACCGAATGCCAGCGCGACGAGGCCGGCGCCGAAACGGGGCAGCAGCCAGCCCATCGATGCTCAGAAGCCGCGAGCGATCAAGCCGAAGCGACGGACGCGGGTTGCGCCAGCCGGTAGCCGGCGCCACGCACCGTCTCGATCATGTGCTGGCAGTGCACCGGCGAGAGCGACTCGCGCAAGCGCTTGATGTGCACGTCGACCGTGCGCTCCTCGATGAAGACGTGGTCGCCCCAGACCCGGTCGAGCAACTGCGCGCGGCTGTGAACGCGCTCCGGGTGCGTCATCAGGAAGTGCAGCAGCTTGAACTCGGTGGCGCCGAGGCGCACCTCGCGACCCTCGCTGCTCACGCGCCGCGTGGCCGGGTTGATCGACAGCGTGCCGACCTGCACGGCGGCGTCGAGCGCATCGGGCGCACGGCGACGCAGCACCGCGCGGATGCGCGCGAGCAGTTCCTTGGTGGAGAACGGCTTGGTGAGGTAGTCGTCGGCGCCGGCTTCGAGGCCCGAGATCTTGTCGGCCTCTTCGGCGCGCGCGGTCAGCATGATGATCGGCAGTTCGCGCGTGCGCGGGTGGGCGCGCCACTGTCGCGCCAGCGCCTGCCCGCTCGTGCCAGGGAGCATCCAGTCGAGCACCACCAGGCTCGGCATCGCACCGTCGATCGCCACCTGCGCCTGTGCCGCGTCGCCGGCGATGGTGACGTCGAACCCGGCATGGCGCAGGTTGATGCTGATCAGCTCGGCGATCGCCGATTCGTCTTCAACCACAAGGATGGTGCTCATCGCTTTTCCCCAGGCCCTAGCGGACCATGTCTTCGACCGTGCCGATCGGGTTGTGGCGCACGTCGGTGCCCTTCACGATGTAGATGATCTGTTCGGCCAGGTTCTTCGCGTGGTCGCCGACGCGCTCGATCGCTTTTGCGACGAAGACCAAGTCGATACTCGAAGAAATCGTGCGCGCGTCTTCCATCATGAAGGTGATCAGTTTGCGTAGCAGGCCCTCGAACTCCTGGTCGATCAGGTCGTCTCGCTTGAGCACTTCGACGGCGCGGTCGACGTCGAGCCGGGCGAAAGCGTCGAGCGCCTTGCGAAGCTGCGAAACCGCGAGCTCGGCCTCGTAGGCGAGGTCGTTCACCGGCAGCCGCATGCGGGTCGAGACGCCGGAGTTGACGAGCCTCTGCACCGTGCGGGCGATGCGCGCCGCCTCGTCGCCCACGCGCTCGAGGTTGGCGATCGTCTTCGAGATAGCGATGAGCAGGCGGAGGTCGCGCGCGGTCGGTTGGCGGCGCGCGATGATGCTCGACAGATCGCTGTCGATCTCGATCTCGGTGGCGTTGACGCGCTCCTCGACCGCGAGCACCTCGGAGGCGATCTCGCTGCTGAAGTGCGTGAGCGCGTGCACGGCGCGCTCGACTTGCGACTCGACCATGCCGCCCATTTCGAGCACGCGGGTGGAGATGCCGCTCAGCTCGGCATCGAACTGGGTGGAGAGGTGGCGATCGCTCATGGATGTTCCTTAACCGGGGCGGCGGGCGTCAGCCGAACCGCCCGGTGATGTAGTCCTCGGTGTCTTTCTTCTTCGGCCTCATGAAGACGTCGGAGGTAGGACCGAATTCAATCAGATTGCCGAGATACATGTAGGCGGTGAAGTCGGAACTGCGCGCGGCCTGCTGCATGTTGTGGGTGACGATGACGACGGTGTAGTCGTTTTTCAACTCGTGGATCAACTCCTCGATCTTGCCTGTAGAGATCGGGTCGAGCGCGGAGCAAGGTTCGTCGAGCAGCAACACCTCGGGCCGGATGGCGATGCCGCGCGCAATGCACAGGCGCTGCTGTTGCCCGCCCGAAAGGCCGGAGCCGCTCTGGCCGAGCTTGTCTTTCACCTCGCCCCAGAGCGCCGCCTTCTTCAGCGCCCATTCGACCCGCTCGTCCATCTCGGCGCGTGGCAGCGTCTCGAACAGCTTCACGCCGAAGGCGATGTTGTCGTAGATCGACATCGGAAACGGCGTCGGCTTCTGGAACACCATGCCGACCTTGGCACGGATCAACGAGACGTCTTCTTTCGAGGTGAGCAGGTTCTCGCCGTCGAGCAGGATCTCGCCTTCCGCACGCTGCTCGGGGTACAGCTCGAACATGCGGTTGAAGGTGCGCAGCAGCGTCGACTTGCCGCAGCCTGACGGGCCGATGAAGGCGGTGACCTTCTTTTCCGGAATGTCGAGGCTGATGCCCTTGAGCGCGTGGAAGCTGCCGTAGTAGAAGTTGAGGTCCCTGACCGACAGCTTCGTGTTCCCGTTCGTGCGCGATTCGACTCTGGCGTCCATCAGGCTGGCTTTCGAATGTTCATTGCTTCGTGCGAAAGAAGGTCCGCGCGAGGATGTTGAGCACGAGCACGCCCATCGTGATTAGGAAGACGCCCGCCCATGCGAGCTTCTGCCAATTCTCGTACGGGCTCATGGCGAACTTGAAGATCGTCACCGGCAAGCTGGCCATCGGCTTCGTGAGATCGCTGGTGAAAAACTGATTCGAAAGCGCGGTGAAGAGCAGCGGCGCAGTCTCACCGGCGATGCGCGCGAACGCCAGCAGCACACCGGTGATGACGCCGGCTCGCGCGGCACGCAGCGTCAACGTCATGATGACGCGCCACTTCGGCGTGCCGAGCGCGTAGGCGGCCTCGCGCAGCGCCGCCGGGATCAGAGAGAGCATGTTCTCGGTGGTGCGCACGACGACGGGAATGACGATCAGCGCCAGCGAGAGCACACCGGCGAAGCCCGAGAAGCCACCCATCCGTGTGACCACCAGCGAATAGATGAACAGGCCCAGCACGATCGAGGGCGCAGACAGCAGGATGTCGTTGATGAAGCGCGTGGTGCTGGCCAGCGTGCTGCCACGGCCGTATTCGGCGAGGTAGATCCCCGCAAGAACGCCGATGGGCGTTCCGAGCAACGTGGCCAGCGAGACCATCACGACGGAGCCGTAGATGGCGTTGGCCAGACCACCGGTCTCGGCCTGCGGAGGTGGCGTCATCTCGGTGAAGAGCGAGAGCGAAATGCCACCCAGCCCGAGCCGCGTTGTCTCGATCAGGATCCAGACCAGCCAGAACAGGCCGAAGGCCATCGCTGCCAGTGCGAGCGAGAGCGCGAGGACATTGACCAACTTGCGCCGCCGGTGGTGGGCCAGTCGGCCCGCCAGGGTGGTGGGAACCGAGGTATCGACGGCGTTCACGTGACACTGCCCTCACGCTTCTTCAGCCGGCTCAGCAAGAATTTGGAGATGGCGAGCACTACGAAGGTGATGAAGAACAGCACCAGGCCGAGGTAGATCAACGATGCCTGATGCAGACCCGGAGCGGCTTCGCCGAACTCGTTCGCCAGTGCCGAGGTGATGCTGTTGGCGGCTTCGAACAGCGAAAGCGTATTCAGCTGGTTGAAGTTGCCGATGACGAAGGTGACCGCCATCGTCTCGCCGATCGCGCGGCCGAGGCCGAGCATGATGCCGCCGACCACACCGGTCTTGGTGTAGGGCAGCACGACCTTCCAGACCACCTCCCACGTCGTCGATCCGAGTGCGTAGGCCGACTCTTTCAGCATCGGCGGCGTGACCTCGAATACATCACGCATCACCGAGGCGATGAAGGGAATCACCATGATTGCCAGGATGATCCCGGCCGAGAGCAGTCCGATGCCGACCGGTGGGCCTGAGAAGAGCTGGCCCAGCACGGGCACGCCGCTGAACACCTGTTGCAGCGGGGCCTGAACGAAGCGCGCGAGGATCGGACTGAAGACCAGCAGCCCCCACATGCCGTAGACGATCGACGGCACCGCTGCCAGCAACTCGATCGCCGTGCCTAGCGGGCGCTTGAGCCAAGACGGCGAGAGTTCGGTGAGGAACAGTGCAATGCCGAAACTGACCGGCACGGCGATGAGCAGCGCGATGAGCGAAGTCATCAGCGTGCCGTAGATCATCACCAGCCCGCCGTAGCGGTTCCGAACCGGATCCCACTCGCTCGTCCAGAGGAAGGCGAGGCCGTATTCGCGGATCGCCGGCGCGGCGCCGATGACCAGCGACACGATGATGCCGGCCAGCAATGCAAGCGTGAGCAGCGCAGCGCCGTGCGCGAGCGCTGAGAACAGCGTGTCGGCCCACGGCAACGGGCGACGCCTGGCGGGCGGGCGCCGCCCTGGCTCGGCCCGGCTCCGCGCTGTGGCGTCTTGGAACGAGCTGGCTGGGAGCATGGCGGCCACGGAAACCTCGACGCCGGATGTTAGTGGGCGCAGCCGAAGCATTGCCGGCTGCGCAAGATGCTCACTTGAGCGAGATCGCCTTGCCCGAGGTGTCTTTCAGGCTCGAGGCCCAGGTCTGGCGAACCAGCGTCTTCACCGCAGGCGGTAGCGGCACGTACTCGAGGTCATCGGCCATCTTGTCGCCGTTATTAAAGGCCCAGTCGAAGAACTTGATCGCGTTGGTGGCGTTCGCTGGCTTGTCCTGCTGCTTGTACATGAGGATGAAGGTGGCGCCGCTGATCGGCCAGGTGTCCTTGCCGACCTGGTCGGTCAACACCTGGTAGTACGACTTCGACCAGTCGGCCCCGGCAGCCGCCGCCTTGAAGTTGTCGGCGTCGGGTGCCACGAAGTTGCCGTCCTTGTTCTTCAGCAACGCGTACGTCATCTTGTTCTGTTTGGCGTAGGCGTACTCGACATAGCCGATCGAGTTCGGCAGGCGCTGTACGAAAGCGGCGACGCCTTCGTTGCCTTTGCCGCCCGCTCCGGTCGGCCAGTTCACGGCCGTGCCTTCGCCGGCCTTGGCCTTCCAGTCGGCGTTCGTCTTCGACAGGTAGTTGGTGAAGATGAAGGTCGTGCCCGAGCCGTCGGCGCGGCGCACCGGGGAGATCGCGGCGTCGGGCAGCGGCACGCCCGGGTTCAGCGCGGCCAGCGCGGCGTCGTTCCACTTGGTGATCTTGCCGAGGTAGATGTCGCCCAGCACCTGGCCGGTGAGCTTGATCTGGCCCGGGGCGATGCCCTTGATGTTGACGACAGGAACCACGCCGCCGATCACGGTGGGGAACTGGATCAGGCCGTCCTTGGCCAGCACTTCGTCGGTCAGCGGCATGTCGGAAGCGCCGAAGTCCACGGTCTTGGCGCGAATCTGCTGCAGGCCGGCGCCGGATCCGACCGACTGGTAGTTGAGCCGCGCGCCGCTGCTCTTGTTGTAGGCGTCGGCCCACTTGGAATAGATGGGCGCCGGAAAGGTTGCGCCAGCGCCGGTGATGTCTTGCGCGAATACGCCGGCCGAAGCGGCAACCAGCGCCGCCGGCAGCAGCAGAGTGCGGGCGAAAGAGATGATCATGGAAGCGAGCCTTTGGTGTTTCGGATGAGGCGATGGCCTCGGCATCGGGGCGGACTGTAAAGACGCCTGATGACAATACCGTGACACCTGGATATCGGCCTGCGTACCCATGACAGACGCGGGTTTGTCATCGATTCAACATCGAGTTGTCACACACGGCGACTACCTTCCGCATTCTCGACTTCGACGCCAGGGAACTTGTCACCATGACCCACCGCAGGACGCTGCTTTCCTCGATCTTCATTGCCGGACTGGCGCTCTCGGGCTGTGCCACGACGCCTGCACCCAAAACGCTGGCCGACACCCTCGCCGCGCGCCCCGAGCTCAGCACCCTCGGCAAGCTGGTGGGCGAGGCCGGGCTGTCCGAAACCTTGCGCGGTCCCGGCCCGTTCACGGTCTTCGCGCCGACAAATGCCGCGTTCGATGCGCTGCCCGTAGCAACGCGCGCGCAGCTCTCCCAAGACCCGCAGCGGCTGAAGGCGATCCTGCTTTATCACGTGATCCCCGGCCGCGTGCCGGCGGCGGAGGTCAAGGCCGGGCCGGCCAAGAGCGCTCAGGGTGCCAACCTCGCGCTTTCGCGGTCGGGCGACTTCGTGACCGTCGACGATGCGCTCGTCACCACTCCCGACATAGCCGCCACCAACGGCGTCGTCCACGTGATCGATCGCGTGCTGCAGCCGCCGCGCTGAGCGCAAGTCGTCAGCCGAGCGCCGCGGCGATGCGCTCGGCGCAGCTTCTCGCCTGATCGGCATCGCGCGCCTCCACCATCACCCGCACGACCGGCTCCGTACCCGAAGCGCGGATCAGTACCCGGCCCGCGCGGCCGAGCTCGCGTTCGACTTCGGCCGTGCGTTCGGCCAGCGCCGGGCGGCTCCGCCAGTCGGTGCCATGCGCCAGACGCACGTTGATCATCGTCTGCGGGAACAGCGTCACGCCTGCGAGCAAGCCCGCGAGCGGCTTGCCTGACCGCACGACGGCCTCGAGCACCATCAGCGCGCTGACGATGCCGTCGCCGGTGGTGTGGCGATCGAGCGTGAGCAGATGGCCAGACCCTTCGCCCCCGAGCTGCCAGCCGCGCGCGAGCAGCTCTTCGAGCACGTGGCGGTCGCCGACCTTGGCCCGCACGAAGTCCAAACCGAGCTCGCGCAGCGCCAGCTCGATCGCCATGTTCGTCATCAGCGTGCCCACGACGCCGGGCACGCTGCGCCCTTCCCTGAGCCGGTCGGCGGCAATGACGTAGAGCAGCTCGTCACCATTGAACAGCCGCCCGGCCGCGTCGACCATCTGCAGCCGGTCGGCGTCACCGTCGAGTGCCACGCCGCAATCTGCACCTTGCGCGCGCACGGCTTCGACCAGCGCCTGCGGTGCCGTGGCGCCAAAACCCGCATTGATGTTGAAGCCGTTCGGGCTGCAGCCGATGGCACTCACTTCGGCGCCGAGCTCGTGGAAGACATCGGGCGCCACGTGGTACGCCGCGCCGTGCGCCGCGTCGACGACCAGCTTCATGCCCTTGAGCGACAACTCGCTACCGAAGGTGCTCTTGCAGAACTCGATGTAGCGGCCGCTGGCGTCGTCGAGTCGGCGCGCGCGGCCTAGTTCGGATGAACCGACCCAGCGCTGCGGGCTCGACAACGCAGCCTCGACCTGCTCTTCCCATGCGTTGGGCAGTTTTTCTCCGCGCGCGGAGAAAAACTTGATGCCGTTGTCTTCGAACGGGTTGTGCGAGGCGCTGATGACGACGCCGAGGTCGAGCCGCAGCGCCCGGGTGAGATAGGCGACGCCCGGAGTCGGCAGCGGACCGGTGAGCAGCACGTCGACACCGGCCGAGGCGAACCCGGCTTCGAGCGCCGACTCGATCATGTAGCCGGAGATGCGGGTGTCCTTGCCGATCAGCACCGTTGGCCGGCTTCCTGAAATCGCGCCGGTGCGCAGCACCTGACCCACGGCGTGGCCGAGCCGAAGCATGAAGTCGGGGGTAATCGGCGCGGCGCCGACCGTGCCGCGGATGCCGTCGGTGCCGAAGTAGGTTCTGCTCATGGTGGAGCGCGATTATCGGCAGTCGGCATCGCCGCCCGAACCAGTGCGAGTGCGGCGACGGTCGACGCCACGTCGTGTACGCGCACGATGCGAGCACCTCGCTCGACGCTCAAAACCGCCGCCGCGACGCTCGCTGCCTCGACCGCACGCCGTTGCAGTGCGTTCCGTTCGCGTGCCGGCGTGCCGGCAGCGCCGACCAGTCCAGCGAGCGTCGACTTGCGCGACCAGCCGGCGAGCAGCGGCCGGTCTGTGCCCATGCGCTCGAGCATGGCCAGCAGGTCGGCTTGGCGCGCCAGCAACTCCAGGTTGTGAGCCGGCGTCTTGCCGAAGCCGATGCCCGCGTCGACCACGATGCGCTCGGCATCGATGCCGGCCGCCCGAGCCGCCGCGACGCGGTCGCGCAGAAACGCTGCCACCTCCGTGACGACATCGTCGCCCTCGTAGCGCGCATCGTGGCTCATGGTTCGCGGCGTGCCCCGCATGTGCATGAGGCACACGCCGCACGTCGGATTTGCGGCCACCACATCCATCGCGCCGTTCGCCCGTAAGGCGCCGATGTCGTTGACGATGTCGGCACCGAGTTCGAGCGCTGCGCGCATTACCTCCGGCTTGGTGGTGTCGACGGATATGGCATGGCCGAGCGTCACCGCAGCACGGAGCACGGGCAGCACGCGGGCAAGTTCCTCCTCGACGCTCACCGGCTCGGCACCCGGTCGGCTGGATTCACCGCCGAGGTCAAGGATGTCGGCGCCTTCAGCGAGAAGCCGCTCGCAGGTGGCGATGGCGCTCGTCGAGGTCAGCGCGGGGTCGCCGTCGGAGAAGGAATCGGGCGTGAGGTTGACGATGCCCATCACGCGCGGGCGTGCGAGATCGAACCGAAACCGTCCGGCTCGCCAGATCGTCCCGCTCATATCCATCAGCCCAAGAAAAACGGGGCCGAAGCCCCGTTTGCGTCGAACGTCACCTCACGCCTCAAGCGGCGGCAGGCGCATTGCCCGGCGTGACGGGCGGCACGCCGCCAATCGGCTTGGCGGGCGTGCTCACCCAGTCTTTCGGAGTGCGCGGCGGCTTGCCGGACATGATGTCGTCGATCTGGTCGGCGTCGATGGTTTCCCACTCGAGCAAAGCCTTGGCCATCGCATGCATCTTGTCCTGGTTGTCTTCGATGAGCTTGCGAGCGGCGGAGTACTGCTCGTCGATGATGCGGCGAATCACCGCATCGACCTTGCGCATCGTCTCTTCCGACATCATCGTGGTCTTGGTGACCGAGCGGCCCAGGAAGACCTCACCCTCGTTCTCGGCGTAGACCATCGGCCCGAGCTCGTCGCTCATGCCGTAGCGTGTGACCATGTCACGGGCGATCGAGGTGGCGCGCTCGAAGTCGTTGCTCGCGCCGGTCGTCATCTGATGCATGAAAACCTCCTCGGCGATGCGACCACCGAACAGCACCGCGATCGTCGACAGCATGCGCTCCTTGTCGAGGCTGTAGCGGTCGCCTTCGGGCAACTGCATGGTCACGCCGAGGGCGCGGCCACGCGGAATCACAGTGACCTTGTGGACCGGGTCGGTCTTGGGCATCAAGCGTGCGACGAGTGCGTGCCCTGACTCGTGATACGCCGTGTTCCTGCGCTCGTCCTCCGGCATGATCATGGACCTCCGCTCGGGGCCCATCATGATCTTGTCTTTGGCCTTCTCGAAGTCGACCATCTCGACGACGCGGCCCGAGCGGCGCGCTGCGAACAGCGCTGCCTCGTTGACGAGGTTGGCAATATCGGCGCCCGAAAATCCCGGCGTGCCGCGCGCCAGAATGTCGGCGCGGATGTCCTGCCCGACAGGCACCTTGCGCATGTGCACGTTGAGGATCTGCTCCCGACCGCGCACGTCGGGCAGCGTCACGTAGACCTGGCGGTCGAAACGACCGGGTCGCAAAAGAGCCGGGTCGAGGATGTCGGGCCGGTTCGTTGCGGCCATGACGATCACGCCGACGTTCGTCTCGAATCCGTCCATCTCGACCAACATCTGGTTCAGCGTCTGCTCGCGCTCGTCGTTACCTCCGCCGAGACCGGCGCCACGATGGCGGCCGACGGCATCGATCTCGTCGACGAAGATGATGCAGGGGGCGCTCTTCTTCGCCTGGTCGAACATGTCTCGCACCCGAGCCGCGCCGACACCGACGAACATCTCGACGAAGTCGGAACCCGAGATCGAGAAGAATGGAACCTTCGCCTCACCGGCGATGGCCTTGGCGAGCAGCGTCTTGCCGGTGCCCGGAGGGCCGACGAGCAACACACCGCGCGGGATGCGCCCACCGAGCTTCTGGAACTTCTGCGGATCTTTCAGGAAGTCCACCAACTCCTTGACTTCTTCCTTGGCTTCGTCGCACCCTGCGACGTCGGCAAAGGTGGTGGTGTTGTTGGCTTCGTCGAGCATGCGCGCCTTGCTCTTGCCAAAGCTGAACGCGCCGCCCTTGCCGCCACCCTGCATCTGGCGCATGAAGTAGATCCACACGCCGATCAGCAGCAGGATCGGACCCCAGGAAGCGAGGATGGAAAGCAGGAACGACGGCTCCTCGCGCGGCTTGACGTCAAACTTGACGCCGTTGTTGATCAGGTCTCCGACCAAGCCACGATCGAGGTAGGTCGCGGTGGTGCGAAGTTCCTTGTCGTCGGTCGTCTTGGCGCGGATCTCGGTCGAGCCGCCGGCGCCTTCCTGCAGCGTGACGCTCCGAACCCGCTTGCCGCGCACTTCCTCAAGGAAATCGCTGTAGCCGATAGCGCCGGTCTGCCCACCCGTACGCTCGAACTGCTTGAACACGGTAAAGAGGACCAGTGCGATCACCAGCCATACCGCAACCTTTGAAAACCATTGATTGTTCACCGCGACTCCATTTCGACGGAAGAGGCGACAGCCGGCACGGTACCGGTATCGACTTACGGCATCTATGGCCGATCTTAGGCCACGCAACCCCGGCCACGCCGGGGCAATGGCCCTCCCGGTTTCGCGTTACGCGTGAACAGCGTCGCTGGATGTGCGCGTCTTGAGCCCGATGCCCACCAGGAACGACTCGGAAGACTTGGCACGAGACGCTTTGGGCTTGACCGCCTTGACGACGCGAAAGCTGACCTTGAAGCGCTCGACCAGCTGGCTGTGGCCACTGCCGTGGAACACCTTGCACACCAAGGCACCTTGCGGCTTGAGATGCCGCAATGCGAATTCGATGGCGAGCTCGACCAGATCGGCCATGCGTGCGGCGTCGGCCTCGGCGATACCGGACAGGTTGGGCGCCATGTCCGACAGCACGACGTCGATCGGGCGGCCCGCCACTCTCTCCTCGAGTGCCGCCAGCACCGCGTCTTCGCGGAAGTCTCCGGCGATGAAGTCGACGCCGTCGATCGGTTCGAGCGGCAGCATGTCGAGCGCCAGGATCGTGCCGTGCAGCGGCCCCGGCGGCGCGGCCGGGTCGGCACTCGTGCCGCGCCCGAACTTGCGCCGTACGTACTGGCTCCATGCGCCCGGCACCGCGCCGAGATCGACCACGAACTGGCCGGGCTGCAGCAGGTGCAGCTGCTCGTCGATTTCCTTCAGCTTGTAGGCGGCACGCGCCCGGTAGCCTTCGCGCTGGGCCTGCTTCACATACGGGTCGGTGAGGTGGTCGTGCAGCCACGCCTTGTTGAGCTTCTTTTTCTTGTTGCTTCCAGCGGTCATGGCGCGCCGATAATACTGGCGTGACAGCACTCCATCTCAAGCCGGCCGAACGCAAGGCCAAGCGCGCCGAAGCCCATCACCTCGACCCCGTCGTGGCCATCGGCAACGACGGCGCGACCGAAGCGGTGCGCCGAGAAATCGACGGTGCGCTCGACGCCCATGGCCTGGTGAAGGTGCGCATGTTCTCCGATGATCGCCTGGCGCGCGAAGCACTGTTCATCGAACTCAGCGCGACGCTCGGCGCGGCACCGGTGCAGCACATCGGCAAGCTGTTCGTGCTTTGGCGACCGCCGGCCCCCAAGGAAAAGACCGAGAAGGAGGGCCGCATGCCGGGCCCCAAGGTCGTCAAGGTGCTGAAATTCTCGAAGAGCGGCAACCACCGGCCTCAGATCAAGAAGGTGACCGTGCTCGGCAACATGCGCCTCGCGGCCGGCGGAGAACTCAAGCGCGCCAAGAAGCGCGTGATCAGCCTGAAGAAATCTTCGCAGCAGCCATAGTCACGGGCGCAGCCGTAAGCCGCCCCGCGAGCGCGGCCACCACGAGGAAACGAACGCCGAAGACGACCGTCGAGGCGCCGTGCAGCGCCGCAAAAGACGGCCCGGTCGAACTTGGTCCGCGCGCCGATTCGATCATCGGCTGCAGCCCGTAATGGCCGGCCACGACGCAGAACAGCGCGACGAGCGCGAGAACCATGTCGGTGCTGAAGCGCGAGCCTCGGCCGGCTTCCGCATCGAGCCGCGCCCGTTGCATCGTGGCGATGAGCAACAGCGCGCCGAGCGCCAGACCGACCATTGCCTCGACGGCGAATAGACGCGATGCGGCCCGCCCCGCATCGGAGCGGGCGAGCGTCGCGAAGAGCGCTGGCGCGGCGATGAAACCCACGCCGGCCATCGAACCCGCCCAGCCTCCTGCGAGCCACGCAGCGATACGCCGCGCGGCCTCGCTACTCGTAGCGAACCCCGGTGATCTCGTAGCTTTTGACGCCACCCGGCGCCTGCACTTCGGCGATGTCGCCCTCGACCTTGCCGATCAGCGCGCGCGCGATCGGCGAGCTGATCGAGATCAGGCCCTGCTTCAGATCGGCCTCGTCGTCGCCGACGATCTGGTAGGTGACCTTCGTGCCGCTTTCTTCTTCCTCGAGGTCCACTGTGGAAGCGAACACCACCCGGCCTTCGGCGTCGACCGTCTTCGGGTCGATCACCT
>Ga0209724_1001871_pt1 | contig 18581 bp, 18 predicted proteins | sample grotaG_FD_184143 | JGI IMG/M metagenome (GOLD analysis project Ga0209724, IMG submission 184143) | Glacier valley bacterial and archeal communities from Borup Fiord, Nunavut, Canada, to study Microbial Dark Matter (Phase II) -... | ecosystem: Environmental > Aquatic > Freshwater > Ice > Glacier ...
TGTGCTCGTGTCCGAGGAGGGAACGGCGGCGGGCGTGCGGCGGCTCGAGGCGCTGACCGGGGAAAGCGCGGTAGCGTTTGTGCGCCAGCAGCTCGAGACCCTGAATCACGCATCACACCTCATCAATAGCAAGCCGCTCGAGCTGGTTGAGAGAATCGGGGGTCTGCAAGCGCAAATCAAGGATTTGGGCCGCGAACTCGAGGGTTTGAAGCGCAAGCTGGCCGAGGCACAGATGGGCGGCGGCTCGAGCCAGGACGTGCGCGAATTAGGCGGCTTTAGGGTCGCGGTGGCCCAGCTCATCGGCGTGGAAGCGGGCGCTCTGCGCGACGCGGCAGACTCCTTAATGAATAGCTCGAGCGCCGACATCGCCATCGTGGGTTCGGACGGTGCTCTAGCCATCAAGGTTTCTAAGGACGGTGTGGCTCGAGGGGCGCACGCGGGGCAACTAATTGGCAAGTTGGCGGCAGCAGGCGGCGGCAAGGGCGGAGGTCGCCCTGACATGGCTCAGGCGGGGGTGAAGGATGTGGGCGCGGCGATTGCGGCGCTCGAGGGGGCTTTGTAGGGGTTCAGGTCAATTGATGCGGGTTGCGTTTCAGTTTAACGGGCGAGCTGGCGGGCAGGCCCCACGGGGTGCCGTCTTGCCCAAGACACCACTCGCCCCTACGTTGTGATGGACGGCTAAATTCTAGACACCTGCTTTTGAACCCATTGTGTCAGAAATTTGTCACAAGCAACTCCTGTAGGGGCGAGTGGCAGCTCGCCCTTTTCGTGGGAGAGGTACATGGGAGGAAAAATGAAGTTTGATTCTCGATACCATCACCGTGAATCTACGCGGTTGCGGGGATACGATTATTCCAGAAATGGGGCGTACTTTCTGACCGTGTGTACTTTTGAGCGCGAATGTCTGTTTGGTGAAGTGCTCGAGGGTGAGATGGTTTTATCCGACTTTGGGCGGATTGTTGAAGAAGAATGGCTGCGTTCTATAGAAATGCGTGCAGCCCTCGAGGCCGACGTTTTCGTGGTCATGCCCAACCACCTACACGGCATTGTATTGATTCACGCACCCCCAACCGTAGGGGCGAGTGGTGTCTTGGGCAAGACGGCACCCCGTGGGGCCTGCCCGCCAGCTCGCCCATTCACTTTGAGCGCCCCCACATCGCCAAAAAATCCATTGGTTCATTCGTCGGCGCATTCAAAGCCGCCGTCACCAAGCGCGTCAACGCCGCTCGAGCGACCCCCAACTTCCCCATCTGGCAGCGCAATTACCACGACCAAATCATCAGAGGCGAGACCCAGCTCGAGCAGACCCAGATTTACGTGGACAGTAACCCTCGAGCGTGGCCCCAGGATGAAGAAAATCCTGCGCTTTCAACGTGCGAAATTACAGTTTCAGCTTTAAACTCACCCCATCGCCCACCACAATGCCCACCTTCCTGAACCAGCCCACGTTCATCTCGACAGAGCCGATGTACGGGAATTTGGGCTGATAAACCGGGCAAGGGTCTTTGGTGCAGGGCGGCATTTGCAGGATGTCGACAATTTTGCCGGTGGCATCGAAAAAGGCGATGTCGAGCGGAATCAGGGTGTTCTTCATCCAGAACGCGCCCGTTCCCATCTGGTTGTCCAGAAACAGCATTCCCGAATTGCGCTCGAGCGAGGGTCGGTACATCAGGCCCCGCGCCTGCTGCTGGTCGTCGCGGGCCAACTCGAGGGTCACGGTGCGCGTAACCTTGCCCTTAAACGTCACCTCGGCCCCCTCGAATTTAATGGGGTCCACCCCTGGCGGGAGCGCAATCACCGTTTTGGCACTCGTAGCCGCAGGCGGGGTCATCTTACTGGGGGCGGCGTGGGCCAGGGTCAGCAGGGAAAGGCCCAACAGCAGGGTTCGCAGCGTCATAATCCGAGCATACTCGAGCCGGGTTTAGGCACTCTGAGAACACTTCTAGCCATGACCGTGGCCCATGAACTTCAGCGTCCCCTCGAGCAGAACCCAGGCCCGCTCGAGCACCAGGCCCGCAGGTTCCGAGCCGTTGAGCACCGCAAAGCGCTCCGGCTCGGCTGCGGCCAGCTCGAGAAACCCGGCCCGCACCCGAGTATGAAAGCTCAAATCGGCCCGCTCGAGTCGGTCCAGGCCACCCTTGTGTGATGCACGTTTCAAGCCTTCCGCCGGGTCCACATCGAGCAGGAAAGTGAGATTGGGCCGTAGTCCAGCGGTGGCCTCATAGCTGATGTCCTCGAGCATACGCCGCTCCAGACCGCGCCCGTAACCCTGATAGGCCATGCTCGAGTCGGCGTAGCGGTCACACAGCACCACCGTTCCAGCCGCCAGCGCGGGCTTGATGACCTCGCGCACCAACTGAGCGCGAGACGCGCTGTACAGCAAAAACTCGGTCAGGGGTTCAATCTCGAGCGCCAAATCCAGCAGCACAATTTCACGGATGCGCGTTCCCACGGCGGTACCGCCCGGTTCACGGGTCTCGAGCACCTCGTAACCGCGTTCCCGCAAGCGCCCCGCCAGAGCGCGTCCCAGCGTGCTTTTACCCGCACCCTCCGGCCCCTCGAGCGTCAGGAAGAGCATGGTTGCCCTTTTAAGAGGGTAGGGAGGTAATGGGGTAATAGGGTAGGAACAAACATTGTGACTTTCTCCCCATCTCCCCATCTCCCCATGTCTTGGACAAAGAGACACTGTCTTGGGCCAACTGCGCCACCTCTCGGGGCGGCCCGCCTACCGGGCCTGTCCGCCTCCCTACCTCTCGAGCGAAAGCGTAAAACCCGCGCCTCGAGCCACAAAACCCGTCCCATCACAATCCCGTCGGTGCGTGGATGAACTGCCAGCTCAGGCCGAATTCCTCCTCGAGCCGTGCGGCCAGCGCCCGGACGCCAAAAACCTCGGTTTCGTAGTGGCCCGCGTAGATGGCGTTGAGGTCGTTCTCGAAGCTATCATGATAGGTGGCGTGGCGCGGTTCTCCGGTAATAAAGGTGTCCAGGCCGTACTTTTTGGCCTCGAGCATGTAGCCTGAAGCGTCGCCGGAGATGATGCCCACCTTTTCCACGATTCTCGAGCCGCCCACATGAACCAGGCAGGTTTCACCGGTGAGTTTCTGAATGCGGTCCGCGAAGTCGGTAATCTCGAGCGGGAAGGGTAAATCGCCGCTGAAGCCGATGGTTTTTCCCTTGGACATTCCGAAGGGCTGCACCTTCTCGAGGCCCAGCGCGCGGGCCATCATGATGTTGTTGCCCACCTCCGGGTGCGCGTCGAGCGGCAGGTGCGCGGTGTACAGGCTGAGGTTGCCCTCGAGCGCGGTCCGCACCCGCTTCAGGTGCGCCCCGACCAGCAAAAGGGGTTTACCCCAGAACAGCCCGTGATGGGTAATCAGCATCTGAGCGCCACTTTCTACCGCCTGCTCGAGGGTGTGCAAACTCGAGTCCACCGAGACCGCGAGCCGTGAAATCAGGTCTGCGCCTTCAATTTGCAGCCCATTGTTGCTCGAGTCGGGGTAATCGTCGATTTTAAGGTAAGAATCGAGCCAGGAAACCAGTTCGGCTCGAGCGATGGAGTTGGGCATGAACCTCAGTCTACAACGCTCACTTTCTCGAGGTTTGAGCAATGAGTGATGAGCAATGAGCTAGAGAGCGTTCTCCTCGAGTGTTTGCAAACCGCAAACGTCAAACGCTGAACGCCGACCTGTTTTTGGCGTTCAGCGTTTGACGTTTGCTGCGGAAGGTTCAGAGCACGCAATAAAATCCTCCCGGACTTTGAAACCAACCCTCGAGTGTTATATTGACTGCATGAAACACCTTTTCCTGCTGTCCCTAGTCCTGTTTTCCGGCGCTCGAGCCTCGAGTATGGCCTACATCAAGGCCGATGGCGTGTGGCTCGAGCAAAACGGCAAAGCTACGCCCGTAAAAGGCACGAAGGGAGCGCAGTACGTCGCCCTTTCCCCGAAGGACGGCACGCTGGTGTGTTTCGTGGGCGACGCCGTAAGATACACCGAGCAACAACCCACCAAGCTGCACAGCTTTTTCAGTAATGTGCCCTACATCCGCGCCACACCCTTGCCCGCGCCTATGAACACGCTCGAGGTCTACGGCTACAACCTCGAGTGGGCCGCAGACGGAAGTTACGTGCAGGCTGGAGAATACCGTTTCGACCCCAAATTGGGTAAAGCCTGGAAAACCTCTGAAAACGCCCCTCGAGCGGCTTCCAAATCGGGTGCGGTCAGCGCGTGGCTCGAGGACTACAAAATCCTCAACGTCGCCGGGGGCAAGTCGAAGTCGGCTCGAGCGGCCTTCAATCCCAACAACCTTACCGCGTCGCTGAATGTCACCCAGAAAACGCTGGGGGTGGACGCCGATATGTACAAGGACGTAGGCAACTGGTGGACCGGAGACCCGGCGGTTTCCCCGGATGGGCAGGCCATCTACTTTTCGTCCAACGGCGGCGGCAGTGGCGGCGCGGCGGGAAACACCCAGTACGCGCTGTTCAAGATAGACAGCGCTACTGACCGCATCGTAGCGTTGCCCCAACCGAAGCAAGCCGAGGGCGAGCTATTGGGACGGCTGCCCAGCATTCGGGTGTCACCTGACGGAAAAAAATTGCTGCTGTGGGGTTCAGTCCACTCGAGCGCCGCTGAAAACCCCAGCTTTTTGAGTGTGAACGACTTGGTGAAATCCCGCTCCGTCTCGCTCGAGTGGGAACCCAAAGCGCCCTCCTCGAGCGCCAAAAGCTACTTCACCAACTGGGTCACGGCGGCTTGCTGGCTCGACCCCAATACCGTGGCCCTCACCGGAGGTCTGGTGGACATCTCGAGCTTTTATGGCGACAACCCCAGCGCGGATATTGCCGGACCCACCTATCCAAACGACCTGAATCTCTATCTGCTCGACGCTGTAACCGGAAAAATCAAGCGCACGGTGAAGGGCGTGGGTTACGTGTCCTGTGGCTAGGTTCGAGATTTGAGACATCAGAGTTCAGGCAGTAGCTTTTTCTGCCGTCTTCTGTCGGGTGTAACTCAGGAATGCAGGGTGGGGTTTATTCCGCCTGGAACGACCCGTGCTCCGCAATCCTTCGGGAACCTTCTCTCGAGCGCTGTCTTCTTGGTCAAAACAGCGCCTATTAGGACGCTTGACCGCTTGAGATGAACGGCACTGTCTTGGCCCAACTACGCCACGTCTTGAGCAGAACGGCACCTTCCGGGCCTGCTCGCCTCTCGGGGCGGGCCGCCTATCGGGCCATCTCGCTGCACTCTCGAGAATATCCCCCCTGTTTTACAGGGGGGAACCAAAAGACCGTTCTACTCTGGGGTTTAGAGTACCCTCTTGTAAAACAGGCTTACGAAGTGTTGCGGAGCGGCCTAGCCCGTGAGGTGCTGTTTAGGCCAAGACAGCACGGGTCTTGCGTTTACACGCAAGGGGGGGTCCTTCCAGCCTGCTCGAGCTAGACCCGCATTTCTGATGTCTGCCGTCTGCCATATCTGGTCTGTTAGTAAACTCTGCAACACCCGCACATGCTCGAGCAGCTCTGACACGCTCACTTTTTCCTTTGTAGTGTGCGCCAAACTCGAGTCTCCGGGGCCATAACCCACGCTGGCGATGCCGTCTCTGAAGGTGTAGCGCCCGTCAGTGGCGAACTTCCAGATGCCCGCCTGCTTGTTGGGAGCGTGCTCGAGCAATTTTTGTACCAGGGCGTGCTCAGGCTCAATCCAGAACCCCGGCGTGTTTTGCACCGTCCACAGCGGGTGCAGCACGTAGGTGGCGTTCACGCCCTCGAGCAGCTTTTCTAAGCGCGCCACCTTGTCCGCCTCGGATTCGGTGAAGCGCCAGTCCAGCATCAGGGTCACGGTGTTGGAGGTGAGGTTCTGAGAACCGCTGTCGCAAAACACCTGGGTTGGGGTCAGGCTCGAGCGCCCTACCACCGGATGGGTGGGCAGGTCCTGATTCTCGAGGCGCGCCAGAACCTTGGCCAGTCCAAACATCGGGTTTTGTGCGTCCAGGCCCAGGCTGGCGTGGTGCGCCACCCCGTGAAACACGATTTCCACGTTGCACACGCCCCGGTGTCCCAACATCACCGTGTTACTCGAGGGTTCGCCCACCAGAGCTTGCCCGATGCTGGAAATGTGGCCCTCGAGCACGCTCCCTACTCTGGGGCGGTGCTGCTCGTCAAGCGATTCCATAAAGCGAGCGATGCCGTACCCTCCGGTCTCCTCCTGCACGAAGGCGGCCACCACCACGTCGTTTTTTGGGCGCTCGCCTCGAGCGAGCAACTCGCCCAGCGCGTAAACCTGAGCGCTGAGCGGCCCCTTGATGTCCACCGCGCCGCGCCCGTGAATCCAGCCCTGCTCGAGCACCGCTTCATACGGTGGGTGACTCCACAAACTCAAATCTCCTTCGTGAACGTGGTCCAGGTGCGTAATCAACAGCCACGCCGGACCCAGCTCGAGTCCTCGCACCATCCCAAACACGTTGCCGTGCTCATCGCGCAGGGCGGCGTCAAAGTTGAGAGCCTCGAGTTCGAGCAGCACTCGAGAGCCAATCTCAAATTCCTGCTCTGGCAGGGCGTGAATGCGGATGAGGTCACGCAAAAAAGCGGTCAGGTCGGACTCGAGGTTCATGTTTACAGATTACTCGTCTTCCTCCTCCTCGAGTTCCTCCTCGTCCTCGAGCACCTCGGCAATCAAGCTCGAGGGGGCTGGAACATCGGCCAGAACTGCCTTGACCGCCTCGAGTCTGGTTTTACACGCCTGATACGCGCTGGTGGCTTCGCCAATGAGCGGCAAAAGCGCGTCTAGGTCGGCGTCTCCCTCCTCGAGCTGGCGGGCGATACGCTCGAGCGTGCGGTAATTTTCAGTAAAACTGTCTTTTGAATTCATAAAACTCCATTGGTGTCCACAACATCATTCAACCCGCTAATTGCTAATTGCTAATCGCTATACATGCGCCTCGAGTTCCCCATCCTGAAACTGAATCTTCAAATCTACACTCTTGCGGGCCGCTCGAGCCGAAGTTAAAACTTTGCCGTTCGAGCGCACCACCGCGTAGCCACGCTTCAGGGTGCGGTCCGGGTGCAGTCCCAGCAGGCCGCGCATGAGTGAGTCGAGTTCGAGTTCGCGGCGCTCGAGCAGGCGTTTTGCGCTTCCTAGAATGTGTGAGTTCAGGCGCTCGAGGGCGTATTCGTCGGTTTGCACAATCTCTCGAGCAAATTCCCGAATCTGGCCAAAGTGAAACTCGGCCTGGGCCGCGCTCTGCACAATCTGCGCCTGGATGAACGCCGCCAGCTTCGAGGGCGTGTCCAGCCGCAGAGCCGCCACCTCGTCGAGCAGGGTTTCGTCGCGGGCGTGGCCAATTCCACTCAGCACCGGAGCCGGAAAGCGGGCCACGGCCCTCGCCAAATCCAAATCGTTGAGCCACGCCAAATCCAGACTCGAGCCACCGCCGCGAATGATGCACAGCGCCTCGAAGGGGGTTTCCTGGTGTTCGCGTTTTATCCGCTCGAGGGCCACTTTGAGCGAGTTTGCCGCGCTGTTTCCCTGAAAAGTGGCCTCGAAGTAGCTGAATTCGCATAAGCCGTGCGCCTCGAGTGCGTCCACCGTCTGGCGAAAATCGCCCAGGCCAGCGGCTTTTTCTGGACTGAGCACCGCCACCCTCGAGAAATCCGCTGGAATGGGAAATCGCTTGTTGAGGTCGAGCAGACCTTCACGCTCGAGCACGGCGCGGCTCTGCTCGAGCTTTTGCTGTGCCGCGCCCAGAGTGAATGCCGGAGCGATGTCTAGCACGTTGAGTGCAAAGCCGTACTGCGGGTGAAAGGTGGGAATCACCCCGAGCAGGACACTCAGACCGCTCTCGAGCAGGCTTCCGGTGACGCGCTTAAAGCGGTGCTCGACCTTGAAGCGCTCTGGGGCAAACAAAGTCGCTCGAGTTTTAGCCTGCTCCCTGCCGTCCTCGCCCGTCTCGAGCAGCTCCATAAATAGGTGCTTGCGGTCGGTCAGGCTGCCGATTTCGGCGCTGACCCACACGTAACCGCCAAAGCCGCCCTCGAGCACCTTGCCCACGTAGGTAAGCAGTTCGCCCAGCCGCACAAAGTCGGTAGGCATGGGTCTCGAGCGCTTCGTCTCGGGGAGTTCCAAATCGCCCTCTAGTGAATTGTCAAATTCTTCGGCTCGAGCCATACATCATCCTTTTAAAAATAGGTTCAGGGTCAGAGCGCGGCCCAATCCAATCGCCAGGAATCCCAAAATCAGGTTGCCAGACACGTAAATCAGCGCCTTAAGCGAATCTCCCCTCGAGAGCAATAAATCGGTATCGAGCGCGAAGGTGGAAAAGGTGGTGAACGCGCCCAGAAACCCAGTTCCCAGCGCAATTCTCCAGGCCGGACTAAGCACGCCACCCTGAAGCAGCGTAACCACCACTGCCAGCAAAAACGAACCCAGCACGTTGATGAGTAGCGTCGCTAATGGAAAATCCTTCAGGCTCGAGTTTTGAGTGCCGCCCTCGAGCAGCAGGGTCAGCCCGTAGCGACTCAGTGCGCCCAGCGCTCCGCCGATGGCTACGCCCAATACGGTTACAGGCCACATGGATTTATATTTTAGCAGAACTCAAGGGGGAGTTATTGGGTTTTACCGTTCTTAAACCCCACCCTCGAGCGGATACTTGACCGCGTTCTTGGTCATCTTCTCGAGCGCGGCGCTTTCTAAATCCACCTCGAGCAGGTCGGCAATTTGCAGCAGTAGGTTGAACACATCGGCCAGCTCATCGCGCACACCCTGCGCCGTGTCCGAGTTTCCCATCACCGTGTAAGACTCTTCAGGACTGAGCCAGACGAAGTGCTCGAGCAGTTCCGCCGCTTCCACACTCAGGGCGCTCACCAGATTTTTAGGCGAGTTGTACGGCTGCCAGCCCCGCTCGAGGGTGAACGCTTTGAGGGCGTCTTGCAGGGCGCGGACGTGGATGATAGAGGACGGCATGGCTCGAGTCTAAGCGGTGCACGAGCTTCAAAGGCATATTTCGATAAAATCAGCAAACCCTGGTCAAATCCAGAATTCAACCTCTGAAGTCTGGGTTATTTCTTCGAGCTGACCAAATCTGGAGCCACAAAGCGCTTGACCCAATCGGGACCCGCAAAGACTTTATCGCCCAGGTGGGTGACGAAGTAGGATTTGGCCACCGCCTGTTGTAGACCAGGCGGTAGTTTGTCGCTGGGATAGGTCGAGTACGCGCCGCGCTTGCTGATGGGAAAGGACATCGCCAGGGCAACGGCCAGCACGAAACCCAGCACCAGACCCGCCACCCCGCCCACTATGGCGTGGCTCATCTCGGTCACTCGAGTCTGCACCAGATAGCGTGGAACGTAGGCCACCAGCAAGCCCAGTAAGATGGCCAGGGGCAGTGCCAGTCCTGCACTACTCGAGCTGAGCAGCGTGGTCAGCGGCCAGACCACCAGCAGGCCCAGCACCCACACCAGACCGGCCAGCCCGCGCCGTAAACCCAGCACCACCACCCCGGCCCACAGGGTCACAAGCAGCGCGTCGAACCAGGTGATTTCGCCTAAGATGGACTGCATATACTGCATATGAGGGTTAGTATAAGGGATTTTCAGACGGGGGGCGTAAAAAAGTTCTAAAGCTTGGAGCAATGGGTGATGGGCAGTAAGCTAGCTGCTCGAGCCAGATAAATCTAGCCAGACAAATCTAGCCAGACAAACTCGAGCGCGCCCAATCCCTGTCCCTTTGAGCAGCGTCCCGGACCTAGAATAAGGTTTCAAGGCCCAATCTCGTGATACATTGCCAACCTTTCGGCTCGAGCGCTCTAAAATGGAGTCGAGAAATAAGGCAGGCTCGAGCACTGTGTTAATTCGAGTATTGGGGAGGCCATTATGATTCGTGTACTTTTAGCAGATGACCACGCACTTTTTCGTCAGGGCATGAAAAGCCTGCTCGAGAGTGAGCCGGATATTCGGGTGATTGGCGAGGCCGGAAACGGGCGCGAAGCCATCCGCTTTGCCGCCGATACTCGCCCCGACGTGATTTTGATGGATATTCAGATGCCCGAACTCGATGGGGTCAAGGCCACCCAGAGCATCCTCGAGATTGACCCCAAGTTCAAGGTCATCATGATTACCATGTACCGCCAGGACAGCTACGTGTTCGAGGCGGTCAAGGCGGGCGCGCGCGGCTATATTCTCAAAGACGCCGACGCCAGCACCCTGATTGACGCCATCCGCCGGGTGGCTGACGGTGAGGCGCTGCTCGATTCGGACCTGGCCCAGAACGTGCTCGACGATTTTCGCAGCAAGCGCGAGATTTTGCCCACCGGGAGCCACAGCGACCTCAACGAGCGCGAAACCATGATTTTGCGCTTACTGGCCCAGGGAAACAGCAATCAGGAAATCGCGCTGAAACTGGACATCAGCGAGAAGACGGTACGAAACCGTCTCAGCGAAATCTTTGCTAAATTGCAGCTCAACAACCGCACCCAGGCGGCGCTTTACGCTATTCGAGAAGGCATTGCCAACCTCGAGTGAGATAGCTTTGAGTAATGAGTAATGAGTTATCAGCTTGTGTAGGGGCGAGTGGCGGACAGGCCCGTTAGGTGGCGAGGCCCCACGGGGTGCCGTTTTCGCCAAGACAGTGCCGTTTTGTCCAAGACAGCAGCTCGTCCACTTGCCCGGAACCGTCAAGGTACAGGAAAACTTTTGAGAAATAAACTCGAGCAGAAAACAAAAACCCCATCCTCGAGCGCCACAATCACCTATCAGGCGGGGTGCAAGCGGGTGTGGACCCTGCCCTCGAGCGAGCCAGATTTGGCTTACACCCTGCTCGAGTTCCCCGAATGCCCGGAGTGTCCGCACCGTGTCGAACCGGACGGGGGGCCGTCGTTTTGCACCCTGCGCCCCGTTGGAACCAAAAACCCTTTTGCAAACCTGCTCGAGCTTGATTTACCCGATGGCTGAAACGAAACGTTCGTCCTCACCAACTTCCTGTTCCCTGTAACCTGTATTCCCATGCCTCTCTACCCCGTAGACAAACCGCTCGGCCTCACCTCGTTCGATGTGGTTACTCGAGCGCGCAAGATTTTGAACGTTCGCAAAATTGGGCACACCGGAACCCTGGACCCGCTGGCCACCGGGGTTTTAATTCTGTGCGTGGGCGACTCGACCAAGCTGGTGCAGTTCCTGACCGCTGACCGCAAGGACTATCTGGCCTTTATTGCACTGGGCGCAAGCACGGTCACGCTCGATGCCGAAGGACCCATTCTCGAGCAGGTCTCTGATGCTCAACTGCCTACGCAAGAGGCGCTCGAGAACGCGCTTAAACCGCTTCGGGGACCCCAGCTTCAAATTCCGCCGCAGTACAGCGCCATTCAGGTGGGCGGTAAACGTGCCTACGACGTGGCGCGGGGCGGTGGCGAACTCGAGCTGCCCGCCCGTCCGGTTAAGGTTTATCAGCTCGAGCACCTGCAAACCCTCAAAAATATGGACCAGGCTCGAGGTTTGCGCTTTTCTGTGGATGAAGCGGGCTGGGGTCCTTCTCTCGAGGGTCGCCATTTTGATTTCCCCGATGCTCTGGGCGATTTTCCCATTTTGATGCTCAGAACGAGCGTCTCGAGCGGCACTTACCTGCGCTCCCTCGCTCGAGACTTGGGCGAAGCACTAGGCATTCCCGCGCACCTGGCCGGACTCATTCGCACCTCGGCGGGACGCTTTGACCTGCGGCAAACCACCTCGCTCGAGAATTTAGGACAGGCGCAACCCGTGAACGAACTCGAGGCGTTGGACTTGCCCCGGCTCGAGGTGAGCGCGCAGGTGGCCCGAGAATTGCGCGAAGGCAAAAAACCCGAAAGTCCGCTCGAGGGCCGCTTCGTGGTGCTGTACGGCGGTCAACTGGTGGCGGTGGTAGACGCGCTCGAGGGGAAAATGAAGAGTTTGCGAGTCTGGGTCTGAATCCAACCCTCCAACCGTCTTGGTCTAAACGGCACCTATCGGGCCAGACCGCCTCCAACCCTCTCACCGTCTTGGACAAAGCGGCGTCTTGGCGAAAACGGCACCTAACGGGCCAGACCGCCTGTCCGCCTCTCACCCTCCCGCTCGAGCCATTTTCTTCACTTACTTCCGCTCGAGAATGCTCTAGATTAAGCCCAGACGAAGATGGAACTCAGAAAACGCTCGAGCCTGGGGAGGAAAGCATGAAGGTTCTCATCGCGGACGACCATCCGCTGTTTCGTATGGGGCTGCGCTACGCGCTGAGCGCACGCGGCTTCGAGGTGGTCTTCGAGGCCCAAGACGGTCTCGAGGCGCTCGAGGGATGCCATAAAACCTCGCCTGAGGTAGCGCTGCTCGACATTAAAATGCCTAATCTGGACGGCATTGAGACCTGTCGGCGTTTGCTGGCCGAGTGCTCGAGTACGCTCACCGTGGTGCTGCTGACCACCTTTTCCGAACCCGCCATCGTCGAATCGGCCCGCAAAGCAGGTGCGCGCGGTTTTCTGAGCAAGGAAACCGAACCGACCCAGCTTGCCGAGATGCTCGAGCGCATCGCTAAAAGCCCCGAGCGCGACTGGATGCCTGCCACCACGGCTCTGCCCCAGTTCACGCCCAGAGAGCAGGATGTCCTCAAGCTGCTGCTCATTGGCAAAACCAATAAGCGCATCGCGTCCATCCTGGGACTCAGCCCGGATACGGTCAAGGATTACGTGAGCCGGGTGCTGAGCAAGCTCGAGGTTTCTGACCGCATGGGCGCACTGCGCCGCGCTCGAGAGTTGGGTTTGGGTTAGTTTGAAAGGTGGCTCGAGTTGCGCCTCACCCAGTGTGGTGAGGCGTTTTGCGTTTGGTAAACTGCGAGTGGAAAACTGGACCCTACAACCCAAACCCCAAACCCTGTAACCCGTAACCTGTTCCCTGTCCCTATGCCCACACTCGAGGAATTCAAAGAAAAACTGCGCCGTCCGCTCGAGCGAGAACTCCTTACCGGTTGTCAGAACCGCGTGGTGTCGGGCGGTTTAGAGAAGTTGCTCGAGAATCTGGGCAAACCCTTTCCCAAGGTGCGCGAGATTCTGCATGGCTACGACGCTTTGGATGTGAATTCTCGAGCACAGCGCCTAAAAGCTGTCCTCGAGCTACTTAAAGCTCAAGCGGTCTCCAGCCCTGCCCGTCCGGTCTCGAGTCCGGCCCACATGACGGCAAATCAGACGATTGCAAAGCCTGCGGTGAAACCCCCACCCTCGAGCACGCCGTTTCCCAGCGCCAAGCCGCCTGTTGCGGTGAACTGGACGCTCGAGACCGAGACCGAAAAGATTCCTTTTGGACACGGCAGCACCAAGAAGCTGCACACTCTGGGGCTTTACAAGCTGCGCGACGTGCTGCACAACTATCCGCGCCGCCATGAGGACCGCCGCGCTTTACCTTCGCTCGAGGACGTCGAGGACGGCGAAAAGGTGACGGTGGTAGGAAAAATCGTGAGTAAGAAACGCCACGCGCCGCGCCCTGGAATGCTGGTTCTCGAGGCCACGCTCGAGAACAATTTTGGCTTTCGGGTCAAGTGCTCCTGGTTTCAGCAGCCGTGGGTGGAAAGGTTTTTGAAAGAGGGAAGCCGCTTGATTGTGACCGGCAAGGTCAAACGCTTCGGGCGCTCGATTCAGATTGGCGTGGAGCACTTCGAGGAGGAAGGTGAGTCCAGCCTGGACACCGGACGGATTGTCAGCGTGTACGACGGCAAGGACGGCATCTCGCAGACCTTTTTGCGGCAGGTAACGGCCCAAACCCTCTCGAGCACCCCTATTTCAGACTATTTGCCAGACGCACTGCGGAAAAAACACGATTTAATGCCGCTCGAGCACGCTTTAAACGCCATTCACTTTCCCACGGACGAAGCCCAGCTCACCCGGGCCATGAACCGCTTGCGCTTTGACGAGTACCTGTTCCTCGAGCTGCGAATTTTGCTTCAGGGTGAAGACAGCGTGTTGCTGGGCAAGCGCTTTGCCGCCGAGGAAGCCGACATGAACGCCTTTGAAGCCTCGTTGCCCTTCAAGTTCACCGGCGCACAAAAGCGGGTGGTGCTCGAGATTGCTCGAGACATGCGCTCAGAGCAGCAGATGGCCCGCTTGGTGCAGGGCGACGTGGGCAGCGGCAAAACTGCCGTGGCCGCCTGCGCGCTGTACATGGCCGCCAGGGACGGCTATCAGGGCGCGCTGATGGCCCCCACCGAGATTCTGGCGCGGCAGCACTTTCAGAACCTTCAGCACTACCTTTTTCCGCTGGGGGTCAAGGTTTCGCTGCTGTACGGGGCCATGAACGCTAAGGACAAGCGGGCCGCGCTCGAGGGCATCAGGACTGGGGAAATTCAGGTGGCCGTCGGTACTCAGGCACTCATTCAGGAGGGCGTGGAGTTCAACAATCTGGGCCTCGCGGTCATTGACGAGGAGCACCGCTTTGGCGTGCAGCAGCGCCGCGCGCTCTTAAAGTCTCGCCCAGACGTGCTGGTGATGTCGGCCACCCCCATTCCGCGCTCGTTAGCGCTCACCGCTTACGGCGACCTCGAGCTGAGCATCATCGACGAGATGCCGCCGGGACGCACCCCCATCGAGACCAAGCTGCTGTTCGAGTCGCACCGTCAGCAGGCTTACGGCTTTGCCATGGCCCAGATTCGGGCCGGAAGTCAGGTGTACGTGGTCACGGCCATGATTGAGGAGTCCGAAACCCTGCTCGAGATTCAGGCCGCCACCCAGCTTTTTGAAGACCTGAAGCAGATTCTGCCCGAGGCCCGAATTGCTTTGCTGCACGGTAAAATGAAGCCACAGGACAAGGACGACACCATGCGGCGCTTCAAGGCCCACGAGTTCGATTTGCTGGTCTCGACCACCGTGATTGAAGTGGGTGTGGACGTGCCCAACGCCACGGTGATGGTGATTGAAAACGCCGAGCGCTTTGGTCTGGCGCAGCTTCACCAGTTGCGTGGCCGGGTGGGGCGCGGCACTGCCCAGAGCTACTGCATTCTGGTCAGTGGCGACACCACCCAGAAAACCAAGAAGCGGCTCAAGGTGATTGAAGGCTCTACCGACGGCTTCGCCATTGCCGAGGCCGACCTGAAATTGCGCGGCCCTGGCGAGATTCGCGGAACCCGGCAGAGCGGCGTGCCCGACCTCAAACTGGGCGATTTGGTCAACGATGTGGACATCATCGAGGAGACTCGAGAACTGGCAAAATCCATCCTGAAGGGAGACCGTGCCCTCGAGCGCCCCCAAAACGCCTTTCTCAAAGCCGAGTTACAAGCCCGCTCGAGCGTGGTGGCGGTGCGCGAGGTGATTTGAGGTCGCTCGAGTGTTGAGAGCATGACTTCTGGCACTGTTCAGGTCTCGAGCGGGTGGGTTAGGGTTCTCTCAAGAAAACCTTTCGCTCGAGGAGGAACTCATGTTTACCCGTCTCGCCCTGCCCAGTTTAGGGATTCTGGCCCTACTCACCGCCTGCACTTCCAAAGTGGAAACTCTCAGCGTTGCCAGTAACCCGCAGATTTTGCGGGGTAACTGGCAGGGAGAGTTTTTCGAGAGGTGTGTTCAATCTCAGAATTCGCCTTCGTGGAACACGGACAGTACCACCCTGTTCACCTACTCAGGCGGTCCAGTCCGCGCTCAAGTTTGGAATGCCTCGACTGGAAAAGCCTTAAGAGCTATTCCGTTCGAGGGGCTTGATTTCAGAGGAGGAGCAGTTTCAAACGATGTTCTAGCTGTTGTGTTGTACGACACCTTGAAAACTTTCCGAATATCGGACGGTCAAGAACGCTCGAGCACTCAGATTTCACGCTATGTTTCAGACCCTATATTTGACAACTCGCTTGAGCATACGCTCCTTTACCGTGTGGGAAATACGCAACTTGGAGACATCGAATTGCTCGAGGTAGCCAGTGGTCGGCTGATTCAGAAATTCAATATTAAAGTGGACAGTGGTGTCTACTACGCGCTCAGTCCCGATGGACGCCAAGTGGCCGTATGGTCTTATGACACTGCTGGCAAGCTCGAGGTGTGGAAAGTAGGCGAGGAGAAACCATTTCTTTCCCTGCCTGTTAAAGCCAATCAAATCGTTTTTACTGGTGCGGGTCGTTACATCGCAGCGGTAACGCCTGAAGCAGTGCGGGTGTGGCGTGTCTCAGATGGTAAGGAAGTGCTGAACATCAAAAAAGCGACCAAGCTCGAAGTATTGCTGCTGCCCTCGAGCCAAGCCAAACTGGGTCTGAGCCTGGGCTTTTACAGATATGGCTCGAGGGATGGACTGCCTTTTGAACTTTATAACCTCGAGAACGGCCAGAAGGAACGCACCTTAACGCCCAGTCCAGCGAAGCCCTATACCGTGATAGCGCTCAGTCCAGACGGAACGCGCCTGCTGGCTCAGTACCGCTCACAGTGCGAACTCGAGGTTCTGAATTTGCAGGGTCAATCCGAAGCGAGACTGGACTTGCCCAGGCTCGAGACCAAATCTATTCGGATGAGCGCCACGGCTAGTTTTCTGAGCGAGAACGAATATGGAGTGGGTGGAACGGCTACCCTGGACGGACAAACATACACTATGAGCGGAAAGGTGTCGGGTGGTTGCTCGACCTTGTTCCGCACCATAACACCGGATTCGGAGACCTGTAAAAATCGTGGCCTCTTTCCACCTCCCGACCCAATGCAAGCTCAACTCGAGTTGTCGAAGGATGGAAAAACTTTCGGCCTCGACATGAGAAAGTATCGTGAAGTGACTTACTACAATGGCGAAAGCAATCTAGGGACAGACAAAACTTATGACCTTTTGCTCACTCGAGCGAACCCCTGAATCCCTCCAGCCTTGCAGCACCATATCTCCCTAACCGTCCGAGTAAACTCGAGCGCATGGATTCTTACCACGATGATTTCTCGAGCGACGATTTTACGACGGATTGGCCCGAAGGCTTTCTGGACCAGGAACACCTCGAGTACCTAAACGGCACCGAACTCTATTTTGAGCAGTTTGGCCCGCCAGACGCGCCCGCGCTCGTTTATCTGCACGGGGGGCCGGGGTACAACAGCTACTCCTTTCGCAGCCTGATGGGCGACGACCTCACCCAGTACCGCATGGTTTACCTCGACCAGCGCGGCGCGGGTCGCAGCTCTCCGCTCGAGGGCGACCTCAGCGTGGACACCCTGGTAGACGATTTGGAGGCGGTGCGCGACTTTCTGGGCCTCGAGAGCTTCACCCCACTGGGACACGGCTTCGGGGCGGTGATTGCACTCGAGTACGCCCGCCGTTTCCCGAGCCGGGTGCCTCGAGTGGTGGCAGTCAATCCGTGGTTGCACCTGCCCGAGCTGGCCCTCACCCTGCTGCGCGAAGCGGCCAGTATCAGCGGTAAGGCGTTTTCAGACCCTCGAGACGAACTTCCCGAAGCCGTGGAGGGAGAGTACCCTCGAGTGGGCAACGCCCGTGTGGAGCGAGCTTTTTCATTGCTCGGGGCCAGAGATTTGCTCAACGCGCTCGAGTTCCCCGAGATTCGGGGCCGCTTACGGCTCGAGTTTGCCGACGTGGAATCTCAGCTCCTGGGCGGCGGCGAGGTGCAAGAGTCGCTGGTGAGTCAGGGCTTCTGGGAGTTCGAGTACCCCCCATATTTGCTCGAGCAGACCCGACCCGTGTTTGTGATTGCTGGAACTCAGGACCGCACCAGTTACCCTGCCCAGGTAGACTGGCTGCTCGACCTCGCCGGAGCCGACGTGCAGGAACTCGAGGCCGGACACTACCCGTGGGTGGACGCGCCGGAAGAATTTGGGGTGGCGCTCGAGCGGGTGATGGAGGGTTGATGGCGTTCGGCGGAGTTGGATAAGGAGCGCCTCCGGCGGGTTTTTAGTCATTGGTTATTGGTCGGTTTGCTCTTGAACGCCCGAAATCAAACCGACCAATAACCAACTACCAACGACTCGCCGGAGGCGTTTTGTCTTCTACCCTCTTACCCCCTGCCCCACCGCCCCCACCCTCCAACCCTCCAACCCTCCAACCCTCCCGGATTGTGCCCTCTCATCCGCTCGAGGGCGCTTTAACCGTGATAGCCTCCCCCTATGTCCGAAATCACCATTAAAAGCGCATTTGTCACCGGGGGAAGCAAGGGAATCGGGTACGCCATCGCTGAGGCACTGCTAAAACGGGGTATTTACGTCGCCATCAGCGCCCGCAATGCAGGCGAGGTCGAGGCTGCGGTTCAGAAGCTCTCGAGCTTGGCCCACTCGAGTCAGAGCAGCGCTCAGGTCAAGGGTTACGCGGTCAACGTGCTCGATGCGCCCGGACTACACAAAGCCGTGAACGACGCGGCCTCGAGCTTTGGGGGGCTGGGCTTGCTGGTGGCCAACGCTGGAGCGGGCATCATGGCCTCGATTGTGGATATGACGCTCGAGCAGTGGAACACCGTCATCGAAACCAACCTGACCGGGGTGTTTAACAGCGTCAAAGCCGCGCTGCCGCACCTCGAAGCCAGCAAGGGCTACCTGATGACCATCTCGAGTTTGGCGGGTAAAAACGCTTTTGCGGGTGGCGCGGCTTACAACGCCAGCAAGTTCGGCCTCAACGGGATGAGCGAGGCCATGATGCTCGATTTGCG
>Ga0209724_1001872_pt1 | contig 18570 bp, 15 predicted proteins | sample grotaG_FD_184143 | JGI IMG/M metagenome (GOLD analysis project Ga0209724, IMG submission 184143) | Glacier valley bacterial and archeal communities from Borup Fiord, Nunavut, Canada, to study Microbial Dark Matter (Phase II) -... | ecosystem: Environmental > Aquatic > Freshwater > Ice > Glacier ...
GCTGCGGGGCCGACTCGCCGACGCGCGCCAGAAGCCGTTCGTAGACCCGGTCGGCATCTTTTTGATACTCGGTGTCTTCCAGCTCGTATCCCGAGTCATCATCGAGGTTCGTCCCCTCGTTGCCGTCTGCGAAGGGGCTGAGGTCGGCGAGCGGGTTCACGGGCTCCCGGTCCTCGTCGTAGGGGTCAGACATTCACCGCGCCCGCTTTCGCAATATCAATGACCAGTACACCAGCGTTGGAGTACTTGCCGCTGGCAACCACCGTGCGTTGCGCGCCCGCGGGCGAGTGCAGCGCTGCGTGCGTCTCGGGATCGGCGGAGTGCCGGTATTCGGATTGAACCGCGAGGGTCTCGGCCGCGATGCTCGCCTCGAACGCGCGCAGGCCCTCGAGGTCGCTGCGGTCAGCCGCCGTAACAAAGAGCACGATACGGTCGCTCACCTGCAGGCCGGCGCCCTTGCGGGCATCCTGTATGGCACGGATCATGTCGCGGGACAGCCCCTCGGCTTCGAGCTCGGGGGTGAGTGCGGTGTCGAGGATGACGAACCCGCCCCCGTCGAGAAAAGCGATTGCCTGGGCCGGATCGGCCGCGACCATCTCGAGTTCGTACTCACCTGTTTCGAGCCGGATGCCACCGACCAGCGCCGCGGTGCCATCCACGCTCCAGTCGCCGAGTTTGGCGGCCGCGATGACCTGCTGAACCTGCTTGCCGAGGCGCGGACCGACTGCGCGCGCGTTCACGATGAGGCGCTGGGTGATGCCGAACGCGTCGAGGGAGTCAGCGACGAGATCGACGAGGCTCACCCTCTTGACGTTGAGTTCATCGCGCAGGATTCCCTCTCCGCCGTCGAGCCACCGGGTGCGCGCCGTGACGACGGTGAGCTCGGCGAGCGGCAGGCGCACCCGCAGCCCGCGCGCCTTGCGCAACGCTAGGCCCGCGGACGCGACGGCCCGCACCGCATCCATTTCGGCCACGAATTCGTGGTCGGCCGGAAAATTGGATGCCAGCGGCCAGTCCTGGAGGTGCACACTGCGACCTCCGGTGAGGCCCCGCCAGGTCTCCTCCGCGATCAGCGGTATCAGGGGTGCGGAGACCCGGGCGAGCGCTTCGAGCACCGTGAAGAGCGTGTCGAGCGCGTCGCGGTCGCCCGCCCAGAACCGGTCGCGGCTGCGTCGCACGTACCAGTTCGTGAGCACATCGACGAAGTCGCGAAGCCGTAGCGCCGCCAAAGGCGCATCGAGTGCGTCCAGGTGGTCGGTGACGGCCCGGATCAGTTCTCCTGTGCGCGTGAGGATGTACCGGTCGAGCGGGTCGCCTGAGTCGGTGCGTGCGCCCGCGACGTACCCGTTCGGGGAACTCGGTGCTTTCGTTGCGTTCGCGTACAGAGTGAAGAAGTAGTAGGTGCTCCACAATGGGAGGACGAGCTCGCGCACCCCCGCACGGATGCCCTCTTCGGTCACGACGAGATTGCCGCCCCGGATCACCGAGGACGACATCAGATACCAGCGCATGGCGTCCGCGCCGTCACGGTCGAACACCTCCATCACGTCGGGATAGTTGCGGAGGCTTTTCGACATCTTCTGCCCGTCGTTGCCGAGCACGATCCCGTGACTGATCACATTGGTGAAGGCCGGCCGATCGAACAGGGCCGTCGACAATGCGTGCATAAGGTAGAACCACCCGCGGGTCTGGCCGATGTACTCCACCACGAAGTCGGCCGGGTTGTGAGTGTCGAACCAGTCGGCATTCTCGAACGGGTAGTGCACCTGCGCGAAGGGCATCGAGCCGGAATCGAACCAGACATCGAGAACGTCGGGGATGCGACGCATGGTGGATGCGCCGGTCGGATCGTCGGGGTTGGGGCGGGTGAGGTCGTCAACCCAGGGGCGATGCAGGTCGCGCGCCCCCGATTCGTTGAGGGGGAGCATCCCGAAGTCGGCTTCGATCTCGGCGAATGAACCGTACACATCGATGCGGGGGTGGGCCGGGTCGTCACTCTTCCACACCGGTATCGGGCTACCCCAGTAGCGGTTGCGGCTGATCGACCAGTCCCGGGCGCCGGCGAGCCACTTGCCGAACTGGCCGTCTTTCACGTTGGCGGGCACCCAGTTGATGGCCTGGTTCAACTCGCGCATCCGCTCGCGGAATTGCGGAACCCGCACGAACCAACTCGTGACCGCCTTGTAGATGAGCGGGTTGCGGCACCGCCAGCAGTGCGGATAAGAGTGCTCGTAGCTCGCGACCCTCACGAGGCGGCCGACCTCTCGGATCATCCGCACGAGGGTCTTGTTCGCCTCGAAGACCTGCAACCCTGCCACCTCGGCAACGATCGGCAGAAACGTGCCCCCCTCGTCGACCGAGAGGATGACCGGGATGCCCGCGGCCGCGCACACAACCTGGTCGTCTTCACCGTAGGCCGGGGCCTGATGCACGATGCCGGTGCCTTCGCCCGTGGCGACATACTCGGCGACGAGGATCTGCCAAGCGTTGCCGGTGCCCCAGTGCTCGGTGTCGGCGTAGTAGTCCCATAGCCGGTCGTAGTGGATGCCGGCGAGCTCGATCCCTGTGAGGGTGCGGGTGATCGCGGCGACCGCGGCATCCGCGCTCTCGTAGCCGAGGTCTTTGCTGTAGCCGGCGACGGTATCCCGGGCAAGCAGGTAGTCGGCGACACCCTGGGCTGCGCCATCCCCTGCCCCGAGTGGCCCGCTCGGGACCACGGCGTACTCGATCCCCGGCCCCACCGCGAGCGCCATGTTCGTGGGAAGGGTCCACGGGGTCGTCGTCCAGGCAAGCGCCCGCACAGCGGTGAGACCGAGGGACTCTGCGCGCTCCCCCACGAGCGCAAAGCTCACCGTCACGGACTGGTCTTGACGCATGCGGTAGACGTCGTCATCCATTCGCAGTTCATGATTGGAGAGAGGCGTTTCGTCGTGCCAGCAGTACGGGAGCACACGAAAGCCCTCGTAAGCGAGCCCGTGGTCGTAGAGCCGCTTGAAGGCCCAGATGACGCTTTCCATGTAGCCCGGGTCGAGGGTCTTGTAGTCGTTATCGAAATCCACCCATCGCGCCTGCCGGGTGACGTAGCGCTCCCAGTCCTCGGTGTACTGCAGCACCGACTCGCGCGCCTTCGCGTTGAAGGCCGCAATACCCATCTCCTCGATCTGGTGCTTCTCGGTGATCCCGAGCTGGCGCATCGCCTCCAGTTCGGCGGGTAGCCCATGAGTGTCCCAGCCGAAGCGGCGGTGCACCTGCCTGCCGCGCATGGTCTGATACCGCGGAAAAAGGTCTTTGGCATACCCGGTGAGCAGGTGACCGTAGTGCGGTTGGCCGTTCGCGAAGGGCGGGCCGTCGTAGAAGACCCACTCCGGGGCACCCTCGCGGGCGTCGACGGATGCGCGGAAGGTGCCGTCCTGCTTCCAGTACTCGAGCACCCGCTCCTCGATTGCCGGGAATCGGGGGGATGCCTCGATCGGCTCGTCCGGGGTGTGGCGCGGGTAGATCATGCGGATCGATTCTACGTGGCATCCGTTCTGCACTGTTGTTGCGACTTCAGGTGCCTCTATGCTGGCCTCGGCCGCAGCGATCCGGGTCGTACGCACGAGATGAGAGTCGCGCCATGAACGACGACACCCCCACCGAGAGTTTCGGGGCGGCCGGGCCTGACGATTTGCCGGCATCAACCGCTCCGTTACCGGATGCGACCACCGCTCTCCCGAGCGCGACACCCCCCGGGGACGACCTGCCCACGATGCTTCTCGCGTCCGGGACCGGGGGTGTTCCCCCCCAAACGCCGCCCACCAGCCCGACACCCGGATCCTCGCGCCGCACCATCATCACGCTCGCGATCATCGGTGGCGTACTCGTGATCGCCCTGCTCATCGCCCTCGCGGTGCTGTTGGCTCGGGGCGCAGGGGTGCCCGTGGCCGTTGTCTCCCCCACCCCATCCACCACTGGGTCCGCCAGCAATACCCCGACACCGACCCCGACGAAAACGCCGACGCCCACCCCGACTCCCACGCAAACCGCAGCGCCACCGCCACCGCCACCGCCGACCAGCGCCGCGAAAATCGAGACCTTCTCAACCGGCACGCCGACCGTGGTTTGCGACATGAGTTCGCCGACGGCCTTCCCCTCGTACGTGACGTTCGCCTGGTCGAGCTCGAACGTCAACCAGGTGATCTTCGGCATCGAGAAGGACGGGGTTCGAACCGTCTACTTCAACAACCTGCCGCCGAGCGGGAACAATACGAACTTCCCCGGCGACAACCAAGACTTCGCTTACGGATGCGGTGCGCCCCAGATCACCTACTTCCTCTCGGTCGTGGGTGCCGATAACAGCCAGGACAGCAAGACGCTCGTGGTGACCAACTCAGGAGATCAGGGCTAGACGTCGTCGGGCGGCGCAACTCAGTCGGGCGGGCCCGCGTCAGCCCCGCGCCGAGCGACGATCGCCCGCCAGCTCAGTTGAGCGGCTACCAGTAACAGCAGCGCCGCGAACAGCACACCCGATAACCGGGGTGACATCGCGAGTGCGATCCTCACCCCGAGAACGGATGTCGCCGCCGCCGCCGCACCCACGGCGAGGCCTGCGCGCACATCTGTCAGCCCGGCTCGTGTGTTCGCTACTGTGCCGACGACGCTCGTCGGCAGCACGACCAGCAGCGACGTGCCCTTGGCGACGAGGTCGCTCATGGAGAACAACACCACGAGCGCGGGAACGGCAAGAACTCCACCGCCGATGCCGAACAATCCCGAGGCGACACCGATGAACAGGCCGAGGGTGACATAGGCGACCGCCACCGCAGGCGAGAAAACCACGGTGTCGCCACGCACTGGAGCGACGAGCGCGAGCCGTACCGCGATGACTACGAGGAGGGCGATGAACATCCACTCGAGCCAGAGCACCGGGATGCGACGCAGCAGCGCGCTACCCACCAGCGCCCCCGCGATTGCGCCAACCGAGATCAACGCGGCAGCGACCGGGTCGAATTCTCCGTTCGCTATGTAAGCGATGGAGGCGACGACCGCGGTCGGAACAATGGCGAGCAACGAGGTGGCAACGGCTCTTCGATGGTCCATCCTGACCATCGCCTTGAGCAGCGGTACGAGAACGACCCCCCCGCCGATCGCGAACATGCCGGAGAGCAACCCGCCGACGGCGCCGATCCCGAGCAGCAGCAGCCAGTACCGGGCGGGGTGTCGAGCCGCAGGCATCACTGCTGCGTCATTCGACCCCACGCGGTAATGCTAAGCGACCGGCTCAGAGAGTCGCGAGGAGGCCCGCCATCTCGGTGATCTCGGCGCTTTGGCTCGACACGATTCCATCGGCGAGCGCCAAAGCATCCCCGTTCTTGCCCGCGGCCTTCTCTGCTTTCGCTTGCTCGATGGCGCTGGCGTGATGCACCGTCATCTGCGTCAGGAACAGCTTGGATGCCTCAAGGCCGGTAGCGGCATCCAGCGCTGCCATGTCAGCGTCGGACATCATGCCACCGCCCATGTCCATACCGGCCATCGGGTCAGCGGGATTTCCCCACTGAACCAGCCACGAGTTCATGGCCGTGATCTCCGGGCCCTGGGCCGTCTTGATGCGGGTCGCCAGATCCACAACGCGCGGGTCGATCCCGGTCTTGGCGAGCAGCATGGTCGACATCTCGACGGCCTGCGTGTGGTGGGGGATCATGCCCTCCACGAAGGTGACGTCGGCATCGTTGAATACGGCGGCGCTGGCCGAGGAGCCGGTGTCGCCACCGTCCATACCAGGCATGTCGGGCATGGAGTTGTTTGACGAGCAACCGGCAAGCAGGCCGGTCGCGATGACCGCAGAAATGACGATGAGGGTTGAGCGGGTCATACGCATGGCAATTGTCCAATCAGAGAGAGAAACAGGGGATGGTGCGGGCTGGGGACGCTCGCATCGGTCAGGTTCTCGAGATGGACAACGCTGTCAAATCAGGCGGCCGTCGCACCTTGGCGACGGCCACCGCGAACAGCACCGGGTTGGGCAGGAAGCGGGGCGTCGGGATGGGAGCCCGCGACCGGGAGGCGATAGCGGCCAGCAGCATCCACCCCGTGAGAAGCGCCAGCACGCAGGTCAAACCCGCCATACCGGCTGCAGGCGCGGGCGCGTCGGTGAAAAACGCATCCAGCGCGGCAAGCGGAGCCTGCGTGGCGAGCGCGCTGCCGCCGTTCACCACACTCAGGGCGGGCATCGGCACCGCCCCAGCCGCAGCGGACGGGGCTTCCATGGCATGGCTCGTGGCCGACGTGACCGTGTGCATCCCGAGCAGCCCGGTGACGAGCGCGACAACCAGCCCGAGGAGCAAGAGCAGGCGGGTGGGGGGCGGGGTCACGAACGCACCAATCGGGCGATCGCCGCGAACGCTTCGCGTATCTTCGCGTCGGCCACGGCACCGCCCTCGGCAGTGGCCTCGGCAACGCAGTGGGTCAGGTGGTCGTCGAGCAACTCGAGGGCGACATTCTCGAGCGCTTTCGTGGCGGCCGAAACTTGGGTGAGCACGTCGATGCAGTACGTATCGTTCTCGACCATCCGCTGGATGCCGCGAACCTGGCCCTCGGCGCGGCGCAGGCGCTTGAGGATGTCTTCCTTGTTGTCGACATATCCGATCATGACCGCTCCCTTGACGTATACCCTACCCGGGTATAGTACTGAACCATGAGCAGCGAACGCAACGACCCGAGCCCCGCGACCGATCAAGCGGAGGGGGCGACTCACGCCGAGATGGACCACACCGGGCATGAGGCGCACGCGGGTCACGAGAGCCATGGCGGGCACGCGGGTCATTCCGGACACGGCGGACACGGCGACCACGTCGCCCAGTTCCGACGCTTGTTCTGGATCATGCTCGCCATCGGCATCCCGGTCGTGCTGTTCAGTCCGATGTTCGCTCACATCGTCGGTTACGCGTTGCCCGATGTGCCTGCACTGTCGCTCATCTCACCCGTGCTGGGTACGGTCATGTACATCTGGGGCGGGCGTCCGTTCCTCACCGGTGCGGTTGCCGAACTGAAGGCTCGCCAACCGGGGATGATGCTGCTGATCGCGCTCGCGATCACGGTTGCGTTCATCGCCTCGCTCGGCGCGAGCACGGGGTTGCTCGATATGCAGCTTGACTTCTGGTGGGAACTCGCGCTGCTGATCATCATCATGTTGCTCGGCCATTGGATCGAGATGAGTTCCCTCGCGCAGACGTCGTCAGCGTTGGAGTCGCTCGCGGCCCTGCTGCCGGATACGGCTGAGCGAGTGGAGGGTGACGGCGTTGTTCAGGTCTCCCCCGCCGACCTGCTGGTCGACGACGTCGTCGTCGTCCGGCCCGGAGGGCGCGTTCCAGCGGACGGTATCGTCGTCGAGGGTACGGCGGAAATCGACGAGTCCCTCATCACCGGCGAGTCGCGGCCCGTCAGTCGGGGCCCCGGCGCTCGGGTCGTAGCGGGCAGTGTCGCGACCGACACGGCGATCCGGGTCCGCGTCAGCGCGGTCGGGGATAACACGGCGCTCGCGGGCATCCAACGCCTCGTCACCGAAGCGCAGAACTCATCTTCTCCCGCACAGCGCATCGCGGACCGTGCGGCCGGGTGGCTGTTCTGGTTCGCGCTCGGTGCGGCCGCGATTACGGCTGTGATCTGGACCCTGGTGGGAAGCCCGAACGACGCGATCATCCGCACGATCACCGTGCTCGTCATCGCCTGCCCGCACGCCCTCGGACTCGCGATCCCCCTCGTCGTCTCCATCTCGACAGAGCGCGCCGCCAAGGGCGGAGTGCTCATCAAAGACCGCGTGGCACTCGAGACGATGCGCACCGTCGATACGGTGGTGTTCGACAAGACCGGCACGCTCACGAAGGGCGCGCCAGCCGTCACCGGGATAGCCGTCACCGACGCGAATACCGCCGAGCAGGTGCTCGCCTGGGCGGCGGCGGCGGAAGGCGACAGCGAACACCCCCTAGCCCGCGCGATCGTCGCGGCGGCGACCGAGCGCGGCCTGGCCGTGCCTGGGACAACCAAGTTCGTGGCATCCACCGCCATCGGCGTGTCCGCGACCGTGGAGGGCCACGAGATCAGCGTCGGCGGGCCGGGGATGCTTGCCGGTCGAGAGGCCGCGGCTCTCACCGAGACGGTGGCGTGGGAATCAACCGGGGCGACCATCCTGCACGTTCTGCGGGATGGTGTCGTCGTCGGGGCTCTCGGGCTGCAAGACGAGGTGCGGCCCGAGTCCCGCGATGCCGTGAGTACGCTCCGCGCCCGCGGAGTGACCGTCGTCATGATCACCGGGGATGCCGAATCGGTAGCCCGGTCCGTGGCGGGCACGCTGGGGATCGATCGGGTCTTCGCGGGCGTTCTTCCGGGGGACAAATCGGCGAAGGTGGCTCAGCTGCAGGCGGAGGGAAAAACGGTCGCCATGGTCGGAGACGGCGTCAACGACGCTCCTGCGCTCGCCCAAGCCGACGTCGGTATCGCCATCGGCGCCGGAACGGATGTCGCCATCGCCTCGGCCGGTGTCGTGCTCGCGAGCGACGACCCCCGTTCTGTCGTCTCCGTGATCGACCTCTCCCGGGCGAGCTACCGCAAGATGCAGCAGAACCTCGGGTGGGCGGCAGGGTACAACTTGATCTCGGTTCCATTGGCCGCGGGTGTGCTCGCCCCGATCGGCTTCATCATGCCGATGGCGGTGGGGGCGCTTCTTATGTCGGCGTCGACCGTCGTTGTCGCGCTCAACGCGCAGTCCCTGCGGCGCCTCGACCTGCGACCGGGCGCGCGTCAGCCCTGATCCGCGGTTCGCCAGCGCACCCGAAGTCGACATGCTGCACGGATACGATGGCAGCGGCAATCACACTCAGGCATCTCACCATCGACCCGGTGCCGCACATAGCGACCGGAGCATCCCATGGCCCAGGACCACAGCGCGACCATCCCCGAGAAGCCCGCGCTCGAGGGGCTGGAAGAGAAGTGGGCGCCCCGGTGGGAGGCACAGGGCACTTACCGCTTCGCGCGAGATGCCGCCTTGGCCGCCCCGGACTCGGTCTTCTCGATCGACACCCCGCCGCCGACGGCATCCGGCAGCCTGCACATCGGGCACGTGTTCAGCTACACCCACATGGATCTGATCGCCCGCTATCAGCGGATGCGGGGCAAGACTCTGTTCTTCCCCATGGGCTGGGACGACAACGGCCTGCCGACCGAGCGCCGGGTGCAGAACTACTACGGCGTGCGGTGCGACCCCACCCTGCCGTACGACTCCCACTTCATACCGCCACTCACTGCCGGGCGGAACGCGGCGGGCGCACCCGCGCCATCCCGAGCCGCCGACCAGACTCCGATCTCGCGACGCAATTTCATCGACCTCTGCGAGACCCTCACCGCAGAAGACGAGCAGCAGTTCGAAGCCCTCTGGCGCCAACTCGGGCTCAGCGTGGACTGGGGCCTCACCTACCGAACGATCGGACCCGAAGCCCAGATCGCGGCCCAGCGGGCCTTCCTTCGTAATCTCGGCCGAGGCGAGGCGTATCAGGCCGACGCCCCGACCCTGTGGGATGTCACCTTCCGTACCGCCGTCGCCCAGGCCGAACTCGAAGACCGGGAGCAGGGCGCGGCCTACCACCGCCTCGCCTTCCACCGGCCCGATGGCAGAGACGTGCTCATCGACACCACCCGGCCGGAGTTGTTGGCTGCCTGCGTCGCCCTCGTCGCCCACCCCGACGACGAGCGGTACCAACCGTTGTTCGGCACCACCGTCACGACTCCACTATTCGGCGTCGAGGTGCCGATACTCGCCCACCACCTCGCCCAACGAGACAAGGGCACGGGAATCGCGATGATCTGTACGTTCGGCGACGTGACCGACGTGGTGTGGTGGCGCGAACTCGACCTGCCGAACCGCACCATCGTCGGGGCCGACGGGCGAGTCGTGGCCGATGCCCCGCCCGTGATCGAATCGGCCAGCGGGGCATCCGCCTGGGAGCAGATCGCGGGCAAGACCGTGTTCAGCGCCAAAACGGCCGTCGTCGATTTGTTGCGCGAGACCGGCGAGCTGATCGGCGAACCGCAGCCGATCATGCACTCCGTCAAGTTCTTCGAGAAGGGCGACCGCCCGCTCGAGATCATCTCGACTCGCCAGTGGTACCTGACCAACGGGGCGCGGGATGAGGGTCTGCGGGCACGTCTCATCGATGCGGGGCGCGAGATCGGCTTCACTCCCGAGCACATGCGGGTGCGCTACGAGAACTGGGTGGGAGGCCTCACCGGCGATTGGCTCGTCTCCCGCCAGCGCTTCTTCGGAGTGCCGATCCCGGTGTGGTACCCCCTGGACGAAATCGGGCGGCGAGGAGCGCCGATCGTGCCGGCCGAGTCGATGCTGCCCGTCGACCCGTCAGTGGATGTTCCGGAGGGGTTCACGGAGATGGATCGCGGAAAGCGCTTCGTGGGCGAACTCGACATCATGGACACCTGGGCCACCTCGTCGCTGACCCCGCAGATCGCCGGCGGCTGGGTCAGTGACCCCGAGCTGTTCTCGGTGGTCTTCCCCTACGCCCTCAGGAGTCAGGGCCAAGACATCATCCGCACCTGGCTGTTCTCGACCGTGCTGCGCGCGCAGCTCGAGGAGGGGCGCATCCCCTGGCGGAACGCCGGCATCTCCGGCTTTATCGTCGATCCCGACCGCAAGAAGATGTCGAAGTCGAAGGGCAACGTGGTGACGCCCCAGGGGATGCTCGATGAGCACGGCTCCGACGCGGTGCGATATTGGGCAGCATCCAGCCGCCTGGGCACGGATGCCGCATTCGACCCCCAGAACCCGAAGCAGATCAAAATCGGACGGCGCCTCGCGATCAAGCTGCTGAACGCGGCGCGTTTCGTGCACGGCTTCACGACGGCAGATACGACACTCGCTGGCGTGCACGCGGTCACCGAGCCGTTGGACCTCGACCTACTGGCTGAACTGGCCTCCGTCGTGACAACCGCTACCGACGCCTTAGACCAGTTCGACCACGCTCGCGCGCTCGAGGCGACCGAAAGGTTCTTCTGGACATTCTGCGACGACTATCTCGAGCTCGTGAAGGAACGCGCGTACGGCGCCTCGACTCCGGCCGCACAGACCAGTGCCACCATCACACTGGGTCTGGCGGTCGATGTGATGGTGCGCCTGTTCGCGCCGTTTCTGCCGTTTGCCACCGAGGAGGTCTGGAGTTGGACTCACGATGGGTCGGTGCACACCGCCCCCTGGCCGAGCGGTGACGAAGTGAGCATCTCCCCGCCCACCGGACTGGTGGCGGCCGTCGGCGAGGCACTGACCGCCATCAGGCGCGCCAAAACAGAGGCGAAAGTGTCGCAGAAGGCGTCGATTGCCACAGCAACGATCACCGGCCCCGGCATCCTCGAAGCGGCCCTGGCCGATTTGCGGGCGGTCGGTCACATCGAGCGGCTGGCATTGACCGCCTCTGACGGGCCGGTAGCCATTCGTGACATCGTATTCACGGACACCCCGACCGACGGAGCTGACAGTGATCGATAGCGCGAGAGTTTCACCGCCACCTCCCGGCCGTGCCGCCGTGAGCATCAGAGACATCGCAGAGCCGGACCGCGACGCGTGGAGCGCCCTGTTCCTGGCTTACGGGCTGTTCTACGAGACCCGGTTCGTACCGCAGGTAATCGACGGTGTCTGGGCATGGCTGATGGATGCCGAGTCCGACATCTGCGCGGTCGTTGCGACCACTGGCTCCGAGACAGTGGGCTTCGCCCACTACCGTCGACTGCCGGATACCTTCACCGCGGGGCCGTCATGGTTTCTGGACGACCTCTTCGTCGCCTCAGAGGCCCGCGGCTCGGGCGCCGGCACCGCCCTGATCGAAGCGGTCTCCGAGCGCGCGGCATCCGATGGCGGAGGAACCCTGCGATGGATCACGGCGGCCAACAATGCGCCCGCCCAACGGCTCTACGAGAGCGTCGCGACCCGCACGAGCTGGGTCACCTTCGAACGACAGACCTGAGGCGGAGCAAGACCGATGCAACTCGGAACCCGGTGGTCCGTTGGCGCTCCGCCCCCGACACGGCTGTCGGTCGAGATGCGGTCGGCCGTACGGGGCGTAGAAACAACCCTCGAAGGCTACGACACGTCGGATTGGCGTTGGACGCTGACCTGGCTCGAAGGCCTGCCCGTCGTGGAGTTGGATGACGGAACCGTGATACGTCAGTCACGGGACCTCTCGGTCTCCGTCTCTGCGTCAGACCGGTAGCCTTCGGTAGTTGGGTCGCACTGACCCGTTGAGCCAAAGGAGGAGGCAGCGTGGGAAAGTTGGTCTACGGGTCGCCCAGCGAGGGCTACGAGTTCGATGATCGTACCCTTGCGCATCTCCGGGTGGTCATCGTCACCAAGCTCCGACGGGGTGAGTCGTTCACCTTCACGTGGGATGTTTCGAGCGATGCCGGCGGTGGCCGCATCTCCCTCTGGATGGAGCCGTCTATCCCCCTGCGTTTCGTGTTCTACGGAAGCAAGGAACCGGCGCTGAGCCGAGCATGGATCGACGCGCTCGCGTCCATCGCAGCAAGCACGGTGGGCTTGGTCGCGCTACCCGAGCCAGCCCAGCAGCCCCCCGCTCAGCCGTAGACGCGGCACCGGCACCGGTGACGTCGACCGGACTACTCGGGCCCGCGGGCCATGACCACCCGGTTTCGGCCAGCCTGTTTGGCGGCGTACAGGGCCTCATCTGCACGCTGCAGTAGGGCGTCTATCTCGTCGCCCGATCCCGGGACCACTACGGCCCCGCCGACGCTCGTGGTGATGGGCACGGTATCCGAGGTCTCCACTGAGTGCCGAATCCTCTCGCCCGCGATCGCCAATGCCGCCGCATTCGGAACGATGGTGAAGATCGCGAACTCCTCGCCGCCGAGACGCACGAGCACGTCTCCGCGGCGCGAATTCGCGGTGACGAGTTCGGCGGCCTTCTGCAGTACCGCATCCCCTCTGGCGTGACCGAAGCTGTCATTGATCTCTTTGAAATGGTCCAGATCCAACGCGAGGCAGCCGAGCAACTGGTCCGTACGGTCGGCCAACGCCGCGAGCAGCGGCACCGAGACGGCCATCCCGCGGCGGTTGGCCAGCCCGGTGAGCGGATCCTCCAGAGCCTGCGAAACCGCCTCATCCCGGGTCTGCTGCACGATGAATCTAAAACGAGCGATGACGAACACCGACAGGGCGAGGGTTCCCACGAGCACAGCCGCAGCACCCACGGGAATCGCAGAGCGTGATGCGATTGCTATCACGCCCAGCAAGAGGGCGAGTGCACTGAACGCCACCGCGCGCCTCAGCGGTTCGACCGCGGTCACGCACACGGCGATCCCGATGTAGACAAAGCCCATCAGGCTACCCAGGTTGTAGGGCTGAACGGTCTGCGCCATCAGGGCGAGAGTCACCATGAGGCCCGTGAAGAAGGCCATGCTCCCGGCGGCGGACACCCGCCCAGTCACCTGGATCGCGATGAATACGGTGACGGATGCCGCGGCGGCGGCGCCCAGCACGATAGCGACCCACCCGACCGAAAAGGTGCCGGTCACCGCCATGACGATGAAGACCACAGCGAACACCGCCGCGAACAGGCGCACGAGGAGAGACCCCAACTCAGCGGTGGATTCCTTCCCCGCGTCGGGCCGGCCAGTGCCGGATGCCCCGGTGGGCGCACCCGTGCGAGCGCGTGATGTCGCGACTTTTCTGCCGGCCGCATTCATCAAGCCACCTCGCCGACCAGATGGCCCGGACCGTCCGTATTCTCGACGAACGCACACGCGGCCACGAATTCGGAGGCCCGAACGGCCTTGGAGTAAAGAAACCCCTGACCGAGATCGACCCGGGCCTCCAGCATCCGCCTAGCCTGTTCTTCGGTCTCAATCCCCTCCGCGATCGGAGTCATGCTGGTCATCTCGGCCAAAGACACGATCGTCGTCACGATCGGAGAAGCCGAGGCGTGGTCGGCCATATTGGCCACGAACGAGCGGTCGATTTTCATGAGGTCTGCGCCGAGACGATTGAGACGGCCCAAGTTGGAATACCCTGTGCCGAAGTCGTCTAGCGCCACCATCACGCCGGCGGCGCGCAATGCTGCCAGGTTGTTCTGCGGAGCGTCGCCGTTTTCGTACTGGGTTTCGATGATCTCCAGCCTCAGACGAGCGAGGGGAAAATCGACGGCAGAGCAGATCTCGATCACCTTGACGGCAAAATCGGGCTGCCAGAGTTGAACGCCGGACACATTCACACTCACATGCAGTGGCTTCGACGACGGGATCGCCGACCAGGCGACGGCCGCCTCGACGCTTCGCTCGAGCACCCAGTATCCAATCGGCACGATGGCGCCCGAGGACTCCATGAAAGGAATGTAGTCGGCCGGGGTCAACGTGCCGCGAGAGGGATCCGCCCACCTCAGAAGCGCCTCGGCCCCCACCACGCGGCGGGTTCGAAGCTCGACGATGGGCTGGAACGCGACGTGGAACTCACCGTGGGAGATCGCTTCAGACACGTGGGCGAGGTCGGAGAACCGACCGGGATGAAGTGCGGCGCTACCGGGCCTCACTCTCCGGGCGTGCCTCAGTGCCAGCTGCGCTCGGTCCCACAATTCACCCGGGGTGTCGCGGGCTTCGCGAATGACGGCTCCGATGTTGGTTCCGGAGGAGATCGTGGGGGTGATCAGCGACCTGAGGGCAGCATCCGTGGTGCCGGAGATCATGAGAGCGGTCACTCCACTGGGAAGCACCAGAGCGAAATCGATCACGAGAGTCGAGCCATCCGCAACTGCCCGGTCCACCCAGGGCAGACTGCGAGGCGTTGTCCCCGCGGACCCGAATTGCGGATCGGCGAGCACGAAGAGCCCGTAGCGACCGGTCGATTGCTGCGAACGCATCATCCGGCCAACCATGCGTTCGGCGCGCCGATACGAGGCGCGACGCAACGGCACAGTCATCTCATCAGTGTGCCGGTTCCCCGACGCGAGGTAAAGCCGACCTCGTCCGGTGCTGTCGTCGGGAGCCGCGGCACGGGGGAAACTAGGGGCATGGATCCTGAGAACCCATTCGCCCACCCGAGCAGACTCGCATTCGGGATGCCGGATTTCGCCAACATCCGAGACGAGCACTACCTCCCCGCCTTCGAGGCCGGGATGCGGGAGCAGCTTCGGGAGATACGGTCGATCACCGTAGCCGATGACGTGCCCACCTTCGCGAACACGATGGTGGCGCTCGAACAGTCGGGCAGGCTCCTGCAGCGGGTGTCCGCCTCGTTCTTCGCGAAGGTCTCCGCCGACGGCAACGACGCGACCGTGCACTTAGAGGAGATGCTCGCGCCTCTCCTGGCGGCCCACTCGGATGCCATCCTGCTCGACGCCGCATTGTTCCGGCGGGTGAAGACCCTTCACACGCAGCTCGAGACGCTACATCTCGACGCGCAATCCCGTTACCTGATCGAGCGCTACTTCGATGAGTTCACCATGGCCGGGGCCGACCTCGACGAATCCGGCAAGGAGTCGCTTCGCGCCGTGAACGCTCGGCTCTCCGAGTTGGCGACCCGGTTCGAGAAAAATCTCCTCGCCGACACGAACGACCTCGCAGTGCATGTGTCGCACGGCGCCACCCTCGACGGGCTGCAGCCCGGTGAAGCAGCCGCAGCCGCAGCGGCCGCCGCAGAGCGCGGACTCGGCGGGTATCTGCTCAGCCTGGTCTTGCCCACCAGTCAACCGGCGCTGGCGAGCCTCACCGATCGGGCGCTCCGGCAGAGGCTGCTGTCCGCTTCCCGATCCCGGGGCGGGAGGGGCAACGAATGGGATACCACCGACCTGGTTTTGGAGATCACCCACGTGCGGGCGCAGCGAGCAGCACTCCTCGGATTCGATACTCACGCGGCGTGGGTCATCGCCGGGCAGACCGCCAAGACCCCCGGTGCGGTCGCCTCGCTCCTGTCGAGCCTCGCCGGCCCCGCCGCCCTCAACGCCCGCGCGGAGCAGGCCGACCTGGAAGCGGAGGCTGGGCATCCGATCGAGGCTCACGATTGGGCTTTTTGGACCGAGGCGCTGCGAAGGGTTCGTTTCAACGTCGACGAAGCGGCGATGAAGCCCTATTTCGAAGCGGAACGGGTACTCGTCGACGGTGTCTTCTACGCGGCCACGATGCTGTACGGGATCACGTTCACCGAGCGCGGCGACCTAGTCGGGTATCACCCCGACGTGCGCGTTTTCGAGGTGCGCAACGACGACGATACGAGCGTCGGTCTCTACCTGCTCGATCTCTATACCCGGGATTCCAAGCGTGGGGGTGCGTGGATGGATGCGCTCAGTTCCCAGTCGGATCTCACGGGCGACCCGGTCATCGTGATGAACAACCTCAACGTTGTCAAGCCTGCCGACGGGGCGCCGACCCTGCTCAGCTACGACGAGGTCAACACCCTCTTCCACGAGTTCGGCCACGCTCTGCACGGTCTGTTTGCGCGCGTCGCATACCCGAAATTCGCTGGCACGAACACGTTTCGCGACTTCGTGGAGTTTCCCAGCCAGGTGAACGAGATGTGGATGCTCTGGCCCGCGGTGCTCGAAAACTATGCATTCCACCATGAGACCGGTGAGCCCATGCCGACCACGTTCGTTGCCGGCATGCGGGCATCCGACTCGTTCAACGAGGGATACGCAACAAGCGAATACCTCGCCGCAGCCATTCTCGACCAGGCGTGGCACGCCATCGATGCCGGGACGCAGATCACCGACGTTGCGCGGTTCGAAGCCGGGGCGCTGGATGCGGCGGGCCTTGCCAATCCCGCCGTCCCGCCGCGCTACGGCAGCGCCTACTTCGCGCACATCATGTCCAACTCCGCTTACGACGCCGGCTATTACTCCTACATCTGGAGCGAAGTGCTCGACGCAGACACCGTCGAATGGTTCACGGAGAACGGCGGACTGACGCGCGAGAACGGCGACCGCTTCCGGACCCTGCTGCTCGGCGTGGGCGGATCCAAGGATCCGCTCGAGGCTTACCGCGATTTCCGGGGTCGGGATGCCGACATCCAGCCGCTGCTCACCCGCCGTGGCCTGGGGGGAAACGCAGGGTAATGGCCATGAGGGTGATGCCACCAGCTTGGTATCACCCGAGGTCGGCTATGTCAGCGTGCGCCGACGTCCGAATCCCAACCACGCCATCACGAGCCCTCCCGCGAGAAGCCCCCAGAACGCCGAACCGATCCCCAGCACCACGATGCCGGATGCCACGACCAAGAACGTGACGATGGCCGCGATGCGATGGCGGGGGTCATCCAGTGCGTTCACGACACTCGTGATGAGTGCGCCGAGCACCGCAAGACCCGCGACGGCCGTGATGAGCACGGCCGGCGCGGCAGCCACGAGTGCGGTGGCTAGTCCCGCACCGAGGCCGAGCACCACGTAGAACGCTCCGTTCGTGAGAGTCGCTACCCATCGCATCCCCTTATCGGGATGCGATTCTGGCCCCGCCATGATCGCCGCCGTGATCGCGCCGAGGTTGATCGCGTGTGCGCCGAAGAAGTTCGCTGCAACAGAGCCCAGGCCAGTGCTCACCAGGGCGAAACGGGGTGGTGCCGCGTAGCCGTAGATCGACATGACAGTGAACCCCGGCACGTTCTGCCCAGCCATCGTGACGATGAAAAGGGGCAGGCCGAGGCTCAAGATGACGAACGGGTCGAAGGTGGGGGCGACGAACTCAAGGCGGGGCGCCAAGGATGCTGCACTTATCCAATCCGTTCCCGCGGACACGACAATCGCGACCACCGCCACCGCCATGGCGGCCGGAACAGCCCAGCGGGGGGCCAAGCGGAACAGGATGAGCCAGACGACCACGACGGGTCCGGCAAGCAACGGGAGGGTTGCGACGGCCTCCACCGGGGCGAGGCAGATCGGCAGTAGAACCCCGGCGAGCATCGCGCTGGCGATCGGTCGCGGGATGGCGACGATCGCTCGACCCAGGGCGGGCCATAGCCCGCACAGCAGAACCAGGGTCGAGCTCACAACGAAGGCCCCGACGGCATCCGAGAAGCGGATACCGCCCCCGGCCGCTGCCAGCAGAACGGCGGCCCCCGGCGTCGACCAGGCAATCGCGAGCGGGATGCGGAGCCACAGCGCGGCGACGATGTTAATCACGGCAACCGCCAAACAGAGCGCGAACAGGCCGGATGCCGCCTCCCCCGAGTCGGCACCGACCGCCCGCAAGCCCGCAATAACCAGAGCGAACGAACTCGCGAAGCCGGAGATCGCAGCGACGAACCCTGCCGAGATGGGCTGGAAAACGGATGCGCTCCGCCGGTGCTCCGGCTCGGCACTACTGGGCTCGGCACTACTGGGCTCGGCTCCGCCGGGCTCGGCTCCGCCGGGCTCGGCGCCGTCGAACTCGGCACCGCTGAACTCTGACGAGGTCAGGCGGACTTCTCCGCGCGCAATTTCGCCCGCGGCACGATCGTCGGGGCGGCGTTGTTGAGAACCGTGGCCCGCGTCACGACCACCCGTGCTACCTGATCGTCGGAGGGCACGTCGAACATGATCGGCCCGAGCACTTCTTCCAAAA
>Ga0209724_1001875_pt1 | contig 18549 bp, 18 predicted proteins | sample grotaG_FD_184143 | JGI IMG/M metagenome (GOLD analysis project Ga0209724, IMG submission 184143) | Glacier valley bacterial and archeal communities from Borup Fiord, Nunavut, Canada, to study Microbial Dark Matter (Phase II) -... | ecosystem: Environmental > Aquatic > Freshwater > Ice > Glacier ...
TAAAAACAGGCTGTTTTACAAAAGGTAATTTAGCCTGTTCTTCGCTCAGGCTAACCTTATAGTAAAATACTGGGCCTGGTACTTGTCACTTACTTCTGTTTTTTTCTGCTGTCAGAGTCTGTTTGACCAGGCACCAATCACTTGCTTTTACTTTTCACCTCAGGCTTAGTCTGTTGATCCTGGTCATCCTTAATTTTTTTTATCAATGCCCCTGCATCAGGGTCATCCAGTGATCTGGCTTTTCTGAGTACCTTAATGGCTTCCTTATATTGGTTTAGACCTCTCAAAATAAGTCCTTTCTCGAAGTACGCCCGTCCGTATTCCGGGTCTAGCGTAATGCAGGAGTCTATTTTTTTCATTGCCAGGGTATAGTTATTTCTGGCAAGTGAAATCACACTCTCATTAAAAAAAATGACTGGATTTATTGGGGCAAATTTCTTTGCTTTTACCAGTTCAGCCGAAGCTTCATCATATTGGCTTGAAATGATGAAAAGAATAGCCCGGTTTACATAGGCATCTGCATTATTAGGGTCATAGGCAAGCACCTTATCAAAATCATTCATGGCATCTGCATACTTGCCTGAATCAAGACGGCCAATTCCCCTGCCCATATAATTATTTACCAATTCGTCATTGATCTGATCAAGACCATTCAAACAGTAAAATATTAATCTTTTTGATACTTCTGGTTTGTAGGTCCTGCTATGGGTTTCCATAGCCGCTATATTGAAATCATGAAAAAAGCTCAGGTATAAAAAGTAGCCACCAATAAAACGATTATCTGCAAATACTTCATCGAGCATTTTTTTTCTCCCGGTTTCGATAAGATCTTTTTGAACCGGCTGGGCACTCAGCAATGATTGGGCTCTGACTGAAGACATGGCCAGTACCAATAGTAAAAGGAGCAAGTATTTTTTTTTCATCTCAACTTTATTTGGTGCATCAGGAGCTGATATTACTGCTTTTTAACTCTTTTCAGGTTTAAAATATTCAAGGGATTAATCGTCATGTCATGAATATTATTCTGGCGTAGATTGACAAGTTTTGCATAGAATAAGACTACAACGGGTGCTTCTTCCATAATTATATTATCCATCTCTCTGTTAAGTGAATATCTCATCGAATCTGATGCCAGATAATAAGATCTTTCAAACAGTTCATCGAACTTACGATTGTTAAACCCTGTATAGTTTGGGCCAAAGGGTACTTTATTATGAGAATAAAATAAGGACAGGTAGTTTTCGCCATCAGGATAATCAGCAACCCATGAACCCCTGAAGAAGTTGATGGTGCTTTTACTTATTTGCTCGCGTAAACTTGCTGCCGGGTTTACTGCCAGAATTGTATGTATTCCCTGAATCTCAAGCTCTCCCTGAATATACTCTATCAGGTCTCTATAGGTCGTAGAGGTATACAGAGTGATCGGGGCCATTCCCCGCCCATGCGGATAACCTGATTCTGCCAGTAGTTTCTGGGCTTTTTCCGGATTGAAATCATATCCTTTAACGGCAGCTGCATTAAAACCAGGCATTCCTTCGGGTATAAATCCAGCGGTGCCAGGTATGCCCATACTATTTTGCAGGTACTTTACAATTTTAGTACGATCAATCGAATAATTGATTGCCTGCCTGATTTTTTTAATTTTCAGGGGGCTGTCTTTGACAATATCCTTCGTTGAATCAACCAAAATTCCCATGTATTCAGTATCGAGATCCGGACCGCTGGCAAGAACAAACTTGCCCTTATATTTCTCCTGAACATGACCAGTTTTAGTCAGGATATCATCTCGGTAACTGCCATCTATATTGCTGAAAAAGTCTAGCTTTTTCTTTAAGAATTCAAGAAAGGCCGTTTGTTTGTCGCGGATGAAACTAAATTTTACAGCATCCAGAAAAGGCAGTCTCTTACCTTTTTCGAATTCAAAGTAATGTTGATTTTTCAGGAGTACCATAATCTCTTCTTCTTTCCAGTACTTGAAAGAAAATGGACCAGTACCAACAGGGTGACTTCTGAAATCTTTTCCGTAAAAGCTAACAACCTCATGTGGTAGAACCGAGCAGTATTGAGCAGTTAATAGTTTTAATAATGGTGGAAAAGGCTTATTTAATTTTATTTCGAAAGTGCTGTCATCGATAGCCACAAAGGAATTTTTACCAGTCACTTTATTATTAAATATCCAGGCCCCAGAAGATGCCGTTAGTGGATCAATCAGCCGGCTAAAGCTGTAAACGAAATCAGTAGCAACTACTTTCCTGCCTTTGCCCTGGCTAAAGTTTAAATCATCCTGAAAGTAGACATCTTTTCGCAGGTGAAAGATATAAGTTTTTGAATCGGCAGAAATTTCCCATTTTTTTGCAATACATGGCTTAACTTCGAGTGAATCTGTAAGCTGCGTGAGGCCATTATAAATCAGGTTATCGCACCATTCTGCATATTGGTTACGTGCAAAAGCAGGGTCTAGTGAGGTTAGAGCCTGATCAATATTGCAATTAAAAACTTTCTTGTCAGAAGACGTTTGCTTTACGCATGCCAGAAAAGAAAGCATGCAAACAATGATTAATAAAGAAAACGTACCCCGCATTTAAAAAGCAATAAATTGGTCAACTAGTTCGTGCATGAATTTTTGAGTATCTTCTTTTGACAATGATCCATCAGCACTTATTTCTTCTCTTATTCCTGGAACATGCAGTTTTAATGGAAGCACATTTAGTCCAAGATAGTGACAGACGCCGGTAAAATGATCAATACCCCTGATATTTCCATATTTACCAGAGGCCAGCCCGATTAAAGCCGCTTTTTTATTTTTAAAACTCCCTGGAAAATCTAAAGAATCAATAAAAAGTTTGGCAATTCCAGGGTAGCTACCATTATATTCTGGCAGTATAAACAAGAATTTGTCTGAACTTTTAATCAGTTCCTGAATCGGTTTAAATGCATCGCTACGCTTTCCAAACATATCAGTTGATGCCAGGCTATCTGGAAGATCGCACAAAGACAATACCGAGCTTGGAAAATTGTTCTGATCAAAAAACGATTTTATAATTAATGCTAATTTAAGTGAATAACTATTTGGTCTGTTTGTTCCTGAAATAATGGTTGTCATGTTTTTTTAATCAAAACCCGGAGTTTTTGTTTTAGCTACTATGAAGTTTCTGCTAGTTGCCGGTTGACACTTTAGTTAAATTACATCAATTGATCGAACCCAGAAAGCCTAACTTACAGTTTTTATCGAAAAGATTGTATCTTTAAACATTTGCTAATCACCCGTCATTGCGGGTTTTAATTCCTCAATGTTTTTCGTTCCTTTTCAATTGAGTAAGTTATTTTTACATCGTAACACCTTAAAAAAGTGATACAAAAAGAAATTTTGAGCGAACTGTAATTTTCTAATATTAGTTGAATACATGGGTAAAATTATAGCTGTTGCAAACCAGAAAGGCGGCGTTGGTAAAACAACCACTTCAATCAACCTTGCTGCGGCCCTGGCCGTATTTGAGTTCAAAACACTTTTAATCGATGCCGATCCACAGGCGAACAGTACTTCAGGCATTGGTGTCGATCCGAAAAGTATAGAATCCAGTATTTATGAATGTATCGTTAATGACCTGGATCCGCATAAGGCTATTGTAAAAACGGGTACACCAAATCTTGATCTTTTACCTGCACATATTGATCTGGTGGGAGCAGAAATTGAAATGATCAATCTGCATGAACGTGAGTACAAAATGAAAAAGGTACTTGACAGCGTTAAAAATGATTATGATTTTATCCTGATTGACTGTTCACCATCGCTGGGTCTGATCACAATAAATGCGCTAACGGCAGCAGACTCAGTTATTATTCCTGTTCAGTGCGAATATTTTGCACTCGAGGGCCTGGGTAAATTGCTGAACACAATAAAAATTGTTCAATCAAGGTTAAATATAAACCTGCAAATTGAAGGCATTTTGCTGACTATGTATGATGTTCGGTTACGATTGTCAAATCAGGTAGTAGAAGAAGTAAAGACACATTTTCAAGATTTGGTTTTCGATACCATCATACAACGTAATACCCGTTTGAGTGAGGCTCCAAGTTTCGGCCTGTCAGTTATAATGCATGATATAAGTAGTAAGGGTGCCATAAACTACCTCAACCTCGCCCGTGAAGTTGTCAAGCGGAATGGATTAACCAGTGAAGCTGCGAGCAGCACTACAAAATAAAAATAATGAGTACAGCAAAAAGAAGTGTTTTAGGCAAAGGTCTTAGTGCATTACTTGAAGATCATCATAAAGATTTGCATACCCATGCCGGAGAAGGTGTTCACCAGTCAAAAGGTAGAGCAGGCTCTATTAATCTTGTTCCAGTAGATGTAATAGAGACTAACCCTTTTCAGCCACGAAATCAGTTTCAAGAAGAAGCCCTTCGTGAACTGTCTGAATCGATTCGTTTGCAGGGTATCATACAGCCAATAACAGTAAGAATGCTGAATGCTAATTCTTACCAGTTAATCTCTGGTGAACGTAGGTTGAGAGCGTCAAAACTGGCAGGTCTGAAAGAGATTCCTGCTTATATTCGAACAGCCAATGATCAGGAAATGCTTGAGATGGCATTGATTGAAAATATTCAGCGTGAAGACCTGAATGCACTCGAAGTGGCAATCAGTTTTCAGCGTATGATTGAAGAATGTCATTTAAAGCAGGAAGAACTGGGTGACAGGGTTTCAAAAAGCAGAAGTACCGTGACCAATTATCTCAGACTGTTAAAATTACCTCCACAAATACAAGAAGGCCTCAAAGAAGGAAAAATCAGCATGGGTCATGCCAAAGCATTGATTTCTATTGAGTTTGCCGACAGACAGCTTTGGGTATATAATCAGATACTTCAGCATGATTTTTCTGTTAGAAAGGCTGAGGAACTGGGCCGTCAGGCTCAGACTAACACCGTTTCTAAACCAGCCCAAATACAGGCAGTAGCTCCTGAATTCAGAAAAGTACAAGATGATCTTTCTTCGCATCTTGGTACCCGTGTGCAGATTAAGGTCAACCCTAACAAAGGAGGGAAAATTGAAATTCCTTTTCTATCTACACATGATCTGAACAGAATCCTCGAATTGATGCATTAAGAGATGAAGCTTACAATACTCTTAATGCTGTCAGCAGCCTGTTGCATTAGTATTGCATTTGGTCAAGCCAAAAAACAATCAAGCCAGCCTGATTCGGTTAATTACATGAAATCTGCCGTGGCAGACACGTCTAAAAAACCAAAGGCCAAAATTCAAGCACCAATAGATGCTGAAGACAGTGACTTTCAAATCAAGCATCCTGCCTTCAGACTAAAGCTAAATAATCCGGTAGCCCCAAACGGTAAGGCTACACATTCATCACGCCGGGCATGGATGCTGTCAACAGCCTTACCTGGAACTGGTCAGATTTATAATCATCGATATTGGAAGCTCCCGATTATTTACGGAGGCTTTATTGGCCTGATTGCCTCAATTGATTTCAATACACGCTATTATAACACTACGCTTCAGTATTACAAGATACTCTTAGTCAACCCGGCCTCTCCAAGTGTCCCGGCAGAATACCGAAATGCACCATTGACCCAAGTTGGCAGTGTGAAAGATTTTTACCGCAGAAACAGAGATTTGTCTGTGATTGGTGCAGCAATTTTATGGCTGGCAAATTCTGTTGATGCCTATGTTGACTCAGAACTTAAAGGCTTTGATGTGAGCAATAGTTTATCATTAAGGATTGCCCCTGCAATTACCCCTTTTAGTATGGGATCAGATTTTCAGAGAGCTTCAACTTTACAACTACCTTATTTGAGTCAGCCCGTTTATGGGCTGAAACTTGTTATGTCAATTAAATGAGGAACAGAATAAACCATTAAATTATGAAGATCGCAATACTGGGTTATGGGAAAATGGGCAAGGCCGTAGAAGAAGACGCTTTGGCCAATGGGCATGAGATAGTCTTAAAAATAGATAAGTCTAATTTGCAAGACCTGACCATTGAGAATCTAAAGCTGGCCGATGTCGCAATAGAGTTTAGTACCCCATTAACTGTTCTTGATAATATATACCTGTGCTTTGATGCAGGTGTTCCGGTCGTTGTTGGTACAACAGGTTGGTATGATAATCTCAAACTTATTGAGGCAGATTGCGAATGTCGTAACACGGCACTTTTTTATGCCTCAAATTTTAGCATAGGAGTAAATATTTTTTTCCAGGTCAATGAAATTCTGGCTGGTATTATGAATGATTTTCCTGAGTACAATGCTGAGATCACTGAAGTACATCATATTCACAAACTTGATTCACCAAGTGGCACTGCTATAACCCTTGCTGAAGGTATGCTCGCTGTTATGAATCAAAAATTAAGATGGAAAAATATATTAGACGAACGGGAGGGCAAAGTTACAAACGAGGCTCTTGGAGAACATAAACAAACAGGAATTACAGATCCAGCTCTTGATCAGTCTGAACTGATCATTCATTCAGAAAGAAAAGATGAGGTAAAAGGGATACATACTGTACGCTATGTTTCTGAAAATGACCAGCTTGTTTTTACCCATGAGGCTTTTAACAGAAAGGGATTTGCTCAGGGTGCTGTACTTGCAGCAGAGTGGGTTAGTAATAAGGCAGGTGTATATTCAATGCGCGATCTGCTCGGTTTTATAACCGAAAAAAAGCAATAATAGCATGACTTTTGATACTTTTTTCAGGTATTCAGAGTTAGCTAAAAATAGATTCAGGTAAGTAGCTGCCATTTTTAACTGTGCGTATTAGATTAAATGAGTCTGTAAGTTTTCTCTATCCTTAAGCCTGATAGCAAACTGAACAGAATTAAATTAAAATCATAACTTCGAGATTACATTTAAACAGAATCACCGGCATGTTTTGACTGCTCATTTTTGTTTGAGGGTCAATTTCGGTTGCAGTGATTAACAAACAGCCAAATCGTATATTTAGTAGCTTCTAAACATTTAACTGAATACCACAATTCATCATTTAATACGACATGTCTCTACTTCCTTTTAGAATATTTAATCACCGTAAAGATGGCTATGCCGTACCTGTTGACGGTAACCCCCAGACGGCTGTCAGGAAGAAAAAAAGTGCAGGTCGGGAATGGTTTGATGCAATCATTTTTGCTGTCATTGCAGCTACCCTGATCAGAACTCTTTTTATTGAAGCTTATACTATTCCGACTGCGTCAATGGAAAGATCGCTGCTGGTGGGTGATTACCTGTTTGTAAGTAAAATTAACTATGGTCCCCGCACTCCAATAACACCAATTGCTTTTCCTTTTGCGCATCATACTATGCCACTTGGTTTAGGTAAAGCGTATTGGGACGGTGTGCAGTTACCCTATTTCAGACTTCCAGGTTTGCAAAGCGTAAAGAAAAATGATGTAGTGGTTTTTAACTGGCCTGCTGACACGGTCGATCACCGGCCCGTTGATAAAAAAGAGAATTATATTAAAAGATGTCAGGGTGCACCAGGTGATACGTTAAGCATTGTCAGCGCCCAGGTATTTATTAATGGCAAGGCTGCAGAAAATCCACCTCAAGGCCAGTCAACCTATATCGTAAAAACAGACGGTACAGAGTTTAACCCGAAAACCATGCTTGAGCTGGGTATAGTTGGTGCAGAGAGTCCGTCAGCTGATGGCACGTATGTTTTATTTTTAACTCCAGAGAATCTTGCCAAAATTTCGCATTTCAGCAGTGTCAAGTCTGTGACCCCAAGAAATGAGGGTAAAGGTGAATTCGATGCCTTGCAGCCTACTTTTCCTGGTGATTCTTACCATAAATGGAATGCCGATTTCTACGGGCCAATCATAATTCCTAAAAGAGGTATGGTCATGAAGCTTGATTCAGGTAATATTGCAATTTATGCCAGGGCAATTAAGGAATATGAAAAAAACAAACTTGAAATTAAAGGCAATGATATTTTTATCAATGGCATTAAAACCAATTCTTATACTTTCAAGCTTGATTATTACTGGATGATGGGTGATAACAGGCATGACTCACTCGATTCCCGCTACTGGGGCTTTGTACCTGAGGACCACATTGTTGGTAAGGCCTTGTTCGTATGGTGGTCTTTTGCAAAAGAAGGTTCCGGATTTAATTCAATCCGCTGGAATAGAATATTCAGAGGTATAAATTAAATTTCCCTTTCGGGAATGCGTTCAGTAAAGAGGAATATGATTACGTTATTCCTCTTTTTGTTATTCGCTACAATTCGTCTGAGACTTTTATAGTACATAAACATAAAGTCGAGTGCGACCGGGGCTATCAAACAGATATTGTTTGATAGCCCCGGATAAACGTATTCTATTTAAAGTTTATACCCATTTCACTGCCGAGCTTTGTCAGTTCATCATATACATATGGTAAAAGAGGGATACCATTCAATTCACGGTCTTTCTGGGCCATGGCTTCGGGCTGGCCAGGAATGATGACAGCTGGGCCACCCGCGGCTGGTTTTGCCTCTTTAAATCGCCTTATCCAGAAATCCATATTATTTTTAAAATCCAGGGCTGGTCTAAAGGCATCAATTTTCATTGCACCGAAAAAATGACCAATTCCTAAACCTACCGGGTTGGTTGGGGGTTCAAGAAATGCGACAAATGGAGGTACCCATGGTCCGTAATTCGCCCCTGACAATACCCCACTCAAAATATCGACCGTTGCTGCCAGGCCAAACCCCTTATGGCTACCATGATCACGGTCACTGCCTAGGGGTAATAATGAACCTCCAGCCTTTAAAATATGAGGATCAGTAGATGAACCACCAGTTTTATCTTGTACCCAGCCTTCTGGTATTTGTTTATCTTGAAACTGGGCTAGTTCGAGCTTCCCGTTTGCAGCAGCCGAAGTGGCCATATCTACAACTACAGGATCCTCGTTACCTGATGGAAAAGCATAACATATCGGGTTTGTACCGAGCATTCGTTCGATAGAAAAGGTGGGTGCTACAAGTGGGCTGGCATTGGTCATGGCAACACCAATCATGTCATGTTCAAGAGCCATCATGGCATGAAAAGCGCCGATTCCGAAATGATTTGAATTTCTGACAGCTACCCATCCAGTGCCATAAATTCTGGCCTTTTCAATGGCAATAGCCATAGCTTTAGGGCCAATGACCAAACCCAGGCCAGCATCGCCATCGACTGTTGCAGTTGAAGGCATCTCATGAACGATCTTAAAATCAGGGTTGGCATTGATGCGTTTTTTGCGCCATAACCTTACATAACCTGGCAAACGGGCAACTCCATGTGAATCAATTCCTCTTAGATCAGCACTTAATAAAACAGAAGCCGCAAGTAAGACATCTTTTGCAGGCACTTCCATTTTTGTAAAGACCTGCAAGACGAAGTCTTTTAACTTATCATGTGAAATTATGACTGACATAGAAATATGTTTTTTGAAATCAGAGGTTTATTACAGTCATTTGCTTGCCAAATGGGTCAAAGCTCTCTAACAAGGTTTCAAATAAAGTATGGCCATAACGGGCATAATAGGGAAGGAAGTTTTCAACCCTTTCCTGTAGTGTATGATTTGGAAAAAGCTTTTGGTTGATCTTGAATATCTGAGACATTTCAGTATCAAATTTATCTTTCTCGGCTTTAAGCATTTTGCCTTCAAGTGCTTCGATCATATTTCGGGTACGGGCATAAATAGCTCTCGTGCTTTCTCCCAGTGTACTGTCTACTGCAAATGCCTTACTTTCTATGGCTCCCAGTATTTCTTTCAATGCCGTTAACTCTTTATTCAGATCAAGTTCTTTGGTCGAAGATCTTAAAACATAAAGTTTGACCAGTTCACGGGGATCTTTGAAAAGATCGATTGTTTGAAATCCAAGCTGATCGGTACGCTTTCTGCTTATTTCATCGACAAGCAGGGCAGAATTTCGCAACAGCAGTATTGGAAAAGGGATTTGATACTTAAGAAAGGTGGTTTTTAAACTTAGCCAATAACTTACTTCAGCCCCCCCGCCGATATAGGCAAGGTTTGGTAAGATGACCTCCTGATAAATAGGTCGCATAATTACATTCGGACTAAACCGCTCTGGGAATTGCCTGATTTCAGTTCTTAATTCATCACTGGAATAACGCAATGTAGTATTAAGTACTTTAAAGCCCTCACCTTCACGGATTATCCGTTCCCGGGAATTCTTCTGTAAATAGAAAAAGTTAATTTCCCGGGGATGTACCTGTACGTGATAACCGAGTGATTCCAACTTTTTATTGCTGGCACTTACCAGTATATTACTATGCTGTTGAAAGATATCCTGCTCGATGATAGAGGCAAATTCATTTTTAAGACTTGCATTATCGGCATCAAGAATTATCAGACCATAACTACCAAATAGTTCGTTATAGAGATAACGGGTTGCATCGGCAAGATTAGTGTTCTTCAGATAGGCATCTCGGCACATTTGCTCAAGGTCATGCAGGTAGGGGTTTAAGCCAAGTGATGAGAGAACATGACCCAGAGCTGGCTGAATGCTTTTAATATCAAGGCGCCCGACAGCGCCTCCCTGATCCTGATTCCAGGTTATTGGTTTATCACCGACATTCAGGTGATTGATTTCAGCAAAATCATGATCTTCTGTTGCCATCCAAAAAACAGGCATTACACGGATATCTGGATGGGCGCTACTAAGTTTTTTAGCCAGGGCAATGGTACCCAGTATTTTATAAATGGTGTACAGGGGGCCGGTAAATATATTTAACTGATGCCCTGTTGTAACGGTATAGGAATCGGCTGAATTTAATGACCTGATATTTTCTTTTACCAGATCGTTAACCTTACCACCGCTATTTTCTATTCGCTGATATTGTTCTTTAAGAACATTTACCAGCACACTACGATTCGTACTTTTTGTTTTCTGCTGTGCCAGAACCGATTCTACCGAATTTAAAACAGGGGGCTTGCCATAAAACTCATCAAGAGCTTTGGCACCTACAAGGTAATCAAGAACAGTTTGAGAAAAATAACCAGTGTCATGGTAATCTACGTATTCAGTAAACATCGACTGCAATCTTTGAAAAATGAACAAATTAGCTAAAAAAATAGGAAAGTCTGAAATAGCCAGCCTTAAACAGGAATACCATAAAGATCAAAATCTTCAGCTTTCTCAACTAATATCGTATAAAATTCACCTGTTCTCAAGGAATGTTCACGGGCATCGATCAATACTTCGTTGTCAACTTCAGGTGAATCAAACTCGGTTCGACCAATAAAATAGGTTCCTTCTTTACGATCTATTAAAACCTTACAGGTTGTACCGACCTTTGCCTGATTCTTTTCAAATGAAATCAGCTGCTGTACTTCCATTAATTCTTCTGCACGCTGTTGTTTCACCTCAGCCGGTACATTATCTACAAGGGTATAAGCATGGGTCTGTTCTTCATGAGAATAGGTGAACACTCCCAGGCGGTCAAACCGCTGTGTGATGATAAATTCTTTTAATTCCTGAAAATCTTCGTCAGTTTCACCAGGATACCCACTGATCAGGGTAGTTCTTAGTGCTATTCCCGGAACCGCAGCTCTGATTTCGTCTAAAAGCTCGACGGTGCGTCTCTTGCTTATGCCGCGTCTCATTGATTTCAGCATGGGGTCTGAAATATGCTGTAATGGCATATCCAGGTATGAGCAGATCTGAGGGCACTCGTTCATAACTTCTAAAACATCCATCGGAAATTGTGAGGGATAGGCATATTGTAATCTGATCCACTCAATGCCTTCAACCGCTGCAAGCTGTCTTAGTAGAGGAGCAAGCTGTCGCTCTTTATTAATATCAATACCATAGAAGGTCAGATCCTGTGCGATAAGAATAAGCTCTTTAACTCCGCCTTTTGCCAGCTTTGTGGCTTCAAGAATCAGTCCTTCAATAGTTCTGCTTTTATGGGTACCCCGCATTAAGGGTATCGCACAAAATGAACAGGGCCGGTCACAACCTTCGGCAATTTTTAAAAATGCATAATGATTTGGTGTCGTCAGCAACCGTTCACCTAGAAGCTCATGCTGGTAGTCAGCCTTTAAGAACTTTAACAGGCGTGGTAGATCGGTAGTTCCAAAATAGGCATCTACGTTGGGTATCTCACGCTCCAGATCAGGTTTGTATCGCTGAGACAGACAGCCTGTAACGATCAGGGTATCAACTTTACCTTCTTCTTTTAACCTGCTGTATTCAAGAATGGTATTGATAGACTCTTCTTTAGCATTATCGATAAATCCACAGGTATTGATGATTACAACTTCTTCACGACCTGAGGTTTTCTCATGAGTAACTTCAAATTTATTATGTTTCAACTGTCCCATCAATACTTCTGTATCAACCAGGTTTTTTGAACATCCAAGGGTGATTATATTTACCCGGGGCCTTAAAATACTTTTCGTTCTCATTCTTGTCTTGTTCCAGCTGCTCCGATGCCGAAAAATGCATTTACAAAACTGATACGATCAAACAGTTGTAAATCATTTATTCCTTCACCTACTCCTATATATTTAACAGGCACTTTAAATTCATCTGATATGCCAATTACTACCCCACCTTTTGCCGTGCCATCGAGTTTGGTAACTGCCAGCGCATTTACATTGGTTGCGGCTGTAAACTGCCGTGCCTGTTCAATAGCATTCTGCCCTGTGCTTGCATCCAAAACAAGTAATATCTCATGTGGGGCATCAGGTACCAGCTTTGCCATGACCTGTTTGATCTTAGTCAATTCATTCATCAAACCAATTTTATTATGAAGTCTACCTGCTGTATCAATGATACAGATATCTTCTTTACCAGCAATTGCTGAACTCAGAGTGTCATAGGCAACAGATGCAGGATCTGAACCTGTTTGCTGAGAAACAACTCTGGCCCCGATACGCTGACCCCAGATAGTAAGCTGTTCAGCGGCTGCGGCTCTGAATGTATCACCAGCACCTAAGACCACGGTTTTGCCCGATTGTATAAATTTATGGGCCAGTTTACCAATAGTAGTTGTTTTACCCACTCCGTTTACCCCGACAACAAGTATAACATAGGGCACTGGCTGAATGTCTTTCAATGTATTCTGAAAGTTACCACTCTGATTCTCTTCAAGAAGAGCAGCAATTTCTTCCTTCAGGATGTCTTGTAACTGATCAGCGTTGAGGTATTTATCCTGGCTAACTCTTTTTTCAATACGGCCAATAATTTTTATTGTCGTTTGTACACCTACGTCAGCACCAATAAGTATTTCTTCCAGGTTATCTAAAACCTCTTCATCAACGGTTGATTTACCGACAAGTGAACGGCTGAGTTTTGAAAAGAGTGAGCTTTTTGATTTTTCAAGACTTTTATCAAGCTGTGCCCGCTCCTGTATTATTTCAACAGGTTTAATACTTTTAAAGAAATCAAACAGTCCCATTCTACCGAAGCTTAAAAAAATGTCTAAAAATAAGAAAGTCCTGTTTTGAAACAGGACTTTTCAGGTAATTCTTCAATAAAGGGGAATTTGCAATTTCTTATTTCCCAGAAATTGCATCCTTGATATGGTCGTTATGCACAACCGATTCCTTGAAAGAGTAAGCTCCCGTTTTTGGTGACTTAGTAGCCACAATAACCTTTGAGTATTCTTTTCCTTTACCGTCTTTAAGTGTCGCGATTGATTTCTTTGCCATTGTATAGTTTATTTACCAAGCCACACTTACAAGTCTGACTCTGAAAATTATTTTATTTCTTTATGAACAGTTACTTTACGCATAATAGGATTGAATTTCTTCATTTCTAACCGCTCAGTTGTGTTTTTCTTATTCTTAGTAGTTATATACCTGGAAACTCCTGGTAACCCACTTTCTTTATGCTCGGTACATTCTAAAATAACCTGCACTCTATTTCCCTTTTTTGCCATGAGTCTTTAGTATTTAAATAAACCCTTTCTTCAGAAATTTAGCTATAGAAGCAGATATCCCATTTTTGTTAATGGTTCTGATTGCTGAGGTAGATACCTTCAGTGTAATCCATCTGTTTTCATCCGGTAAAAAAAAACGTTTAGTTTTCAAATTCGGATAGAACATTCTTTTCGTCTTGGTATTGGAATTGGATACACTGTATCCGTTCATTGCTGACTTTCCTGTAAGATCACAAACTCTTGACATGAAGGGTAATTTTTAATTTGATTAAATAGTTTGCAAATATCAGCTAAAAATTTGTTAGTTCAAATAGTATTTCAAAAATATTTCTGAATTGTCAGCATAAGCCATGCTCAGCAGATGCTTGAAGTAGCATTTTAATGCTGTACAAGAATAATCACAAATTTACTCTAAAATCAAGAAAGCAATCTGACTAAACTAGAACCAAATTTATTTTATCTTAAAATTCAACCCGCGATTAGTTAATCGAATTAAAACAACCAGCTAAAGCCTGATAAAACCATTTGTAGCATATGTTTTTCATTTAAAGGCCGATAAAATTCCATAAAATTGTATTACCAACGATCAATCTATTGTAATGAAATCTACCATCTCAACTATTGAAGAGTATCATGAAGCCTATGCCATGAGTGTAAATCAGCCCGAAGAATTCTGGGCTGAAATCGCCAGTGAATTTTACTGGCGTAAGAAGTGGGATACTGTTCTTGAATGGAATTTTACTGAACCTAAAATTAAATGGTTTCAGGGCGCCAAACTTAATATCACAGAGAATTGTCTTGACCGGCATCTGGCTGATAAAGGTGATGTACCTGCATTTATCTGGGAACCTAATGATCCGACTGATGCCGCTATAACCTATACCTACAAAACTTTACATGAGCATGTATGCCGTTTCGGTAATGTGCTGAGAAAAAATGGAGTTAAAAAAGGTGACCGTATTTGTATTTACATGCCTATGGTACCTGAACTGGCTATTGCAGTGCTTGCCTGTGCCAGGGTCGGGGCGGTACATAGCGTAGTTTTCGGCGGGTTTTCTGCCCGTTCTATTGCAGACAGAATTAAGGACGCTGAATGCTCAGTTGTTATTACTGCTGATGGGGGCAAAAGAGGTAATAAAGAGATTCCATTAAAAAATACCATGGACGATGCACTTGTTGCCTGTGATTCAGTCAAAAAAGTTATTGTTCTCACCCATACCCGTACACCTGTCTCAATGATTAAGGGTAGAGATGTCTGGTGGGAAGATGAAGTTAAGCATGTAAGTGCCGATTGCCCCGCTGAGGAAATGGATGCTGAAGATATGCTGTTCATACTTTATACTTCAGGGTCTACGGGTAAACCAAAGGGAGTGGTTCATACCTGTGGTGGTTATATGGTCTATGTGACCTATACTTTTAAAACTGCTTTTCAATATAAACCAGGAGAAATATTCTTCTGTACAGCTGATATAGGCTGGATTACCGGTCACTCTTATATTATTTATGGACCACTGGCCTCAGGTGCCACGGCTTTAATGTTTGAAGGAATTCCAACTTACCCAAATGCCGGTCGGTTCTGGGATATTGTTGAACGCCATAAAGTAAATATTCTTTATACAGCCCCAACAGCCATACGTTCATTGATGGCTGCGGGTGATGAATTTGTTAAATCAAAAGAGCTTGGTTCGATCACCAAGCTAGGCTCAGTTGGTGAACCGTTGAATGAAGAGGCCTGGCATTGGTTCGACCAGAAAATAGGCAAGGGCAAATGCCCGATTGTTGATACCTGGTGGCAGACCGAAACTGGTGGATTTATGATTTCACCTATTGCCAATATAACCCCTCTTAAGCCGTCATTTCCAACTTTACCTCTACCCGGAGTGCAACTCGAACTGGTTGATGAAATGGGTAAATTACTTGAGGGCAGCAATGTTTCGGGAAATTTATGCATAAAATTCCCATGGCCAGGTATGGTACGAACTACCTATGGTGATCATGAAAGGTTTCGAACCACCTACTTTACAACCTATCCGGGCCGCTATTTTACGGGTGATGGAGCCATGCGTGACAGTGATGGCTATTACCGCATTACTGGGCGGGTTGATGATGTGCTCAATGTCTCAGGTCACCGCATTGGTACTGCAGAAGTTGAAAATGCGATCAATATGCACAATGGAATAGTTGAATCAGCTGTGGTTGGTTATCCGCATCCTATAAAAGGTCAGGGAATTTATGCTTTCGTAATTGCAGAAAAGCAAAATACCCTGCCTGAGCAGCTCAAGCGTGATATGCTTGAAACAGTTAGCCGCATTATTGGGGCGATCGCTAAACCTGATCAGATTCAGTTTGTAACGGGATTGCCTAAAACACGTTCAGGAAAAATAATGCGCCGTATTCTGCGTAAAATTGCAGAAGGAGAATCAGAGAACCTTGGAGACATCTCAACATTGCAGGATCCTGCAGTAGTTGAGGATATAATCGCAGGGGCGCTGATTCAGAAGCAAAATTAGTAGATGGAAGATACAAGACCAATAATATTAGTAGTTAACGATGACGGAATAACAGCAAGAGGAATTAAATTCTTAATTGAAGTTGCTTCACAAATCGGTAAAGTTGTTGTTGTTGCTCCCGATAGCCCTCAATCGGCTATGGGGCATGCAATAACAATCTCAAAACCCCTGCGCCTTGATAAAGTTGAACTTTACCAGGATATAGATATGTACCAGTGTTCAGGTACACCTGTTGACTGCGTGAAGCTTGCCGTCAATCAGGTTTTACATCGCAAGCCTGATTTATGTATTTCGGGTATCAATCATGGTTTGAACAATTCAATTAATGTACTTTATTCTGGTACAATGTCAGCTGCTATGGAAGGGGCAATTGAAGGTATTCCTTCAATTGGGTTTTCACTGGATGATTATACGGCCCAGGCAGATTTTACACATTGTCTGCCATTTGTCAAGGATATCTGCTTGCAGGTATTATCAAACGGACTACCAGAGGGAGTCTTGTTAAATGTCAATTTCCCAAATATTAAAAATATTAAGGGATTGAAAATCTGTCGTCAGGCCAAGGCAAAGTGGAAAGAGGAATTCGACGAACGCCTTGATCCAAACAAGCGTAAATATTATTGGCTGACGGGTGTATTTCAATTGATGGATGAAGGAGAAGATACCGATGTATGGGCACTGAAAAACGGTTATGGATCAATTGTACCAGTTCAGTTTGATCTTACCGCCCATCATGCTATGGCTGATTTAAATAACTGGGTTTTTTAATCCTGATCACACTTCTAAAACTCAGCAATACTACGAATCAAGAACTATAAGAATGAGACGAGCCTCAGATTTTTATCATCCGGGGCTCTGTTCGTGAATATTTTCTGGTCGGTCAGGGATATCAGGTCTTATACTGAAATAATCAGGGAATTCAGATTTGATAACTCAACTATCAGGGAAGCTGATATTTTATCAACCAGGAAAAAATTTCCCTGTCCTGGTAGACTTTATCCCATACATCATGCTTACCTTTGAGCGTTGTAAATTTAACAACTCCTCCGGCCTGTCTCAATGCATCAACCATAGCTTTGTCACCCGCATATGGCACAGCCTGATCCTTATCTCCGTGAAAAACCCATACAGGTGTTTCTCTCAAAACACCCACAGTTTCCGGATTTCCCGTGGCACTAACGGGCATTATTGCCGCAAAAAGATCAGGATCTTGAATAGCCCAGTTCCAGGTTTCAATACCACCCATACTTAAACCCGTCAGATAAATCTGTTTCGGGTTGCAGTTATATTTGAGCAAAACCTGGGTGAGAAAATTTTCAAGCACGGGGGTACTCCACCAACTTCCACTATTACATTGAGGGCTTATCACAATAAAGTCAAGATTTTTTCCCTGGGCCAGCTCTTTAGGCAAGCCATGGTTTTTAACCCTGTTTATATCTGTTCCGATTTCTCCCACCCCATGCAGGAATATAATGAGTGGCCAAAGTTTATTGGGTGAATTATTATAGGCAGCCGGCACATATGCAAGGTATTCTGTGATATTACCAATTGGTGCATCTAAAGGCTGTACGGTTTGGCCTGTTGGCTGTTCAAGGAAATCAGGAATTAAATTAACAAATGGGAGAGAGTCTGTTTTGTAAGCTTTTAAACTGCTTTCAAAGACCTTTGGCTGTATATAAATCTCATGCAAATGAGTGCTCCACGAACAGCTTGTTGCTTGAGTGGGTACATGACTGATTAAAAAGTAACTTAAAAAGATTAAAACATACATAGACTGAAAATCTGTAAACAGCTTCTTTCTTCAAAACAAAGCTTGTCTTTAACAACCACATAAAACATATCATTAATTGAGCCAGAACTTATTAGGATATCGCTCAAAGGGGCTGAATATTTCACGGCATTGCTTAATAGATTTTAAACAACCTGTACAATTTTACCGCTGTCTGCATTTATGTAGAGGGCCTCATGCCCGATAGAGATTTTTGTCACTTAATAAACTGAAGTTATCAATACCAAAATTGGCTGGCCTTCAAGTTCAAGAATTGTAGTTTTCAGGGGCATATTTTAAATTCTTGTTCCTTTATCCCACCTTTTAAAAATCATATCGATCGCTGATTCTATAGCATGGTCAGGCCCCCCCCATAGTTATAACTTAT
>Ga0209724_1001878_pt1 | contig 18527 bp, 16 predicted proteins | sample grotaG_FD_184143 | JGI IMG/M metagenome (GOLD analysis project Ga0209724, IMG submission 184143) | Glacier valley bacterial and archeal communities from Borup Fiord, Nunavut, Canada, to study Microbial Dark Matter (Phase II) -... | ecosystem: Environmental > Aquatic > Freshwater > Ice > Glacier ...
ACCGCACGTAATGGCAGCGTCAGGGGGGCTCCTGTTTTTGACTGAGTGAGTGTTATTTTGTCACTACGCCAATCTATATCAGAAACACACATTTTAGCGATATCACTACCACGCATGCCTGTGTACATGGCTATTGATATAATAGCTTTGTCCCGTAGAGTTATCTTTTCATTCGCATCATCTGCCAGGCCATTCTTTAATTTTGCAATCTCATTGTCTTCTAAAAATTGAAAATTCGTTCTGCCCTTTTTTATTCTCGGCAAGGATCCCATTATACGGTCGCATTCTTCCCAGGATTCGAAGCCCCTATTCGCCTTAAGAACGGCATTTATATTGTCTCTGTAAGATTTTGATCTTATTTGACATTTCCCGTCGTGAAAGAACGATAGTATCTGAGATTCTGTTATCTCAGACAATTTATTGGCTCCCAGTTTCTGCATGACAAACAGAAATGCCGCACAATTAAGTGCTTCTGCTTGAATTGTCTGCGGACGCTTTTCTGTTTTTGACGCAGCTAATTTGAAGTTGTCTACAACAGTTCTAAAATCATTATTGAGTTGTGTGTACCCACATTTACGACAAAGAGTAGGACCAAATGTAATCTTGTTCGGATAATGTCCAAATTCGTCAAAACCTTGAATCGTACGCATCATAATTCTACTAAATTTCAAGGACCTAATACCGGAATACAGTCCTTCCTTCGATATGCAGTTTGTATAAAATTCTGCATAGGTTTGAAAACGGTTCTCATTCTCAAAAAGAAGATTAAGGGTATTTGTGATGCCCTTAATGTACTGATTGCTATAACCATGCTGAATCAGATAATTTAGCAACTTCGGATGGGATTCTCTTAACTGTGTTATGTTCATATTGTTGACAGCTGACCTTAGTGACAGCTGCTAATAATATAAGCAATGAATTGAATTATTATCCTAACTTCCCATACTGAAAATATTTGTTTTTAAGAACTTTAAAGAAAAAGTTAGGATAATAAATTAGTTGGGATAAGTAAGTTCATGATAAAGAACAGAATAGACTTGTTCGTCATGGAAAAAAGATCTTTGACTCGGCATACAGACAGTATCTAGTGAAGGTGAGTAGTAAGCATGATCACTGTTCCATTCAATCTTAGGACAGTCTTTCCATTCATATATGATATGGTCAGCGGCAGCGATAGAATTGAAATCATGATCAAATGCTTCTGTATCGGGAATCTTCTTTTCATCAATACCTTCGGTTTGCGTCAGGTTAAAGACATTGTAGTACCGAAGAAATGGGATTTTCTTGATCTCTCCGTTTTTATCTTCCGATTCGAGAATCTTCCAGAAAACCACCATTGTTGCTTTTTCACCCTTCCGGATGTTACCGCCTAGCGCTCTTGTCTGTTCGAAAGTCATGTAAAAGGGTGAAGTGTAAGGAAGACAAAGCAGCATCCAGAAATTGATTCCGGTATAAGGACGATTGGATGTCATATTCCGGGGCATCCCGTTCTTTGTTCTCCAGGGAATCTGCCACGGCACTACTCCCGCTTCCAATCTGTCAATAATTTTCTGCGTAACAACTTCATAAAGATCCATTTTATTCATCTGTGATGCTTCTGCCTTGAAGACTTATTTTGGCAACTGGCACGCCGGTTAAATTTTTGCGTGCCGATCATTGAGCTGCCACGGATAAGGTCAATGGGGTGCATGTCAGTTTGTCGCCATGCCCGAAGGGTAGCGAGATTCCGGCAAACTGAACGCATCCGAAGGATTCCGGCGCGCCGGAACCCCTTTACCATTCCGTGGAGCGATCAATAAATTTGTGAAAATTTGAGGGGAGGGACCTATAATTCAATTAGGAGAATAGGTAAACCGGGAGTATTGCTTCGATTATGACAAGATGAATATCAATCTTATCAAGAGTAAAACCATCGAGTTCGACAATTCGGATATGATACCTAACGTGCCCAACCAGAACATCGAAGAAATGCTTGAATATGCAGAAACAGATCGACTTAAGGCGGCTCAGGAGAACCTCCCATTTTAATTTTTAAATAAAAACACTTGTACGAGCATTTCCCTTACTACCTTCACTACTTTCACTACTATATTATATATCAATAAATTAAATTATTATTTTTTTATAATAAGGGTAGTGAAAAGTAGTGAGTAGTAGTTGGGGTTGTGAAAGTAGTGAACGTTGCGAGAAATACACCGCCCTTTGTGAGGAGAAAAATAATAAAATTGAGAATTTTGGTAATTGGTTTAACTATTATCCATCGTCGTTGTACAGCACAGCTTTTAAAATAATTCTTGTTCGTTAGCAGCAATGGGAACACAACATTTTGTCATATTAGGTGCACAACTTAATTATTCTCGACAAAAGCGGTTCAATGGAATCGATCAAAAAAATGATTATTAGGGGAAGCGTTGCCTGAACGATTCAACCGACTAACCTACCTGAAAACCGCTTCCGGGCTGGATATCAAGTAAAGAGCCGCTGAATATTAAGTCGCCCAGTTTAATTCCAAACAGCTACATCACGAATACAACCAGTATACCAAAATTGTCCTGAATGCGCAGATTATCAATCGAAAATCGGTCGAACCCTACCCTGTAAGTGCTAAATGTCTATCGAACGGCGAAGCCAATAACCCCAGGGTAAGCGTTCAAAAAGAGCGCCTCCCGGGGTAAAAAAACGAGTTTGAATAGGCACAACTGCACAGCCCATTGAAAATCATAAGTTTCATGCGCCGGAAACTCCACTCCAAAACTCGAAAAGGTAATCTGACCAGATACCGTTCGTTTGCAATATTCACTTCTATTTTATTGGGATGCATTAGTTATCAATCGTTTGCAGCAATCTAATCTAAATTATTGCACTATTATTCGAGAGAGCACTTATTTCCACCTTTTTATAATGCATTTCCAGCATATGGTAATACAAAACAGACTTTTCCACCTATATCGAAAAGTTATTAACAAAAGGATTTTGTCACATCAAAGCGAATAACTTTACTCAAATTATAACCCCCAATAAAAAAATGCTTGTGGAAATACAAAAATAAAAATCATCCTTATGCCAACACTAAATTTAACCATTAACATCCTGACATTTGATTTTCCTTACAAAAATCAAAATATGTATTTTTCAAAAGAAGGCATTGATAAATACCCATCCATTCATAAATCCATCCTTCCGGGTCAACATCGATTCACTATTCCCTGTGATATCAAAAAATGGAACTGAACTACTGGAAATCCGTCCGTCAGCAAAACCTCCCGGTAACGATCAAGTATTCCGAAATGGTTGCCCAAACAGCACCCCATTTCTATGGTGCCTAAATACCCCGATATGGCAAAGATAATTTATGGTTTTTGTAAATATGTGAATATGTGACCATTATGCTTATTGATATTTTGTCGGAACTTGTCGGAGATTAAATAAGGAAGATTAGTATAAGAGCTATAGAAAATTCATTTTGCAAAAATGATAATAGAAATTTTTTATAATAGTATTCTTTCTGCCCTGTTATTGTCTCTTGTTGCAATTGGCTTTAACTTAATCTTTAATGCTACAAAAGTATTTCATCTTGCTCATGGTGCCATTTATATCTATGCTGTTTACGGTTTGTTTTATTTCAATTTTTTATTAGTTCAATGGCTTTTGCCAGTTATGGCAGCAATTATTTCCATTCTTCTATCATTAATTTTGATTGTCGGTGTAATTTTGTTGATTGAGATTCTAGTATATCGCCCGCTCTATTTAAAAGGAACAAATCCTACAATTTCATTGATTTCATCATTAGGTGTATATATTTTACTAATAAATATAATAACATTTTTTTATGGTAATGAAAGTGTTTCTATAAACAACAATTTCAATATTGTTTTCTCTAACCAATGGTTTAAAATTACAGAATCTGAATTTGTTCAGCTTATTGTCTGTGGAGTAACTCTCATAGGTGTGTTCCTTTTTAGTAAATCGATATACTATGTTCGCATTAGAGCTATCGGAGATAATTATGCAGTTGCAGCGAAATTTGGAATTAATATTCAAAAGACAAGGCTCATTGCTTTAGTGGCTGGTTCGCTTTTAGTTGGCATAGCTGGTATGATTAAGGGATATAATGTTGCAATTGATCCACATTCTGGTATGACAGTTACACTTGCAGCAGCAGTTGCCGTAATTATTGGAGGTGAAGGTTCGTTAAAAGGAACCATTTTGGCATGTTTGGTCATAGCACTTATTGAAAATTTTTCAATACTCATTTTTTCTTCCCAATGGAAAGATACTATAACTTACATTTTACTAATACTTGTTTTGCTATTTTATCATAAGGGATTGATATCTATTAACCAAAGAATTGAAACACGATGAACTGGCTCCATATCATATTTGTGTGTGAAATATACATCATTCTGACACTCAGTGCCAACTTAGTTTCAGGATATACTGGTTTGCTTTCATTTGCAAATGCTGCATTTTATGGGATTTCTGCTTACCTAACAGCATTGATTATGAAAAATTATGGTCTAAATTACTTTTTTGTTCTACCTATTGCAATGTTTTTTAACGTGGTTGTAAGTCTTTTAATAACCTACTTTTCAACTAAATTAAAGAATTTGTATTTCATTATTGCCACAATAGCCTTCCAGATAATCATTTTTAGTGTTTTATATAATTGGGAAAATGTAACTGGTGGTAGCGATGGAATACCAGATATACCTAAAATTGAAATTCTAGGTAACACTCTAAATAGCACACTTGATTATACAATCTTAGGTGGCATTTTTATGGTATTAGTGATGGCGTTTTTTCTTTCTTTTCGAAAAACCCCCTTTATCCGTTTATTAGAGTGTATCAGAGATCATGAACTTGAAACTATTTCGCTCGGGAAGAATATCATTTATTACAAATTTGTATGCATTTCTATCTCTTCTGCTTTTATGGCAATAAGTGGCTCTTTATATGCTGTTTACAACAACTTCATTGATGCAAAATCATTTACTTTGGATGAAAGTATTTTAATTGTAAGCATGATTTTAATTGGAGGAACTGGTAATGTAATAGGTCCTATTTTTGGAGCTGTTTTTTTTGTTCTGTTGCCTGAAATTATCCGACTATTTCCAATTGAGACTTCTCAGGGCGCAAGCATACAGATGATTATCTATGGCTTAATAATGATATTAGTTGTAAGGTTTAGACCAAATGGATTATTTGGAAAATTCAGATTTCAATAAGATGAAAAACGAGATATTAAAAATTGAAAACTTAAGTAAATCTTTTAACGGATTGACATTGTTCACCAATGTAAACCTTACTTTAGCTGACGGGACAATAAATAGTTTGTTTGGAAGTAATGGTAGTGGTAAAACTACTTTTTTCAATCTTATTACAGGCTACGAAAAACCTAATGAAGGCAAAATATTCTTCAATGGAATGAAAATCAAATACCGTGATGAATTTCATATTGCCCAGGCGGGAATTGGTAGGATGTGGCAAGACCCAATGATATTTCCTAACCACACAGTACTTCAAAATCTATTAGTAAGCTCAAAATACAATCCTGGGGAATCATTCTGTAATTACTTTTTTAATAGAAATTCAATTAAGCTAAAGGAAATTGAACTTAAAGAAAAAGCAATTTCAATCCTTTCAAAATTTAAACTTACATTTAAGAAAAATCATCTTGCTGGAAGTTTATCATTAGGAGAAAAAAAATTATTAAGCATTTCTATGCTTTTAATGAATGATGCTCAATTACTCCTACTTGACGAACCGTTTTCTAATGTTAACTCTAATACTATTGAACGGATGTCAGAATCTTTATACGAAGTTAAAAATAATGGAAAAACCATTATTATGGTAGAACACAAAATTAAGTTTGCTCAAGCTATAAGTGACGTTTGTTTTAATATCCAAAATCAAAAAATCGAAAAAGTGAACTAAATGACTAAGAATAAGGGCATATTAAGTATTGAGAACCTTATCGCGAGGTACAACGGAAATGTTATTCTTGACAACATTAACCTTAATGTAGATAAAGGAGAAATATGTTGTGTAATTGGAGAAGAAGGAAGCGGTAAAAGCACCTTGCTAAAAGCCATTACACAGCAAATACAACATACTGGTACGATTAAGTATCACGGCAAAATCCTGAATAAAATTCCAACCAGTAATATGAATAACCTTGGAATTGATTTCATCTCTCAAGGTGGAAATATCCTTAAAGGATTTACAGTTGAAGAGCATATTAAGTTGGCATTGTCAGGTAAACTGAAAGTTGAAACAGAATTAATCTGGAATGAGATAGAAAATTCCTTCTTGCAGATAAAAAAAAATCGAAAACAGATTGCTGGTAGATTAAGTGGCGGTGAAAGAATATTATTATCTTTATCATGCTTATTAGCAACAGACGCTGATTTATGGATACTGGATGAACCAACTGCCGGTCTTGCACCAGATGTTTCTGGTAATATCGAAGTTTTTTTACTTAAAATGTCTGCAACACGAAAAAAGACAATCCTGTTAATGGAGCATAATTATGATTTTGCATTTAAAGTATCTAACTCAATCGTCACTCTTAAAGAAGGAAAGCTGAGTAACAAATACATGCCTGATGTTTTCCGAGAGGAAAGATTTATTGAGGAAAAACTGTATGATTCAAATAATTTACAAACTTAAAATAATCAAAACAATGAAAAATTTTAAAAAAATCATTTTGGGAATTGTAATTACATTTTTGGGAATTGCAAGTATTTCTAGTTGCGGTGGTAATCGCAAATCAGACTCAAAGGAAACTATTATAATCGGGGTTGTTGTACCACTGACTGGTAATGCAGGGGTTTTAGGAGATTATACCTTAAAAGGGCTTCAATGTGCTGTCGAAGAACAAAATTCCAAAGGAGGATTATTCGGTGAAAAAATTGTGTTGGATATTCAGGACAGTAAAGCAGATCCGAAAGAAGGTGTTAGCATCGTTAAAAAAATGATGGTACAAAAGAATAAACCATTTTTGGTTTATTCAATAATGAGTGGTGTAACCCAGGCCATCAAACCTGAAACGGAAGCTAATAAAGTAATTTTAATGTCTGCTGTTGGTACTGATAAGTTTTTGGAGAACAGCAATTACACAATCCGGAATTATGTTGCAGCTACAACAATCGGAAAGGAGTTATCTCAATTTTTGAAGGATACTATGCAAGTTTCCAATTTAACAATTTTCTATTCTAATAATGAATATGGAAAAAGCGTGAAAGATGCTGTAGTTAAGAGCTGTACCGAAAAGAATATTAATGTTGTAATTGAACCTTTTGAGGAAACTTCATTGGATTACAAGAGTTTAATTGCTGCTAAAATCAATAAAAATACTGAGTGCGTATATGTAGCTGGTGTTGGCACAGGTTTAGGTACAATGTTTAAACAAATAAAGGAAAGTGGTTATACTAGCAAGTTAATTAGTGACCAGCTTATAACATTCCCTGATGTTGAAAAGGCTGCAGGTGTCACATTGAAAGGTATTCCATATCTTGATTTTGCATTTGATCCAAATTCAAAGAATGCAAGCATTCAGACATTCGTTAATGGTTTTGAAAATAAATTCAAAACACCCCCGCAGAATTTTTCTGTTATAACTTATGATGGAGTAAAGCTGCTTTTTTCTTTAATAGAGAAAACAGGTACTCTCGACTCAGATTCACTTATAACTGAACTTAACAAGGTTCAAGGCTACCAAGGAGTTTTTGGACCTGTATCTGTTACTAACAGGAATATTAATTTCAATTTTGTCTTTAAAACATGGAACTAGTGTTTCCTCTTAATTAACTAATACATAATAATAATGGTAAAAAAGGAAAATGGGAGTTTCATTAATGGGAAAATAATCATAAAAGGCAATAAATCAATTCAGATAATAAGCCCATTAGGATCTAACTCAATATCAACAGTTGAAATTGCTACTAAAAATGAATTAGATGCTGCTGTAATTGCTGCAAAAAACTCTTTTAATAAATGGTCAAAAACAACAATCAAGGATAGAGTAAAAATATTTTATAATTATATAAGATTACTTGAAACAAGAAAAAATGAAATAGCCGAGTTGATACATCAGGAAAACGGAAAGTTGATAAATGAAGCAATTTTAGAAATTGAAGAAAGTATTGATTTAGTTAAGTTTGCCTGTTCTCTACCCCAGATTGTTGCAAAAGAGGATTACCTAAGCAATGATAATGTCGAATATAGTGTAATTAGGAAGCCTGTGGGTATTGTTGCTTCAATTGTAGCATTTAATTACCCATTTATGCTGCCACACTTTACTATTGCCAATTCTTTGGTGCTTGGTAATTGTATGATTTTAAAACCATCATTAAGAACGCCATTGTCATCGCTTTTTATCGCCAAACTTTTACAAAAAGCTGGTCTACCAAATGGTGTTTTTAATGTCTTAGTTAGCGAAAATGAAATAACAAATGATTTTTGTGAACATCCCGGTATTGATGCAATTACATTTATTGGTTCCTCGAAAATCGCAAAACTGATTTATCAAAAATCTACCCATCATTTTAAACGATGTTTAGCATTAGGTGGTTCAAAACATCATACAATTGTATTACCAGATGCTTGTCCGGAAATTGCTGCATCCGAAATAGTTAACTCTATGACTATTTGTGCAGGGCAACGTTGTTTATCTCCTTCTGTTCTTTTAGCAGTTGGGAATATTGACCATATTATTAAGAAAATAGTTTTAAAAGCTGAAAGTATTATACCTGGTGAGCATTTAGGTTCTGTAATTAGTTCTGCTTCAAAAATAAGAATTATAGATTTTATTAATGAAGCTGAAAATTCTGGTGCGAATTTGTTAATTGATGGAAGGAAGGTGGATGAGAAATTAGAAGGAAATTATTTAGGAATAACAATTCTGGATAATGTTATGCCTGGGTCAAAAGTTGCAACAGATGAAATTTTTGGTCCGGTTTTATCAATAATTAGGGTTATTAATATTGACGAGGCTATTGCTATAACAAATAGTTCTAAATATGGAAATGCAGCTTCGATTTTTACCCAAAACGAGGATGTTATAAGTTCGGTACTTAACAGGATTGAAGTTGGAATGATTGGTATTAATAAATGTATCCCTTCGCATAAACACTTGTTTTCATATGGAGGAATGAAGGAAAGCAAAATGGGGGCATGTGATATTAATGGCAAAAGTTCAATCGAATTTTGGACGAGATTACAAAAATCATATCGCTCTAAGGATGTCAGATAGTTTACAAATAAGACCTATTGAATGGTTTCAATAAAAGAAATGATATAGCAGACTATGTGTAATACTGAAATTAAAACGACCATTGAACTTATCAGGTTCATTAATGAACAAGCCAACATTGTATATGGGGGGGAAAATACTTCTTTTAATCATGGTGCATATATCAAGCATTGTTCCGATGCTTTTGCTAGTTACTTCAAACTATATTTAAAAGACCGCTTTCTTTTTTCAACGCTTTCTGCATGGAATCGTAAAAAAACAGATGGTGTTTTTTTTGCTAATCGTGAGAAAAGGTATGATTACAACATAGACTCTGAAGGTACTTTTAAGCCAATTATTGAAGGATTTAGTGATGATGCTGATAGTTTACTTAATGATATTCGTCAAAAAAGATCAATCAGTATTACCAAGTATCTATTAAAAGAGTCGTATGGATTTGATATGATTTTTGAAGGGAACAAATCTTACGACACTCCAATTAGATGTGATAATGATAACGCTAAAATTATTTTCCTTCCTCTAAATGGTTTAATATTTAATGGAGATATATCTATATTCCAAATTACAAACAAAGTTTTTATTGAGTCATTTGCAGACAAATTAAGGATTATCAAAGACCCAGAATCAGAATACACTATCGAAAAGACAAGTAGATTATTATGGTATTATAAAAAAATGCAGGTTGAATACTGTAATGAATTTGACGGAAAGGATTTCATGGTACATTTTATCCGTCCATCCTTTATTGATTTTGACCACAATATGCTGCTTTCATTAGCAACAAATCTCCAACTTGATGAGGAGGAGCTTTCTTCTATCAACCTTATTCTTTTTAAGATTGTTGCATTAATGGCTACTGAACGAGTAAAAGAGGTTGAAACTTTAAAACGAAAAGCTTCTTTTAGTTTAACAACTCACTCATTAAAAACCCAACTAGGTACAACCGTAATTAAGTTAAAGAATAATTTCAAAGATAAATTGAATGCTCTATCATTAACTGAATTAACTGGTGCATTTAATGAGCTTGATAATGAAATTGAAGAATTATATGATTTAACGTCATTATTATCATTAATAGATAAGATTATTGATAGGGAAATTTTTTGCAAAGCAGGAATTGAATCAGGTTTGCTAAGCAATGATAGAATATTATTCAATCTTGAACAGCTAAAAACATTTACAAATGAATACAATGCAAGGCAAAAAGGTTTTCCAGATATTGAAATTGAATGTGCTAATAAACAGTTCCAAATAGATTTCCCTGTATATGGCAAATTTCTTAGTTTTAAGTTAATAAAATTGTTTATTAATACATTGTTTGAAAATCTTATTAAGTATGGTAAACGTGAAAGTAATAAAATAAAATTAGTAATAGTATATAGTGATAAAAATATTGAGTTTACTAATGTTACCATTGATAAGCTGTCACCAATTGATGAATCAAAGTTGAAAGGTAATCTAAAGTTGTTTAAGGAATTAATTGAAGAAACAAAATCAGGAGATTTTTTAATAAGACCTGATGGTAATGTGTTTAAAATTGAGTTAAAACATAAATAGTTATGAATAAAATAACCGTGTTTTGGATTGAAGATAATCCAATAATTGATAACTGTGAAGAAATAAACGGAGTAAAAATTCCTAAACTTATTCATAAGGATTTTTTTAATTATTGTCTTTTTCAACACCCGAAGGAAGTGGAGGAATACCTTACAATGATATGCAAACTCACTGACGATGAAAATACCTCACACTTAGCTGATAATTGTCCAATTGCTTTGCCTGATATTGTCGTTTTTGACTACAAACTATCTGACAACCTAAATACACGAAATTCTAATGCTCTTTTATATAGCAATGCTGACCACCTTAATTTTATTAAGAATACATCAGCCAACTTGAAAATAAAGGAGTATTTTCCAAAATCATTTAATTCAAAAGTACTATTTATCGAACGAGATGATGTATTGAATGGCAATTATAGCGGTGATGAATTTGCAAAAGAACTTCATGCTTCTAGCCTCCAAGATGATGATGAGTTTGGGCTTTACTGTGGCATCGCTATCCTAAGAGAATTTAAAGATTATGTTACTTGTGGTATCCCAGCTACAATAAACAAAGCTGATAAAAGCACAATGAAATATAATTCGTTATTTTATGAATGGCTTAATTCATATGATTTGAAAGGAGCGATTGAAAGGCCTGATAAGAGTAGTAAGAGTTGGACCGAGATATTGAATTTCTCAATCAAAATTTATCGTAAACGAATTGAAAATCAAATCAATTCATCTAAAATTATTATAAATCTCTCTCAACTTATGAATTACGTTGAAGCACTACCCATAGATCAGGAGCAACGTATATTTTCATTTGAATCAGTCTATGGTGAAAGGCATTTACCTCTTGACGGTTTGTTTATTGATATGGTGGATATTGAGCAAAGGGATCATGCGATTATGGAATGGATTAAAGGGAAAGATAATTTTGATGATAATAAACATAACTTATTGGGTATCCTCTCTACTACAACCAGTATTCATGTTCCGGAAATAAATAACGCCAAATTAAAGTACAAAGGAATCTATGACACCTATAAGGGAAAATTCCTTGAACGAATATTACTGTCAGATTTTTCGAGGAGAGATAAGGAGAGTTTGCTTGGCAATTATAAAGAGCTATTTGATAACCTTAAATTGAAATATTGTATTGCCGAAAATGGTGAAATTCATGAAGACCAATTATGCTCCATTGAACGACTTTTCAATAATAAGGAACTGAAAGAATCTCAAAAAAAACAACAAGAACTACGATTAACCGTACTCATGCTTGCGACAAGGTTATGGATCGACCATCAAATAGGCAATGCTGACAATTCAGAAATTTCACTCACTAAGGAAGATTATTACTATGTTCTAAATCCTATTGTGAACGCTCCAGGTTCTGTAAGTAATCCATTGACATTATTGATGCATTGCGACATTCCAGGGTCTACTTTTATGGATTCATTTCAAAAATTTCTGAAAAGGTCTTGTGCAAACATCCCTGAATCAGATTGGAGCCATTTTAAGGGTTGGATAAAACCTGGTGAACAAAAAGTATTAAAAGCGTTTTTTCAATCAGAGTTATTTAATTTAAAAAAATTACCTGATTGGTTATCCTAAATCTCATAGACTATGGAACTAGAAAAACTATTTCTTGAAGCATTTAAGAATCCTTCTTATAATGTACCTATATGGTTGTTTTCTGAAAATTGGAAAAGTAAAGTCCTTATTAGAGCAAGAAAAAAAATTAAACCCGAATCAAGCAATTATGAAATAGTAAAATATATATTAAAAAGTCACGAAAATGAGTGTCAAGAATCTCGGAAAGAACTCATTTCTTTTTTTAGATATAATTTCTCGAATGCGGATGAAAAGGATATAGAAATAATTGTTGATGAGAAACTTGACATCTTATATTTTGAAAAGATTTATAACCCAGAAAAATCAACTGAATTTACTTTTTTAAAAAATATAATCAAGAATGAACTTATAACAAGAATCCTACGATTTAATAAAATCGCAGGAGAATTAAACTACGAACCATCAGAAGAAGTCGCATTAGATTTTGATTCAAAAAATTATCTAAATGAATTAAAAAATAAGGTAGATCCTAGTTTAATTGCAATTCTTAATCATTTAACCATTATTCGTCCAAATCTTATTCGCAAAATGAAAAAAGACGGTCCATTACCGATAAACCATAGTTTTGCTTCCAAAGAATTTTTAACAAAACTTCCCCCACAAGAATTTGATTTTCTTAAAACAATTGAAGATCATCGTGTACATGTAAGTGGCTATACATGGCATGAGAAAATAATTTATTCAAAAGAACGCCAGCTTATGATGTGTGCTATTGACTTACTTAGAGAGTGTCGCAAGAACTTTTATTCCCAAATATTGCCGGTATTAATAAAAAAAGAAAAGCAGAATAAGATAAACGAAGGTAAAACTGAGGCTGAAATTAAGTCGGCTATCATAAAAAAAATTCCCCTTTTAAGTGCGGTTGCGACGGATATTCATCACTCAAAAATAAAAACTGCCTACAAAGGTGAAACAGGTTGTATGGATAAACATTGTGAATACTCCTTGTTTACAGAAATATTTGATGATATTGATAGACAGTTAGTGGTTGGCGGAACATTATATGTAACTCTTGAACCTTGTAATAAGAGAGGGATTAATAGCAAAAATGGTGAAGCTAAAATTCCGTGTGCTGTTCGTTGTGTTGAAGCTGGTATATCAAAAATTTTTATAGGCACTCACGATCCAGATGCGAATGTGAATTGGAAGGGTGCAAAAACCTTAAAAACAGGCTGCTATGAATTTGAACTTGATAAGAACAGAAAACCAATTGGAAATGAAAAGGAAAAATTAGCTGCTGAATTGTTAATGCAATATTTTATTGATAAGGGATATTCTTTTACTGAAAATGAGAATTTCAAGATTTTTAAAATTGGAAATTCGGTTAAAGTTAATTTTTTTCACCCTGATTTGTCTCTAGAAATAATGAAACTAAATAAAGAATTTATTGGACATAGAGAAAGCCAGGCATTTCCTACATTTCGTATTTAAAATATTCGATAATAGGACAATTCTTGTTTTATATTTCTTATTCAGCACACACTTCTCATTTGGATATTCCTGTGATCGACCTTTTTTGTCAGAGGTTGACGCTCTTACAATTCTGAACGAGGTATATACATGCCGTTCCAGAATAGCACTTGAATAGGTAGTTAGCATTCGGTAAATTCCGACTTGTACATCCAATATATGGTGCCAATTGTCAGCTAGGTTATGAATTTACCGTAGCTGATTCTATTCCTATTTTTCTATTTATGGAAGTTTTTCTTCATTAAATCTGACTTGTCTATTAATGTCGGATATAACCCATCCATTATTTGTATTTGAGCTAAATCAGTTTCACTATAACTTAAATGAAGCAATCCTAAATATAGAGGAGCCAATAGTCGGATTTGTTAATTGAGATTCGTAATCGTTTGATAAAATGATCTTATAACCAATAAAATTCAAAAAAACAGCAAAAGCTGTTGCGGCTGTAAAAAAATGGGCAACGGTATAACCATCTAAAAAATTAACGATGGAAACTTTTCAGAACGGAAATGGTAAAGGTGCAGTCCATCAGGCCAATTTCAAGGAAGTTGAACCTGAAAATTACACCATAATTGATGACGGATCGAGTGGTAATCAGGAACTTGTTCAAAGAAATGCAGCTCTTGTGAATGAAATGAAAGACAAGCAGAACAAGGTTCAGGTGGAAAAGGCGAATGATAGCTTTGATCTGATGATAAGGAATGCTCAGAACGTTGACACCAGGACAAAGTTGTTAATGGAAGAAAACAAACCTCTTCTCAGAAAAATTTTCCCAACCAAGATGGACAAACTAATTGCAGTAATGGAGCGGAACACTGTTCAGGAAGCCTTGCAGTTCCGATTGAACCTCTACAAGTTGAATACGCAATTTATACTCGAAGGAATGCGGGAGAAATACGATGCGGCGCTGAAGATGATTAAGGCAGAGTATCGCTCACAAGTAGCTTCATTCATGATGGGAAAATTGGAGGGTCTGTCAAAGGATGTACAATATCGCCAAATCGCATTTATTCAGCTGGTTCGTGAAAAGAATCAATTTCTGAAAACGATGGAAGATATGCCTTCAACTGCTGTAAGGTTTGCAGAGCAAATTGAGCGTGAGCAAGACCGGTACTTCAACTTTCTTGAACAACTGGTAATAAATTTTGAAAACATTATCAGAGAAGAACTGAAGAAGTTCAACTAAATTGTCACTCCTGTGTGTCGCGAGGCACATAGGAGCGATTTAATCTCGAATAAATTTTTAAATAAATTAAATCCAAAAGAGATGAAAAAGATGAATTTAATTACGCAATTCTTGGTAGGCTGTGCAGGTTGCGATATCAATACATTGAAGCAATGCACTTCAGCGGAAGTAAAAAAAATGTCAATCATAGGTTCGTGTGTTTTGATTACGCCGATGCTCGGTATAGCCTCAGGAACATTTGCAATGCTGACTTTCAGTAAGAATCTCTCGCTCTCAATCGGATTTGGGGTGCTTTGGGGATTTGTGATTTTTCTGATAGAACGGGCTGTGGTTTCAAATACGAGACCTGGAGAGTTTAATATGGGAGTATTAGCCCGATTGTTTCTTGCCGGCATTTTCGCTATTGTCATTGCGGTACCGATGGAGCTGAAGGTTTTTGAAGATGCTATACACGAAAAGTTAACAAACAATCTGAGTGGAAACGTGAATGGCATAAACAATGATTACGATCTTCAGATTGCAAATATCAGCGGAGATATAGCAAACGCAAAAGCAAAAGTAGATGCACTGAAAGAGAGGTATAGTGTTGAAATTGATGGTACCGGCGGTTCACATCAGCGGGGAATATCAGTTATCGCCACAGGAAAAGAAAAGCTGTATAAGGATGAGGAAAATTATTTCAACAACTATGCAACAGACAGACAGAAAGAGATTAACGCTTTGAACCAACAACGTGAGAAAAAAATCAACATAACAGCCGAATCACATGCGCAGGGATTTCTTGGACAATTGAGGGCACTCGGAGAATTGAGTAAAGAGGACAATACTGTTCTTTGGGGAATATGGTTGATAAGGCTTTTTTTTCTGAGCATCGAGTTGATACCGATTTTCATCAAATTAAGTTCCGGCAGAAACGGTGATGCCTATTACGAGATTGCAAAACAAAATGGAGTAATGGCAGTGAATGTAAATGGGAAAATGGAAGAAGTAAGAGCTGAGGTGATGGTTAAGCAGCAGAGAGCAATGGTAAATAAAGAATTGCTTGAACTTCAATTCTCCGAAGAAAAATCGGTGATGGATGATGCACATGTTCGGTTCGACTTCTATATGTCTCAGTTAAAACGAGTAAGTGAACGCAAACTGCAAATGCAACAGTATATATTCACTACAGTGAAAGAAGAACCACTTCGTAATCAGTTAATGAGCCAGATCGAAGAAATATATGAGGATTTTCAGAGAACGCTGACAGAATTGGTGAACCGTAAATTAACTGGAAGCAATCTTATCAACAACCTCCGTTAAGGGAGAAGACGAAACAAATTAAAAAAAATCAATATAAAGGGGAACTGAATTATGAAACAAATTGATTTTAACAAATATTCCTCAGCAATGAAACAACGGCTGAGGAATGTTTTATGCAAACATGAAAATGAATATGCTTTTAAGATAAGCAGGGATTATTCGCAAACACTGAAAATTACATTGGAGTCGTTAAGAATCCAGAAAGAACAATTTGCAGAATTTGTTATCTGCAAACAGAAAGAGATTGATGCAATGGACCCCGGGATCATTAAAAGTAAAATGCAGGAGCACCTTGATAAAATTTCGATGCAAACATATGAGCATTTCAGCAAACTCACAGACAAATACCTGCGCTTGTTGAAAAAAATTGATGTTGACGAAACAATATTAAATTACTCTCAAAATTAAACGCGATGCGAAAATTACGATTACTCATGGTTGCGATGTTAGTCAGCGGCTACATCCTAATACAAACATCTTGCGATAGCACTGTTACTAAAATTTTAAAACCACAGGTAACAATTGCTGATCTAAAAGCTAAACAGTCGTTTTTTGCTGATAGTTTAGTTATGTTGCACGATGTGCAGATTAAAAGTTGCGAAAGCGTTTTAAACTACAGCAAAGCTGTCATAACTGATCGAAGTGGTGAAACGATTTTGCTTCTGAGTGATAAGCCGTTTAAAAGCGGTGAAATCATTAACCTAACCGGCAGAATGTTGGTGATATATCAGAAAGAGGATAACAATTATTTAGTTTTTGTTGATGCTCATTTTAAACCAATGAACGACTTACTAAGAATCGTCAAACATTCTGCCGGTATGTAAGATTGATTAAAATAGTGACATGTTATAAAACAGGTCAGGTAAACGACATTTTTAAACTTAAATGATGTTTAAATAATAGCTTTGTTAAGTTAAAAATTGTGAATAGAACTTGAATGCATCATTTTAAAAATCAGCTAATGAATAATTATAGTCGTATTAAATTAAGTGATGATGTCTTTAGACAACTCTTCTCCCAAATGACTTGTATTTTCAATCCGATATGATATGTCCTACCAGGCTAAAATAAAACGATACCTTCAGATTCTTCAGCTCAATGAAAAATCTAAATTTCCTACAAGTGTGGAAATGATTGACAGTATGAAAGATACGGGAATCAAAGTTTCGGACAGGCAATTGAAACGTGATATCGAGAGCTTACGTGCTGAATTTGGACTCGACATTCATTATTCCGTTTCCCAAAAGGGATACTTCCTTGAAAATGAAGAACAGACATTTCCTTATTTTCTGAAGCTGCTTGAGTTCTCACAAAATATGGAGTTGCTGACAAGCTATCTGAAAGAAGGTTCCAATATTGCTGAAATCATTGAATTCGAAGACTACAACTCGTTCAAGGGGGTGCAATTTATCCGGGATATTGCCTTCTTTATCAAGGATGGAGCAGAAATATGCCTGAAATACTGTCGTTTTGAAGCCAAAACAGAGAAGGAATATTGCTTTCAGCCTTACCTCTTACGTGAATACCTGAACCGGTGGTATGTGATCGGAGTGTTGTCTGGTACCGATGAAATCAGGACATTTGGCCTTGACCGGATTGTTGGAGTTAAAGAAACGGGTCAAAAATTCAAAAAATGTAAATCTGATGAAATTGTTTCCTTATTCCGGAACGTTATTGGAATCAATGCTGCAAAGCAGGACATCGCCGAAGAAATTGAACTTGTTTGCATGCCATTTCAGGGTAATTTACTCAAAACATTGCCATTGCACTCATCTCAAAAGGTGATTAGCGAACCCCCCGATGAAATCACATTCTCATACAAACTGGTGGTTAACTTCGAATTGAAACACCGGCTGCTCATGATGTCAACCCAGGCAAAGGTTGGAAAGCCATTAAGTCTGAAGAAAGAAATGGAAAAATTACTGACCGAAGCACAAATTTTTTATAAAAGTTAGTGGTATGACACGTTTTGGCATACCCAACCATTAACTTTGTCTTTTTGAAAAACACCTTAACCGTAAGAAAAAAAACCATGGTTTTCAGAGCAATTAAATTCGTGGCCGAAGCACACCAGGGACAATATAGAAAAGGTACCAACATTCCCTACATTTCACATCTGATGAATGTTATGAAGATT
>Ga0209724_1001879_pt1 | contig 18527 bp, 9 predicted proteins | sample grotaG_FD_184143 | JGI IMG/M metagenome (GOLD analysis project Ga0209724, IMG submission 184143) | Glacier valley bacterial and archeal communities from Borup Fiord, Nunavut, Canada, to study Microbial Dark Matter (Phase II) -... | ecosystem: Environmental > Aquatic > Freshwater > Ice > Glacier ...
GAGAGGTCACTAGGGTAAGCTTTTTTAGTTATTTTTGTATTCATTGGTTGAAGCTTACCCTTTATCAACCCTTTTTTCAACTTCTCGGCTTTATTTCTTCTTTACTTTCCCTTTTGAAACAGGTTCTTAGCTCGACTTTGCACATTTTTACAAACTGAGCTCAAGTTCAAACAGTAATTTTTATCTGAGTTTTAAGACATGCCCTTCTAAGCCACATGTTTGAAAAAGGTTGAGCTCAAAACAGGTTGCGTTCAAGCTTCCTACTTGAAGCCGCCAGAAAACGTGCAAAGTCGAGCTAAGAGAAGGTCACAATCCGCTTGAGTTGTTCAACGCGCGATAAACTTGAAAAATCAGGGGCAGTGTTGGCTTCTGGGTGATATTCAAACCGGGAATTTTGGAAATATTGCACCAGAAAGCCTTTTTCCAATTTAACGCCACTTAGGGGATTTCCAAACTTTTCCAACCCACCAAAGCGGTTCCAATATTCCTTAAAGGGCGTAGAAACCGCAAAACCTGTAGCTGGAAAAAATTGTGGATATAGGTTAGGGTCAATCTTGCGTGCTGTCAGGGCTGGAAGAGCCTCACTTTTAGCTAAACTCAGATCAGTGGCTTTGTAGCTATTTTGCCAGATAATGGCGGCAGGTTTTAGGGAACCATCCAGTCGGACAAACCCAAAAAATTGTTGCGGTAAATCTGGCATTAAATTCAAAAGGCTAGAGGGGGTAAAGTCCCATAGAGTCCAGGCCAATCCTCCGGCTAAATTGTGCCTGACAATACTGTCCAGACTAAGCTGAATATGGCGGCTCTGCTCACTTTCGCTATAATCGGCGGTTAGTTCCTCCGAAGCACTGGGCCACCCAAACTCTTCCAGTAAAATTGGTAATTTAGCGGCACCCCTCGCCTGAACGGTGTTGATCATATTATCCAGATCATCCGGGTTATAAGAATGAAGAGCTACTACATCCACCAGAGATAAGGCATTAAGCCCGTTTGGGCCTGTCAGAAGCAAATTTTCCCAGTTGCCAAAACCAATAGTCAGGAAATGGTTATGATCAGTTTGCCGTAGCCGTTGAGCGGCTCGACTTAACCAATCCAGCACTTTTGCCTGGTTATTTTGCTTCCAGGGTAAATAATTATCCGGCTCGTTGTGTAAATCCCAACCTAATACTCCTGGATTATCCCGGTAATGGGTAGCTAATTGATCAAGATAACGCCAGTTTGCGGCCTCCTCGTTAGAAGCTGCGGGTGGAAACTCCGCATAAAAATCAAACAGGGTTATTAATACACGCATTCCCTTTTGATTAGCCAGGGAAATTAGCTGATCAAGCTCCGCCAGCATTTCTGGCTCAGGGCTGCCATCGTTTTTAGTCCAATTATAATTCTGACCATAGGGTATCAGCACCCTGAGACTGTTGGCCCCCAGTTCGCGGGCTTTCTCTAGATCAGCCGCTACCTGGTTACCATCCCAATGTTGCCACATAGGACTCCAGGGGGCAAGGTGTGGATAGAAATTAAAACCTTTAAGAAGTACGGGTTGTCCAGCCAACTCTAGCTGCTGCCCCTGAACTCTGACAAATTCCCCATTGTTGGAGTTAATCGCCTCAATTGAGCTGGGTAATAAACTCTGGGTAGGTTGGCCCAGAGTTATTTGCCAGATTTGGAGCGCGCCATCTTGTCTGGTAGCTGCCAATTGTTGACCATCTGGGGAAAAGGCTAGACCCAGTGCCTGAAGTCCGGCTCCTTTCAATTCAAAATATAATTTACGGCTGACAGGTTGCCAGACTTGAATATTGCCATCAAGTGTAGCCGTAGCAATCGCTTCCCCCTGGGGGCTGATGGTTAATGCTTCTAGTGGGCCGGTTAATTGTATTGCGCTTAACTCCTTTTGCCGCTCAAAATCCCAGGTTCTAACAACTCCATCCTGCCCACCACTGACCAGAAACTGCCCATTCTGGCTAAAAACCAGGGTCTTTATGAAACCAGAATGACCAGTCAATTTTTCGGCTGATTGCCAATTCTGGGTATCCCAGACTAATAGTTGCCCACCATCGTCACCTGTAACGAGCTTTTTACCATCCGGTGAAAATATCAGGGTTCGTACTAAACGGGAAGGTAACGGAATATCCTTAAAAAGGCGTAACTCATTACCCTTCCACTGCCAGAGGTGTAGATAGCCATCCTGTCCGGCTCCCGCCAGTAACTTCCCGTCGGGCGAAATAGCCAGACTCACAAGTTGCGGGGTTTTAACTTCAAATATTTTTTGAGGTTTTGGAGTTGAGGTCTGCCAGATACTTAATTCACCATTTTCCTTTGCGACAGCTAACCAACTTCCATCGAAAGAGGCGGCTAAAGCTGATGATGTTCTTTTTTCAGTTGTGGTATCCAGGCTGGCAATCGGAGTATCAATTCTTGACTCCCATAATCTTATTTGCCCGTCGCTACCACTGGTTACTATTTGTTTACTGCCTTGAAGCCAGACCGGATTAGTTTGATAGGACAAACTCCCATTTAACTTTAAGAGTGCCTGCCCACTCGTTGTGTCCCAGATTTGAATAGTATGGTCGTCCGAAACACTAAACAGCCATTGACCGAGAGGATCATAAACGGCGCCACGTACCGATCCAGTGTGACCTACCAGATTAAATTGAGGAATTAAATCAAGAGAATTCTGGTTCCCTTTAGTTATTTTCCAGATTTTGAGGCTAGAGTCCCCCGCCCCAACAGTCAAAAATGAATTGTCCGGAGAAACGCTCAAAGTATGGATAGCCACATTTCCGCCTGCTACTACAAAACGCCGGGCTGTCCCTGGTTGAAGATTCGTCCAAACTGTAATCCCGCCCTGGCTATCGCCCGCCGCCAGTAGCTGATTATTGGGCGACCACCCAACGGAACGCAAAGGCCCACCAGAATCATCTAATCCTAATTCTTTTTGGAATACCTGCTCCTCGCGTTTAACCACCACCACTTGCCTACTGGTCGAAACAAAGGCCAGATGGCTTCCATTGGCTGACCACTTTATATCATTAATCCCAAAGCGCCCATTATCCAAAGAAAAAAGCAACTGGTGAGAAGAAACACCCCAAAGACGCAGCGTATTATCACTTCCGCCACTGGCTAGAATTTGCCCATCCGGGGAAAAAGCCACCGCCCGCACACTCCCAGACTGTCCTGGCAAAGTTAATGGCTCGGTCTGACAGGGCAATTGCCATAATCTTAGATTGCCATCAGCATCTCCACTGGCAAGTTCCTGTCCAGTCGGTGACCAGGCTAATGAAACTAACACAGAAGGGTAATTGAAAAAGGTACAGGCCAGTTTTAGCTGAGGTCCTTCTGCCGAGCCGGTTATCGTCCATAGCCGAAGTAAAGTGTCAGCGGATGCAGTCGCCAGACTCTTACCATCCGGGGAAATCCCTACGGCGTTCACTGGGGCGGTATGACCAGTAGCGCTAGACTGATTGAACACTAATTTGTTCGAGGTTGGGATTAGAGAGAGTGGTTTGGAACTGGTAGGGGTGAAAAGAGCTACAGATAAAACCGCAAAAAGACTTAAACAAAAAAGTAAGCCAAGTTTAAGCTGATGCCGCCGACCATTTTCCCGTAGAAGTTCAAGATTTATTTTCAAAACTAATTCTCTTATCTGCCAATGTAAACGATGTTGCCGGTTTAACAAGAGCTCGAAGTTGGGAAGTGCTTTGTCTTACCCGGATTTTATTCGGATTCAGTTAAGGGCCTTTGATCATAAATGCAACCACCGAATGGGCTGGTAGTTCAAAGGTGAAATGAGCTGAATCACTTACTTTAAAGAGTGCGTCTACGAGACCAGTATTATTCCGACTCACCCCGCTTGATAAACTATTGAGGCTCAATCCATTTAACATTGTAGCTTCAATTGGTTGCTGACTATCCCCTACAAAACCTGAGATATTAATCTTAACTCGCTGTGCTTGTTCAGGATCGCGGTTGATTGCAATCAAATAAAGGCTTTTGCCGTCACTACTGACCGAGGCGGTTGTTACCAACGAAGAAAAATCAAACCCTGGTACCAGGGTTCCACCGGGGCTATGCAATGTGGAACTTCCCTCGGCTACACTGGCAATAATCTTTGAGCCCAGATGGGTAGCAAAAAGTTGTAAAGCCAGATAACTTGGTCTAGGATTATCCAGTGAACCGTCCTGATTATAATTAAACAGGCCATAGGAACCTGTATCCAGGCTGTAATGATTGGCCTCACTAATTCCCCGATTGGCAAAACTGACCAGCATTGTGGCGGTAGCCACTCCTCCAGCCAGATTATCCAGTTGGGCGATTGAATGAATGGATATATTATACTCCGAGACAATTAACTCGTAGTGTTTACCAGGAGGGGCATAGGTTTTTATATTAGTTTGGGCTTCCGCTAGCCAGCTATCCGAGCGGTCAGGTGCCGCTAGAATATCCAAATCGGTCAACCCGGTGCGCGGTCCCTCTCCCACCGGGTAAAGATGGATATTAAAACCGTCAATATCCTGTCCAGCTATACTTATCAAAGTAGAAATTTGGTTAGGCAAACTGCCCCAGGCTGAACCGGGAACCGCGATGGTCAAATATAATTTGATAGGAACCGGGCTGGCGGCACGCATGGCCCTGGCAAAGACTACCGCTCTAGCAGCGTAATTAGCCGGGTCGCTGGTAGGCTTGTTATACCAGGCCGAATCGCCACCGTTTTTAGCAGCAGGATTGGCATAACTAAAATCGCCGGTGGCACTAAACCCGGTAGTTCCGGCATCATAAAGTTCCCCACCTATTTCCCAGCGAGTAATGTTATATGGGTCAGTAAAACCATGCTGGTGACGTAAGGCTACTTCGGCAATACTGGAGTCAGTGCCATTGGTATAGGCCACTTCGGCGGCGGCTTCCGCAGCAGTGCCAGAACCAAAGTTAACCTGAACTGTTAAATTGCTGCCAGCTTTGCGGGCCATTCCTGCGGCCTCGTCCAGGCTTATAGCCCGTGAGCCAGGATTAAATGCCTGCTGCCAGTGATAGCCATCGGCACCTCCAGCGCGTATCCCTTTCATTCTGCCACCATCAAACTGGCTGCCAAAACGAAGCGAAAAAACAGCTTCTCCGGTGGCGGGGTTAAGTTGCCTGGTTAAGTCCAAAATCTGGTTGGGGGTTTGCTGATTCCAGTCAGGATGTTGAGTTTCTCCAGGCAAAATATAATGCAGGGTTTCGGTACTGGCTCCTACCAAATCCTCGGCAACCCCGGTTACAGTTCCAGCATCAATTGTAATAGTAGCGTTAGCGGGTGGCACTATTCGATTGTTTAAAGTCTCGCTCCCCAAAAGCCCAAGTTCAACCTCAAAAGGGGTTCCCTTGACTTCTGGGTGATACTCAAAGCGATTGCGTTCAAAATACTGAACAGTATAGGGCTTTCCATCGGTTGGTGATATTTCGCTAATTTCTTCACTGAGCGGATAGCCAAAGATTGCCAGTCCACCGTGTTGTTCCCAGTATGCTTTAAACCCAAAACCAAGATTGTGACCAGTCTGGGGGAAATATTGAAACTGGCTATTCTGGACAGGGGTCGCGGGTGGGTAATTTTTATCGCCTTGACTTAAGGCTTGCACTCCAAGCAAAGAAAGCTCCACTTGATAGGGGGTGCCGCTGAATTCTGTATGATATTCCAATCTGGCCCGTTCAAAATATTGAACCCGCTGGTAGCCTTCAAAAAATTCTTCACTGATGGGGTAACCAAATTGAGCTAAACCACCGTTGTTTTGCCAATACTCAAGGAAATATCCCCGGACAGTGTGCCCGGTTTGGGCAAAAGGCAACTGGTCTAGGGGTTCGCCAGTGGTTGCCTTCACCGGGTTAATAGTGACTAAAAGCGATAGGATTGAAGAAAGCAACCCTAAATGTAGTGCCAATTTGGCCCACCTTAGATTTTCAATACCCATAGTTAATTTATCCAGGCTCCTTGTATACTTTTTATCTGCCGGTAAGGTACCGCCAGGTGTAATAGTGGCGACCCACATTGCCCATCTCAACCTGAAACGCCAGAGGGTTTGAGGGAGTGTAGGTCAGCATCCGTCGCTCAAAGGCTTGTACCAATACGTCCTGTTCTACCCCGGCTATTTTGGCTTTGACCCAGTAGGCTTCGGTGATGGGTAGGCCCACGCTAAATTGCCAATCCACTGTGTCTCCCTCAATCAGCGATTTCCCGTCCTCAGCGAGCACCAGGCCCCGACTGCCAGTAAGGTAATTCCAGAAAACATCGGGGATGTTATGCCCGGTATCGCTGATATAATTAGCGTTATGAGCTAACCCGGCGCGGGGGTCGGTAGTGACGAGTTGCCCTACTTGCCCATTTTTAGTAAGAGAGTTGGTCAGAGGTTGCCTGGTCTGGTCAACTGCTACATTCTGACTAGGATTAAGGGTAGTAATATTTTGAAAGCTGGCGTAGGTGGGTGCGTCGGGGTTAATCTCGGTAGGGTCTCCCGCAATCGCCACCTGGGCGGGTTCTAGCTGGCGGAACTTATTATCCCCGGTTTGGAGATAGCCACTGATTAGCTCTTTAACCAGCAAGCCATTAGTGACATACCATTTGGAAGTCGGGTCGCCTGCGGGGTGGGTCAATTCCATCCGGCTTTTATCAAAATATTGCACCAGACGTTGCCCACCAGTTCCCTCGGCATAATCCTCTAGAGCTACCGCAAAGCCGTTTGGCCCCCACAGCCAGCTACGCCGGACGGAGGCAGAAGCCAACGGTTGGTCAATTCGCACCCAATTCTTTTGGAAAGCGGCCTCGGCGAATGAACCAGCAGGTAAATCGCCAGGGCGGTTGTTAAGCCAGCCTTTAGTGCGAGCCGAATCAGTACCGAGTTTGGAAACCTGAACCTCGCCGCCTTGTCCTTTTAATTCAGGGTGATATTCAAGTCGTACTCGCTCGAAATATTGGACTGTCAAACCGTTTTCCGTAATAATTTGGGTGAGGGGTGCACCAAAAAGTTTATTGCCGTAGTGTTGGTTCCAGAAAGACAGGAATGCGCCGCTTAAATCGTGCCCGGTGGTGGGGAAAAACTGATAGTCCGGTCCGTCCGGCCCTCGCCGCGTAACCTGGGAACTGTTTTGCACTGCATCTCCACCGATTTCGCGGCCCAATTGCCCGAAATCTATAATATAGAAATATTTCAAGATATGGCTGTATATCCCAAAATCTGGGTCGTGGATTTTATCGGGATAATATTCGAAACGAGCACGTTCAAAATACTGGACAATTTTGGCGTTATGCCCGGTAGCCGTCCCATCATCCCCCTTCTGTACCACAATCGCATCGGTAAGTGGCAAACCAAAAATTGCCTCACCACCCGCCCGTCGCCACAATTCCTTAAGGGGGGTCGAGACATAATGGTCAGTTTGAGGAAAATAGAGGGTGCGGGGAGCTTCGTCCAGAGGTTGGCTGGTCAGGGGTAGATTGGAAGTAACAGTAGAAGGCAACGGGGCAACATTCAAGCGATCACGGAAAATTACTCCGGCAGGTTTCAGGGTGCCGTTACGCCGGATAACACCATAGTAATTCTGAAAATCGTCAACATTGATTATCCCCAGTGGTACAAAATCTGATAAAGTCCACCCCAACAACCCGACCAGCGAAGTTTGCTTGACGGTATTAACCGCCAGCTCATAGACCTTTTGTTGTTTATCTTCGGTGAAATTGGGGTCACCAAAAATCGGGCCGGTGGGCCAGCCGGTTTCTTCCAGCAAGATTGGGTTGGTAGTGTGTTCCCGCAGGTGATAAACCTCGTTGCCGAAATCCTCTGAGTTATAGCTATGCAAGCTGACAAAATCGCTCAACCCGGCCAGCGTCCGACCCTGCCCATCGCTCAACCAGAGGTTCTGGTAATCCCCGGTATCAAAAGTCAGCAAGTGGTTTGGGTCAAAGTGGCGCACTGCCGCTGCCATCCTGGCCATCCAATCTATCACCACATTGGGTTGATGAAGGATTTTCCAGGTGTCATAATTGTCCGGTTCGTTGTGCAAATCCCAGGCCAACACCCGGTCATCCCCGGCAAAGGTAGTTACAATGGTCTGTAAATAGTTCAGGTTGGCCTGTTCTTCGGACGAACCAGCCGCCGGGAAAGTACCATAAAAATCAAACAGGGTAAGAATAACCCGCATCTTGAAATTCCCGGCAAGCTGGACAAATTGACTTAATTCATTTAAATACTGGGGGTTGACCTGTCCAGTTTTATCATTATTCCAACCATAGCCGTTACCATAAGGAACCAGCACCCGCAAGGTATTGGAACCCAAAATTGCGGCTTTCGCTAGTTCAGTTTGGACTTGATGCGCATCCCACTGGGTCCACATATAGCTCCAGGCATTGTCGCGAGGGTAGTAATTAAAGCCCTTCAGCAGCACAGGTTGGTTATCAAGTAAAAGATTAGTACCATCGCTTCGGATAAACTCGGGAGCGGTGGCGTTGGCGAAACTGGCAGGGTGGGTCAGGTTAGTAAGGCAGCTAAGAAATAATAACTGCAATAAGAACCAGCGAATTTGTTTCATTAAAATTGGTCTTTCCAGGGGGTTTAACCCAAACTCGGTCTGAAAAAGGCCGAGCCGATTTGTCAGAATTTCTGGTTAAGTTTCCCCGGCACGTTGTAGCTATCCTACCACTATATGGATTTAATAAGAGGTCAGGTTTGTAGAGGTTTTGTTATACTTTATGGATGATTATTGAAAATTAAGGCGGGTTAGTTTAAATATGAAAGCAACAGGGCTACCGTTGGTGAACTAAAAGAACATCACTTAAAGCCGGGGGATCTTTACGAACGAGACCACTTAAAAGCGGGTGAAATTTGTGAGGACAACCCATGATTTTTGAGGTAAAATTTTGCAACTTGAATCCAAAAACTAAACTGAAACCAGCCACCAAAACAAAAATAGGCAAGAAGCTTTGAAAAAATGGCTGAGGATACAAGTGTTCTGAAAAATCTCCCCCGCTTTTAAGTGGTCTCCTATTATTGTTTCAATAATCCCCTCTTTTCTATTATTGTAACCGTTCACGGGTTTGTCATTCTAAGCTTGCGAAGAATCTTCTTATATTGACCAAGATTCTTCATTTCATTCAGGACGACAATAGTGCTGAGCGATTACGATAATTAAGCGGTCTATTGAGGATATGAAAGTATAAATATAAATGAGTTTTATTGACCTTATGATAATCGCGGTGGTGCTGGCCTTTACCCTGTAAGTGCGGCCTGGGGGTAATCCGGCAAGTGATTGAGGTAGGTGGTTTAATTTTTGGTTTGATTCTAGCGGCAAACCTGGGTTTTGTAAAATCTCGCGCAACGATAGCTTTTTAGAACAAATTTGCTTTCTAATCCCTCAATTATATTTGCATCACGGTAGCAGTATTCTTGTTGGTAATTGTGAATTTCTTGAAAATATTTCTAAGCTCGTAAAACTGTCGCCGGAAACGCCACTTCCGGGAGACCCTTAAAAAGGGGGGATTTTCAAGACCAGTAACATTCTCAAGCCATTTTAGGCAAAACTTTCTGTCTATTTTTGTTAGAATATAGTATTTAGACTCATTGCCAGCTACAAAGCTAAAGCCTCAACTCAAAAACCGGGGGGTTATGCATCTTCTCGTTTTTAAGTTGTCTCCCACTAGGGGTAGCGGTCTTAGTAGTAAAGGATACCGTTGCCGAAATCATTTTACGGGCGATTTTAAGGCCAGTTGCGAAATTGGATGAGTCTTAATTTCAGAATTCGGCAATGGTAACAAATATTATGGCATCAGCGTCTGACGAAAGCTGTTAGTCCTATTTTTTACTTTCCGGAAGGTCCATTCTGTTATGCTACAGCTACATTCTAGGCAGATTCCGGTTCTTTTTGACCATTAATCTGGTACCGTCGCGTGCTAGGCAGTAAAGACACTCATCTCACGAGTTCGTAGTGTTAAGGCTAAGGATATGATAATTCTTACACTTAAACTCGTGAGATACAACTCTATTGATGTTGAGAGACGGCAAGTGTAAAAGCATCTTCAAGGGATTTATCCAGATTATCCAAAGCCTGGGCATTATTTACCACCCTAAAAACTAATACTGTTGGCACTTGTTTTTGGGTATTTTCAAATACCTTTAAATATAGGGAGGGAAGCACTCCACCACAACTTTCCAGTAATAATTGCGTGTGTTGAAATAAGGTATCAACCAACTGTAACTGATCGGGTAGGTTCAGAATCCAACTGGTAAGAAGGGTTAAACCCTGAACCGTAGTAAGTTTTGTCCCTATCTCAAGGCTTAAAATCAGCCCTTCCCTTAATAACTCAATGGCACGTTGCCAATTTTTGGTGGTGTAAGTGGTCAAAGCCAGTCCGATAAGAGTTTCCGATAACCCCGCTCTATCGTTAAGCTCACGCCGTATACTCAAGCTCTCCCTATAATATTCAATGGCCTGGGTAAATTGTTCTTGCATAGCTGACCAGTCTCCCAGATTATGGAAGCAAGAGGCAATCCCAGGCTTTATACCTAACTCCTGCCTTATCGCCAGACTTTGTTGGATATAATCCAGGGCTATTTGGTATTTTCCCTGTTGAGTTGCTACATTTCCCAAATTATTAAAACATATGGCAATACCCCATCTGTAATCCATTTCCCGTCCAAGCGTTAAACTTTCCAGGTAGTAGCGACGGGCAGTTTCGTACTTCCCTTGCCCTCGGTATAACTCACCCAGATTATTCAATACATTAAAAATAAAATCTTTCCGGCCTATGGTACGGTGCAGCGGTAGACTTTCCAGATAATAAGCCTCAGCCTGCTTATAATCACCCATCATATAACTAACTATGCCAAGATTCGTTAAGATGCCCCCCAAATTAAATTTGACATCATTGGCTTTGGCGATGGCTAAAGCCTCTGTATAGTATCCCAGAGCTTCCTCATACAAACCCTGGTTCGACGTTAAATTACCTAGATTATTCATAGTATTAAGCAATTGAAGGCGGTTACCTGATTCGGAAATTAGGTCAACACTTTCCAGGAAATAACCCCTGGCTACCCCATAATCTCCCAACTCAAAGAGAATTAGCCCCAGATTACCGAGGGTTGCGGCTATGCGGAGTTTATTACCAATCTCCCGTTCTAATGCCAGGGCCTCTTCGTATAGGGAGTGGGCAGACGCATATTCCCTCCGACGAGAGAGCACATTTGCCAGGCTTGTTAAACCGCTGACTTTGCCTACTTTATCCCCTACTTGCCTCCAAAGTGTCAGACCTTCCTGGGCATATTCCAGGGCGGGTGTATAATCACCCTCTAATTCCAGCATACGAGCAAGTTCACATAAAGCCTTAGCCCGATTGGCGGGTTGGTTCTCACCAGTAAGTGCAAGGGCCTGACTCAAGTATTTGTGACCCTCCTGCAAAAAGCCCCGTACCTGCCAAAAGTAGCCCAAGGCCCCTCCAAAGCGTAGGGCATAATCGGCCTTTTCCTGCAAGAGTGCCCACTCTTGCGCCGTTCGTAAATTGTCTAATTCCTGAGCTATATCGTCTAAGGGGGGACTTTCTTCTATTGTATATTTGAACAAGGCGGCTTTTGCTTCGACAAATTTAAGAAAATAAAGGGCGTGTCGTTCCCGTGCCTGGGCCGATTCTCCCGCCTCTTCCAGTTTTTCCAGGGCGTATTCTCGTAAGGTTACCAGTATATTTAACCGGGTGGTTTGTCCGTTTTCATTTGTGTAAAGAAGACTATGGTTTAAGAGTTGCTGTATCTCCCGTTCTATCTTCAAAGCTTCTTTGGCAGTAGTTTTCTTTTCCAACTGGTAAACTGCCGCTACTTCCTCTAGGGTGCAACCGCCACTAAAGACCCCCAGATAGCGAAACAAACGCTGTTCTTCCGGTGTTAAGAGGCGATAACTCCAATCAAGAGTATTACGCATCGTTTGATGCCGGGCCGCCACATTATGCGGCCCATCCGCCAAAAGGTCTATCGAAGGATATTCGTTGGCCTGTTTAAAACGGGATAATAGGGCCGCCGGAGACAGTAATTTTAAACGGGGCGCGACCAGTTCCAACGCCAGCGGCAAACCCTCTAGAACCTGGCAAATTTCAGTCAACAGTGTAGAGTTTTCTTCGGTGAGCTTAAACCCGGGTTTAACCAGTTTTACTCTCGCCAGTAGCAATCTGATCGCCTCGTACTTCTCCACTTCTGAAGCCTTAATGAGTTGATTCTTTTGTGGATAGCTGAGGAGCGGCACATTTAACTCTTGCTCACCATACAGATGCAAAACTACCCGGCTTGTAACTAAAAGCCTGAGCCCCGCCGAGGCTTCAAGGAGAGTAATCAGTCCCGAACCTGCCGCCAATAGCTGCTCAAAATTATCTATTACAAGTAATATTATCTTCCCATTCAGATAATTTTGTAGATTTTCAAGGGGGGAACGGGTGGCGGAATACCCCAGTTGCTCGTGCAGCTTTAGCACTTGCCCGATAGCCGGGATTATCAACTCTGGTTCTACCAACGAGGCCAGTTGTACCAGGAATACACCATCAGCAAAGAATGGCACCAACTGACGGGCCGTTTCCAGAGCTAGGCGGGTTTTACCTATCCCCCCTGTTCCAGTTAACGTCACCAGGCGCGGCAGGGATTATGCGTTAAAGCCAAGCAAAGCCAAAACCTGAGCGGGATGACCAGAATTAAAGCGCAAACAAGCAGTAATCTTAGTATGCCCAGCTTTACGCAAGAGATTTAAGGCGGTATTGCGTAAAGCCGCCAAAACATGGGGTCCTGAGCCTTTGTGAATAAGACTTTCATCCTCCCCAAAAACTACATCCCTGACCGAATGCAGCTTGTTTTCAATCCCCCAATGTCCTCTTTTGAGTTCAAGTAAAGTTTTGACATCTCCTACCGCTTTAGGCAAGCTGGTTATCCGCAATTGCACTTCCGTTTTGAGTTGACCCAACTCCCACCAACTCCTCTTGACCTCAAAAACCTGGGCCAAATAAGGCCAATTACTGTAGTCGGCTAACTCAGTGGAGGCACGAATTTCCCTGACCTCGATCCGCCCGTGTCCTTTTTCTACCGTTTTAGCCGCCCGCATTTCCAACAAATCGGTCCCATCACTCCCCCACCCGCTGGGGTTAGCTGGCTCAAACACTATTTCCAGGTCGGTTTGTAGGCGGGGTTGATTGCCTTTAACCACAAATAAATAATCACCCCCTAATTCCACCACTTGCTGGCACAAATTGCGCTGGCAAAACATCGCATCGCCCGTTACCACCCGCCCCTCCCAATCTATTTGCTTTAGTAACTGAGGAGCCACCGTCAATTCCGCTTCCTTGTTTTCCAGGGCCAGTTGCCCCAAAACTAACCCACTCTTATGACAAAAAGCACTCAATAGATGGCAGGGAGTGCCTTTAGTTTCTTCAAATTTGAGCCGCCCCCGTTGACATTTCCCATCAATAGCTACCCCCTCACTCCCTCTGGGGCGGATTGGCCCCACTACTTTGCCATCAATAAAAGCACTTAATACTTTCTCTAATGGCCTTGGGTCAAGCCGGGCAAACAGTCGTTGGAAGGTACTTTGAACCGGGGTTGTACCTTTATCAAAGCCTAAAGCTCTTTTAGTTCCCTCATTTTGCCCTGCCAACCACTCGGCAATGGCTGACACCCCTAAATGATTTGACAAAAGTGCCGCCGTAGCCGCTAAAAGCATACTGGCTAACTCATATTGCAGATTGGGGCCACCGCGTGGGTCGCTCAGGCTGGCAAAAGCAATTCTCAATTCCTGGTAACTTATTTTTAGGCGGGCGGTTGTATTTGCCTCAACTGAGGGTATGGCGGTATAGTTCATCTGGCTCTCCTTTGGTTTGATTTTCGCTTGAGAATTTAAATCTTACCAAAGGTCAGCCTCTTTTGTCTGAACGCATTTTCCCTGCCTTAATCTGGTGAGCGTGACCCGGACGCTGGTGGTTAGCCCCGGTGCTACTCCCACTGACGGTGGCACCAAACTGCTGAATGCAATGGCCTCAATTACACCCACCGTCGTCAGCCCCTGGCTTATCCGGCTAGAACCGGGGGTTTATGACCTGGGGTCAAGTTCCCTCACCCTGAAAGCTTATATCAATGTGGAGGGTTCGGAGGAGCAGTTAACCACCATCTCCTCTTCTGTGACAGTGGCGCTTCCTCCGGTAAGTGGGACGGTGGTGATGACCACCAGTACCGAAATCAGGTTTGTAACGGTAACCAACTCCGCCAACTCTCCGGCGGTATATGTGCCGGGTGGGGCTACCAATGTTCAACTATTTCGGACGAGCCTGAGCGTGGGAAATGGTAGTTTTGGCCTTTACAACAACGCCGCCAGTGGGACGGTGAGTGTCACTGGCAGCACCCTCCCCGCGGGAAATGTTGGTTTTGGCCTCTTCAACGCCAGTGGGACAGTGAGTGTCAGCAATAGCACCTTTATCGCGGGCAATTCTAGCCTCTTCAACAACAGCGGGGTGGTGAGTGTCACTGGTAGCATTCTTACCGGGGGAGCTTATGGACTTGCCAATTTCTCCATCGGGATTGTTAAAATAGGGGCATCGCAACTTTCCGGCGGCAGTGCTCCGGTGAGTGGCACTGCCCAATGTGCCGCCTCTTATAATGGTAGTACGATGATTGTGCTGAGTAGCAGTTGTACGTAATAAGAAGGGGAGAGTAGAATTCAGGGAGGGGTTGGGTTGCCCTCACATTGCCCTCTCTCATTCGGTGGGAGAGGGTAATCAGACCTAACCCCCTAGCCCCCTTCCCTGATTTCGTTTAATGGGTGACACCAGTAGGTAAAGCCCGCTCGCTCGGCGATAAATCACCGAGCTACTTTAACCAAGCCAACTAAAGCTGGCTGGAAATCGGCTAAATACTCTTTAAACAAGCTTTTTTAGCCTCATTTATGGGGCTTCGTTGCATTAGCACGGCGGCTTTAGCCCCGTGCTAACCCTAACCCAGCTATATTTTACGGCTTTATCCCAAATTTAGCCTTTAATTTTACTTGACTTATTCATGTCACCCCTTAAAGGGGGCGGGGGGGTGAATTCGTTTTCATTAGGTGGAGGACGGGAAAGATTGGTGATTACTCCCCCCGCCTTATGAACATTAAGTAATAACCCCCTACCCCCCTTCCTTGCTAGGGTTTAAGGGCGGACAGTTTTTATAAAGATTTGGGTAAAAAGAAGGCTTTTTAACCCCAAACCCCTGTAAAAAGGCTAGAAATAGGGCTTTAACTACCATTTTCCAGCCTTTTAGAAGAGTTATTCCCCCTTCCGCTTTAGGGAAGGGGGTTAGGGGGTTAGGTTGGATAGCCTATCCCAATGCCCTAAACTCTATTTTAATGAAACCTGTCCGCCCTTAAACTTGCTAGGGAAGGGGGGTAGGGGGTTAGGTCAAGAAACCCTCACCCACCCCGTAAGCTGGCTTCTCCCTTAGAAATGGAGAGGGAATCCTAGCACCCCTTTTTACGGGTTATTTTGTTAAAGTTCATTAGCTAGGGGCATTCGCGCTAATATGGAAGGTTTTTGGTAAACAAAAGGCTGTCAGGTTTTGCAGGACTTGCCGACTACATTGTATAAAATTAAACAGAACTGTGAGGTTAACGATAAAACCTATCCATAATTTGCAAGCTACTTCCCAAAATTAATATCTATTACAGAAGTGGATTCTTCACCGATTCCAGGGATAATGGGTAATTGATTAACAGTTTGACCAGCCTTCGGCTGACGGGTAATACTCAATTTGTCATTATTCATCGTCTTAGAAAGCAGAAAGCCAAAGTAAGGAATAGGTCGGCTAGTGCCATCGGTAGCCACAAACTCAAAATATTGAAAATCCGCTGCCTAATCACTAGGAGGTGAAGGTCCCCGGTCAGAGTGTTTCCACCATAAGCCCCGTGAAACCAACTGGCGGGTTGGGAGAGGTGTTGCCGTAACGTCCAAGGAATCGGCAGAACCTCCCTCCCTACGCTTCTACATACTTAGGGGACTGTGTGAATATAGGTAACATTTTCTGAGCTTTTAAGCCATATAATTATAGAGGTTGCATGATTTTGAGGGTCGGCTTACCATTTATCTCTGGCAGCGGCAAGAAAACCCGGTGGGTGGTGCTATCTACAGTTATAATATGGGCACCATTTGCCAGGAAACCTTCCGCCAGTTTTTGAATTGAGGGTCGGGCTACCTTAAATATTGAAATAATACCGCTTTCACAGGCTACATAAAGCAGTTGCTTTTCACTGTCGAGTGCCAGAACATCTGGGTCGCTGCCTACGGTTTGTACCGAAAGAACTTTCATATTCTCCTTAATATCCAGTATTAATAACTTGGCATTGCCAGCACATGCCACAAAAGCCAGACGCTGGGCTGAGTCAAGCTGCAAACCGTGGTCATTCTGACAATCTGCTAATGCGAAACGCGAGATTATGCTGTCGGTTTTGGGATCAACCTCGACCAGTTCATTGCGGCTTTGCACATCAATAAAAATATGTTGCGAAACCGAATCATATTGGGTATTACCCGCTTCCCCTCTCAATGAGATTGAATTTATGGCTTTATTGGACTGGGTATCAATTACTGGCTCTGAGTCGCCACCCTCATCTGAAATATATAATTTGTGGTCCAGTGGATCGTAAGCTAGACCGTCAGGATAATTTCCGGCGGGTATTCGGGCTAATATTTTCAGGGAAGCCTCGTCAATCACCACGACCTCATGATCAGAAGTGGCGGTGGCATAAACTCGCCCTAATTCTGGGATTGCCAGTACACCATGAATACCTCCTAAGCCTTTAAGCTCGGAAAGCACCTTGTTATTCTTAATATCATAAACTACCAGACTGCTATCCCCCAGATGGGCGATAAAAAGTAACCCCGCTTTGGAGTCAAGGCTCTGGTAATCAAAGCGGGCACTACTCCCAGGTAGTGGAATATCCAGCACAGGCTTTAACAGTTGGTCAATATTTAAGTTTGGAGCTGGCTTTGTCGCCGTACCCGACCCTTTGGTTTGTAACTGGGTTGTACCAGGTGTGGTGTTAACTGTAGTAACTGGCTGACTACCATTTGTAGCATCTTCCTGCCCACAACCACTCAAACCTAGTAATCCTACTACCAGGATTAGTAAAAGTAAATAATGCCGAGTATATAACTTCAATTTAACCTCTTAAAATCTTTATGACCGATTCGCCTGGGTGAAATTTTCAAATAAAATAGACATCCACTATCAATGCCACAATGATTGGTATAGCGGAAACAAATAATATAACCTGCGATGCCAAATTAGGAATATTCTTGTTTTTGCGGTACTGCGAAACTGCCCACTCGAACAGTCCAACCAATAACCCGACGGTAATCGCACAACCCATATCTTCCGGGCTAATTGGGAAAAGTGGGATTGGCAAATCTTTATCCAGCATACTTAACGAGAAGATGTTAAAAATGGCGAACCAAACCACAAATCCTACCCCACAGACCAACGTCAGGCCAAGAGAATAGGCCAAACTTACTTCTGGTTTCCAGAGGCGGTATAGCTGCAATAACACTAGAGTGACAATAGTAGTCAGGGCCGCCATCAGGAGAATATCTCCCCTGGGTATTAGCATTACAAAAACCTTTCTTTTCCTAGCTCCGGCTAAATAACCAGCACATTTACCATCAGCGAAACAAAAGTAAGGATTGCCCGGAGCTTTTCCCAACGATTCCTATCTTTTTGTAAACCAGGGCGAAAGGCGGCATAGACACTCAGGGAAACAAAGGTAATCGCCGGGCAGAGCCAATCATTAGGGCTGAAAGGCGGTACCGGGTCATCGTTTAGCTCCTTAATATTTCCCGATGTGCGCCAGGCGAGAACCGATAAACTCGTTACCAGTACCAATAACAAAACCTCTTGCCAGGAAAGCTCCTTGAATAAGCGGCGCAAGACAACCAGACTCACTAGCCCTACCACCGCAGCGGTAAGCCCAATCCACCATAATGGGAAAACCGAAGGAAAAGCTGGCATACCTGCTCCATTTCTCAGAACCTGTTTCAAAAGGGAAAGTAAAGAAGAAATAAAGCCGAGAAGTTGAAAAAAGGGTTGATAAAGGGTAAGCTTCAACCAATGAATACAAAAATAACTAAAAAAGCTTACCCTAATGACCTCTCAGAATCTGAGTGGCAACTGATTATGCCACACCTCCCCCCACCAAGTCCAACCGGACGACCCTTGAAATGGCATTGGTGGGATTTGTTGGATGGAATGTTTTACATAATTAGGACTTTCGCTTGAGGATTAAGAGAGAGCAGGAATACGAGGCTGACGCAACTCAGCTCTCAAATAATCGCTAAACAAATCTTTAACAACCTGATACAAAGATTTGCCCAATAAAGTAGCTTTGACTTTAGTGGCTAACCAAGCCTGGTAAGATAAGGCAAAATGGTTGCGCTGCGAACGAGCTTTGCGACATTCGCATTTCTCAATACCAGTCAGTTACTTTAGTTCGCGATGAAGTTATTCGACTTGCCAGCGCATCGCATTCTCGTCTTG
>Ga0209724_1001881_pt1 | contig 18510 bp, 10 predicted proteins | sample grotaG_FD_184143 | JGI IMG/M metagenome (GOLD analysis project Ga0209724, IMG submission 184143) | Glacier valley bacterial and archeal communities from Borup Fiord, Nunavut, Canada, to study Microbial Dark Matter (Phase II) -... | ecosystem: Environmental > Aquatic > Freshwater > Ice > Glacier ...
TACTCCACTGCCCAGCCTTAAGATGGACAAAGTAGTTGGAGGCGGAGCCAGTGGAAGAAACGGCCCAGCCTTCGTCGGCAGAAACCATCTGCAAGCTATTGATGGAGTAGTTCTTAAAGCTATGCAGCACACTAGCTTGCTGAAGACAGACACGCCTAGCAATTACATTCTGCACCGCCGGGAGTCCTGAGAGGTAGACAGCAGCGATGACGGTGACCAGGACAAGGCCAAGAACAAGGAAGCCTGAGCCACAACCTACCCATGGTTTGTTCATCTGCTTTTCCTCCATTGGCACCGTCCTCATCTGTTCTCTACAGCGCGCCTGATCAGCTTACTCAGCTCACCGCGACTAACCAGGTAGTCGGGTCGGTAGCACAGGCTGCTCCGCTGAGGATGCCATGCTGGTAGAGCGTCTCCACATCCCCATAGGCGAAGTAGTCGCTGGGTACATCGGCGAAAGTTGGACGCGTTGGTGTGTAGATGACCATATTGGCAGCGCGGCGCACTAGCTTTGCCCCTTCACCGCGGCGCACCGCCCAGCCTTCATCAGCGGAGACCATGGATACGCTGTACACAGGGCTGTCTGCTGGTACTTGGCTTGCTGTCCAGCTGCCATCTTTGTACTCGGCTATCCTGTCCGCCTCCCCTACCGCCCCAACCTGCTCCTTTTCGCCGTCGTCCTGTTCCTCTGGGGTGCGACGAGCGGCGGAATGGGCGTTTCGATGAATGGACAGGCCGTGGCAGTGGAGAGCGGCTAGGGCAGGTCGATCATGTCGTCGTTCCACGCAGCCTTCAGCATCGGCGCGATGGATGGAGCGGTGTTGGGCGGCCAGATCGCCACGCTTGGTATCGAGCAGTTCGCGCACATCGCGGCGGTGGCGGCGATGGCGATGCTGATCATCCTCGTTGCTGACCGGGGCTTGCTGCCTGACGCTGGCAAGACACAAGCGGGTGAGGCTGGCCTAGCCTTCGCCCTACCCGCGGCGGCGGTGCTGCTGCTCGTGCTTGAGATGCTTGGTTAGCTACGGTAGGCAACAGGCTGCAGAGGATTGCTACCAAAGTCAAGGTTACAAAACGACGGTAAGCACGCTGCGACATCTTATACACCCCTCTACGATTATTGTTCATCTTGCTCTATTCAAATGGGCATCATCGCTGCCCAATCGTGGATTAGATGCGGACGAAAACCAGTTGCGATGGGTACGAGCTACCCTGCTGCTATCATACATTGTATGCTAGAATAAAGCAACAGTTTTCCTTACCGACTTCTCACCTAATCCTTACCAATCTCGAAGACTGCCGTCCCGCTATGCTTATGATCAGCGCGCTAATCCAGCAAATGTGTTGTAAGAGAGGTACTTTCTGATCAAGACCAACCGTTGGACACGAGGGCGGCTGTTCGTCAGGCAGCTGGGGGTAGTGGCCTGGCTGCTGTTTGTCTACTGGCAGTTCGACCAGAGCTTCACCGCACCTAGCGGTCTGCTCTAACTCGGCGGCCTCAGCTACAACTCTGGCACTTGGGAGCTGGCTAAGTAGCCCTCTCCTCCAACTCGCCCGGTACCCTTGCCTTCATCTGGCAGTGGCCGACACTCGGCGGCTTGCTCATCAGGCTGCTTACCACAACACGAGTGTATCGCTTGTTCACTTCCGTTCCTTTTTGAGTTTATCACGTGGGCCTTCTGAGCAAGTTGGCTCAGGAGAATTGTACGTTGCCGCTAAACGCTTTCGACTTGGTTGTCCAATGGCTGGTCAAGACCAATCTGTGCCTGTAATTCCTCCTCTTCGCTAGGCTGAGTGCGTCGGCGTAGGACGAATACTACTTTGTCGGTTGAGCTAAAAGCTGGATCGGCATAGCGGATACGCCAGCGGTAAATCTGGTGGGGATGCACGCCGTGGTCGGAAGCGATCTGGTTGATGGTCTTCTGTTCAGGCGGGACTTCACGGGCAACGTCACCTTGAAGGCTGCTAAGGCAGTGCCGCCGCTTCGGAAGCCGTCAGCCTACTTGTCCAAAGAGTACAGGCACATCAGCCTAACTTCAGCCCTGAGCAACAGAGTGCGGCGGTGGTCGAACTCTGCCGCCTGCTGGACGGCATCCCGCTAGCGATTGAACTGGCCGCCCCCTGGCTGCGGGTGCTGACCGCCGCCCAGTTGACGCAACGGCTACGTGGGCAACTGAGCCTGCTAACTAGTGAGTAACGCCACCTGCCCGACCGCCAACGCACGATGCAGGCTAGCATAGCCTGGAGCTATGATCTGCTCGACGCGACTGAGCAGCGATTGCTACGCCGCCTGGCGATCTTCAGCGGTGGCTGGGATTTGGAGGCTGCCGAGGTAGTCTGCACGGACGAGGGGTTGAGCGGCACGGCGGTGTTGCCCAGCCTGCGCCGCCTGGTCGCGCAATCGCTGGTTGAGGTGCAGGTCAGCGGCAACGGCGAGACGATGCGCCACCGCCTACTTGAGCCGTTGCGCGAGTTTGCGCTGGTTGAACTGGCGGCAGCAGGAGAGCAGGCTGATCTCGCCGCCCGCCACGCTGCGCTCTACCTGCAACTGGCCGAAGCTGCGGCTCCCCACCTCACCGGGCCGCTGGTTGAACATTGGCAGGCCCGCTTGACCAGCGAATACAGCAACCTGCGAGCCGCCCTCGGCTGGTCGGTGCAGCACGACAACGGCGCGACTGCCCTCCGCATCGGGCTGGCAATTTGGCGGCTGTGGATCAGGCAGGGTGCGTTTAGCGAAGCTCACTATTGGCTGGAGGCGGCTCTGCAAGCAGCGGGCGCGGACGCGCCGCAACGGGCGGCGGTTCTGCTCACACGGGGTGGTCTCGCGCTTGCTCACGGGGATGGCGCAGCAACAGTCTGGCTAAACGAGAGTCTAGCCCTCGCCCGCACAAGCAAGGCGACCATCCAACTGCCCTGGCTGCCAACCTCAGTCTGGGTGACGCTGCTTTCTACGGCGGTGAACTCGACTTGGCCGCCAGCTATTACCAGACGGCCTTGAGCCTGAGCTAACTGCTGGGGGAAGTGCAGAAGCGGCCCTCGATTCTGGAAGGGCTGGCAAACTTGCATATAAAGCAGTACGGCTATGCTGACGGAGAGGCCGTCGCGCTCTACCATGAAGCGGTTGCTTTGGTGCGTCAGCAGGGCAGTCGGCCCGCCCTTGTCAACCTGCTCACCAACCTGGCCGATGCCGCCTATGACCAAAGTGATCTGGTCGCTGCTGCCGCACATACTGCCGAGGGGCTGGCAATAGTCCGCCAACTGGGATCACAGCCAAGCATTGGCAATTTGTTGACCAGGCAGGCGTTGGTTGCCACCGCGCAAGGGGAGGCCGCAGCGGGAGCAGCAGCGGCGTTGGCAAGCCTCGACATCTTGCAGGCAGTTGGGCAGGGTCGGCAGGTGGCTTTCGCCCTCATGTCTCTGAGTTACGCCGTAAGTGAACTCAACCAACCGGAAGCAGCCGCTCGCTTGAGCGGGGCTGCCGAGCAGCGGCGCGAGGCTAGCGGTTTGCAACTGCCGTCAGCAAAGCAGTCACTATACGAGCGCATCGTTGCCAGCCTGCAAGCCAGGCTGGGCCTGACCCGCTACCTGACCCTGACCGCCGAGGGCGCAGCGATGAGCCAGGCCCAGGCTGTGCAGTACGCCCAGAGCCTTGCGCCACTGCTGACCGCACCGCTGCCGGTCAGCCAGAACTCCTGATTAGCAAAAACCGCTCATCTTTTGACAAAGAAACCTTACCTTTGCTCACCATTTTCGTGCCTGCTGTGCTATCATCGTGCTGACAGCCACTTAGCGTAACAGCGTCAGCACAGGAGAGTGTCATGTCCAAGTTCTTGCGTCTCCTCAGCAGCCTCGTGCTACTAGTAGCCATGGTCGGCGGCTTGCTCGGCAACGCAGCCAGCCCAGTGCAGGCCAGCACCCGACCATCAGCCGCTGGCAACCAGCCAGCCAAGCAACCCGCCGACCCGCAAGCCACCAGCTTCGGCCTGCTGACCATCCCCGGCCTGCCCGACTATAGGACAGCAGCGTAGCCTTGGGGCGACTACGACAACGATGGCCGCCTCGACTTCCTAATCAAATATATACCCCGTCCACGCTTGCGAACCAGACCTTCGCCGACGTGCCACCCTAGAGATTTGGCTACACCGAGATTGAGACACTGGTAGCACACATGGCATCATCAAATGACAACATCCGGCGGGAAGAACTGTCGAAGGTCGTGCGAAGGGCGATTGTCACCACTCGTACACCCTAAACCGAGCAGTAACTATCCTTACTTGCCAGTTAAGCAGGGAGCAAGGCATGGTCAGTAGCCGTTGAAGCAGGAGATGTTGGATAGAAGTCTATGTTGCGGTGCAGCTATAGTTCATTATGCTGACCGACTTGTTGACTGGATGCGGCTGGATGAACGATCAACCACCCAACTGGTCGCGGAACCAAGCCAGGAAGCGGGTGAGGTCGTCGCTCGCAAAGTAGTAACCCTGTAGCCGCATCAGCTGATTGTCTTCCTTAAACAGGAGGTCACCGTGCTTCTGCAACTGCTCGGCTCCTGGCTCGTCGAGGATCATTTTGGAGGCGATAGCGTCGTTCATTCGCAATGCCACCCTACTGTTCATCAGTGTGCGGATGTTGCTCGGCACTAGGTCAACCGAGGGCCGCTGGGTGCAGAGGACAAGGTGAACGCTGCGGTTGCGGCCAAGTTGGGCGATCCGTCGGATGATGTTGTAGAAGGCATCGCGCCGCTTCTTCTGTCCGGCCAACTGGTCGGCGAGGTCGGCAAACTCGTCCACTACCACCACGAACGGTGCAAGCGGGGTCTGGCTACGGGCATTGTAGGACACTACGTCGCGTGCGCCCGCATCTTCCAGCAGGACACGCCGCTGCTCGAAGATTTGCTCAACCAACTCCTCGATCTGATCCACCGCTTCCTGCGCGTCCGACACCACCTGCCCACCCTCAAGTTGTGGCAACCCGCGAAAGAAGGTGAAGTCCTCCGATTTGGAGGTTGAGATGAACAGCCGCAGATCGCTAGCACGCGGGTGGCTGTAGAGCAGGCTACCCAGCAGGCTGTAGAGGAAGATTGTCTTGCCTGCCCCAGTCGTGCCGCCGACCAGCATATGTGGCATTGTTGCCAGGTCGCGCACGATATGTTTACCTTCGGGCGTGACCCCGATGGTGATCGGCAACTGCTCAAGCCCAGCAATCGATGGCAGGTGGGTCAGGCCAGAGGCGAAGGGGACGATCTGGCGGTCGCTGCGCGGCACATCAAGGGCGATCAGGTCGCTGTTCGGCTGGGTCGTGACCAGCAGGCGTTCGCGGCGCATCTCGCGGCCAATATCTCCCAGTGCGTTCCGCAGTGGGTTGAGCGGCTGCCCCTTTGCGAGCCGCACGTAGAAGCGAATTACGCCAGGGCCAACCTTCGCTAGTTGCGGGTCGCAGTCCTGCACGTTGATGCGGTACGACTTTGCGGCACGGGTGAAGGCGTGGGCGATCTCGCTCAAAGCAGCCTCGGCCACGCCTGCATCAGCAGATGGTTGCGCGGCAAAGCAGGCCAGCAATTGGGCCGCTATCCGCGACACTATTGCCGGCTCAGTCTCATCTTTTACTGTGGGTGTTTGCATCGATATGTCGACTCGCGGTCCGCTGGCTGGCTCAACGGTGCCGACAAGCAGGACTGGTTGCTGCACGTCAAGCAGCAGGGAGGCTGGCTCAACTGCTGGCTGGCTGATTGCGGGCGTGGTCAGCGTTGCGAGGCGCGGTAGCCGCCCTGTCGTGAAGTATTCCACGACCGCAGCCGCTATCGGCGAAGGAGCGGCTTCGTCACTGGGTAGCAGGGCCAACGCCCGGTTGATGCTCTCCTGCCCCAGCCACAGCATGGTCACACCGTCGGTACTGCTGTCTTCAGTGGCCGCCTGCGGGCTGAAGATCAGGCCGCTCTGCTTGAAGTCCAACTCATAGCCATAATCCAGCGTGTAGAGGAAGGGGCGCACCGCTTCGGCATAGACCTGGTCAATCAGTCCGTAGCGGCTGGCGCGTTCAAGGTAGAACTCAAGTAGGCTGATCAATTCGCGGCTACGTAGCTGGTGATCCACCCGCTTTGCATCGGAGTCGAAGCGGTTCTCCAACGCCTTGCGGGTTGCCACTACCTGTTCGGCGATGTGGTCGGCGAGTTCATTGCGGGCGACACTGCCACTCAAATGCTTGCGATACTTGACTTCAACCACGTGAAAAGTCAGGCGGCGATTGGCCGGGTCAAGCTGCACAAGGAGCAGGTCGCCACGTAGGTTGGGAGCATCGTCGTCGCGGCTGTTCAACAGGCTTTGGTGCGCGTCAATCGGGATCAGCAGATGATGGCGCAGCAGGCCGTCCTGCTCAAAGTAAAGGCGGGTCAGCAACAGGCCAACCAGTTCCTCGGCATTGCGTTCACTATCGAGCAGCCTCAAAGCCAGCCCACCGGAGAGGGAGCGCAGTACAACCAGCAGTTCTGTCGCCCGGCTTTCGCTAACCGGCAGTCCTAGCCGCTCCATAACCCGACAGAGGACGTTGACGACCTCACCCGCCACTCGCGTAGTTAGCAGCAGGTGGCCGTCGGCATTGCCGAGGAAGGGTGGGTCGAAGGCGAGCAAGTAGATTTGGCGGCGGTCATCCAAGCCATCAAAGTACTCCAGCCCGATGTTCTGGTCGAAGGTCTGCACCCAATCCGATACGTCATGCAGTTGGTAGAGCAAGTTCTTGCTGTCGGCTCCAAGGCGTAGCTGCAAAGTAGGCAAGCTGTCGCTGGCTCGGCCCGCGACCTGTTCGGCGTGCAGGCTGTCAAGGATCGCCAGCGTGTGGGTGAAGGGGTCTTGCTCCGGGCCAGGGCGCAGTTGTCGCCGCCAGCGGTAGCCGCCAGCTGGGTTGTCGTAAGCGACCACCGGTTGCTGCACGAGACCGTTAATGTAGCTGGAACGGCCATCAGCCAGGGGTGCATCCAGTTCGGCAGTGACTGGGAAGGGGTCGAGCAGCAGGCTGATATGAGCGGCGTAGGAGGTGGGGTTACGGAGGAAATCGGCACGCTGGTGGCGGGCGATCCGCAGCCGGGGGTGCAGCGGGTCGCGGCCCGGCTCGGCGAACACGCCCGCCGCCTCGGACACCTGACGCTCTGGGTTGAGCAGAGCGGTCAGAGACGTACCAGCACTGCGTTGCCCGGCAGCATCGTTGCTGAACAACTGGATGTCATAGCTGAGTTCGGGCGACCCCAAACCCTCGGCCTGCGCCCGCAGTACGTCCTTTTGCAACTCCACCATTGCCTCGGCCAGCCACTCCATTGTCCCACCACCAAACACGTTCAGCCGTAGGGTGCGGACATAGGGATGTTGCCGCTGGTAGCGGGCCAGCAACTCCTTAACCTGTGCGATGGTGTAATCACCGCCAACACCCAGCACTGCTAGCTGGGCCAGAGCCATCCGACGAGCGTCAGCCACTAGTGGCAGGTAGAGCGGCCAGCCGCCCAGTATGTCGGTTTGCAGTAGCCAGTTGTTAGATAGCGGGCGTAGTAGCGGCAGGTTGCGCGGCAGGAGGTCTCGTAGCAGCTTGCCCATCTCGCTGTGGCTAGCCCGTGACCCTCGCGCCTCGCGCAGCCAGTCGGCTTGCAGTCGGGCATGGCGTAGTTGCCAGCCCAGCAACAAAGGGTGCAGCGGCGCGACGATCTGCGCGATCACCGCGCCATCCCCAGCTTGCACCTCAACCACATCCAGCCCGGTCACAACAGCCAAACTGCCCGCCTGCCCATGCCCGACCGCAATCAGCGACTTGCGGTAGGCTTGCAGGTATTCTTCGACCAGCGCGGTCAGCGGCAACAGGTCGGTTGCAGCCAGCAATCCCCCGCCGCTGCCGTTTGCCACCGCCTGCTGCACAGCATTGCATACGGCGCGGCGGGCCTTCAGAAGATCAGCGGGCAATGGCGCAGCAGCGGTGGGCGACACCACTGCCAGTGGGTTGCCCAGCCGGATGGCCCAGCCGGTGGCCTGCTCCGGAGCAGCCAGCAGCGCGTGTTCCAGTTCGGCCAGCAGCGGGTTGGGGTTGAGGGTAAATTGCTGACGGCCCGCTCCCTCGAAGCGCACCTCAATCGTGCTGCCGCCCTCCTTGACCTCGAACTCAGGCTTGCCTGCTTCCTTGCCGCCCTCGTTTGCCAGCAACATCGCCTCGCGCAGCGAACCCACGCTGCGGTTGAGCGGCTGGCTCTCCTCCGCCTCACCTGCCTCGTGGCCCAGCCAGAACGACTCGCTGGCGTTGACCGGGCGGCTCTGCTCGTTGTCGGGATCGCGTCGCGCTTTGTCGCTGCTCTCGTCGTTGACGACGTTGCCATGCTGGTCGAAGGCCCGCACTCGCACGTAGTAGAAGTCGTCCTCCACTTCTTGATCGTTCAGTTCAACCGGCCTGCTATGGCGCGGCGTACTCTTTTTGCTGACGTTGCGGCTCGTCCACGCCGGTACGCCCTCGTTGTTGAGCAACTCAACCCGATAGTAGACAACGGCGGGTGACTCGGCGGGTGGCGGATCGCTGATCCAGCCAACCGTGAACTTGTTCTTCTTGCCAGTTATCATGTTGATCGACTTGAACCCATCGGGGCGCAGCGTCATGCCCTTGAGCGGCTCAATGTAGAGAATGGGCGGTTTGTCGCTCTGGCGGTCGGGCAGCCAGCGTTCGAGGGCAAGGTCACGGTGAGCCGGGTCGCTGGCGATCAGGCTGAGGGCGGTGCGCCAGGGCTGGGCGGTAAGCAGCTTGTAGAGGGCGGCGTGGGTGGCAGGTTCACGCCCCCGCAGATGCTGGACGCGGGCGAACAGCGTCCCACCGCTGCGATCCTGCAACAGCGCGACCGCATCGCTGTTCTGCTTGAGCCGGGCATCGTACTGGGTCGGGTCGGCAGTCAGGTCGAAGTCGGGGAACAGGCCGAGGCAGTAGAGTGCGCCGCCAACCACGCCCGGCTGGTCGCGGTTGGCTCTATCCAGAATCGTCAGGTAGTAGCGCAGGATGTCATCGCGGTCGGCCACCGTCTCGCGCACGCTGCCGACAATAGTGGCCGGGCGCACGGCGAAGTTGAGCCGGTCGGTGGCCGCCACCAACTCCCGCTCCAAAGCCACAAAGAAATTGTCACGCAGCAGCGGCGCAACCACCGCGAAGGTGCTGTTGCTCAAGGAGTCAATCGCCCCAGCCCGCAGATCGGGCGGCACAAAGATGAGCAAGGCGCGGCTGAGGTCGTTGCGTAGCTCGACCGCCCGGCCCATGTCAATCACATAACTGGGCGCGTCGGCGGGTAGCTGCTCGGCATCGCTCAACACGCCAACCACAAAGCCGCCTGGTGCGTCGCCCGCCAGACTTGCGGCCACGATGTTGATGACCGCTGGCGGCAGTTCGTCTACCCGCAGGCAAGTACCAGCCAACTGCTCGGTGGGCAGGCTGCGCAATGCCAGACGCAACACCTGCTCGGCGCGGGAGGCGAGGTAGCGGTTGAGGGTATCGGCGGCAAGCGGTTGCAGAAGGGTGTCAGGCACGGGGCGGCTCCTAGACGTGGTAGCGGGGGGTGAGGGTCTGGGCGGTGCTGGCATCGCTCAGGTCGGTGTAGAAGCCAATGTCACGCAGCCGCGCCCGCAGCGCATCCATGTTGGCGCGGTAGGCGGGGTAGGCATCGCCGCTAACAATCCCGGCCTCCAAGGGGCTGATATAGATGCCGTAGCGGTAGGCCAGCCAATCCACAAACTCGTCAATCGTCAGCGGGCGGGTATGATAGCTGCCCGGCCCGCCCTCAAGCAAAGCCAGCAGCACGAAGGTTTCAAGCAGGCGCGGCGCAATGCAGAAGCGCGGCTTGGCGTGTTCCCACCTGCCCATACTGGAACGGATCAAGCCGCTGTCTTTGTTGCGGAGCAGCGTGCCATTAACCAAGTCTTCAGTGTAGCGGTGGTGGAAGTCAAGGCGGGCAGTGCTGATCATCTCCACCAGTTGGTCAAACTCATCTAGCTCGCTACGGCTGATCGCCAGCATCTCCTCATCCGTGCCGCCAGCGTCGGTTTTTGTGCCAGCCAGCAAATCCTCAACGCGAATGCCAAAATACTCTTGGAAGCGGGTGCTGTCACGCTGTTGCAGGGCCGCGACAACCTGCTGTGCGGAGGGGTTGTTAACCTTCAAACGGCTCGCGGTGAACGGCTGCAACTGGTTGAAGGCAATGATGCTACGAATGTAATCGGCAAAGCCAGCCACGTAGTGGCGAAAGCTGGCACGAGCCAAAGCTGCCATCTGACTTTTGGCATCCTCACCCAGATCAACCAGCAGCTTGAGTTCACCTTCATCGCTGATCGTGCCAGCAGTTAGCCAACGAGGGAGCGCGTCCATTAGGTGCAAAACGTAGAGGCCAAGATGGATGGTTAGCAAAGTCCGCATCATCTCAATGATTGTCTGGCGAGGCAGGACGGCACGGTAGGCCAGCAGCCGCCAGAGGTCGTCGCAGAGGAGGGCGGCCTGCTGTGGCAGAACAGGTCGTTCAAGGATCGGCGGCGGGGCGGAGCGTCCCTGCTCAGGTTCGGTCAGCAGCATGATCATCAAGCTACTGATGTCCAGCGCGTCGCTGCCTTCAGTGGTGCTGCTACCGAGGTACTGCCTGAGTGCCTCAAGCAGAAGCGGATCGCCGCTAACCATGCTGTACAGTTGGTCAGAGGCATTGTAGTCGCGGGCATATTTAGCGTTACGCAGTTTGTAGCTGCTGAGGTGGAGCGGGCGTGGTGCGGCGATCCGCAGTTCCTCATCGCTCACGTCGCGCTGCCTCTGATTGGTAACAATGTCGAGCAGATCGCTCTTTAGCCACCGCCACGTCAGGTCAGTAGCGGTGGCATCAGCGGTGAAGCCGCTCAACAAGCCCTCATCTTCCTCGGCCTGCACATTGTTAAGCAACCGCCGCTGATCCACCGCCTGGCTACGCTGGATCGTTACTACGCCGCCGTCGTTGTCCAGCCGCATGAAGAAGGCGTTGAGGACGCGATCGGGATCTAGTTGTTTGGCATCAGCGTGCAGCAATCGGGGGTTGCGGTAGAGCATGAACAGTGGGTCTAGTTTGCGGGCCATAACTTACTCCTCCTCGGCGCGGCTGAGGGTTAGTTTGCCACCTGCTTCGCGCACGACGTAGCGGTGCTGGCCGTCGAGCAGCAGCAGTTCGCGGTAGGGTAGGCGGGCGAGGGTGTTCTTGAAGATTGCGAGGTTGATCAGCGAACCCTGCGCCTGATTCCGCGAGGGGATGTAGCCCTGCTCAAGTTGCAGCAGGTTCTCAAACAGGTCGAGGGTCAGTTCCAGCCGCGCATCCGGCTCGTCGGCAGCCCGGCTGCGGTGTTCCAGCACGAGGCGATCAGGTTCGTACTCAATGTAGTGGGCTTGCCGCTGATCGAGCGTATGTGGACGCAGGCTGAAGTCGGCGGCGGCGAAGCGGCGATAGCTGAAGATGGTCGGGCGGTTGCGGCTGTTGACCGCCCGCAGGTAGAGGGCAGCATCGTCGGGCAGGATCAGCCCGGCATTGTCCTCACCCAGCGAGAGCGAGAGGCCGCGTAGCAACTTCAGCTTCAAGTCGTCCAACTCATCAGCGTCGTCGTCGGCCAATGCGTGGCGGAAGCGGGTGAGGTGCTGGTAGGGGAGCATCGGTTCCCAATCGGCATCGCGCCGCTCGAAGAAGGCTTTGCGGCGTAGCTGTGCGTGCAGGCGCAGGCGGTCGACGGCAGGTTGTTCGCGCACGCCATCCAGCAGGCGGCGATCCACGTCGCTGCGGGCGGCGAACTCCAGCCCCGCATCTTGCAGCCGACCATCGAAGTAGAGGCTGCGGTCGTCAAGCGGGTTGGCAACGGTCGCCACATCAATCGCCTGCAACGCAGCTACAAGGCGGTCGCCGCTGCCCCGCTCCCCAGCGTTCAGGTTGTAGTAGAACGAGGCGGCATAGTCTAGCGGCAGACTGCCCGCATCCAGCGCGGCAAGTTCCCCCGCAACCTGTTCGCAGTTGCTATCGGCAGTGAGCGTATAAGCCAGCAGCGAGCGGAGATCGCGCATGGTGATGTGCAGGGTGCGGCGCAGATGCGCGGTGGTGAGCAAGCTGTGCAGCCGCCCGCGCACGGCTGGCCCGGCGGCGGGGTCGCGCAGACTATCGGCATTGAACTTGATGTAGCAGCGATCCTTGAGGCTGCACCCCTCACACGGCTGCCAGAACGACTGGTCGAGCAGACGCACCAGTTGCCGCTCCAAAATTGACTCGCCGCCAGCCAGCAGGGAGCGCGAGTTGAGGTTGATGAACAGCATATCATCTGGCAGCGTCACGTCCTCGCCGCCAAAGAAGCGGGCGACAAGCTGGTAGAGGGCGGGGAAGGTGTCGCGCTCCTTCGCCAGGAAGTCGCGTAGGCGGCCTTCGTTGATGGCGATGATGAACACCTTGCCGTCCTCTGCCTCGCCTAGGCCGAGGTGGGGGCGGCGCGGGTCGCCGCCCTTAAAGTCGCTGAGGAAGCGGGCCAGCACCTCACGGTTGGGGACGGCATCCTCGTTCTGCGAACCATCGTAGTTGGTGCGGAAGCTATAGCCACTCAACCCAAAGTGGCTGCCGTTACCCTGCCCATCATTGCCCTGATCCAGCGCAATCGCGCCGTTACGGAACGCCGCCTCCTCCAATGCGTGGATGAAGGCAGTCTTGCCGTCGCCTGCGTTGCCGCTGATCACGATCAGCCGGTAGTTGCCGCCGAGTATGTCGTCGCGTAGGTTGCTATCAAGTAGCGTCTCCACATAGGTAGCCGCCCCCAGTTCATCGCGCCGTTGCAGGTTGCTGCGCTGCTCGGCGGGGCCGCTGCGGGTGCCGCGATTGTTACGGGCCTGGCTGTACATCGTTTGGAAGCGATGGACATAGGGGTTGTAGTTGCTGCCCAAAACGGCCCGCCGTGCCTCATCCTCAGCGGTGTTGGTGTTGATGCGGTCGGCAGGTGGATGCTGCTTGTCGGCAGGCAGGTCGAAGCTGATCGGCAATTCTTCGAGGGCGGTGAGCATCGCGGCTGCGCTGGCGAAGCGGTCGCTGGCTAGCTGCGCAACTGCCCGATTGAGAAAGGCCACCCACGCTGGGGGCAGCAACCGCCCCCACGCTGCCGCCGACTGTGGCGCGTCGAAGGTTGGTAGCCGCTGGGTGCGTCCGCCCTCCTCCCGCTCGTAGGGGTGGTGGCTGGTCACCAGTTCGTAGAGGACGACCCCCAACGCGAACAGGTCGCGGCTGGCCTCCATTGCCGGGGGCTGATGCAGGTTGGGGTCAAAGTCGGGCGCAAGGTAGTTGAGGGTCATCAGTTGCGGGTCGTCGCCACCAACCTGCACCGCCGCGTTGAAGTCAATCAGCTTAATGCACAACTCTCCGCTGCTGCGGTCAAGCACTATGTTCTCCGGCTTGATGTCGCGATGATAAAAGCCCCAGTTGCGAAGGCGGCGGAACTCGTTGTACTGGGCCGGGCTGAGGGTACCGTTCTCCAACAAGTCCTGCAAGCGGGCCTCATCCTGGTGCATATAAGCCAGGGCTGCCAACGCCTGGCAGCCTATCTGATGCACCTCGGCCAGTGGGAGAAGCGTGGCAGGGCTGGTGTGGCGACGCAGGTCGTAGTCGCCCGCGTACTCGGTCAGGATGTAGGGACGACCATCGGGCAGGCGACGCGCATCGTAGACTTTGGCGATCTGGGGGTGGTGCAGACCCTTGAGCAGCAGGTATTCATGCAGCAGGTCGTTGGTCAAAGTGCTGTCGGTGAAGACCTTGATCGCTAGTACTTCCTCGGTCAGTTCGTTCAATACCTTGTAGACCTGGCTGAAGCCGCCGCGCCCGCGCACATCCTGCACGATATAACCACTGGTGATGATCGCACCCGGTTCGAAGGTAGTCTGCTCCATATTGCGCCCGCTCCCTTGCAATCAATCCTTGCTACTTTGTCTGGCTGTAGTATAACAGAGTGCCTTAGCTGTGACAAGCAACTCACCAACCAAAGAATCTGTTTTGACCTTACCAAGACCTTACCAAAGATGAATTTTGCCTGCTAACGCTGCTCATAACGTTGTGCCAGCAAGTTAGTTGTGCTATAATCCACCCACACAGTCGGGTGATAGCGAGAGGAGGAGGCACGGTGGCGCAGGCAACCGAACCCATAGGTTTCAGCCGCGAAGCAGCGGCCCAGTTGTGGGCCAGCTTGTTTGCTGATACCGCCCCAGACAACAAGCAGCCGCTCTCTGCCACCGCGCCAGCCTCCGACCTATGCATAGTACCACCGCCGCTGAGCGTTAGTGACGAGCCATCTACCTCGCCTGAGCCACAGATGCTGGCGGTGGGGTTTGAGGTTGACGAACTGGCCGCCGACTTCGAGATTGACCTGCTCGCCGACGTTGACGAACTGGACTGGCAGCTCACCCCGACCGTTACGCCGCGCAGTACAGCCCATCGCCAGCTGTTCAGCATCCGGCAAGTGCTAGCCTTGTTGCAGCCAGTAATTGCCGAGGGGGAGATGACGTGGGCGCGCCTGATCGGCTGCGTGCGGCTGGTTGGGGCCGATCCCTACAGCGTAGCCCGCATCGCCGCTGAACTGGCCGATGCCGATGTGGGTGTACTGACCGAGTCGCCACGCCAGAGTAGGGGTCGGGGTGGTACACTGCGAGCGAACGAGGATGGCAAGTGCGAACGAGTCGCACGCGAGGCGTTCGCTGGGCTGCGGCAAGTCCCGCTGACGTGGGCGCGGGTGGCAGCAGCGTTGGGTGAGTTGAGCAGCAAGGTTGCGCCGTCGCTGCGTCCGCGCTTGCTGCAATACTACGCCATGCACCAGCTAGACCGCCGCGAGGAGGCTGCGCTGTTCACCCGGCTGGACGAACTGCGGGCCGCCCACCTCAACCTTGACCCTGCCCGCGACCCGGATGCGTTGGACGCGGAGGAGACCGAGACCGAGGGGGAGCGGCTGCTGTGCTGGCGCAACCTGCCCGCCGTCGCCGCGATCTACCATGCACTGTGCGAAGACAACCTGTGGCTGGTTGCCCGCATTGCGCTGCCGCTTGCCAACCGACGCATGGGCTTCGACGACCTCTTTCAGGAGGGCTGCATCGGTTTGCTGCGGGCGGTGGACAGGTTCGAACCACAACGTGGCTTCCGCTTCGTTACCTATGCGGGTAACTGGGTCAATCAGCGCATCCAGCGGGCAATCCAGAACAGCGACAACGTGATCCGGCTGCCAGTTCATGCGCGGGATGCTTATGAGCGTGGCAACGATTTGTTTGAGGACAGCGAGGTTGTGGGCCGCCTGCCCAGCCACGACGAACTGGATGCCGCTACTCACTTCAAGAGTTCAAGCTGGCGGCATCTGCGCAATGTGCGGCGGGTGCTGCCGCTCCACCGTAGCCGGGCGGCGATGCTGGTTGTAGACGACACACCAGGGCCGGAGGAGCTTGTTATGAACAGGATTGTCCACGAGGTGCTAGATCAGTTGATCGAGCAGAGAGGCGGCAAGCAGCAGGAGTTGCTGCGCGAGCGGCTCAACCTCAGCAACCCGCCTTCGCTGGAAGCCGTCGCCCAACGGCACGGTATTACCCGTGAACGAGTGCGCCAGATAGCGGATAAGTTCTGTCGGAAGGTGCGCCCTGCGCTTGCCGTGCAGATGGACCTGAAGGTGACGCGCCGTGAGCTTGGCAGAGGCCGCCCCCGCTCTGTGCCGTAATCGCGTGCGACTGGACCTGAAGGTGGCGCGCCGTGAGCTTGCTGAGCAGCTGGGCGATGGTGCTTGAGGATGAGCAGCTAGAGATTGCCAAAGCTCGCGAAGTGGCTTTGACGAAGGCAAAATCTAAGCCTGTCTCGCCACTGCCACCAGCTACGCAGGAGAGTGTAGCAGCCCAACTTGCCCACTACTGGCGTACCAACTGGCGTACCAGTGCTGCCGCAGCAATTAACAATTGCCAGGCAGCGATTGAGCAGCCAGCAGCCAGGACACAACCTGTCTCGACACTTAAGCCAGCAGCTAGCACACAACCAACGCTAGCCGAGGTTGATGGCGGTGATGAAGTGCAGCAGTTTATCAACCAACTGATTGACGCTGCCACAGCCAACGAAGTAGAGCGGGCCTTGCTGCGCGTGAGGTTCAACTTTGAGCAACCGCTGTCGTCTAAGGCAACCGCCGAACGTATTGGTGTTGGCCGGAATACCATTTTTAAGGCGCATCTCAAGCTGTTGAAGTATATCTACGACCGGATGAGAGTTACGTTGATTAGTGAACTGAGGGAACACAAGGCACTACTAATCATGACTGTCTGGATGAGAGAGAGCAGCCACCAGCACAACCGCATAGCAGCGAGCAGCGCAGTACTGGCCCAGCGGGTTGAGGAACTGGCTGCAACAATCAACATCGCGAACGGGGAACAGCCTGGTACTTGACTTCTACACCTCGATGACCGTCACGCCCAGCGACATCAACAAGATGACCGCGCTGTTGCAGGAAGCGGGCGAGTAGTAGCAGGCCTTCTCGTGCGGCCTCACTACGCTGCTGTTCATAACCCCACCACCTTGGGCCGCATCCACGCCACCGAGCAGCCTGCTGGCGATCCGCGAACAACGAGCCATCTACAGCATTGACAAGCTGGGCATCCTAATTTTGAATTACAAGTTAGTTAGAAAGAAGCAAGCAAATGGCACTGGAAGGTTTGCAAGCGGTGTTGGATAAGGAAGAAGTGCTGGCGACCTTTAAGGTCAGCGATCTTCTTGCGTCGCCAGAGGTGGTTGAGGGCAAGTATAAGGCGCACGTGCGGGGGTATTTGCCGCTCAGTCGGGCAGCGGGCAGCAGCGATCAGCAGCAAAGCGTGACCGACTACGAGCGCAATCTGATAGCCAAAGTTAGCAGCGGCATAGCCTCAGTCGGCTACATCAGCGCAGAGTACGGCTATGGCAAGACCAGCACCGCCGCCTACCTCTGGAACCGCTGCCGCGAGGCTAACATCCTCGCCGTGCCGCCGTTTGCTATCGAGCAACTGAGCGACCTGATTACCGCCGCCTACGCCTGGGGTCGCTTTGAACTGGGCCGCACCCGCCCGCCCCTCCTGCCGGAACTTGAGCAACTCTACCGCAGCTACATGGAGCGCAGCATTAGCGACGATGCACGCGGTGACCGCGAGAAGGCGGCCCTCCTAACCGACCTTGAGCGACAGGGCCGCTACACCGCCAAGCTCCTCACCGCAGACTTCATCCACTTCTTTGAGCAGTACGCCGACTTGATGATCAGCGCGGGCTACAAAGCGGTGGTGTTGTTGCCCGACGAGTTGCAGCAATACACTAACCCGACGATCAACAGTGGGGTTAGCGAACCCCTCAGCCCGCTGTTCGAGTTGGTCAACGGCCTCTCAACTCGACACGGCTACCTCAAGAGCGCGGTCATCTTCATCACCCCAACCAAAGACCTCGCTCTGATCCGCGACAATCGTGGGGACCTTGTAGACCGGATGCAGCAGAGCGGCCTCGGCTTCGACCTCAACAACATCTACGATGCCGATTTTGCGCGGCGGCTCTGGCAGCGGCTGGCAGGCGAGTTTAGCTTCCAGTCTGAGGCGCAGGCAATGGTCACGGAGGAGGCCCTGCGCTCCCTCGGCGAGATCGCCAACCGCCACGACCTCGGCAGCGGCCCGCGCACCGTCGTCAACGGCTTCAAGGCGATCATCAATCGCTACACCCAGCAGCCCGCTGGCGGCTCGTTCGTCCGCTACAGCCCGATCCACCTGGTAGAAGATTTCCTCAAAGGCACGATCACTTTCAGCGGCGCGGTCAACAAGCTGGCCGAGGAAGTGGGCAAGGCTCTGCGCCAGCCGGTCGTCAAAGGGCAGCCGCAGTACGAGCGGGCAGTCAAGCTGATCGCCGCCTTTCCCAACGGCGGCGCAGCCGACGCACTGATCGCCGAGGCGGGGCTAACCGAGGCGGTCGAGACGCTGGTTGAACAACAACTAACGATCCGCCTGGGCGGGCGCGACAGTGACGGCAAGCTCATCTACGAGGGCATGACCCTGCGCGGCCTCGCTCCCGACCAGGACAAGGCCAACTGGCTGAGTGACACCGCCAACCAGTTCATCCGCCTCACCTTCCAGCCCAACAGTGACAAGGCGATGGAGCGGGCGGCCAACGCCTGCAAGCGGCTGCTCCGCAAGCGGTTCTTCAAGGATGCAGATTGGAAGGTGATAGATGAGGGGCTAGCCAGTGGCAACCGTGATGCCTTCCTGCTACTTGAAGGTGGCTTCGCCCAAACTAGCCGCAGGTATCCCCAGCGTCGCATCTACATAAGGATCATCCGCGACGACCACGCCCACCATGCGCTGATTCCGCTGCTCGCCGATCTGACCCTGACTATTGACCTTAGTCGTTACCGCGAACTGAGCGAGAATCAGCAGTTGGACGAGCCAGGCAGCTTCGAGACCAGCAAACCGCGCAACCTGCGTCTGCGCCTCAACCTCAGCCACCACGACCCGCAACAGATTTATGCG
>Ga0209724_1001884_pt1 | contig 18500 bp, 25 predicted proteins | sample grotaG_FD_184143 | JGI IMG/M metagenome (GOLD analysis project Ga0209724, IMG submission 184143) | Glacier valley bacterial and archeal communities from Borup Fiord, Nunavut, Canada, to study Microbial Dark Matter (Phase II) -... | ecosystem: Environmental > Aquatic > Freshwater > Ice > Glacier ...
TGAGCGTGCTATATTTGAGTTGCATCCTGAAAATGCGACCCCTTATGATGTGCTACTTAGTCAGCTAGGTAGACTTCGCTACAACCAGAGGTACCCCACTGGTGCGCCTGGACAACAAGCAAGTCGCGACAATCCTCGCAGTTTCGCAGCCACAGGTAAGGTTGGCGGCGGTAGATTTCGCTCATACTGGGAGGCAAACGGTGGCTTGGCCCAGTTTGGGCTGCCGCTAAGCGATGAGTTCCAAGAGCGTTCCGAGCTAGACGGTAAAACCTACCTGGTCCAATACTATGAACGGGCTGTCTTCGAGTATCACCCGGAGAACGCTGGTAGCAAGGATGAGGTACTCCTAAGCCAGCTAGGTACCTTTACCTACCGCAAGCAAACACCCTTAACCTACCTATCTACTAATTAGCTAGGCTGCGCCGTATCTCCACCGTCGGTTCGTAGTCGGTCGCTTTGCGGGCCTCGAATAGCTGGCCGTAGACTTCGCTCTCTTTGTCCAGCCGCTCGTAGACCTCGGCTAGCTGCTTGTCGTCGTACTTGATGATCAGCTTGCGGGCTTGGGTTAGCCGGTGGCGCAGCGGGTTGCCGTCGGGTAGGCTGCTGTAGACTTGTTCGACGGCATCGGCATCGAAGCTGACCCGCTGGTAGGCTGCTCGGTAGCGCATGGTGTAGTGGTCTACCTTCACCGACTCGCCTGCGACAAGCTGCGCTGCCAGCCAGTGGCGTAGCTCCTTCTCCTCATCGGCCAGCCGCTGCTGCTCGTCTTGCAAGTAGACGAGGTGGCGGGCCGCGTCGCCTAGCACGTCGTCAGGGTGTTCGCCTGCTGTTAGGCGCACTGCGTACTGTTCACCCACTGGCAACTCGTTGATGGGCTTCGGCTGTTCCATTGCACTCCCTCTTTTTACATCATCTGTAACATCTGTTGCACTTGTATGTCACCCTGCTAGCTGTATGATAGCACGACCTGCCTATTATTGCAAACAGCGACTTGCTCCCTTGTCAACTCCGTGGGATTGTGTTAAACTTCTATCCATCAGCATAGTACGTTGCAGAGGGGTGGATGCGATGGCACGGACGCAGGAGCAGGATCGGGTACTGGTTTTGTTGCAGGGGCTTGACAGTGTGGACAAGCTCAAGACGTTGTTTCAGCGCGAGCTTAACTATGAGCGGGCTAATCAGCCGATCTCTACCCGCGACTGGGATGCTGCCGCCCACGATCCCCTCGCTGACGATGACGACCCGCTGATCTTTGCCGCGCAGGAGCCAGACGGCGACTTCCACCTGATCTACATCCGCCTGGATAGCGACCGCTTGCCTCTTACCGCCGAGCGTCTAGTGATCGAGCGGCTGCTGAGGGATCATGATCGCGCCCTCTTTGTCTTCTCCAACCGCCAGCAAAATCGGTGGCACTTCGTCAACGTCAAGGTGCGCGGCAAGCAGCGGCCCGTCCTGCGCCGCATCACCGTCGAGCCAGGCGACAGCCAGCGAACGGCCTGTGAACGCATCACCATGCTTGACCTTGCGCCCCTAACTGGTGGTCGCCTTGTCGGGTTAGCAGCGGCGGCTATCCAGCAGAAGCACGACGAGGCGTTTGATGTCGAGCGGGTGACGCGCAAGTTCTTCGAGCAGTACCGCGCGGTAGTAGCACAAAGCTGTGTGGCGCAAGTGGGTCAAGGGAAGGGGCTGCTGGTTGGTTCTGGGGCAAGGTTTGCTAGGTCATGGCTCACCACTCCTAAAGATTGAGCTACTATCATTGTAGCACAGGGGAACCTTACCAGCACCCTACCAAACCTTGACTGCCAGCCGACTACTGACTAGCTCACGCCCGAAGCTGGGCTGGAGCGGTGACTGCTCTAGCAACTTGTCTAATCGGGTAGCCAAAAGTACCAGGTTGCTGACGAACTCCCCATGCTAAAAAGCTCCAACAGCCAAACCCAAGCTGTTGGAGCTTCTTGCTAGCTGATCTTGAGGGCAGCGCACGCCAGACTATGCTGACCTACCACTGCTGCCTCCTCGTCGCTCAACCAGTCTGGATACTAAGCACTGTGCCACGGTCACACTTGCGACTGCCTGCGCCTGCAATGCTGCCTCTGCTCTGGGTGCTAGGGTGAGCGGGAGGGGCGGCAGCTTTCGTCTTGCTGATCCTTGTGGGCAGGGAAGCCACTGCGCGTACAGGCTTAAGGATGAGGCGTGTCCTGGGTGCAAAGGAAGCCCAGGGGCAGGCGGCATGGTAGAGTGGTGTCGAGACCATACCGCTTGCTCTCTGACTAGCACGCTCATTATAGCCCATCCGTGCCGAGTTCACCAGCGGGGTTTGCGCTCCAGTAGTATGATGGTAGCACATTACCAGGGGGTGAACAGAGTGGTGAGTGACAAAGAGCGGCTGATCAGCCGTGAAGTGCTAGCCTGGACGCTAGCGGGGTTGCGGCAGGCCAGTACGCCGCGCCTGGTGCAAACAGTGGTCGAAGCATACTACCGGCGGCAGAGCGTGCGCGCCTTTTACCGGGTAACAAGAGTACAGCAGCAGGGGGCGGAGCTAGGCCGCTTGCTCTATCCTCAGCTAACCAGTTCCCAACGCTGGTGGCGGCTGGGTCAAGCCACCGCCAACGGCTTCTACACCAGCCGCGAAGGGCTACGTTGGCAGAGTAGCAGCCACCTGGAGAGCCAGGAGCAGAGCTTCGCAACCCTGGCCCGCTACGAGCGGCTGGTGCCTGGTTGTACAGCAAGAGTCAAGCTGCAGGAGCCAGGCCACTGCCTGCTACTGGTGGCGGGCTGGCCCTTGCCAGCAGAGTTGTTGGCTGGGGCCATAACTGCGTTGCTGGAAAAGCTGGATATGCGCCAGCTGGTGGTCAGTACTTCGTGGGGAAGCGCGGAGCAGTACGCCTTCGACTGCACCTGGCAGCGGTAGCGAGGTAGGGTTGCTGTGCAAACCGTTCGAACTGGACGAGTTGGAAGGAGCAGTCGACCGCCACACTAGCTTAGCTGACACAGCACGGGGGAGCATCACTCTGGCGGGACTGTCTACACCTCGCAGCCCTATGCCTCACCCACGCCACCCTTGACGACACAGCACGGGGGAGCATCACTCTGGCGGGACTGTCTACTATGCTCTAGCACCTTACCAGCACCTTACCATTCTTCTCTCTCCCGCCCAGCCATGACCTTCTTCCCCCCCATAGTAGTACCTTTGGCTAATGAACTATCGTTGGCAGTAGGTGTATGATATATGTAAGCGCAAGGCAAGGGGCTGATTGACGTGAAGGAGTATTGTTGTTGAGCAATTGGCAGACAAGTAGCAATCCAGGGCGCAGGATGCAGCCGAAGGTGACCGCTGTGTTGGGACAGAACGGGCAGGCAGGCGCAGCCGAGGGGGAGGCTGGCTCTAGCTACCCTGCTTTCGAGCGTTCGGAGCAAAAGCAGCGAGCCACTGAGCTAGCCCAAGAGCGCGACACCCTGCTGGAGGGGGCGCGGCTGCTGGTCACTCGCTGCCAGGAGGCAGTGCCGCCTGCTGAACGCGAGTTGGCTGGGATGTTGCACCAACTGCGCTTGGCTCGGCTGGGCAGCAGCAGCGAACACGAAGCGGTCTTCACCGCCTACCAACAACTCTACCCCCAGAGCTGGCTACGCTACCTGGTGGAGGATGCACTGGCGGAGTGGCTGGTGGAGCGGGGTGAGTTTACCGCCTTCACCGCCCGCAGTCTGCTTGCCGAGTTGCGGCGGCAATGGCCGCAGGCGCGGGTACTGGCAGGGCGGCAGTACGAGCAGCGAGTGGCAGCGGTGCTGCACGAGCTTGCCGTAGCAGGCAAGGTGCGGCAAGTCAGGGCTGGTGACAACTTTGCTGCGATGTACACAACTGGCTGACCAGATGTGGAAGGGGCTTGGCTAAGGCTGTAGTTACTACCCCACGGCGAGCAGGCAGCGGTACCCGCCCGCCCCCGCTCCAGCCTGTGCTAGTGGTCGTGGTAGTCCCACCCTGAAGGAGCTTAGTCAGTTGATGCTTTGTTACGCCTGTCAGACAGACAACCTTGCTACTGCCAACCACTGCCAGAGCTGTGCTACCTCGCTGCGGCCTGCCAGAGCAGCTTTCCACCTCGACCTAGCCGAGCAGGCCATCCTCAATGGTCGCTACCAGCAAGCCGAGGCGGCTCTGCGGGCTGCCGACCTGGAGATGCTTGCCCTCAGCCTGGCCCAGCGGCACGAACACAGCCTCACCGCCCGCGCTTTCTGGTTGCAGGGCAGCCTCTACAACGCTCGTGGCTTCTTCGCGGAGGCCAAAGCCGAGTTGCTCCTGGCTCAGGCTGAACTTGCGGATAAGCCAGCTAGCTTGCTCCGCGCAGAGATACTTAATCGCCTGGGGGTAGTCTGTAGCTACCAGGGGCAGATGACCGAGGCCGAAGCCTACTACCAAGAGAGTGCAGCCAACGCGTTGGCCGCTACTGCACCCACGGTGGCGACCCGCGCCCTGATCAACCTGGGTACCGTGCTTGCCAGCGATGGCCGGGCAGATGCCGCCGCCAGTTACTATGCCCAAGCACTGGCGCAGGCTCGGCTCAGCACCGATCAGGGCAGCCAAGCCCGCGTCTGCCGCGCCTTGGCTGGACTTTATGCCAGCTATGGCCCCTACAACCTGGCCGTAGACTACGCCCGCCAAGCACTGGCTCTACGGGAAGAGGTTGAGGAGCTACAATCCTATGTGATCTTGGTCTGTGCCGCCAGCAGGGTACTCGTCGTTTGGGGTGAGCTGAGCGAAGCGGAGGGCTATCTGAACGAGGCTTACAAGCGGGCGCAACAGAGTGGCAACCAGCGGCTTGAAGAACAGGTGCTGGTCGAACTCGCCTCCTTGATGGAGAAGGCGGGGCAGCACGATGCCTGGCAGCGTTACGTCGAGCAACTGATCCTGGTCGATAAATCGGGTTCAGCTTCAGGGGTGGCGGTGAAGACGAGCCTGCTGAGTTACGCCCTAGCGGAGCAGGATTGGGGGCAAGCCCGTCGTCTGGTAGCTGAGTTGAAGACGCTGGCAGCGGCCAATCCATCGACGCGGGAGGCAGCAACGCAGGCCAAGGCGAGATTGCACAATGCGCTAGGTGAGTGGTAGGAGGCCGCCATCCAGTACCAGAAGCTACTAGCCATAGAGAGGCGCAGCCCACATGGACGGGCTGAAACGTTGGCGGAATACGGCAAGCTGTTGCTGCGGGTTGCCAGCCAAGATGCAGACCCTGCTGCCGAAGCGGAGGGACAAGCGCGGCTCTCTGAGGCAGCGGCTGCCTTCCACCACCTGGGTCTGCCGGGCTGCTAGCCCGGGTGATGCGATTGCAAGTACTGCCTCGCCTCTGCGGGAACTAGTCTCGGCCAGCCGCTCTCACAACACGAGGTTGTGCCACTCGGTGCTGGTTTGGGCATTGCCCTGCTCATCCTTGCCTGTGTAGTTGTCCGTCGCCAGACTGAGTTGAGCGATGGCCTTGCCGCTATGGGTGTACTTCATCTGCGCCTCACCACCAGCGCGACCAATCAGTTGAACCTTGTTGAGCGTCTTCATCTTGCTTGCTCCTTCATGTGAGTGTTGATATGTTCTTACAGCGGGTTCGTTCACGCTACTTGTGGCTGGTTGTGCTATGCGGCCTCCGCAGCCATGCGCCCCGACCTGCGGCTGCGGGTCGGCGTGATCACCGTAGACGTACTGCCGAGGCAATGGTAACGGGTGGTAGAGAGCGGCAAGGGGCTACCTGGTAACGATGCTTGGCTGCTGGTGCGGCACAGCATCAGCGCAGCAGCCAAGCTGGCCTTCTACGTGTCTAATGCGGGAGCGCAAGTGTCACTGCGGAAGTTGGCGCAGGTAGCAGGTACGCGGCTTCTCGATGGAACAACGCTTTGCTGAAGCAAAGGGAGAGATGGGGCTAGACCAGTATGAGGTACGGCACTACGGCAGTTGGTACCGGCACATCAGGTTGGCAATGATGGCTCACGCATGGCTAGCGGCAATGCGGGGCCTGGTGGTAGGCCTGCCCCATCACCTCGCACTCAAGTTCGCCCAATAGCCTGCGCAGGTTGCCGTTTGCCCCCAACTTGTCAGCTGAGTTCACACCCTCATCACGTTCTGTAAGCTATTATAGGCTAAGCCACACAGCGATGCGCCGCCGTAGGGCGAGGCCAGTCGCCAGCGCAAGCAAGGCCAGCGGCAAAGCAAAGGGCAGGATGATTTCTGCATTGCCAGTCTGCGGCAAGGTCGTGGTAGGGCTAGCCGGAGCGGTGTTGGTGGTGCCGGCACTGCTGATCAATGGTTGGCCTTGCGTCTTCACCCTGTACCATTGGTTGAGCCAGCCAGTCATCTGGTCAACCTCGCGGCTCTGGCTGCTGATGATGTTCTGCCCCAGCGTCTTGAGTTCAGCACCGGTGGCCCGATCAGGGATCAGGTTCGCCATCTCTACTGCATCCTGGTGGTGCGGGATCATGTCGAGCAGGAACAGCTTGTCGAACTCGCCGCCTTTGAGCGTGTTGAGCCGCTCAGTCTTAGTCTGCATATCACTCATCATTATGCTGACTGCTCATTGTACCAGTCACGCAGCCAGCCAGTCATCTCACTGATCTCGCGCTGCGGGTTGGCAACGACGCTGGCAGCCAAATCTTTGACTTCCTGTCGTTTGGCGTTGGCCGGGGCAAGGCTTGCCATGTCAATGGCTGACTGGTGGTGGCCGACCATGTCCTTCATAAACTATACGTCGAAATCGCGCCCCTTCAAGCTGCGCAAATGGTTGAGTTGCTCGCTCATCGTCATTGGCATTGTCTGAGCCGCAGCCGGGCCGGGGCCGACAAGCACCGTCAGCAACAGGGTTGCCAATAGCAGAGCCACGATTGACTTCTTCATTACAAGTTTCCCTTTTGGTTTGTGGGTTAAGCTGCTAATCTACGATGGGGGCTTAGCAGGTGGCGCGCCAGGATTTGCTGGGTTGTTGTTCTGCTAGAGCAAGGCTGCTAGATTGGCGCACCTCACACATCCTACTATACCGACTTCGTATATTGCTGTCAAGTAGCAGCGGGTAGTGGTAGTTAGCTTTTAAGCAAACGCTAAGATTGATGGTCAGGGGAGTAGATGATAGGCGCAGATTAACGCGCGTTGTTGAATAAGGCTTTGCAGTACAGCGCGTACTAGCGTTCGTGTTGCAGTGTAGCCAAAGCCGTTGGGGGCTACGTCGTCGGAGGTAGTATGGTCATTCTTGCGCCAACCTAAACTCGGCTGCCAGTGCAGGGTAGAGCCTGCGCCAACGCTGGTAAACCGTGGTGTAGTCTGCAACGGCTAGTGGCTCAGGCATAGTAGGTTCGATGGCTGGTGGCGCGGGTACGCTAGCGTAGCCAAATGCACCGACCCCGATCCCGGCCAGCAACGCAGCCCCATGTGCCGCCCCCCGCTCGTCGCAGCGGCGGAGCGGTAGTCCAAATACGTCACGCAGAATCGCCGCCCACAGGCCGCTGCGCGCGCCACCGCCAGTTAGCCGTACCTCGCTCAATGAGAGGCCGCACTCGCGCAGCACCTCAAGGCCGTCGCGTAGCGCAAAGGCAACCCCCTCCAGCACCGCTCGTGTCAGATGGCGGCGATCATGGTCGAGCCGCAGGCCGTAGAACACGCCCCGTGCTGCTGCTGTCATGTGTGGGGTACGTTCACCCAGCAGGTAAGGAAGTAGCAACACGCCCGCTGCCCCCGGCGCGACAGTTGCCGCTGCCTCAGTCAGTGCGTCAAAGTCGGGTGGCTGGCCGCCAGGTGCGGTCAGCAGGTCGCGCCACCAGTGCAGAGTCGCCCCTCCAGCCAGAACCGCACCCATCATGTGCCAGCGACTCGGCACCACATGGCAGAGGCTATGCACGCGGCCAAGTTGATCAACTACCGGCTGGTCGCTGACTGCAAATATCTGCGCCGAGGTGCCGATAGAGACCAGAGCCGCCTCGTCGCTATCAGCCAGCCCCAAGCCGAAGGCTGAACATGCAGTATCACCGCCGCCAGCCACTACTGGCAGGCCAGCGAGCAGTCCGGTAGCCACCGCAGCCGCAGCGGTGATGCGCCCACAGACCATTGCTGACTCGTAGACTGGTGGCAGCAAAGCCGGGTCGAGGTCAAGCGCGTGCAGTAGGTCGGCAGACCAATCGCGCTGATGAAGGTCGAACAGCAGCGTGGCCGAGGCATCGCTCACATCAGTCGCATACTCGCCAGTCAACCGCCAGCGCAGGTAATCCTTTGCTAGTAGCACCCGACGAGTGCTGGCGAACAAGTCAGGCCGCTGCTCACGCAGCCACATAATTTTAGTTGCAGTGAAGCTGGTGTTAGCCGGATTGCCACCAATCCGCAAGAGGTCTGCGGGCGGGATGATGCGCTCAAGGGCAGCTACCTGCGGGGCAGTGCGGCTATCTGCCCAAATTAGGGCTGGGCCGAGTGGTTCACCTGCATCATCCACAAAAGTCGCGCCGTGCATCTGCCCACTCAGGCCGACTGCTACGATCCGCCGGGGGTTGAGGCTGGCCCACATCTCGCGGCAAGCGGCTACCAATGCGGCCCACCACTCCTCTGGCTGCTGCTCAGCCCATCCCGGCTGTGGCCTGGTAGTTGCGATAGGCGCAACTTTGCTAGCAACCGGCCTGCCTGCCAGGTCAACTGCCAGGAGCTTTAGCTGCGAGGTGCCAAGATCAACACCAAGCAGCAGCGGAGTAGTCTCATCGCCAACCCTACTGTCAGTTGCTGGCTGGCTCACTTGCCGATTGCTTCGCCTGCCATTGCACCGGTCATGATTGCCACTGTATCAGACATACTGAACTCGTGTGGGTTGATCACGGCAACGCGGCGACCCAACCGCTGAATATGTACCCGGTCGGCGACCTCAAACACGTGTGGCATATTGTGTCAGTCTGGTACAGCAAGCCGACCTGCGGGGCATCAGCCGCTCCAGCCTCTACTACCAGCCGCTACCGCCGTCTGCCGAACTATTGCACCTACGGCGACGCATTGATGAAATCTATACTGCTCACCCCTACTAAGGAGTACGGCGTATCACGGCCAGCCTGCAGCGTGTTCTCGTCGTAGCGCACGTCCACCTGCTTGTCGGCGAGGTTGACCCGCACATCTTCGGCTCCTGTACCTTCCGCCGCGCTGGTCACGCACATGATGCAGTGGTCGCAATCCATAGCCGGTACGTTCAGCCTTACGTCAGTCATCTTAATGCCCCCTGTGGTTGCGAATTGGGTTAGTTGGTTGCTAGGGTGGGGTTCTTCAGCTTGCCCTCGACCGAACGCAATAGCACAGCATTGGTTGCCACGATGATGCTGCTGACCGACATGAGCAGGGCTGCAATCTCCGGCCTAATCATCCAGCCGAGGCTTGAGTAGAACAGCCCAGCCGCGACCGGGATCGCCAGCAGATTGTAGATGCTGGCCCAGAACAGGTTTTGCTTCATCTTCGTCACCGTCGCCTGCGACAAGATGATCGCCCGCACGATGTCCAGTGGGTCGCTTTTCATCAGGACGATGTTGGCGGTCTCAATCGCCACGTCCGTCCCCGCCCCAATAGCGATGCCGATGTTAGCGGTTGCCAGTGCGGGTGCGTCGTTCACGCCGTCGCCGACCATTGCTACCTTCCGGCCCTCGGCCTGTAGTTCACGCACATAGCGGGCTTTGTCGGCAGGCAGAACCTCGGCGTAGAACCGCTCGATGCCCAGTTCGCGGGCGACGGCGGCAGCGGTGCGCTGGTTGTCGCCTGTGATCATAACCGGCTCGACCCCACGCGCCTTGAGTTGCTCAATCGTCTGGCGGGCAGTCGGCTTGATCGTATCGGCGACCGCCACCAGCCCCGCGATCCTGCCGTCCACTGCCACGAACATCGGGGTGCGCCCGGCTTCGGCCAGGCTTGCCGCCTGCTGCTCAAGGCTCGGCGACAAGGCTACCTGCTGTTCATCCAGCAGCCGCCGATTACCGACCAGCAACTTGCGTCCAGCCACCATCGCGCTGAGGCCACGCCCAGACAATGCCTCGAAGTCGCTACTCGGCTCTAGCGCAAGGTTGCGATCCTTTGCGCCCTGAGTGATAGCGGTAGCCAGGGGGTGTTCGCTGCCTGCTTCGGCGGCTGCCACCAGCGTCAGCAGTTCGTTCTCGCTCACCCCTGCGCCGTCGGCTACCACTATGTCGGTAAGCTGCGGCCTACCCTCGGTCAGCGTGCCGGTCTTGTCCAGCACGATAGCTTTGATACCAGCCATCCCTTCGAGCGTGGCGGCATCCTTGATCAGGATGTTGTACTTCGCCCCCAGCCCTACACCGACCGCCACCGCCGTCGGGGTTGCCAGCCCCAGCGCGTCAGGACAGGCGATCACGATGGCGGAGATGGCGAAGGTCAGCGCGACGATGGTCGGTTCGCCGCCGATAAACTTCCAGGCCAGGAAGGTGAGGATGCCGCTACCGACCGCAACGATGACCAGCACCCCCGCCGCCCGGTCGGCTAGCCGCTGACCAGGGGCTTTGGTGTTCTGCGCCTGCCTGACCAGGTTGGTGATCTGGCCCAGCGCAGTGTCTGCCCCGACCTTCGTCGTCTGCATGATCACGCTGCCACTCTGGTTGATACTACCACCGGTTAGTGGGTCGCCCACCTCTTTGCCGACAGGGAGGCTCTCGCCAGTAACGAGGCTCTCGTCGACCGTCGTCGTCCCGCTCTCAACCACACCGTCTACCGGCACCTTGTCGCCGGGGCGCAGGCGCAGGCGGTCGCCCACCACTACGTCAGCAGTGTTAACCTCAAGCTCCTGACCACCCCGGATCACGGTCGCCTTCGGCGGCACCAGGTCGAATAGGGCGCGAAGCGAGTCGGTGGTGCCACGCCGCGAACGCATCTCCATCCAGTGGCCGAACAGGACAAATGTCACCAGCATGGCGGCTGCGTCGTAGAAGGTTTCCATGCCGCCGGTCAGGGTAATGTAGACGCTGAACAGGTAGGCAGCCAGCACGCCGGTAGCGATCAGCACGCTCATGTCGAGGCTGCGTCGGCGCAGGGCGGAGAACGCGCCCCCGACGAAAATCCAGCCCGCCCAGAAGACGACGGGCGTAGTCAGGATCAGCAGCAGCCAGTTAACCGGGATCGGGCTGGGCAGCCGCAGCCCTAGACCCGCACCCAGCGGCGAGTAGAGGATGATCGGGATGGTGAGGAGGAGGGCAGCGAAGAAGCGGTTACGCATATCGCTTTCCATCGCGGCAGCCATGACTGGATCGGACATATCGTGGTTCTTGCCGCCATGCCCCATTTGGCTGTGATCCATACCCGCCATCACAGCCTGGTTCATCTTACTATGATCCATACCCACCATGCTGCTCCTCTCGTGTTCCATTGCGGAGTGATCCATCGGCGCGACAGCATTGAACTACCTCATCACGGCATATGGTGATGTTCGGCTGGGGTTGCTACGTTGCCGTTGCCCCCGGCGGTGGTTGGTGACGGGGTGTCGTTGTAACCTCGTAGCTGGTTGTAGCTAACGATTTGTGCAGCAGTGAGGAGCGGGGTGATCTGGAGATGGGCCTTGAGGTGGATGTCGCGGTAGTCACCGTATAGCTTCGCCAGGGCTGCTGTGCGGGTCTGAAGATCGGCCTCGCTGATGCTCCCGCCAGCGAACGCTCGGCTCAAGTGCTGCTCGCGCTCAAGAATCTGGACACCAACCGGCTTTGCTGCTGCGTTCATCTGCTGGAAGACGGTCTGGATTTGCTGCTCCTGCTTCACCGACAAGCCAAGCTGCCGACTCAAGTCAAGTACGTGACGGGGGCCGGGGTAGTTGTTCAGCTCAGCCATGCGGGCATAGCCGCCACCAAGTCCGTTCCGCAAATCGTCAACTTCCTGACTACTCAGACCCCTGATCGGACTACCCTGCTGGTTGGCGTAACTTGAGGGGGTTGGTGGGCTTAGGATGGTCGCTGGCTGATGGAGGATAGCAAAGCCAGCGACCACGATCAAGAGAACGAGGCCACCCAAGAAGGTAAGTAGACGCTTGTTCATTGACTTGCCCTTCCTAAACTGGCTGCTGGGTAGCAGTTACTCGTGCTAAACCCAGCAGCCGCTAAGGTTTAGTTGCCGGGCCGCACTGCCGTGTAGTAGTGGGCCATGTAGTAGACACTGTAAACGTCGCTGATCTGCACGCCAGTAGACTCATTCCCAGCGTGGATAAACTTACCGTCACCGATGTAGAGACCGGAGTGCGACAGCCCGCGCTTGTAGGTGTTGGCGAAGAACAACAAGTCGCCCGGTTGCAGGTCTTTCAAGCTCACCCGCTTGCCGCTGGCTAGCTGCCCTTGCATATCGCGGGGCATATCAATGCCGCTGCGGTTGAACACGTAATAAATCAAGCCACTGCAATCGAAGCCATTCCTGGGTGATGTGCCGCCAAAGACGTAGCGGTAGCCACTGTAACGTAGGGCCGTCTCTACCACCCCCCCACTGCTAGTGGGCTGAGAAGCAATGGGTTGCCGTGTCTGCGGATCGTCGTTGCTGCGGCCACCCCCACGCGAGGTGCCGCTGCGGGCATCGGCCACTACTTGAGTCTGGGGCTGGACGCTGGTCGTCTTTGGCGCGGCGGTAGTGGGCGCGCCCTGCTTGCTAGCCTGTGCTGCTGGGGCGGCAACCGCCTGCTTGCTCACCTGGATGTAGTCGCCCGCTACCCAGCCGGTAGTCGTGCGCCCCTTGACCTGATACCAGTTGGTGCCATCGTCGCCAGTCACTGGCCCTGCCAGCATGGTCAGCTTGTAACCTGCATCTAGGGTGGCTAGCACGGCCCCGGCACTCGCTGGGCGGGTGCGGAGGCGCAGGTTGTCGGCATTGGGCTTTACCTCGACAGTCGCACCAATCTTGATACTGGTCGCGCTACTGCTCTGCTTCGCAGCCTGCTGCTGACCGTTCGTTGGCTTGACCATCTTGCTCTGCTGCCTACCTGCCAGGGTTGTGCTGCCGCTTGCCTGCGTGCCTGTGGGCGCGAGGTAAGCTCCACTCATCCAACCGCTGCCGTGTTCGTTACGTACCTTGTACCATAGATTGCCTTCGCTATCCTTGCGCGGGCCATCGTAGACTTTAACTGCTTCACCTTCGCTCAGTCGAGTGTTGATCTCGCTGCTGGTCGTTGGTGTGTTCCTCAGTCGCGCCTTGTCGCCGTCGGTGTGGGCGACTTGAGCCATGCCACCCACCTTGATCGGGTCGGAGGCGAACGCTGGGGAGGCGAAGATGCTGCTTGTCAGCAGCAGAAACCCTACTGCCAGAACCTTCAGGTTACTAAGTTTATGTCGTGCCAAAACTCTCTCGTTTCCTTTCCTTGCTTGCTTGCTGGTTCACCAGAGGTGAACCAATAGTTGAGCGGACGCTGAACGGTCTGCCCGTGGCAGCCAGGCTGCTAACGTTATGGTTCCGGCAGGAATGAGTATCCTGCCGCTTGCCAGGCTTCAAACCCGCCCGTTAGATTGAAGACGTTGGTGTAGCCCAGCCCCACTAGGGTGCGGCTGGCAATCGTACTCATCCGCCCACTGCGCCAGGTGAGGACGATACGGGTGTTCTTGTCAGCGGGCAGTTGCCCTGGGTTGTCGGCTATTTTGTCGAAGGGGATGCGGGCATCCAGGTTTGGCAAGCGACCCTGGTGCGGCACGTGGACATCCACCAGGAAGAAGTCCTTACGCTGCATCATCGCTTGCAACTTTGCTGCGCTGATTTCAGTGTAGCTGCCCTGCCCGCTATCAACTTTGCGACCCAGTAGCACCAGCGTAGCTGTGGGTGAGGGTAGCGTAGTGGTGATGGTCATGGTTGGGCGCATTGTCAGCAGTGACGGTGTACCTGCCACCCTGCTAGCCTGGCTGGGCGCGGTGGTCGAGTTTGCTTCCCCACCGCACGCACTGAGCAGCAGGCTGGTCAGCAGCATAGTAATGATCCGCAACAATCTTGGTCTAAGCTCCACCTCGTTCTCCTAACCCATTTGCCTACTTGCTGAAGCCGAACTGCTGTAGCTTGTCTTCCAAGCTGGCTTGGGTCATCGCGCCCATGTTGACCGCCAGCACCCGTCCATCCTGACCCACGAAGTAGCTGGTTGGCAGGGACATTACGCGGTAGGCGTTTGCCACTACGCCAGTGGGGTCAAGCAACAGAGGGAAGGTGTAGCCACCTTCTTGGGCGTAGCCAGCTACTTGATGGTCACTCTCCTGCATATTGACGGCAGCTACGGTAAGGCCTTGCGGTCCGAATCGTTCATACACTGCTTCAATGTCCGGCATCTCGGCGCGGCAAGGTGGACACCAAGTAGCCCAGAAGTTGACCAGCACCACCTTGTGCTGCTTGAGCAGTTCACCGAGGCTCACCTGCTTACCATCGAAGGTGGTTAGTTGCATAGCTGGAGCTAGGGCATCCACTCGCGGCGCAACCAAGTTTGGTACGCCTGCTCGTGGGGTGAGGGCCACCGCTGCCCCGCTGCCCTGCACGTACCCACCGCCCAAGCTGTCGCTGCTGCTACCAGCCGAGCAGGCTACAAGCAGCGTTGCCACAAGCAGTAGGGTGAGCAGGCTCAAGGTTTTGGGCTTGTCGGTTAGTAGTTGCACGGGATCAGCCTCCTGCCAGCGTGGTGTAGAAGAGCAACCGCACTGGCAGCACGGCTGGTGAAAGGATTGCTGTGGCTACTGGCGAAGCGACGGGTCGCCGTCCCCTTTGTTTTTGTTGCTTGTTCCCCGTTTGCACCAAATCCATAATATTGCCCTGCTCCAATCGCACTGAGGGGTAGCTATTTTGCTGCCTGCCAGCTTGTGCCATTGTCGCTGCTGAGGTAAATGCTAGCATCGTTGAACATCACTGCAACATGACCGTCTGCACCTTGTTGGATTGAGACACCTACTATACCATGCGGTGGTAGCCCAGCTACTGCCTGCCAGCTATTGCCGTGATCGCTACTCTGGTAGAGACCCTGCAAAGTACCGACATAGAGTGCTTTGCTGCTGCCACTTAGCCCATAAACCCCGCCGCTTAGTTGAACTGCATTGATGCTGACCCAGTTGCTCCCACCATCATCCGAGCGTAGCAGACCCGCTGTTGTACCAGCGTAAATCACCTGCTTGGCTGCCGAGTCATGTTCGACCCACAAGGTCATCACCTGTACGCTCATCGTGGCATTAACCGTCTGCCAGCTTGCCCCCTGGTCGGCAGAGCCGAGCAAGCCCTTCTTTTCCACCCATACGTATAGACTACCGTCGTTGGGGTCAACTGCCAGTGCGTGGGTGTCGTTGGGATTGCCGAAGTTACCCGCTCCCGGCAGGATATTGTTCCAGTTGGCCCCACCGTCACTGCTCACGACTACCCCCAGACTGTGACCAGCGGCATAGAGGACGCTGGTCGGTACTGGCTGGTAAGCAAAAGCCATCACGTCGGTAGCAGGGAGTGCTTGGTTTACCTGCCAACTTGCGCCTTCCACTTTACTGCTCCGCTCGTAAAGACCATTGTGAGTGCCTACCAGCAGCCGGTTGCCGTTCAGCAGCAGGGCATGGATGTGTGTCTGTGCAGGGATGCTACTCACTGCTGCCTTACTGCTGCCCAAGAAAGTGCTGAGAACCAAGTAGGTCGCCACGGCGACGAGTGCTGCAACCAACAAGATGCTAATCCAATTATGCTTTACCGCTGTCGTTGCTTGTTGTTGCTTATCTGCTGCTCTCGCCACCTCAACCTCTTTTCCTCTTTTGCACGATCATGCTTCACCCCAACCTACGAAGTGAGTATAGTAGTATCACCAGCTGCTGTCAAGGTTGCTAGCTTAAAACAGCATATAAATGCCTTGCTACAGCAGTCTGGTTGGGAAGAGAAAATACATGATCAGGCCGAAGCCGACCGCCAGCAGCCACTCGGTCTCTACGGCGCGCTAATTATCGAACCGAAAGCTGCGGCGGTGAAGTACGATGCTGATTACACCCTGCTCCTCGGTGAGTGGCGCGTCACCGAGGGCAAGACCTACCCGGCCATGGAACTGGAAGGGATGCTGCCCAACTACTTCACGATCAACGGCAAGGCTTACCCCTCAACCGAGACGATCAAGGTAAAGCAAGGGCAGCAAGTGCTGCTCCGCTTCATCGGTAGCGGTCAGTTCATCCATCCCATGCACGTGCATGGGCAACCGTTCGAGATCATTGCCACCGATGGCAACCCAGTGCCAGAAACGGCCCGCATCAAGAAGGATACCGTGTTGGTTGGACCGGGTGAACGTTACGACGTGGCTTTCACCGCCCGCGCTCCCGGCAAGTGGCTGATCCACTGCCACATCAACCACCACATCATGAACGATGGTCGTGAGGAGCAGGGTGGCGGTGGTCTTACCATGATTCTGGAAGTTACACCATTATCACGAGGGTGGCAGCAGTTGGCACCTTCTTTTTGTGCTTTCTGTGTGTGAACCACCCTAGCAAGCAACAGCAGCAACGTACCAGCTAACGTATCCTCAAGGAGATTGCCTGTGCAAGTAGACGACCATAATTGTGCTGCCCTGGCTGCTGGACAGCCTCAGCTGAACAGGGGCAAGACACGACGGCAGTGGCTCCAAGGCTGCACGGTTGATCAGGTGATCGAGTTGGCCGATGCAAAGGGTGACGATTACGACCACAAATTGCTTACCTACCTGATCCCTCTCCATCAGTCCGCAACTGAAATGGCAGCTTTGGTAGATAGCAGCAGCCGTGCCGAGTTGCAGACCCTGGCTCGGAAGATGGTCAGTGATAGCCAGGTGGAGGACAAGCAGCTGACGAGTTGGCTACAGGTGTGGTACGGAGTTAGCTTGCAAGCCAGCCCAATAGCCCAGACGGCGGTCAGTCCAACAACGACCACTCGCTCGGCGGACGACGTTGCTCACCCCACCGTCACATCTGGTACACCAAGCGGCAGTAGCAACACGCTCACTCTTTGGCTAGCTGTTGGTGCGGGCTGTAGCTCGTGGTTGTAGGGGTGGGAGCCATGCTTTGGCGGCGAACTCCACGATCTTGAGCCAAATCCTCATTAGTCAAGTACCAGTCCCTGAACTAAGGCTGGCACGCTACCTGCTAACTGTACATCGTAGACTGTAGCGAACCCTCAACCTAAACATAACAAGGAGCCAAGTAAGATGAAGAAACCTCGATTGACTATGTTGTTCACCGCCCTGCTGTTGGTGGCGTTCGCCAGTCCCGATCTGGTTGCAGCTCAGACGATGCCGATGACGATGAACGAGCAGATGGACAAGCTGCGCGGCCTGAACGGGCGCGACTTCGACGTGCAGTTTATGAAGGACATGATCGGCCACCACCAATCGGCCATTGAGATGGCAAGCCTGGCCCCAGCCAACGCCAACCGGCAGGAGGTTAAGGATTTGGCCGCCAGCATCGTGGCCGATCAGCAGCGCGAGATCGGCGAGATGACTGGCTGGCTGCGCAACTGGTACAACGAGCAGCCCGCTGGCATGATGATGATGACTGATATGCAGGCGAAGGTTGACCGGCTCAAGACCCTAAGGGGCGACGAGTTCGACCGCCAGTTCCTCATTGATATGATCCCCCACCACCAGGATGCGGTGGACATGGCGAAGCTGATCCCAGAGCGCGCCGCCCGTGCCGAACTGAAGACGCTGGGCCAAAACATCACCAGCAGCCAGAGCCGCGAGATCGATCAGATGACCGGCTGGCTTAACCAGTGGTACAATGTTAACACGCAGGGACAACCACTGGTTAGCAGTGCTGCTGGCACGACCAACATCGCCCCGACCAGCCCCACCACGACCCTACCGCCGACAGGCAATGCCAACCTGATCCTGCCGTTTGCACTGCTGCTGGCTCTGCTTGCGCTGGTAACTGGCCTCGTCCTGCGGCGGCGCACAGCTTAAGTTGAGCCAGTGGATGGTAGCTACAAAGCGCAGCTATTTACCTTAAGAGGTAGACAAGCTGCGCTCTATGGCTATAATGGCTTGGATAATATGGTGAGGGTTTGAACTTGGCTGATGAGACGGCGGCGAATGACAACCTGCGTGGTTTGCTCGGTGAACTGGAGCGCGAAGTGATAGAGTGGGCTTGACAGCAGCCCGCCGGTGAATTGACCGTGCGGCAGGCTTATGAGGATGGCTTCATCAACCGCCAGCCATCGCTGGCTTATACCACTGTAATGACAGTGATGAGCCACCTGGCTGAAAAGGGTCTGTTCACCCGCAGGCACGTAGGTAAGACCCACTACTACACGGTCGCTTTGAGCAAGGAGGAGTTTCTTGCTCGTAGCGCAGCCCGGCAGGTGGCGCAACTAGTTGCCAACTTTGGCGACTTGGCTCTGGCGCGCTTCGCCGAGCAACTGGCCGGGGTTGACCCCGAACGGCTCAAGCGTATCTACGTCACGATCCAGCGCGAGGAGGAGAGGGGTGACTAGATGCGCCCTCACCATCTTAGCTCGCGCCTGAGCAACCCCGACCTCGTCCTCACCTTGCTGTTCAGCTTTGCGCTGGCTGCTGGCGGATTGCTGGGCTGGCTGG
>Ga0209724_1001885_pt1 | contig 18500 bp, 22 predicted proteins | sample grotaG_FD_184143 | JGI IMG/M metagenome (GOLD analysis project Ga0209724, IMG submission 184143) | Glacier valley bacterial and archeal communities from Borup Fiord, Nunavut, Canada, to study Microbial Dark Matter (Phase II) -... | ecosystem: Environmental > Aquatic > Freshwater > Ice > Glacier ...
AGCGTGCCAGTTGCGTCGGAGCACGGCCACTGCGGCTGTAGCACAGGACCGGTGGCGCGCCCTGCGCGACGGTCAGCGCACCCAGTCGCGCCTCGACGTTGGCCATCAGCATGTTGACGCGTGCCGCTGCCAGCGCGTTCAGTCCCCGCGCGGCTTCAAGCGCGGCGCGCGGCGGTTGCGGCGCTGTCCGCGCGATATCGAGCGCGGCGAGCTTGGCCGCGGTCGCAGCCGCGATCACATCGGGCATACCGCCATCGAGCGCCGCCAGCTCGGCGCGCATCGCGGTAAGCAGCGCGTCGAACTCAGTCACTGCTGCCACGATCGAGCGTCAACATCTTGTCGGCGATTGCCTGCGGATCAGGGGTGTAACTGCCCGCTGCAATGGCGCTGCGCAGTGCCGCAATGCGAGCGGCATCGACAGGCGGCGATGTTGCCAACGCCTTGATTTCAGCTGCCAGCGCCGACAGGTCCGCGCCGGGCTTGACGGGTGAGACTGCTGCAACGGGCGGTGCTGCGGCAGTGGTTGCCGAGGGCCGCAGCGCCCCTGCGGGCGCAAGGCTGCCGGTGCAAATTGGCTCGATCATCGGGCATACTCCAACAGCGTCGCCGTCCCGAACCATGTGAGCCGGCGTGTCCTGTTGCTTTTAACGGCGTTCGTCGGCGGAATTATAGCCCGGTACGATTATACTGCCGTCCGCCTGGACCATGCCGATCAATCGCGTGCTACCAGCGAGCCGGACGCGAACCCGCGCGCCCGCCGCTGCATCGTTCTCGGCGACGCCTTCGATGCTGACCTGATACCCGGCACCGCTGGCGCTGACGACGACCGAATCGCCTTGATGGACCAGCGGCATCCCGGCGCTGCCCGTCCGAACGCCAACGAAGATGCGCCATGCCGGAGCGGGGCAATCGACGCTGACGACGGCATGAGCGGTGCCCGCCCATGCAACGACCGGCGCGGGACACGCGGCGAGCTGCAACCGCGCGTCAAGCTGCGGTGCCGATCCGGTGAAGGTGGCGATCTGCACGGCAAGCGCGGCGAGGTCGTGAAGTGGGGGCATTGGGAAAACTCCTTCCGCCTTACTCTCGCAAGGACCGCGCCAGTCCGACGGCGCGGCGCATCAGGCGAAGCGGGCAGAAAAACGGCGGTCGTTTGCCGCCTACCGGCAGGATATTGCCGTGTTATCCGCCGTGTCTGGCGCAAGCCATCTCGCGATACGACTTGGCACGCGGCTTGCACAACCAGTGGCATGGACCTGATCGATCGCCAGTTCGGCATTCATGCCACCGCGCTTCAACTGCGCGCCCAGCGGCTGACGCTCCTCGCGTCGAACATCGCCAATGCTGCGACGCCGGGCTATAAGGCGCGTGATCTCGACTTTCGCGCCGCACTCGATGGTGCCGCCGATGCGGTCAAATATCGCGTACCGCTGCAGAATTCGCTCGATGGCAACACTGTCGAGCTGTCGACCGAACAGACGCAATTCGCCGAGAATGTCGTCCAGTACCGGACGACACTGGCCTTTCTCAATGGCCGCATCAGCACCATGATGGCAGCCATCAAGGGTGGCGAGTGAACACGCTTTCGGTCTTCGACATTGCGGGCCGCGCGATGTCAGCGCAGCTCATCCGCCTGAACACCACCGCGTCGAACCTCGCCAACGCTGGCAGCGTATCGGGGTCTGCGAACAGCGCATACCGCGCGCTCAAGCCGGTTTTCGCAACGCAGTATGACAGTGCGCAGCACGCGACGGTCGATGTCGAGAGCATCGCCACGACGACCACCGCACCTGAGCGCCGCCACGATCCGGCGCATCCGCTCGCCGACGCCAACGGCGATGTCTGGGTCGCCGCAGTCGATGCCAATCAGGAACTGATCGAGATGATGGAGACGCAGCGGCAGTACGCGAACAACGTCGAAGTGCTGTCGACCGCCAAGGCGCTGATGCTCGACACGCTGCGGCTGGGCAAATGAGGAGATGACGATGACCGCAATTCCCGGCGTCCGCGCCATGCCACCTGTCGCCGTGCAAGACCGGACATCGCTCAAATCGAGCGACTTCCTCGCGCTGATGACCGCGCAGCTGAAAAACCAGGATCCGACCAAGCCGGTCGATAACGCCGAATACATCAGTCAGCTTGCGCAGATGTCGACGGTCCAGGGCATCGGCGACACCAATGCCGCACTAAGCGCGATTGCGAAGAAGCTCGACGCATTGATCGCAAAGTAACGCGCCGCTCCCGCGAGAGGGAATGGCGCAGAAAGGGAGTAGCATGTCGTTCTTTACCGCGCTCACCGGGCTCAATGCCGCACAGACCGAGCTGTCGACAATCTCGAACAATATCGCCAACGCCGCGACCAACGGTTTCAAGAAATCGCGCGTGGCATTCGGGGACATCATCACCGCGTCGCCGCTGCAGGACCCGTCGCGGATCGTCGGTTCGGGCACGTCGGTGCGCAGCATTGCGCAGCAGTTCAGCCAGGGCGCGATCGCGACATCGGATAGCGCGCTTGATCTCGCGATCAGCGGCCAGGGATTTTTCGCAGTCAAAAGCCCCGGCGGCGACGGGCAGGTGGCGTTCACCCGCAGCGGCGCCTTCAGCGTCACCGCCGATCGCTATGTCGTCGATGGTGATGGGCGACGCGTCCAGGTTTACCCGACGACGCCCGACGGCAGCGTCCTGACCAACGCGCTTGGATCGACGCAAAATCTCAAATTGCCGCTGACGTCCGGCGCACCTTTGGCAACCAGCGCGATCAAGCTTGCGGTCAACCTGTCGTCGACCGCGCCGGTGACGACAGCAGCGTTCAACGCCAACGACAGCACGACATACAGCAGCGCGACGTCGATCACACTCTACGACTCGCTCGGTAATCCGATGGCAGCCACCGTCTATTACGCCAAGACGGCGCTGCCGACCGTTGCCGATCCGCTCAATCATTGGAAGGCGCATGTCGTCATCGGGGCCACTGAACTGCAGGTCAGCGGGACTGCCGGTTTCAATCTAAGCTTCGACAGCACCGGGACATTGACCAGCCCGACCACGCCGACGGCATTCGACAGCTTCACGCCAGCGACCGGCGGCAATGCCATGAGCCTGACGCTCGATCACGGCACGGCGACCACCCAGCAGGCAGGTCCGTTTGCGGTCATTTCGGCAACGCAGGACGGCTATACGACCGGGCGACTGGCAAGCGTCGCGGTCGACGGCGACGGCACGGTGCGGACCAGCTTCACCAACGGTATCGTCCAGATCCTCGGCAAGATCGCGGTTGCGCAGTTCAGCAATCCGCAGGGTCTGAAACAGATCGGCAACGCGACCTATGTATCGACGCCGGAGGCAGGTGCACCGGTTACCGGCGAGGCCGGCACCAATGGGCTTGGCGGTATCCTGTCGGGCAGCATCGAGAAGTCGAACGTCGACCTGACCGAGGAGTTGGTCGCGCTGATCGTCGCACAGCGCAATTTCCAGGCGAATGCCAAGACGATCGACACCACGTCGACGCTGCTGTCGACCATCATCAACATCCGCTGATGATCGGGTGCTGACATGGACCGGCTGATCTACACGGCGCTGACCGGGATGCGCGCGCGCGCAGCCGCGCAGACTGTAACCGCGAACAACCTTGCCAATGCCGGCACCAGCGGCTTTCGCCGCGAGCTTTCCTCACTTGCCAGCCAGTATCTCAACGGCGGTAGCGCAACCGCGCGCGTGCAGGCGAGCGACACAATGACGACATCGCTGCTCGCTGGCGGCGCGATCGAACCTACCGGGCAGCCGCTCGATGTAGCGGTGCAAGGTGCGGGCTGGATCGCGGTCCAGGCCGCCGACGGTAGTGAGGCCTATACGCGGCGCGGCGACCTGCGCGTTTCGGCGGGCGGTTTGCTCGAAACCGGCGACGGGCACCCGGTGCTTGGCAACGGCGGGGCGATCGCAGTGCCGGCGGCGCTCAGCGTCGCGATTGCAAGCGACGGCAGTATCAGCATCGTCACCGAAGGGTCGCCGACGCCTGTCGTGCTCGACCGGATCAAGCTTGTCGATCCGCTGCCGTCAACGCTGCGGAGAGGGGATGATACGCTGTTCCGCACACCGACACCTGCCGACGCCGCCTCCGGTGTGCAACTGACCGCAGGCGCGCTCGAGCGCGCCAACGTCAGCACCGCCGCCGAACTGGTCGACATGCTGGAGGCAGCGCGCAGCTTCGAAACCAACGTCAAGCTGCTGACGGCGACACGCGACATCGACGAGGCGGGCGCAAAGCTGATGCGCTATGACGGCTAGGAGAAACGCATGACTTCGGCACTGCAGATCGCGCGGTCGGGCCTCGATGCGCTCGACCAGAAGATGAAAACGATTTCGAACAACCTTGCCAACGTCAACACGACGGGGTTCAAGCGCGACCGCGCGAATTTCGAGACGCTGATGTACCAGACGACGCGCAATCCCGGCGCGCCGAGTGCCGCCGATGCGCAATATGCAACCGGGCTGGGCACCGGCACCGGCGTGCGGGTGGCCGGCACCGAGCGCATCCACACGCAAGGGTCGCTCCAGCAGACCGACAACGCGCTCGACCTCGCGATCGAGGGCTCAGGGTTCTTTCAGTTGACGCTGGCCAATGGCCGCACCGCCTATACGCGCGACGGCGGGTTCAAACTGAATAGCGACGGGCAATTGGTGACCGGCAGCGGTAACAAGCTGGTGCCCGCGATCACCATTCCAGACGGCGCGCAGGCGATCACGATCGCCGCCGACGGCACGGTGTCGGCAACGCTGCAGGGGCAGACGGATCCCGCGCAGCTGGGACAAATCCAGATCGCGCGGTTCATCAATCCGGCCGGGCTGCAGCCGATCGGTGAAAATATGTACGCCGAGACGATCGCCAGCGGCACCGCGCAGGCTGGCGTTCCGGGAACCAATGGCGCGGGCGCGGTGCGGCAGGGCAGCCTCGAAACCTCGAATGTCAGCACGGTGCAGGAGCTGGTCGACATGATCGAGACGCAGCGGGCCTATGAGGTCAACGCCAAGGTGATCAATTCAGCCGACGAAATGGCGAAATATGTCACGCAGAATATGTAGTCCACGCCTCGTCGCAGCGTTGGTGGCGATGACGCTGGTAACCGGCTGCGCCGATTCGGCATTTGGCCCCGTGTCGCGGGTCGATGCGAGCTACGCCCCGCCGCCGCCGTTCGCGCCGGTGCCGACGGCGAGCCTGTATCGTCCCGACCGGTTCGCCGCGCTCGCAAGCGACAACCGCGCGCACCGTGTCGGCGACCTGCTGACTGTGCGGCTGACGGAGCGCATGACAGCGCACAAATCGGCCACCGCGAATTCGACGCGCGACAGCAAGACTGCGTTGACGCTGCCGACGGCGCCGCCGTTCGGCTATATTCCGAAAGGGCTGCTCAGCGGCGGAGCCGCGCAGGCGTTCAAGGGCAGCGGGACGGCGGCGCAGGATAATCTGCTCAATGGCGAGGTCAGCGTGACCGTCGCGCGGGTACTGCCCAACGGCGTTCTCGTGGTCAGCGGCGAGAAACGCGTCACGCTCAATCGTGGTGAGGAACAGGTACAATTGTCCGGTCTCGTCCGGCCTGAAGATATCGGCGCCGACAACAGTGTAGCCTCCACCCGGATCGCCGATGCACGTATCCGCTATTCCGGAAGCGGCGAACTTGCCGACGCCAGCCGCCAGGGCTGGCTGGCGCGCTTCTTCGCCAAGGCGACACCGCTATGAGCCCTTACGGATCACGCACCGAGCTCATCGCCAAGCCGCGGCGGTTCGGGGTGCGCTGGCTATGGCGGCGCATCTTGCCGCTGCTGCTGTTGATTTTCAGCGGCGAGGCACAGGCGGACCGGATCAAGGATATTGCGCGCTTTGCCGGCATCCGCGCCAACGCGCTGACCGGCTATGGTCTCGTGGTCGGGCTGTCGGGAACCGGCGACGACAACCTCGACTACACCGTCCAGAGCATGAAAAGCACTGCCGCGCGGCTGGGCGTCACACTGCCACCGGGGATCGCGCCGGGGCTGAAAAATGCCGCGGCGGTGATCGTCACTGCTGAACTGCCGGCTTTTGCCAAGGCGGGCCAGCGGCTGGACATCACTGTTGCGGCATTGGGCAAGGCGAAGTCACTGCGCGGCGGCACACTGTTGTTGTCGCCGCTCGTCGGTGCCGACGGCGAGGTGTACGCGCTGGCGCAGGGCAATCTTGCGGTCGGCGGCTTCGGCGCCGAAGGCAAGGACGGATCGAAGCTGGTGGTCAACACGCCGTCGTCGGGGCGCGTGCCGGGTGGGGCGACCGTTGAGCGTGAAGTGCCGAGTCCGTTCGCCGGAGGCGGCGCGATCGACCTCAACTTGAACGAGAGCGATCTCAGCACCGCAACGGCAGTTGCAACAGCGATCAACGCGGCGGTCGGCGGCGGCACGGCGACCGCGCTCGATGCAATGTCGGTTCGGATCACGGCACCCACCGATGTCGCACGCCGGATCGCGCTCGCCGGGCAGATTGAAAATCTCGAGGTCAACGCAGGCGCACCGCCCGCCAAGGTGATCATCAACGCCCGCACCGGCACGGTGATCATCACCGCGAACGTCCGCGTGCTGCCAACGGCGATCGCGCACGGCAACCTTACGGTGCGCGTTACCGAGACGACCGGTGTCAGCCAGCCCGCGCCGCTGTCGAACGGCCAGACGGTGATCGTACCGCAAAGCAGCGTCAGCATCGACGCTCCGCCTGCGCATGTCGCGCTGTTCGCGCCAGGCATCGCGCTTGCCGATCTGGTCAAGGCGATCAACGCGCTGGGGGCTGCACCCGGCGATCTGGTCGCGATCCTCGAGGCGCTGAAGCAGGCGGGTGCGCTGCGCGCGGAGCTGGTCGTCATATGAGCATGACCCCGCCCGCAGTTCACACGTCGGCGGACGCTCGCCCGCATACTAATGCCGACAGGAAGCTTGTCAGGGTCGCGCAGCAGTTCGAGGCGCTGTTCGTCGGCCAGATGCTCAAGTCGGCGCGCGCCGCCGCACTCGCCGACGATCCCCTGCTCGGGTCGGGCGGCGCGACCTTCCGCGATTTTCAGGATGAGCAACGGGCGCAATCGCTCGCAGCCGCTGCACCGCTCGGAGTCGCCAAATTGTTGAGGGCCAGGCCATGACCGATTTGCTCAGTATCGGCGCGTCGGGCGTGCTGGCGTACCGCAATGCGTTGTCGGTCGTCGGCGACAATGTCGCGAATGCCAATACGCCGGGTTATGTCCGTCGCACACTTGTGTTGAAGACCGCACCAGCAGGCGGTGTCGGCGATCCACTGTTCCGCGGTATCGGTAGCGGCACCGGCGCGCAGGCCGGCACGGTGGCGCGCGCCTATGACGCGCTGCGCACGCAGGCAGCGCGCAACGCCGATAGCGATGTCGGGCGGCTGACCACCCGCGCCGACTGGCTGACACGGGTTCAGGGCACGTTGGGCGTCGGCGATGCCAGCCTGACGACGCGCGTCAGCGGCTTTTTCGATGCGGCGCGCGCGCTATCCGCCTCCCCGGTTTCGCCTGCCGCGCGGACGCTGTTCCTCGACAGTGCCGACGGTCTGGCCACGCAGTTTCAAGCGACCGCAGCAGGCCTCAAAGGCGTTGCCGCCGATCTTCACAGCACTGCGACGACGATGACTGCGCAGGTCAACGGGCTGACGGTAACGCTTGCCGACGTCAATCTTCAGTTGAAACGCACCGGCGCATCGGGCGAAGCCGCCAACGCGCTGCTCGACACGCGCGACCGCACCCTCGGCGCTTTGAGCGCGCTGGTGCGGATCACGGCGACCGAAAGCGTCGATGGCAGCGTTGCGGTGCGGCTGGGCGAAGGCGATGGCGGGCCGTTGCTGGTGAGCGGCACGACGGCAACGCGGATCGGCGTGCAAAGCGGCGCAACCGGACTCGATCTGGTCATTGATCCAACCGGCGCAGCGCAGGTAACGCGGTTACCCGCCAGCGGCAGCCTTGCCGGGCTGATCGAGGCCGGGCGGCAGCTCGCTGCGACAACGCTGTCGGTCGACGCGCTCGCAACGCGGCTGGCCGATGCGGTCAACGCGCAGCAGACCCTTGGCGTCGATGGCAATGGGGTTGACGGCACACCGCTGTTCACGACGCGCGGGCTCGAAGCGGTCAGCGCCCTCGGCAATGCCGGGAGCGCAACCCTCGGCGAAAGTGTGGCCGACGCTGCGCCGGTATCGGCGCTGGGGTATGTGATGCGCTTCGACGGCAGCGCATGGTCGCTGGCACGCGGCGACGGGTCGGGCACCGTCAGCGGCGCGGGCACGCTGTCGCTCGACGGTGTCACCGCAACCCCGTCGAGCGGTGCACGTGCGGGCGACACCTTCACGCTGAACACGGTGGACGGAGCCGGGGGCGTCAGCCTACGGCGGATGGTACCGGCTCAGATCGCCGCTGCCGACCGCTGGTTGAGCGATGCTGGCGCGGCAAATGCCGGTACCGTGAAACTGTCGACGGCGACCGACCCCGCGGCAGCGGGCCTGCCTGCACTGGCCGCCTACCGGATCGACATCACCGGGCCGGCGACCGCCAATATCGTCGATCCCGCGACTGAAACGGTGTTGAGCACGGCCGCTGTCGACGGCAGCAATATCGCTGGTGCCGGGTTCCACTTCAGCCTGAGCGGTACCGGCGTGACGGGAGACAGCTTTCGGATCACGCGCGCCGGCGCGGGCAGCGGCGACAATGGCAACATCGCCGCCTTCGCAGGATTCCGGGCGCAAGCCGGCACTGGCGGCACGATCGAGACAAGCCTCGATGGCATCGTCGCAGGCATCGCAAGCACGCTCAGCGACACCAATGCGCTCGCGCAGGGGGCAACCGCGGTCCAGGCCGATGCAGCGCGTGCGGCAGACGCCGTTAGCGGGGTCGATCTCGACCAGCAGGCGGCCGAGCTGCAAGCGTTGCAAGCCGCCTACAAGGCGTCGAGCCAGGTCATCCAGACGGCACGCGACATGTTCAACACGCTTTTGATGGCGGTGCACTGATGCAGGTCAATACCCGCGCAACCCACGCCGCGACGGTCACGCAGATGACGGTGCTGCAAACCGACATCGCCCGGTTGCAGACTGAAATCAGTACGAACAAGCGCATCGCGCTGCCATCCGATGATCCCGTCGGCTCGGCGCGTGCCACGCAGTTGACGCGGTTGCTCGCGCTGCACACGGTCGACAAGGCCAATATCGACCGCGCCACGACGCGGTTGACCGCCGCCGACACGGCGCTGGGCGGGGTCGGCACGGTGCTGCAACGCGCCAAGGAACTCGCGCTGAACGGCGCGACCGGATCGCTGAACGCCAGCGACCGCGCGACAATTGCTGGCGAGGTCCAGCAATTGGGCGAGCAATTGCTTGGGTTGGCAAACACCCGCGACAGCGACGGTGCATCGCTGTTCGCCGGCGCCCGCACCGGCGGCACCGCCTATGCTGTCGATGCTTACGGCGCGACGATCTGGCAGGGAGCAGGTAGTGCCGCACGCATCATGCTCGATAGCGGCAGTGTCGCCACCGGACTCGACGGGCCGGCAGTCTTCGCCGGTCTCGACGGCGGCACCGCGCCGCCGCCCGTCTCGACACCGATCGTGACCGATGTATTTGCCGTGCTGAAAGGTCTGCAGACCGCGCTTTCCGAACCCGACGCAGCGGTTCGGAGCGCGGCGATGGCAAGTGCGCTTACCGGCATCGACAGCGGTATCGGCCGGTCGGCGGATAGCCGGGCGACAATCGGCGCGAAACTAGCGCGGCTGGGGAGCGAGACGACTCGCCTCGATACCGTCGATCTTGCGCTGCACGATGACCTGTCGACGACGCAGGACACCGACATGACGACAGCGATTGCACAGCTGCAACGGCTGACCACCGTGCTGCAGGCGACGCAGCTCAGTTTCGTCAAGATCGGCAGCCTCAGCCTGTGGTCCGAACTGCGTTAACCAAGCCTGCCCCGCAACCGGTGCCGCGCGCCGCCGTAAACCCTCCCGACGAACATTTCACTGTAGAGGGAGCAGCCGGACATGATTTCGGTCATCGGGCTGGTCGTATTGTTCGTCATGGTCTTCGGTGGCTTTGCGTTGACCGGCGGCAACATCATGGTGGTCATCGAGGCTCTCCCCCACGAGATGCTGATCATCGGTGGTGCGGCCGCCGGCGCAACGCTGATCTCCACCGACATCAAGGGTATCAAGGCGATTGGCGGCGGCTTCGGCAAGATCGTCAAGGGTCCGCGCTACAAGCGAGCCGACTATAGCGCGGCGATCTTCCTGACGGCCAAACTCATGAAGATGCTCAAGAATGACGGCGCCGTCGCCGTCGAGCCGCATATCGAAGACCCGGCGACCTCGTCGATCTTCGCCGAATATCCACAGTTCCTGAAAGACCCGGTATTTCTGCACCTGCTGACCGACAGCCTGCGGTTGCTGGTCGTTTCAACAGGCAACATCAGTCCGCAGGCAGTCGAGGACATCATCGATACCGCGATCGACACCCACCATGTCGCCGCCTTCCGCCCTGTTGAGTCACTGACGACGCTGTCGGACGCGTTGCCGGCGCTCGGCATCGTCGCGGCCGTGCTGGGCGTGGTGAAGACGATGGGGTCGATCGACAAGCCGCCGTCGGTGCTGGGCGGCATGATCGGCAGCGCGCTTGTCGGCACTTTCCTCGGCGTGCTGCTCAGCTATGGAATCGTCGGGCCGTGCTCGGCGCGGCTGAAGGCGGTGCTGGATGCCGATGCCGAAATCTATCAGGTCGTGCGCCGCGTCATCGTTGCATCGCTGCGCGGCCAGCCGCAGCCAATGGTCATCGAAAGTGCGCGCACCGCGATCGGCCCGGCGAACCAGCCGAGCTTCACCGAAATCTTCGACGGCCTGCGTGGCCGATGAAGCCCGAAAGCCAGACCCAGTTCGAACCGCAGATCGTCTATCGCAAGCGCAAGGTCGCGCATGCCGCGCACCATGGCGGTGCATGGAAAATCGCCTATGCCGACTTTGTCACCGCGATGATGGCGTTCTTTCTGCTGCTGTGGATCATCGGTGCCACGACCGAGACGCAGCGCAAGGGCATCGCCGACTATTTCACGCCGACGGTCATCCAGATGAAGAACTCGGGCGGGTCGAACGGCGTGATGGGCGGCCGCAGTCTGACCGAAAAGGAGGGCGTCGCGCCGCACGCCACGGTACACGGCAAGCGACCGTCACCGATGGAAGGCGGCGGCGGCGCGCCTGCCGAAATCGTGTCGGCCCCCGAAAAGGGCAGCGGCCCGGGCAATCGCCGCCGCGCCGACGAGGAACGCTTCACCAAAGTCGAGAAAATCGTCAGCGCGCGACTGGCGGGCGATCCGACGCTGAAAGGGCTGAAGGGGCAGATCAGGTTCGTCCGCACCCGCGACGGACTGCGGATCGACATCGTCGAGCGCGCCGATTTCAGCATGTTTGCACTGGGCACGAGCGTGCTCACCCCCGAGGCGATCGCGCTTATCCGCACCGTGGCGCGCGCGGTCACCGATACGCCGAACCGGCTGACGGTGCGCGGGCATACCGATGCGCTCGCATATGACGACGGCGTGTCGAGCAACTGGACCCTGTCGAGCGCGCGTGCCGATGCGACGCGGCGCGCGCTCGAAAGCGGCGGCATCGTCTCCGCGCGCTTCCGCCGGATCGAAGGCGTGGCTGCAACCGATCCGTTCAATCCGAAGGATCCGCTCGACCCGCGCAACCGGCGGATCAGCGTCACGCTGCTATACCGTGACGGCGGCAGCGCCTGAGCTGGCCAGCAGTCGCCGCGCGGCGGCGACATGGAGCACTTCGACCATCCGGCCCTTGTACGTCGTCACGCCGCGCCCGTCCGCCAGCGCCGCCGCATACGCCGCGATCAGCCCGTGTGCATCGGCGATATCAGCCGCGCTCGGAGAGAACACCCGGTTGACGACATCGATCTGGCTCGGGTGGATTACGGTCTTGCCGTCGAAGCCGAGCGCCCGGCCCTGTGTAGCCTCGGCCTCAAACCCGGCGACATCGTCGATGTCGCCGAACACGCCGTCGAACACGAGAACATTGCCCGCGCGCGCCGCAAGCACGATGCGGCTGAGGCTGTACAACAACGGCGTCCGGTCCGCGCCGGGATAAGCGCGCAAATCCTTGGTCAGATCGGCGGTTCCGGCAACCAGCGCGGTAATCCCGGGGACCGCTGCGATCAGATCGGCGGCGAACACGCCGCGCGGCGTCTCGATCATCGCCCATACCGGGATACCGGCAGCGCGGCGGACAGCCTCGGCGACGTCGGCGAGGCTGTCGACCTTAGGAACCACGATGCCCGCGACGCCCGCCGCGCGCGCTGCCAGAAAGTCCTCGTCGGACCATGGCGTACCAATGCCGTTGACGCGCAGCAGCACTTCGCGCGGCCCCCAGCCGACAGCTCCGACGGCTGCCACCGCCGCGAGCCGAGCCGAAGCCTTGGCATCGGGGGCGACTGCATCCTCGAGGTCGAGGATGACGCAATCGCAGGCAAGCGTTCGCGCCTTTTCGATCGCGCGCGCATTGGCGGCGGGCAGATAGAGCACCGAACGGCGCGGACGCAGATCTTCCATGGGGACCCCTCGTAATTCGACGGCTTCCCTGCCATTTATCAGGGGAAGAAGCCAAGCGGCTTTGCAGGGGGTGACACGATGGGTGCAGGTATTTTTGCGTTGGTGCTGATCGGTGTCGCGCTGGTGGCATTTTCGCAGGCCGTCGTCGTGGTCAACCAGGGCTTTGAATATACGCTCGAGCGGTTCGGCCGGTTTACCAGCACGCTCAAGCCCGGCTTCACGCTCATCATGCCGTTCATCGACCGCGTCGGGCGCAAGATCAACATGATGGAACAGGTGCTCGATATCCCGGGCCAGGAGATCATCACCAAGGACAACGCCATCGTCGCGGTCGACGGCGTGGTGTTCTACCAGGTGCTCGACGCGGCGAAGGCGGCGTATGAAGTCAGCGATCTTTATTCTGCGATCGTTAACCTGACGACGACCAACCTGCGCACCGTGATGGGCAGCATGGACCTCGACGAGACGCTGTCGAAACGCGACGCGATCAACGCCAAGTTGCTGACCGTCGTCGACATGGCGACCGAGCCATGGGGCATCAAGATTACCCGCGTCGAGTTGAAGGACATCCGCCCGCCTGCCGACATCGTCAATGCGATGGGTCGCCAGATGAAGGCCGAGCGCGAAAAGCGCGCCAACATCCTGGAAGCCGAAGGCAGCCGCGCCAGCGAGATCCTGCGTGCCGAAGGCGCTAAACAGGGCCAGATCCTGCAGGCCGAAGGGCGACGCGAGGCGGCATTCCGCGACGCCGAGGCGCGCGAGCGTTCGGCGCAGGCCGAAGCGGCAGCGACCGAGATGGTCAGCAAGGCGATCGCCGGCGGCAATCCGCAGGCGCTCAATTATTTCGTCGCGCTGAAATATGTCGAGGCGATGCAGGCGTTTGCGACCTCGCCCAATGCCAAGACGATCTTCATGCCGATCGAGGCATCGGCGCTGGTCGGCTCGCTCGGTGGCATCGGCGAACTCGTCAAGGCGGTGCGACCGCTGGGTGACGGTGCACCAGCCGCGCCGCCTGCGTCGCCCGCGCGTCCGAACCCGTTCGCATGACCGGCTGGCTCGTCTCGCCATGGACGTGGCTGATCGCCGCCGCCGTACTGGCGGGGTTGGAGATCGTGTCGCCGGGGGCGTTCATGATCTGGCTGGCAGGTGCGGCTGTAGTAACCGCCGCTATCGCCTGGGCGTTTGCGCCGCCGCTGGTGGCACAGTCGGCGATCTTCGTCGGGTTGGCGATGATCGCCGTACTGATCGCGCGGCGCTGGTTCGGGCAACGGCGTCTGCCGGCCGATACCGAGCTCAACCAGCGGGCAACCCGCATGGTCGGCACGCTGGTCACCGTGCTCGACCCGCTCATCGCGGGGCGCGGACGGGTTCAGGTCGGCGACAGTCCGTGGTCGGCAAGCGGCCCGGACCTGCCTGTCGGGGCGACGGCGCGCATCGTGCGCGTCGACGGCACGACGGTGGTCGTCGAACCGGTCTAGGGCTCGGCGCGCACGACCTGTTCGTTACCGGTCCCGTCGCGCGCCGTGACGGTTGCAGGCGCGGCGTCGCGTTCGACCCAATCCTCGAGCAGTGCGATCCAATCGACCCGCGTCGGCGCGGGACCGCCCGAACAGTGCAGCATGCCCGGCACCATGAACAGCCGGTAGAAGTCGGCAATCGGCCCCATCTTCGCCTGCACATTGGCGTGATATTGCTGGCTATAGCCCGGCGGAATCGCCGGGTCGTTCCAGCCATGATAGTGGATCAACTTGCCGCCGCGCGCCTTGAACGCCGACAGATCGGGATTATCAGCATCGAGAATATGCCCGAGCTTGCGATTGCCCGCGACGACATCGGCCTTGGTCAGCGCGGCAAGGCTGAACGCCGGATCTTCCTTGACCAGATAAGCAAAGTGGTTCCACGCAAAGCCCTTGCCCGTCAGGCGGCTGGTGTCGCCCGGCATTGTAGCGACGCCCCAATCGCGCCAGCTGCGGCCCTCCGCCTCGGCTCCGGGGCGCAGGCCGGGCTGCATCTTGCCATCAATCGGGTCGCGCGTGCCGTTGTAGATCAACTGCACTGTCTTCAGTTGCGCGCGCGTCAGGCACGCATCGGTCTCGGCAGCCTTGCACGCGATCGTCGCGGGGTCGAAGCGGCAGCGACGCTGGTCCGCGATATACGGCTTGCCGTTGCCACAGGCCTTAAGCGCTGCCGCCTCCAGCGCTGGCAACTTCGCCACCGGCAGCGCACGCGTCGGATCGGCCAACTGCGCAGTCAGCAGCGCCTGGCTGCCAAGCTTGTGCGTCCATGCCCATGCCGGCGCACCCGCGACGATGCCGTCGAAGTCCTCCGGATAGCGTTGCGCGGTCATGAGCGCTTCACGGCCACCGTCGGAACAGCCGAAGAAATAGTTCTTCTTCGGTGTCACGCCATAGGCCGTCAGGATCGCCTTGGCGGCATCGGTCGTCGATTTCACCCCGCGCCAGCCGAAATCGATGACCTTGTCCGGGTGGCCTAATCCCCAGCTGGCATCCTGATTGTCGACCGTGGCATGGCCATCGTCGGTGCCCGCCACGGCATAGCCCTTCGCCAGCCCAAGCAACATCGTGCCATAGGGAATCTGCCCGGCGAACCCACCATTGCCGACCTGCAGAAAACGCCCATTCCAGCCCGCGCCCTCGGGGATCATCACCTCGAACCGGATGTCCGAACCGGGCGTGGGATGCGCCGCTCCCGAGACGCGGCACAGTGCAAAAGGCAGTTTCACCGGGCCGGCCGCGAATGACAGTTGCGTGCCCGGCGCGATCGTCGACGCCGCCGTGATCGCGACGTTGGGAAGTGCCAGCCCTGCAAGCCCTTCGCAGCCCGCCGCAGCAGCGGGTGCGGCGACCGTCAGAAAAGGCAGCAGATAGAGCGCGCGCATCATGATCTCCCCAGATTTGAGGCGACATTGGCGCATGCGCGCGGCGCTTTCCAGCCCCCTCCGGCGCGGGCGGGATATTAAGGCCAGAGGATCTGTAAGCCGGGTTCTGTCCGGGGCCTGAAGCCCTTGGACGGTCATTCCTCTACGACGGATGTCGCCATCCGCCTCCAGCAACCAACCCGGGCGACTGGGCCGGTTCCTGCCCTGTCCCAGCTCGCGCTGGAACGCGCCGCCCCTATGCGGTCTTGCTCCCGGTGGGGTTTACCATGCCGCCGCTGTTGCCAGCCGCGCGGTGCGCTCTTACCGCACCCTTTCACCCTTACTTCGCCGGAGCGAAGCGGTCTGCTCTCTGTGGCACTTTCCCTGGGGTCGCCCCCGCCGGACGTTATCCGGCACCGTTGTTCCGTGGAGCCCGGACTTTCCTCCCCCATGCATGCATGGCGGCGACCGTCCGATCCTCTGGCCTGTCCCGAGCCTTAGTCGCAGGCGTGCGGCTTGCCAAGCGCCGCCGCCGCAGCCTAAGGGGCGGCACGGGAGAAATGACGATGCGGCGCGTGGTAATCGTAGCGATGGTCTTGGCGCTGGCTGGGTGCCAGTCGATCCGGTCTGGGCTGGGGCAATATAAGCGCGCCGCCGACAAGGGCGTCGAATTGCGCGTTGGCGGGGCAGCACCCGACGATGTCACGCCGGGCGAGCCGGTCAAGCATAGCAAAGACCGCGGCGCGACGCAGGGGCTGCCCGGCGGACTGGGCGGCGACTCTACGCACGCACCGTATATCGACCCGACTCCGCGCTAGCGCACCAGCTCGAACACGATACCCCGGCATTCGGCATCGATGATGCCCGCCCAGTCGCGTGGGCGGAACCGGCGCTGGAATGCAACCACTGCCGCCTTGGCGTCGTCGATGTCATAGCCATAGCGGTGCAGCGCCGCGAGAAAGCCGACGTCGGTCCAGTTGGGGTCGAAGCGCGGCACCGGCGTCACCTCGGCCAACCCGGCGCGCGCCAGCCGCGGCCAGTCGAACAGTTCGCCCGGATCGTCCTTGCGCGCCGGCGCGACGTCGCTGTGGCCGACAACCATCGCGGGCGCGACCGCATGGCGGCGTGCGATGCCGCGCACCAATGCCTCGACGGCGTCCATCTGCGGGCCGGGGAACGGCACATAGCCGAACTCATGGCCGGGATTGACGATTTCGACGCCGACACTCGCGCTGTTAATGTCGGTCATACCGCGCCAATAGCTGCGCCCGGCGTGCCATGCGCGGTTGGCCTCGTCGACCAGTTGCACCACCTGCCCGTCTTCGGCGACGACATAATGTGCAGACACCTTTGCCGCTGCGTCGGTCAGGCGGTCGAGTGCTTCGGCGGCGGTGGGCATGCCGGTATAGTGCAGCACGATCATGCTGATCGGCAGCGCGCGCTGGTCGAAATTCGGGCTTGCGCGTGCAATCATGCCAGCACCTCGGGCTCGCGCGCCGCAGCGGTGCGCAGCGTGATGATGGCAATCCCGACCAGCGTCAGCAAGCCGCCGATGACCATCGGCACCCCGACCGGCGTCTTGAACACCATGACACCGACAATCACCGACAGCAGCGGCGTCGGTAGCGTCAGCGGTGCGACCACCGAAACCGGATAACGCTGGAACAGATACGCCATGCCGCCATGCCCGATGATCGACGACCCGATCGCCGAATACGCGAGCCACGCCCAAACGTGCGGCGGCACCGACCCGAGGTGCGCGAATGCACCGGGTTCGAACACCGCGCTGCCTGATGCCAGCACCGGCACGCTGACCAGCGCCAGCCACCCCTGCAAGTTGAGCACATGCGCACCCTGCAGCTTGCGGAACAGCAGATTGCCCGCCGCCCAGCACAGCGATGCCGCGACCGTCAGCGCCAGTCCCAGCCGCTCGTCGAAAATGCGCGGGTCGAACGCCATTACCGCAACGCCGGCAAACGACAGCACGATGCCGCCGACCCGCACCCAGCGGATCCGCTCATGGTAGAACAGGATTGCAAGGATCAGGCTGAACGGCACACCGAGCTGCCCGGCGATCGCCAGCGCCGAGACATTGGTCGCGACCGAATAGGACAGCCCGCCCAGCCCCATGAATAGTGCCCCCGCAACAAGGCCGGTCACCAGCACCAACGGCATCCGCCCCGGCAGCCAGCGCAGCCATGGCAGGCAGCAGACCAGCACGATCGCATAGCGCAATACATTTGCCGTCAGCGGCTGCACCGCATCGACCGCGACTTTCACCGCAACGATGTTGACCGCCCACAGAATGTCGATCAGCGCGATCAGCGCAAGGTGACGCAGCTTCACCGCGCCACTGTCGCATAGGCTGTGTTGATCGCCGCCATCCGCGCCTCGGCAACGCGGATAAATTCGGGCGGGGTACCGGCGGCGATATGCCGGTCGGGGTGATAAGTCTTGACCAGCGTCAGATACGCCGCCCGGATCGTCGCCGCATCCGCCCCCGGCGCAACGCCGAGCACGGTATACGGATCGTCGGGCGACGGCGCGATGTGACGCGCGCGGATGCGCGCATAATGCGCCGTATCGAAGCCGAGCCGGGTTGCAACGGTTTCGAGATAGGCGAGTTCCGCTGGATGCACGCCATCGGTGGTGGCAATCATCAGCAGCGCCTCGAGCAGGTCTTCGAGCACCGGGCTGCCGGGCCCGAGCAGCGCGGCTGCCTGCGCCGCATAGGCCTCGAACCCCGCCGTCGAGCGCTTGGCGAGGTTATAGAACCGCGTCGCATTGGCGCGCTCGTGATCGGGCACCGCGAACAACCGCTCGAAGGTGGCGAATTCGCTGGCGCTTGCTACGCCGTCGGCACGCGCCATCTTCGCCGCAAGCGCGATCGCTGCGACGGTGAAAGCGACCTGCGCACGCTCAGGGGACGCAAGGCGCATGACCGCGAGATCGGCCGCACCGCCTGCCGCTGCTCCTGCAAGCGCGCCGAGCGGTCCGCCGAGCAACAG
>Ga0209724_1001888_pt1 | contig 18483 bp, 7 predicted proteins | sample grotaG_FD_184143 | JGI IMG/M metagenome (GOLD analysis project Ga0209724, IMG submission 184143) | Glacier valley bacterial and archeal communities from Borup Fiord, Nunavut, Canada, to study Microbial Dark Matter (Phase II) -... | ecosystem: Environmental > Aquatic > Freshwater > Ice > Glacier ...
ATTGGGGCTTTCAACTTCAATTTATATTCAGAAAATAACCGACTATGTGCTGGTCGATCACAATATGAAACTGCTCAACCTGCTAAGTGTAGGAATGATAACACTTCTATTGGTTCAACTTTATATTGGTACCGTAAAAAGTATATTTATCATGAAAACCGGGCAGAAGATCGATCTGCGGTTGATACTCGGCTATTACAAACACCTGCTTACACTGCCGCAACGTTTTTTCGACACGATGCGCGTGGGTGAAATTATCTCAAGGATCAACGATGCCGTAAAAATCAGGGCATTCATAAACGACACCGCAATATCGCTGCTGGTCAATCTGTTTATTGTATTCTTTTCGTTTACATTGATGTTTTTATACAGCTGGAAACTTGCGCTGATCATATTAACCATCATCCCGTTTTACGCGATTGTTTACAATATTACCAACAGACTGAACAAGAAACGTGAACGAAAACTAATGGAAAATTCAGCCGAGCTCGAAAGCCAGTTGGTTGAATCGTTGAATTCGGTCAGGACGATTAAAGAGTTTGGTCTTGAATCGTATTCGAATATGAAAACGGAACTGCGGTTCGTCGAACTGCTCCGGACTGTATACAAATCGGGATTGAACGCTATATTCACGGGTACAAGCACCGAGTTTCTGAGTCGTTTATACACGATCATACTCCTTTGGATTGGCTGTTACTTTGTGGTTGACAACACCATCACTCCGGGTGAACTGCTTTCGTTTTATGCATTGTTAGGATATTTCACAGCACCGGCAGCAAGCCTTATCGGCATGAACAAGTCGATACAAAATGCGTTGATTGCTGCCGACAGGCTTTTCGAGATCATGGATCTTGAGCGCGAAGAGGAAGAGAACAAGATGGATTTAACGCCCGAAAAGGCCGGGGAGATCATCTTCAATGACATATCCTTTAGTTATGGAACCCGGACAGAAGTATTCAGCAAGTTTAATCTTACGATTGGAAAGGGGCAAATCACAGCGATAATCGGCGAAAGCGGTTCAGGCAAAACAACACTGGTAGCACTGATACAGAAGCTCTATCCGTTAAATGACGGCGCTATCTCAATCGGAGGTTATAACATTGCCCATATCACTTCCGGAAGCCTCCGGAGTATTGTGGGAGTTGTTCCTCAAAAACTCGATCTGTTTGCCGGAAACATTGTTGATAATATTGCAGTTGGGGAGTTTCACCCAAATATTGAACGCATCCTGGAAATATGCAAGTCGTTGGGGATGCTGGGGTTTATTGAAAAAATGCCGGGCGGACTTAATACATGGATTGGGGAGCATGGTGCAACGCTCTCCGGAGGTCAAAAGCAACGAATAGCCATTGCGAGGGCGCTCTACCGAAACCCTGAAATTTTAGTATTCGACGAAGCCACCTCATCGCTCGATTCAGAATCAGAGTACTTTGTGCAGGAGACGATTAACCAGCTGAAAGCGGAAGGCAAGACAGTAATCGTGATTGCCCATCGCCTGAGCACGGTTGTAAATGCAGATAAAATTACCGTACTCGAAAACGGACAGCTGATCGAAGAGGGAAGCCACACCCACTTATGGGAAACAAAAGGGAGGTATTTTCAGATGTGGCAAAAACAACTGCCACAATTTCGCAACCTGCAACATCATGATTTATTAACTAACCTAAATATTTAACAGCCATGAAGATGATACACCAATTGGAAAGAATTAAGAAGATAAACCGGATGATCAAATCGGCCAATACCGGATCACCGAAAGAATTTGCCGGGGAACTTGGCATTAGCGAAAGCCACTTTTATCGCTATATCGAAGAACTTCAGGAAATGGGTATCCCCATTCTATACAGTCGTGCAAGAAGGACCTACTATTATGAAAATAATACAGAGCTTTCACTCAGCTATTCTATAAAATTAATCTCCGACTATGGAACAAAAGAAATAATTGGCGGGTGCGAAACATTCTCTTCACAGATTTTTAATGAAGATGAACAAACTTTACTTTGAACATGAAACGTTTACCAGGATAATAACAAATGGTACGATAAAGTGAACAGGTAATTAACGGTAATTGAAAAGGAAAAATCAGGTATCGCCTATAAATTACTTCATCACCTTAAAATACCGTGTGCTGCTATTCCCCAATTCATCAACAATCAATAGCTTATGATTGCCTGGCGAAGGAGAAGCAGCCATCTGGTGAATATCTTTTGTACTTCCGAGGAAAGCTTCATCGAGGTGCCAGAAAAGGGTGGCTCCTGTTCTTCTTTGTGCCGCCTGGAAAATAACCACTCCCTTTTCGCCCTGGTTCCCTTTTGGAAGATAAACCATCAGCCGGTCATCGGGATAGATCAGCTCCACCATCTGGATCTCACTACTTGGTCTCGCTCCCGGTAACCAATTCGGTAATGCCCTGTAACCAGGATGATTCTTCCGGTAATAATACTCCATCGCGGGGGGCAGAATAAACCAGTTCTCGTTGACAATCTGATCCTGCGGATAACACGCCGCATTGACAAGATACTGCCGGTTGGCATCGAGGTGAATCTTCACGTGATACGGACAAGCGGCGCTGTTCAGACAGGCGGCAGGAACCATCACAGTATCTGTCTCGTTGCAATTCACCGAAGCCCTGTAACCACTCTCACGACAAACAGCGACCGGCAACATGCCAGCCAGCGGTTGTTCGAACCAACGATCGGAGTTCAGCAAAGAGCTTAGCTCAAAAAGGATCGGAGCTGCTGCCAAACCTCCTGTTAACCCGGGACGCCCTTCGCCATTTGCATTCCCGACCCAGACACCAATCACATATTTCGGGTTCACACCAATTGCCCATGCATCGCGAAATCCAAAGCTGGTACCTGTCTTCCACGCGAGTTTTCCCGATGATGAGAGTTGCTGCCAGCCGGACTCTTCTTCAGGCCGGTTTAATTCAGTCAAAATATTCAATGTCTGCCAGATCGATGCTGCACGAAAAACAAACTTTCCGTCCGGCAAATCCTTCTTTTCAACAGAAGCGAGGTAATCAACCAATTTGTAATCAGCAGAATTGTAGTCACCTTTGACATTAAAACGATTGAGCACGCGTGCCATTGATCCGTAAGCCGATACGAGCTCTTCGAGTGTCGCCTCTCCCCCACCCAAAATCAGTGACAAGCCATAATGACCGGCATCTTTATTGAAAGTATTGAGTCCGATCCGTTTCAGAATATCGAGAAACCGGGACGGCGTATAGTTTTTAAGCATAAATACGGCAGGGACATTCAATGAGCGGATTAACGCTTCCGAAGCAGGCACAGCACCCCGAAACTGAAGATCAAAATTCTGTGGCGCATATCCCGAAAAATAGAGCGGCAGATCGGGCATCAGTGCATTGGGCATCATTTTGCTGTCGTCGAGCATGGCTGTGAAAAGGAACGGTTTCAGGATGCTACCTGTACTTCGGCGTCCTTCAATCATATCAACTGCCCCGCCATGGGAATCATTCCAGTCAGCATTGCCTATATAAGCGAGGATTTTCCCGGTTTTAACTTCAGCCACCACACACGCGGCATTGAAAATCTGGTTCCCCTTTAACCTTGGCATCTGCTGATCAATGATCCGCTGTGCCGCAATTTGTAATTGTCTGTCGATGGTTGTTTTGATAACTGCCTGGTTAGTTGGGGAAGCACATTTATTCAATAGATGGTGCGCCAGATCGGGTAAATGTCCTGGCTTCCCGGGCAACGGTTCCGAAACAGCAAGTTCATAAGTCACCTGATCGATTGTGTGATCTGTTAAAAGATTTCTTAATAAACGGTCACGTTTTGCCTTGAGCTGTTCCCCGTTTCTTCCAGGAAATAACTGCGACGGAGCATTTGGAAGAACTGCCAATCCTGCTGTCTCACCCCACGAAAGCTGATCGGCAGCACAACCGAAATAGCGCCATGATGCGGCTTCCAACCCTACCACATTGCCACCAAACGGGGCATGTGCTGCATAAAGAGAGAGGATTTCATTTTTGGATTTTGAAGCTTCCAATCGTAAAGTGAGCACCATTTCGAATAGCTTTTCAACGAAAGTCCGCTTTTCTTCCTTCCGCGAAAGCCTTACAACCTGCATCGATAAAGTGCTTGCACCGCTGACAATTTTGTTCGCCCTTAAATTCTGGCCAATCGCCCTTGCAACAGCAATTGGATCGATTCCCGGATGAAAATAGAACTTCCGGTCTTCGAAACGAATAATGCATTTCATGAATTTCTCAGGTAATGTGTCCTGTCGCGGAAACCGCCACTGTCCGTCACTCGCAATCTTCGCACCAAGCAATGAACCATCACTGGCTTCAATTACAGTACTGTATGGCACATTAAACCGAATCTCAGGAACCAGAAGAAACAGGAGAATCATCACGATTAAACTGGCAATTAATTTGTGACGACGGATGATATTTAAAAAGTTCTTTCCTGTTGATTGTTTCATTAACAAATGATTCCAAAATTTCTAATTATGCTTAAGAATTGGAACGCGGATGACGCTGATGTAAACAACGCGGATATCCAATGATTTTTATGCGTCTTCTATAATCTGCGCTTGAAAATCAGCGTCATCCGCGTTCCAATGTTATTTCCCAACCACCACCTTCATCCCTGAATTATTGGCTGATACTGAATTGTTGTACATTGCTTCGCACTGCACGGGAGGTAAAAAGTAAGTACCGGCATAAGTTGCATTTAGCTTCACCTTGAACTCTTTCTGCTCATTCATCTTCAGACTGAAATAGGTAAGGACCCGGTCATCGCGGATATCGCGGTAATTGAATTGCGACCCGGTCTGTCCGCCAAATAACCGCTCATTAATGATCTCCCAACCTGATGGATAGACTTGTGTAAGCGCCAGATTATCAACTTCCACAAAACTTGTATTTTTCACCCTTACAATCGCAATGAAGTCAGACCCTTTTGGAAGATTGGTAATATCAACCGGTTTTCCATCTGCATTTAGATAGGCAACATCCAGCTTTAAACCGTTTTGTTTCGCGGGAACATCAACCGTTAGTGGAATACCTTTCTGAACGATCGTTACATACAAATCAGAACCGGACAGATTATCCACCTTCACCGGCATTCTTCCATCAAACGCAGGAAGCTCCTTTGTATAGGTGACTTTATCAATCACCAGCTCTTCCGGCTTTCCATTGACAGTAAGCCTGAATTTAAACCGGTCATCAGGTTTACTATTCTTTCCTGCAAACCGCGACATGGCCAACAGGCAGTTTGCAGTAGTTTGCGTACTCATCCATTGATCGTTGCACAGCGCAACGGAAATTGTTTTTGCAACACCTAACGCCTCGGCTTTTTTCTTCATCAATGTCAGTGTTTCTAGCAGAATGGCACGATCGCGTAAGGATGATCCAAATGTGATTCCTTCCTTTTGATATTCGGTCGGTTCAAGCTTTGTCATATCCACCAGTTGATCGGCTACTTCAGGGCGCGAAGCCAGTACATAAGCTGCCGCCAGTTTCCAGCGTGCCTCCAATGGCAAATCAGGCGTTTCGCGAAGCCGGTTCATCGCACCAAGCGCCGGCGCATTCGCCAATGCCAATGTGTAAAGCCGGTAAGCCTGATCGAGCACCATTCCCCGGTCGGTTAATTCTTTCCGCCATGAATTGGCAGCACTCTTCTGATAAGTAAGCCATCGCTTTTTGAGTTCACCTGGAATCACAAAACCAAGATTTTCAGCTTCGAGCATGAAATTCCCAGCGTATGAAGTTCCCCATAAGGAGGGATAATTATCACCCGGCCAATAAGTAAAACTTCCATCAGCCAATTGAAATTTACGAAGGTGATCAAGTCCTGCCCTGATATTTGACTCAACTTCAGTCTTTTTCTTAGAATCTAGATTGATAAACTGGTTGATATAGAGCTGTGCGAACGCTGCCGAAACAGTTTGCTCAATGCAACCGTGCGGATAATCGATCAGGTATTCGAGTCGCTTCCCAAGATTCATCGGTAATGAAGCTGATATTTCAACAACAGTAGATCCTGTTCCCGGAGCGCCGAAAGGCTGGAGCGAAAAATCCTTCGCCTGCGATGCCTTTATAACATCCGTCTGGCTGGTCACCATCATTGGATTTGGATTCCGGATGTCAACTTCGACACTATATGTTGCCTTCTCGTTCCCTGAACGTGCAGTGACAACGATTGTCCCTTTGCCTGTCGTCACTCCGGTCCGGAGACTAAACAGAACATCCTTTTCACCAACAGCTGCAAAGGAGACTGCCATTTTATCATTTCCGTTGACCGAAAGCAAGGAATTTGGACTCACGGAAACCTCCACATTCTTCATTGCGGGATCCTGTGCAAAAACACTCACCGGCAATTCAACTGTTTCATTGATGCCAATAACACGCGGAACAGTCGCCAATATCATCAACGGATCGCGAACAGGTACTGCTTTTTCAGCTGCACCGAAAGCATTGTCCGATGCACCGACAACCATAAAACGAACCGAACCTGTATATTGCGGTAAAGTAATCGTATGTTTTTGTTTGCCATTTTTGGTAAGAGTGAATGGTCCGAGAAACCTGACAACCGGTTTAAACCGTTGCGCTTTTTGTTTCGACGGATCGGGCAACTGGTCGCTTCCACCGACTGCAAAAAGCTTTTCAAGGGTTCCTCCATATGCACCAAGTACATAATCGTATAAATCCCATGTCTTTACACCCAATGCTTCGCGGGCCAAAAAAGTATTCCATGGATCAGGGGTCTTATAACCTGTAATATCCAGTAATCCTTCGTCAACAATGGCCAGCGTGTAATTCATTGCCATACCTTTTGTTTCACTCACTTCAACAGTAAAAGGTTGCTGTGAACGAAGCTCATTGGGTACTTTTATAATTGGAACCAGATGCGTATCCGGATTTTCAACATTTATTGAAACCACACCGTACAAGCGAATCGGACGGTCGTTCACCGTCTGACTATGAGGCTGAAGATAGGTGATATACAAGTAGATATTCGGAGCCATTTCGGGTTTGGCCTTAAAGCTCACCTTTGTTTGACCCTCCATTGTTTCAATCCAGAATTTATCAAGAATAGAGGTTCCATTCTCAATTGAGACAAGCGCTTTGCCATCTTTCGAACTTGGAAAACTTACTGTGATCTCCTCTCCTACTTTGTATTTCTCTTTATCCGGCGAAAAGCTCAGCATTGTTGCACCACCCTGTGCGCCGGTTGAACTGCCATAAGGCCAATCGAGGTAAACAGTTCGGGATACACTGTGTCCGTCGGGAAGTTTGGCAATAAAAAGGTACCTGCCCCAGTCTTCGTTTGCAATCGTAAACTTAAAGGTTGCCTTTCCTGCTGTAGTCGATAACTTCTTTGTAAATACCGGTTTATATTGTTCCTGTGTCACATAGTTGCCCAGGTAATCTTCCGAAGCATCCCACCACCAACGCCAGCTAATTTTATAAGCTGCAATTTCAACAGCTGATTCAGAGAGGTTTCCGTCAGGATCGACAACGACAAGGTTGAGTTCGTTTTCTTTTCCTGAAGTGAGCAATGACTGCGACATATCTTCGTCAGGGAACCTCAAACCAACATATTTAGGGAAAGGGGAAACCGTTTTATTAAATTGCGAAATACTGAAATCACCTCCCGGTTCAAACACACGAGTGGTGAAAACAGCTTCCAGTTTTCCAGGTGCATTGGTGAGAACACCTGTATTGATCGGGAAGCTGACATCTCCGCTTTCATTCAGCTTACCATCAAAGATGGTTTGTTCAGCCGATTCGAACTTTGCCACCTGGCTATCAAATGTATAATTTGTAAACTTCGGAAAGATGGTCTTGCCCTTCTTAAGCAGCATTTCTACTTTTGCTTTCATCGAAGAACCCGGTGCACCATGCAGCCATTTCGCATTCAATGTGGCTACCTGGTTTTTAGAGCCTGCCTGAAGTTGTTCCGACGAAGTATTAAAGAGTATTTTCAGTCTGTTGGGTTTCACCGTCTCAATTCTGATCCGTTTCGAGAATTCGGCGCCACCAACTTTTGCAACCAAACGCCAGTTTCCTGTTGGTGCATCTGCTTTCGTCACCGTTTTCAACGTTGTAATATTTCCGTTGAGTGGTAAGACGATCTTTTGTTCGAGTTGTTCAGTTGGTGTGTACAACTCGAAAATGACAGGATGATCCGGTGCCAGTTTATTGATCTTGTCTTCAATAATCAGGGATACGAACAGGGAATCTCCGGGTCGCCAAACGCCCCGTTCGCCATATAGAAATCCTTTCAACCCCTTTTGAACCTCTTCACCTCCGACATCAAACCGGCTGAGTTGCAACGATGCTTCATCACTGATTTTCAGATAACCAACATCACTTCCGTTTTTCGCAACCAACAGAAAAGGTGTTCGATCAAGTTTGAGCATAATCATACCGTCGGCTCCGGTCTGCCCGGTTGCAATCACCTGCGATTGATAATCAAAAGCAGTAATATCCGTTCCGGACTGTGGCTGAGCCGTTAAAAGGTTCGTTGCGACGATCAGCAATTGGTTATCCAGACCCTTCTTCGCCAGTAAACCAATATTCGAAGCAATCACATTCTTCGTGGTATTCCTGTTTTCGATGAAATAGGAAAGATAACAGGGATTGTTTCGGTTTTGCCAGTCGTATGCATTTCCTTCGTATTCATTCCATCGTTCATCTTCATCAATATACGAACCGGAAAGCCATTCCTCGTCATCCTTTGTTTCTGATTTGCGCTTGACACTTTTAATCTGGGCATCGTCGTTGCAAGGATAAAGGGAGAATTCGGGACGCATCGAAAGCTGCACCTGGTAGATTGCACCCGGTTCAACCTTTACCAAATCACTGATATTTATACTATAGGTACTCCATTTATTCAAAACTATCGCGTGTACATTGGACAAAGGAAGCACACCACGATAAACAGGACGGCCAACATTTTTGAGATTGTTATTGCCATTCAAATTATTGGCCTGAAAAAACTGGTGATAATTACCGGTAAATATCTTTAGGATGCGGACTCCAACTGCATTCAGGTTCACCGCCTCGAAAGGGATTACGAGACCATCGGTTGTCGGAACAATATTCCCTTTGCCAATAAAACGGATGGCAGGTTTTTCAGCCTGAAGCGACAACGTGATCAATTCCGTCTTCCCTAATTTGTAACCGGCATAATTCTTCAAACCCTCAAAAATTTCTAGTTTCCGCTCACCAACAACCTCTTTACGGGGAGTAAGCCTTACCAGGTTATCCTCAATAGAAACTTCAAATTCAACACCTTGCATCATAAATAATCCATCCGTTTCCTGATCAGGATCCAACGGATCTGAAAAAGTAAGTTCAATAGAAGGAGTTGTTCCTGATACTGCCTTTCCATTTATCAGACTAAAATCACCTATGGCAGGAATAATAATCTCCTGCTCCCCTTTCCGATCGGCTTCAATCGGCTGACCGGTCCAATGGATCTGTACTTTTCCGGGATCTTTTACCCTTTTGACCTCATTGAAGACAAATTGATGAATCGTCCGGTTCCCTGTATGTTCCCAACGTATAGCAAGCGGCACGCCATCCTGATCACCTTGAATCATCTTTTCCACATTTTCGGAAGGAAAAATGTCGCTTGTAGTTACTGATCCACCAATTTCTGTCTTAATCTCTCCGTTGATCCGGGTACTCCGAATTCCGCCCAACTCGATTGAAAAATCAGCTGCCATCGTCTTAACCTGGAACTCAAATTGTTTCAAAGCGTTAGGTACAGCCCTTATTTTTCCTAAATTAAAAGTTACCTGGTAACTTTGACCGGAGCGAAACGGCTTATCAGGATGAAATATTAATGTATGACCATCTGACAGCGTTGTTTTACCAGCCACTGATGGATCTAACTGAATCAGATCAGCAGGAAGCTGGTCCTTGATCACATCGTCAGCGATGGAATTCAGGTTGATACGAATATCATCCGTGATACTGATCACCCCTGAGGTATAAGCCGAAATGTATTCGGTATAGGCAACAGAATCCGAAACAGTTTTCTTATTCCTTGTGTGACAAGAATTTAGAAAAACACAAATAAGAATTGAGAAGGCAAAACAGAGAGAACGGTTCATAGGATAAAAGGTTGGATGCGTGAATATTTATTAAGGAAAAACACACAATTGAATATCCAAATATACCAATTCAATTATTATCAGCATAGAGTTAACCGAAGATAATAATCGTGATTTGTTGAGAAATGCTATGGAAGGCGTTGCTGTAGTTCTAACGCAGGTGTTAGTGTTGTTCCACAGCAAGAGTCAGAGTTGTTCTAACACAGGCGATAGAGTTGTTCCACAGCAAGCGTTAGAGTTGTTCAACAATTGGTACTTTGAAAATTATAATCGTTGAAGAATTTTCTTTAGAAACGTGAAGGCCCAGGCACATCGAACCATTTAGAGGCTTGCTCTACAGGGATGTAGTTATGAATATAGCTGATCGCCTCTTCTGAGTCATCAGCAATGAAATAGGTCGATTTATAATCCTCTTTGGAGAATGAATCACGATATGCTCTTTCGAACTGGTCAAATAAAGAATTATAAAATCCGTCGGTATTAACGAAGACAATTGCCTTATTATGATATTGCAATTGCTTGAGTGTAATGACTTCAAGTATTTCCTCCAAAGTACCAAAACCGCCAGGGAGGGCGATAAAAGCATCGGAGCGTTTGCGCATCAGGTATTTCCGGTCGCGCATATTAGGGGTTATGATCTGCTCGTGATCGAGCGGTGAAGAGAGACGTTTGTTGTGTATTGATTCAGGGATAATTCCAACCGACCGAGCACCTGCCTGGCGTGCAGCTTCTGCAACTGTATGCATTAATCCAACGGTAGCGCCACCATAAATTATCTCGTGATGGTTATCGCCGATGAGTTTTCCCAATTTCTTGGCTTCATCGAAATATAATTCCGGAATTGCATTGCTGGAAGAACAGAAGACGCAGATGTTCATTAGGTTAGAATAAATATTGCGATTAAGATAAAATAAAAAACAGTTGCCGACCCGGGTTTAATCGTGCCGACAACTGAAAAAAAAAATTAAATATCGATATTTGCGTATGTCGCATGATCTTCAATAAACTTACGACGTGGTGGTACATCATCACCCATCAGCATTGAGAAAATATGATCAGTCTCTGCAGGATTTTCGATGGTTACCTGGCGCAAAGTACGCGTTTCAGGATTCATAGTCGTATCCCAAAGTTGTTCCGCGTTCATTTCTCCAAGACCTTTGTAACGTTGAACATGAAGCGATTTTTCGCTTCCTCCGCCCCACTCTTCGATCAATTTTAACCGTTGAGCTTCTGTCCAGCAATACTGCTCCTGTTTGCCCTTTTTCACCAGATAAAGAGGAGGAGTCGCAATATACAGGTAACCGTTAAGAATCAGATCATACATATACCTGAAGAAGAAAGTCATAATCAATGTAGCGATGTGAGAACCATCGACGTCCGCATCGGTCATGATCACAATCTTGTGGTAACGAAGCTTCGAGAAGTTTAAGGCTTTCTGATCATCTTCCGTTCCAATAGATACGCCAAGTGCAGTATAAATATTGCGAATTTCTTCGCTGTCGAATACCCTGTGAGACATCGCTTTTTCAACATTCAGGATCTTACCCCTCAATGGAAGAATTGCCTGAAACTTACGGTCGCGTCCCTGTTTAGCTGTACCACCAGCCGAATCGCCCTCGACAAAGAACACTTCGCACAATGCCGGATCTTTATCGGAACAGTCAGCCAGTTTACCTGGTAAACCGCCACCAGTAAGGACACTTTTACGCTGAACAAGTTCACGTGCTTTACGTGCAGCATGACGCGCAGTAGCAGCAAGTATTACTTTGTTCACGATAATCTTTGCTTCGCGTGGATGTTCCTCGAGGTAATTTGAAAGCATCTCGCTAACAGCCTGATCAACTGAACCACTAACTTCCGAATTACCAAGTTTAGTCTTGGTCTGACCTTCAAACTGAGGTTCCATCACCTTCACCGATAAAACGGCTGTTAATCCTTCACGAAAGTCATCACCACTAATTTCAAACTTCAGTTTAGAAAGCATTCCGCTGGTATCAGCATAATTTTTCAATGTCCGGGTTAATCCTCTGCGGAAACCGGTCATATGCGTACCACCCTCAATCGTGTTGATATTATTGACGTAGGAGTGAATGTTTTCTGTAAAGGAATTGTTGTAACACATTGCAATTTCAACAGGAACATCGTTTTTCTCGGTTGCAATATGAATCGTTTCATCAATCAGCCGCTCACGCGTACCGTCCAGATAATCAACAAATTCAGCCAAACCCCTTTCGGAAAGGAAAACTTCACTTTTAAATAAACCATTCTCTTCAGGTACCCGGTTGTCAGTTATTGAAAGGCGAATACCGCGGTTCAAAAAAGCGAGTTCGCGAAGTCTGGCAGCAAGTATATCGTATTTAAATTCGGTAGTTGTGAATATTGAGGCATCGGGAATAAAGGTGATAATCGTACCCGTCCGATCCGATTCACCAATTATTTTAACATCTCCTTTCGGAAATCCCTTTGAATACTCCTGTTCCCATATTTTACCATCGCGGTGAATTTCCGCACGAAGATAAGAAGCCAGTGCATTTACGCAGGAAACACCAACTCCATGCAATCCTCCGGAAACTTTGTAACTGTCTTTGTTGAATTTTCCACCGGCATGTAAAACAGTCAGAACCACTTCGAGTGCTGATTTATTCTCACCAGTATGCAATTCTGTAGGAATTCCACGGCCATCATCAACCACTGTCACTGATCCATCTTCGTTAATAGATAAATCGATGTTTTGACAGAAACCACCGAGTGCTTCATCGATTGAATTATCAATCACCTCATAAACAAGATGATGCAAACCTTTAATATTAATATCGCCAATGTACATTGCAGGACGCATGCGTACTGCTTCGAGTCCTTCCAAAACCTGAATGCTATCAGCACCGTAACTTGCAGATCCATTGGATGGTTTATTCTCTAAATCGCTCATTCTATAAATAATTTTATTTAAAACAATAAAAAGCCCTTCCTGATTTCAGAAATAACAATAAATCATGCCATCAGAAACCTGGATTTAATTGTTGCAACCATTTCTTTTCAGAAAAAGCTGCCCCATTTTTAGAGGTCTGCAAATATAACAAATAAATACCTTATCAACGAAAAAAATCATCATCAAATAATGCAAAAAATGAAAAAATTTCATCTTTATATCTGACTGAAAATCAATAAAAAAGCCTCTCAAAAATTTGAAAGGCTTTTAAGTCATCCGAACTATTTTTTCAGAACGAAAAGGTCCCTCCAGCCATCAGTCTCAAACCCTGTGATGCATAACCAAGCCATTGTTCATTCTGGCGGTTCAGAAGGTTGTCCACGCGCCCAAACAGCTTGAATTTGCTGGTAAAATCGTAGGTTGCACCAAGGTTTAACTGAATTGTAGGATCAATTGAAAATTCTTTCGTTTCAGGCAATGCCGAAGAAAATGGACTGTAAAAATAAGTCATTGCCTGTCGCTTTCCAATGACACCAAGATCGGTAAAACCGGTCAGCCTGTCAATGATCCTGAATCCTGCAGAGGCTGTAAGATCAAATTTTGCTTTCTGAGGAGCAAAAGGCAATGATTCAAGATTATACCTGTAAATATTTCCTTTCAATACAACCGACAAATCCTTACCTGAAACGTATGAAAGCTCCGTTGAAAGATTGAAAATTCCTGCATCGTCATAGGTCAGGTCGAAAGCGTTATTGTATAACTTTGGAGCTGGAATCGTACTGGAAGACGCGTCATCAAAACTATTTAAGACATAAAAATAAAGATCTTTAGCCTTACTATATTTCATACCAACATTGTAAGAGATTTCGCGCGTTATTTTTCCCTTCAACCCACCGGAAAGTACATAGGTATAATCAGTATTACGTACATTATGACGCGGATCAGTCCAATAATTTTCGTAGGCAATGTCACCGTACCTGTTATTTTTCAAATCGCCTTTAAAACTAGCATATAACGTCAGCATTCCTTCGATCGGTCGAAAGTTGGCTTCAAAATCGGGATATAGTTTTGTTGAATTTATAAAGCTCTTATCCTGTACTGCTACAAAATTAATCCCGCCACGTACAGACCAGTTATCACCATCCAAACGGACAGATGGGGCAATTCTTACCCAACCCTCCGTTTTGGTACCGGGAAGTTGCTGCAATTCAAGGCTTATACTGTCAGTTTTATAATGATCATACGAGATATCCAATATCCCGTTCATACTTCCAAAGTTGTAATCGAATTTACCGAATAGTCCTGCGCTGCTTTGCTTTTGTCCGGTTTTTGCATCGAAATAACCAAGGTTAAAACCACCATTAAACTTTAAATCACTGGCTAATTCTTCATCGCTTTTTAAAGCAACCTTTATATTGCCATTTTGATAAGCCTGCTTTAATCCAAATTGTGCAGGAACAACTGCTGGAATCTCAACTGGATAGCCATAATACCTCATTGCATCCCGATCGTAGGAAAGATTAGCTGAGAGAATTGCACTACCAAGGTTCACAGAACCAAAAATGGCTGCATTATTTTGACTGTAAGGAGCATCAACACGATCATCTTCCCGAAGCCTTATTGTACCATCTGAAGAGAGATGCCGCAGATGAAGTCCGAAAGTTGCAATTTTCGATTTTGGAAGATTGAAGAAAAATTCTCCGTAAAGCGTGTTATGTGTTCCGGCTCCAAGTTTCAGAAAGCCCAAATCCAAATCTTTTGATGGCATTCCATTCACATCAGCAGCACTGATCGGCGTTGCCGTAAAACCACTTTTTATAGGATGGCTTTCGATTGAATATTTAAACTCCGGTGTAAAACGGGTGGTGTCATCGATCACCGGCATCAGGTTCACCTTGTTGGCGTTCGAGATACTTGGGCGGTAAGCTTTCATTACTTCTACTGACTGATTGAGTTTTGTAGAGTCTTTTTGCGCCAGGGCAGTAAGTGCCGAAAATGCAAAAATTGAAAGAAAAACTGATATTGAACGATATAATTTCATAATTCCTGCTGATTTATTTTTTTTTCGATCCTGCACCCGATGGTTGTATTTTTGTGTCGGATGTTCCCGATCCCGGGGTTTCTTTCGATTCCAATTTCTGAAGATATTGATTGGCTTCATCCAATATGCCATCCCCTTTTTGCTCATAATTCTCAATGATACTTTTCAAGGTATTCGTCGCCTGGAAAAGATCATTCTGATTTTCATAAACATGAGCAAGCAATATAAAACTTTTAGCCAGCCAGAATTGATGTGGTGTATTCTTTTCAATAAAATCCATCACTTCATTTTCAGCCTCTTTCAGTTTGTTGTTTGTGTAATAGTATTCACAAACCCGGTATTTGGCTTCGGCACCTTCGAGTGATTTTGAATCAGCCGAAAGTTTCCGCCAGAGTGGAAGCGCTTTCGCGGGATCATTTAATTCTACATAAGCTTTTGCTGACTTAAAGGAAGCTTCACGATCTAATTCAGGAGGTATTTTGTCCATACTCCTGATCTTCCAGCCAATCTTCGCGACAGCATCGAACTCCTGCAATTCATAATGACATCGCATGCGTCCGGCAAGTGAGAGCAGGTTATTATTGCTGTTGTTCGAAACAGTTTCAAGTCTTTCGTAATAGCCCAGGGCTTTTTTGAAATCTCCTGCTTTATAGGCCAACTCTGAAGCTCTTAAAAGTGCATTTTCAGTGAAAATATTATCGTGCTGAGCAAGAATAAAATCATAGTCTAAAATTGCTTCTTCCGGCTCATTATCACGAAATTCAGTTTCAGCCTTATAAAAATGGACATTCAGTGCAAAACTACCGGAAGGAAAGTTCTCGAGGTATTTACCAAGTTCAGCTTTTGCCCTTGTATCTTTTGCCATGTAAAGCTTTTCGGCAGCGTAATAAGTAAGCGAATCCTGCTCATTTTCAGATGGAGTTGCCGAATGACCGAGCTTCTTCGTATAAGAAATATACTCACTCACATTGTTGTTTTCGACAGCATTATTTCGGATACCAGCCATTGCCCCTTTGGCTTCAGGACTATTCGGATAGTTTTCGGCCACTTGCTTGTAATAAGCAACTGATGCGGCATAATCACTCTTATTATAAGCCAATAGTCCAAGTTGCACCAAGGCTTTAGGTTTATAAGGACTTGCCGGGAATTTTGAGATGAGCGTCAGGTAACTTGATTCAGCTTTACTCTCCTCCTGGAGTCGCTCCCATGACTTACCCGTCTCGAACAACGCATCATCAATATAATTGGATTGCGGATACTGCGTCTGCAATTTATCTAATTCACTTATTTTAAGATCGTTTTTATTCAACAATCCATTGCAGAATGCTTCCTGAAACAAGGAATAATCAGAATCTAAAGAACCAGCCTCATAAGCTTTCTGATAATTGGCGATCGCCTCTTCGTACCGCGTATCGGCGAAATTACAATCCCCAAGGCGGTTATAGGCATCCGTATACAGCGTAGAACTTTTATCGGTTCTTCCATCAAAATATTTTTGAAACCAGGGAATTGCAAGCTCATATTGTTCCTTATTGAAATAATTGTACCCGATGTTATAATTCGAAACCGGATATTCCTTCAGTTTTGAAGCACCCGGTACACTTTGAAACTTTTTGTAATCAGCCACAGCGAGGTCGGTTTTACCCAACCGAAAATTGGCATCTCCGCGCCAGTACCAGGCCAAAGCCCTCAATTCATTGCTTTGATCACCATATTCCAGCGATTTATCAAAGAGTTGAATGGCCTCTGCAAATTTCAGATCCCTGAAGAACTCAATTCCCCGGTTCAAAGCCACTCTTTGATAGGCCTTTTTAATTGCAGGACTTTTTACCTTAATCTTTTCAAGTGAAACAAGGGCGTCCTTATAATTACGGGTGGTCATAAATACCTTGACAAGATAGTCGTAAGCAACATCGTTTTTCTCGGAATTCGGGTATTCCGAAATATAACGGTCAAATGCTTTGATCGCCTCGTTAAACGGAGAATAATCGAGTTCGTAGGTGATCTTAGCATATTGGAACAAGGCATCCTCCCTGATTTTCGGATCAAAGTTTAAATTTGAGGCATTCTGAAACGCCATCATCGCGCGTTGCTTATCACCTTTCTTAATGTAAAGACCGGCCAGTTCATAATAGGCATTTTGAGCAAAAGCATCTTTTCCTTTTGCTGCCTTCTCCATATTCTGAATCGCCTTATCGTTCTGACCTTCTTTACCAAAACAAAAACCAGCCACATAATATTGCTGAGGAGTTACATCTTTACTTTTAAGGTAGTTCTCGATATATGGAATTGCCTCTTTATACCGTTTTAATTGATAGTACGATACACCAAGGATCTTCGACAACTCGACTTTCCTTTCAGCCGTTGCCCGATCCATCAGCTGAGGAGCGATTTCAATAACCTCGTCGTATTTTTCCTGGGCAAAATAGATTTGCGCCTTATAGAAAGGGATGATCGCAGCATACTGAGGTGTTTTTTCGATTTTCTCAAATTCCTGAAGTGCAAGATCATATTTGCCTTCAAGGTAATTGATGTGTGCCCAGTAATATTTTGAAGCGTCCGAAAAAGTACCTGGTTTATCTTTCAAACCTGCAAAAAATACTTTGGCAATGTTATTATTACCTTCTTCGAGGTTACAAAAACCAGATTTAAAGCTGTATTCTTCCAGTTCTTTTCCCGTTAATGAATTACCCTCGATTTTTTTAAACGAAACAAGCGCCTGTTTATAGCGCTTCTTATTAAAATCTGCATTCCCCAATCTGAAATAGGCATTGTTAATTCTTGGCGATTCCGGGGCATCCTTCACAAACGCTTCCAACATGCTCCGCCCGTTTTGATTTCCCATTTCGAGGTAACATACAGGAATATGGTAATCAGCTTCATCTGCAAAAACGGAACCTGGCACCGCTATTTCGCGAAGTTTTTGAAATTCGTGGATGGCTGATCCATACTTTTCGGCATTAAACAACTCCATTGCCGTTCTGAACGTCTCCTTACAATTCTCCCGGGTAGCCACCGGTTGCGAAAACAAGGGAAAGGAATAAAAGAAAAAAATAACGAACGCCTTAATTATCTGGCTTTTAATTTTCATTTTCATATAATCAATATCCAATTATTTGAACTTACAATTAAGTAAATATTCCACAAAATCACTGTTAAACCAAATATACTCTTAATAAAAATCGTTAAAAAGCATTAGTTTTGTACTAACGTGGTTTTACAAATATAGACTTTTAAAAAAACATTCCGAACCGTGGAGCCAATCATTGAATTGAAGAATGCAGACATTTATCAACGTGAGACGTTGGTTCTAAAGAATATCAACCTGTCTGTGAATAAAGGAGAATTCCTTTATATCATTGGAAAGGTGGGAAGCGGCAAATCAAGTTTGTTGAAAACTTTTTACAACGAA
>Ga0209724_1001890_pt1 | contig 18460 bp, 17 predicted proteins | sample grotaG_FD_184143 | JGI IMG/M metagenome (GOLD analysis project Ga0209724, IMG submission 184143) | Glacier valley bacterial and archeal communities from Borup Fiord, Nunavut, Canada, to study Microbial Dark Matter (Phase II) -... | ecosystem: Environmental > Aquatic > Freshwater > Ice > Glacier ...
AGGTCAATTGGTTTTAGGACAGCTCAATTCGTTTCGTTCGGTACGGGCTAAAGTGTGTCGTAAAGTGGCCGCTCACAACTTTGCCCGCTGGCTTGGCCTCTGACCCCTAGCATCCGACGTATATTACAGATAATTCATATGAATTCGACCCCAGTATTTTTTCCTCCACCTGTTCTTGACCCCACTTTTCTACCAGACTTCGGGTCGGTTGAGGTGGGGTGGGAGCCACCTGAATATCTCACCCTACGATATGGTGAGAGGCAGTATCGATTCAGGACGATTTACCGCCGTGACTCGAGTGAATATAGTTTGAAAAGTGCTATGAACGAGGCTCGTCAACTGACAAAATCGCCATTGCCAGTTTTGGTGGTGCTTTCTTACCTGAACTCAAAAATGCTGCAAACCCTTGAGCGTGAGCAGATTAGTGGCATGGACTTGAGCGGAAATGCAGTGGTGATTACCCCTGATTGGTTTCTGCGATTTAGCGGACAGCCTAACCGCTTTCAATCGGAGCGCAAGTCAATCAATCCTTATCAAGGAAAAGCAGCGCTGGTGACTCGAGCACTAATAGAAACCCCTCTTTATCGTAAAATTGATGATTTGCATAGATACATTAGATGGCAAGGTGGTGAACTCTCTTTAGCAATGGTTTCGCGTACCGTAAGTGCGCTTGAGGCAGATTTGATTGCTGCGCCTAGAGGTCCGTGGCGGGTGAGCTTGCTTCAGCCCGAAGCTGCCCTCGAGCGACTCGTTACAGGATGGTCGCGAGTGTCCTCGAGCCTTTTGTGGAGAGGGCGTGTGCGACTACCGCTCGAGGAGTTCTTGCCGCAAATCTTTGCGCGTGCCAACCCACGCGTTATAGTGACTGGATTGGGTTCTATGGCCTACCACACCAGTTTTAGCCTCGAGAATGTGGCGTATTTGTATGCGGACAGTGCCTCGGATGTTCTAGGAGACTTACCTGTTGAGCGTACCGAACGGTTTCCCAATCTCGAGATTCGCTATTGCAAAGACCCTGGCGCGTTTTTTGACCCTCAACCCGACGAGCAGCGAGTGGTCTGGGCCTCCAAATTACAAAGCGTTTTAGAAGGTCTGAACGGAGACGCACGCTTGCAAGATGCTGTAGCCCCATTGCGAACACGCCTTATAGCGCAGAGCCGAGTCAAGATGCTCGAGGCCCTATAGAAAGCTCCATGCAAGGCTCTAAAACTATGCCCAACCCCATCCAACTTAACCAAACCACCACCCCACTCGCTCCTCACTTATTCGACCTATTGGCAATTCTGGCGGGCGAGAATTTAACCCTGACCCTAGTGGACCACCACACAAGAAGTAAGGGGTAAAATGAGGGATGGGACGCCGCAAACAGTACGAAGTGCATCTGACCGCTGTAGACCGAGCACACCTCGAGCGGCTCACTCGCAAAGGTCAAACCCCCGCACGGGTGCTAACCCGTGCTCATGTGTTGCTGCACGCTGCTGAGCAGCGTCAGGATAAAGAGGTAGCGGCATCGTTACATGTCGGGACTGCGCTGGTAGCTCAAGTCCGTCGTCGTTATGCCCAGGAAGGACTGGACTCTGCCCTCTTTGAACGGCCCCGCCCAGGGGTGCCCGCTAAGCTCAATGCAGCACAGACCGCGATTCTGATTGCTGAAACCTGTAGCGCTGCACCTAACGGACGAGAGACCTGGACCATGCAGCTCCTGGCTGACCGGATGGTAACGCTGGGGGTTGTGGAATCTATCAGCGATGAAACGGTGCGGCGCGTGCTGAAAAAAACGAGCTTAAACCGTGGCAGAAAGCAAGTTGGTGCGTCGCGCAGGTAACGCCAGACTTCGTGTGGCGCATGGAAGATGTGCTGGACTTGTATGCCGAACCGTATGACCCTGTGCTTCCGGTGGTGTGCTTTGACGAAAAGTCGGTACAACTCCTGGCGGATGTTCAAGACCCCTTACCTCTGGCTCCAGGCAAACCCCTTCGACAGGACTACGAATACCTGCGTTGTGGAACGGTCAACCTTTTCGTGGCGCTCGAGGCCCACACTGGGCAGCGTGTGGTGACGGTCACAGAACGCCGAGCCAACGGAGATTTTGCCGCACAAATGCAAGCCCTATCCGCGCGCTTCCCCGAAGCTGATAAAATACGAGTAGTGCTGGATAATCTTTCGACCCACACGCCAGCAGCGCTCTACCAGAGCTTAACGCTTGAGGAGGCGCGAACCTTGACGCGCCGACTGGAGTTTCACTACACGCCAAAACATGCCAGTTGGTTGAACATGGCCGAAATCGAGTGGTCGGTGTTAGAGCGTCAGTGTCTGGGTCAGCGCTTGGATTCGAGGGAGCGGCTCGAGATGGAGATAGGGGCTTGGGAGAAGGAGCGAAATAGCGCGTGTACCAAAGTCAAATGGCAATTTGGGGTGTTGCAAGCGCGTACCAAATTGGCGCGTCACTATCCCAAACAGGAATAGTCCCCTCTTCTTGTGTGGTGATCCACTAGGAGATTCGCTCAGACCCTCGAGCCTATCTCCTCGAGCAGATAGCTGCTCACCAGAATGCCGCGCTGATAGTCCTCGAGCGCAAAGGATTCGTTGGGCGAGTGCAAATTGTCCTCGTTTAAACCCAGGTCGAGAAAAATAATCTCGCTCGAGAGGGCCGTTTTCAGAGCCAATGCGATAGGAATGCTGCCTCCGGTGCGAATGAAGACGGGCGGGCGTCCGAAGGCGCGCTGTACCGCTCGAGCGGCTGCCGCGAAATAGGGCGAGGAGGTATCCATCACCATCGGCATTCCACCGTGATGCTCGAAAGCGTGGACTTTGACGCCTTTAGGAGCCAGCGTAGGGATGTACTCGAGCAACAACCTCGTAATATGGCGTGGGTCCTGTCCCGGCACCAGACGACAACTGATTTTGGCCGACGCCTTGGAGGGAATCACCGTTTTGGACCCCTCGCCCTGATAGCCCCCCCAGATGCCGTTGCAGTCGAGTGTGGGGCGACCCCAGGTGTGCTCGAGCGCGGTGTATCCCGTTTCGCCGATGAGTTCGGTGGCCCCGATGGAATCGGCAAATTCGCGTTCACTAAACGGAAGCGAGGCCCAGGCAGCGCGTTCTTCCGAGGTCAGCTCGAGCACACCGTCATAAAACCCCGGCACGGTGATGCGGCCCTCGGCATCGTGAAGCTGGGCAATCATCTGGCACAGCGCATTGATAGGATTGGGCGCGGAGCCGCCATAAACGCCGGAATGCAGGTCGCGGTCCGCACCCGTGACCTCGACCTCGATATAACTGAGGCCGCGCACACCGTAGGTGATGGAGGGGATGTCTTTAGCGAACCTCGAGCCGTCTGAGATGGCGATGATGTCGCAGGCGAGGTCGGCAGTGTGGGCGTAGATGTAGCCCTCGAGATTGGGACTGCCCATCTCCTCCTCACCCTCGATGAGAAATTTGACGTTGACCGGAAGTTCACCCTGAGCCAGCAGGTGCTCCACGCCGCGCACATGGGCGTACACCTGCCCCTTATCGTCGGTTGCGCCGCGTGCGTAAATTCGCCCACCCCGCACCGTCGGTTCAAAAGCGGGCGAGGTCCACAGCTCGAGTGGGTCGGGCGGCTGCACGTCGTAATGGCCATAAATCAGCACCGTGGGCTTATCCGCAGACACGATTTTCTGGGCGAAGACTACCGGATGCCCCCCAGTGGGGTCCACACGAGTCTCGAAGCCCAGACTCTCGAGCTTGGACTTGAGAAACTCGGCGGCGTGGGCTACGTCGGCAGCGTATTTGGAATCGGCGGAAACGCTGGGAATGCGGATGAAGTCGAAGAGTTCGGCCTGGGCGCTCTGGAACTCAGCGCTCCCAAAATCTAGGGGTTCGGGGGGAAGAGGTTGGGGCATGGGCGAAATTATACCGAAGTCTTGGCTGTGAACTCGAGCGCTCCCATCTTCATCTAAAGCGGGTGAGGACTGCACTCGAGGATTTTAGAATGGTGTTTGACCGCTAAACAAGATTTCTCGCATCAACCTTTACAGCAGCATTCCCGGCGACCATCCCTTTTGCGCCTCGAGCAATGAAAAAGAAAAATCCCGCCTCGAGGCGGGATTTTTTCTGGTTGCGCTGGAGAACTCGACTACCCTAACACCCGGCGCGCAGTCACAAACCGGCTGGTCCAGTAGCGGGCGTTAATGCTCTCTACGACCACGCGGCCCCGGTAGGAGTTGGCGTTGGCAAACATCCCACCCCCCAGATAGACCCCGGCGTGAGACACGCCGCGTCCCAGGGTGTTAAAGAACACCAAATCTCCGGCCCGCAGGTTACGGAACGAGACCCGCGAACCCACCCCCGACTGGGCGCGGGCGGTGCGGGGAATGGAGTAGCCCAGATGCCGCAAGGTCGCTTGAGTGAAGGCCGAGCAATCTATGCTGCCGCGTCCGGTGCCGCCCATGCGGTAGCGCAGGCCCACGTAGCGGTAAGCGGCAGAGCGCACCGTAGCTTGGTGGCGCGACGTGTTGACGAGTGGGGCGTCCACTCGAGGCGTACTGACTCGAGCGATGTGGGCTTGCTCAATCCGCTTTTGTTGCCGCTCGAGCTGAGCCTGGGCCAGCTTGATTTGACGAGTTTGCTGGGCCTGAGCCAGCTTTTGTAAGCGCTCGAGCTGAGCCTGAGCCAGCTTGATTTGACGCTGTTCCTGTTGCTGTCGAGCGACTTGCACAGCGGCGCGGTCCTTCTCAATGCGCTGGAGCAGAGCGGCTTTCTTGGCCGCGCGCAGTGCGGCGGTGCGCTGCATCTTGTCCTTGAACTCGGCCAGCGACGTGCCGTTTTTCTGGGGTGCGCTCGAGAAATCCGTGCTCGAGTCGGTAGTGCTCGAGTCAGCGGTGTTCGGTGCGTTCACACTCGAGGAATCCGTGCTCACCGCCGCTTCACTATCTATCGTTGGGGCCACCGTCTGGGTAGCGCGGCGGTCCTGGCTGATGACCTGATTGAGACGGTTCACCAGCTTTTGCTGCTCTACCGTGCGCGCCTCTGGCTCCGCAACGGGCTGAGTGGCAGATGAAGTGCTCGAGACCGTTTTGCTGTCCGAACCCATGTTCGAGGCCAGCTCGAGCGCGGTATTATCGGCAGGGGTCGTTTTACTCGGTAGTCCACGCGCCTGCTGACGGGCTTCGCGCTCCTGCTTGAGGTCGTTCAGACGACCTAGCAGGGCCGCTTTCTGAGCCACTCGAGCCTGCTGAGTGACCTCGCTCGAGGCCCCACTCGAGGCACTGGCCGGAATGGTCAACTGCTCCCCGGCGTAGATGGTGTCGCCCTGTAGCCCATTGGCTGTCTTGAGCTGGTCCACACTGAGGTTGTTGGCTCGAGCGATGGCCCACAGCGAGTCACCACTCTGAATCTGGTACTGAGCGTCGGTCAGGGCTGCCGACGCCAGCGCCCCCGAAGATAGGCCCAGACCGAACAGACCCGCCAGCAGAATGCGGGTGCGCTTACCAGACGGCTTGATGGTCCCCAAACGGCTCATTTCACGCCTGACCCGCTCGAGCGAGGCCCCATCCAGACGACCCAGCTTCAGGCGACCCAGTAACTCAGCCCCTCCTAGCACGCGCCTCACACCGACGGGAAGGGTACGCCGAAGTCGTTTCGGGGCGGCTTTTTCTTGATAAGTGCGGGCCAGAACACAGCCTCGAGCACTGGGAGTCTCCATCCGCCGCCCGGTGAGTCTCCAGGTCGCTTGTGTCGGCTGAGAGGGCGTGTGGAGTGCTTGCAATGCATCCAGGTAGTTCTCGTTGCTGCGAGCAGGCGGCGAGGCCCGATAGGTGCCGCTTTCGCCAAGACGCCCGATAGGTGCCGCTTTGCTCAAGACGCGGGCAGGGGATACCCCACTCGAGCGCCCGCTCTTCAGACTGGACTGGTTCATAACCCGAGCACTATCTCAAGACCGAAGCTGAGAAACCTAAGCATCTCCTAAATTCAAGGTAAATAAATCCTAAACACTCGAGCGCAAATTTTCTAATAAATGAGCTTTAAATATGGTTTATCAGAAGGGAAGTCAAAATTGTCTTTATTTTTCTCGAGGGCTGCCCTTATCACAGGTTTTATCAAATGAGGTTTCTGTACTCAAGCTGATGGGGCTTCATCTGCGAATTTAAAGTTGTCTAGACCAATTGGGGCTTTGAGGACTTTCTTATCACCCTGTCTACATACCCCCCATCTGTTTCAGGATTATCGAAAGCCGTGAAGGTCTCGAGGCAAACCCTCGAAAAGCTGACCTCGAGAGGGCATCATCACAAAGTTGCACAGACTCATGAACTCGAGGTCGCTCACCGAGTCGCCCAATCCAATACTCAGCAGCGGCCCGAGCCTCTTTTCACGCTCGAGCAGGTAGGCCACCGCTGCGCGCTTAGAGATGGCTTTAGGCAGGATGGACACGTTGTTGCCGTTGGCAAACAGATACACACTCTCGAGCTTGACCACCTCGGAGAGCCAGAACTGACGAAGTTGCTCGAGCTTGTCCAGCTCTAAGCCCCGGTGCTTGGCCACCAGATAGAGCGGCAAATCGGCCTCGCCTTCCCAGTAGAGGTCCACACCTAGCCCATGAGCGTCCGAGAACATTTTAGCCGCGCCTAGCAAATACTCGAGGTCGGCCTTTGTTGTCTCGAGCCGAGCCTGAATGTGGGCGTGCCATAGCTCATCCCTCGAGCTGTCGGGGTTCAGAATGGTGGCCCCGTGGTTAACGATGGCGGGGCCAGTGAAGGGCAAGCGCACCCGCTTAAAAGTCTCGAGCGAACGTCCGGTGGTGGGAATGAGCGTGGCGTCACTTCCCAGCCACTCGAGAAAATACTGTTGCAGCGCGGTCATGTACGAAATCGGTTCACCCGACTTTGAAAAACTGACCGCCGTGACCTCTTCTCCCGGTGGACACTTGCGAGCGGTCTGGAATAGGGTATCGTCCAAATCGAGAAAAATCAGGGTTCGCATCAGAAGAACACCGGAATAGCTTTCGTAAGCTCGAGCAGGGGATGACTCAAATCCAGCGGTGTCTCGAGACAGACAAAAATCAAATCGTAGTCGTGTGGCTCGAGGTTATAGACATAGTTGGGGATGTCGTCTCCGTAGTGGTCGGGAAACTCGAGCTTGGTCCGAATTGCGCCGCCGAGCACGATGGGCGAGCGGGTGGTGGATTGAAAGTGAACCTTTTGACCTTCCCACTCGAGCCACTGAGCAAATTTGAAAGGGAGATAGCTGAATTCTCCGGTCCCTAGAACCAGGATATTGAGCGGATAAGGCGGCGGAAACCCTACCTTGCCATAGCGCTCGAGCAATCCGGTAGGTTTTAGGATTTCTCGAAAATCCACTCGAGGGTTTTCCAGCACGCCCAGACGGGCAAAGTTGCGCTCGAGCAGCGCGTCCTTGGCTTCACCGTTGCCGTGAGCCGCTCGAGTGGGAGCGAGCACAAAATCCGGGTTTACGGTCCACTGGTACTGACCCTCGAGCACGCTCACGGGGTGGGTCGGGGCGGGCATCTGCGCCAGCAGTTCGCGCCGCCGCTCTCCTCCAGCCCAATCGGTAAGCGTGACCAGAACGATGCGCTCGAGGCCAGGATTTTGCGTCTGGTACGCTCGAGCGAGGTTCAGGAAAGTGCTCCCGGTGCTCATCTCGTCGTCAATCAAAATCAGGGTTTTGGCGCTCGAGAAGATGGAGCGCTCGAGGCCACCGTCTGGAATGTGAATCAGGTGGTCGGAAGCGTGGCTGTGGCTTTCTTCAAACCCCAAAATGTTGTGGGTGGAGACGCGGTATCGGCTCGAGTGGACGAACATACTCTGGCCCTTTAGCGCCGCGTCCTGCTCGAGCAGGTGTTCGTAAACGCTCTGACCCAGCCCGGTGGCGGTCTCGGCTAACGCGATACAAAGCACGGGCGCAGCGTTCTGACCACCCAGCACCTCGAGAATCTTTGCAGCTAGCTTGGAATGGATTTCGGTCATACTCGAGGGCTTGACCGGAATATGCTTGCCCAGCACTTTACTGACGAACAGAAAACCGCGTTTGGCATTGGCGCGGGACGCGAAACCGCACAGATGCTCGAGGGAATAATCCGAGCGCGCTACCTCGAGACTGAGCGTGCCCGCCGGAAGCTCCACTTTACTTTTCACCTTTCTTCCTGAAAAAAATCCGGCTCGAGTCTGGCTTTGAAGCACTCGAGATAACTCTGTCTGAAGGTTTTCGGGTCGGTCACGGGCTTCATTATGCTCGAGTTATAATGTACTTGGCAGAGTGCAGACCTTCCTGCAAAAAAGGGCAGGCACTCGAGGAGCACCCATGACGGCGACCCTGGCTCAATCGGCCTCAACTCAAGTGGTGAGTGCGGAAGCGTTCTGGCAAATGGCGCAATCCGATAAAAAAGTCGAGCTAGTGCGCGGCGAGGTGGTTCAGCACATGGCTCCTGGTGGATTACATGGTGGGTTCTCTCTAGGAATTGGCAGCTTACTGCGGATTTTTGCCCGCAGCAGCGGAGGTTACGCGGGGGTCGAAGCAGGATTTGTGCTCGAGCGCAACCCCGATGTGGTGCGCTTGCCAGACGTTTCTTTCGTATGTGCAGAGCACATTCCAGACACAGGAATTCCAGAGACCTTCTGGAACCAGGCTCCCGACGTGGCGGTGGAGGTCATCTCGCCCAGCGAACTAGCCGACGATATTCAGGAAAAAGTGCGGCTCTATCTTCGAGCAGGAACTCAGCAAATCTGGACCGTTTATCCCAGACAACGAATCGTGGTCATTCATACGGCTGACAATCTCGCTCGTACCCTACAAGACACCGACACGCTTCTTGGTTTTGGCGTACTCGAGGGCTTTGAGTCACCCGTTAGCGCCCTCTTCGAGCTATAGCCGAACCTGCTCGAGCGGCCCCAGAGAGTGCGCTTCACCCTCAGTCCAGTGGCGATAATTGAGCACCTGACCGCTGTCTCGAGTGTCCTGCAAACCGCTCAGCTCGAGGTCGGCGTAGACCCAGCCGGGGGTGTTCAGTTCCCCTCGAGCCAGCACGCCGTCATCGGGGTAGCCCGCGTCAATCGGGGTGTAGATGCCCGCTGCGCCCAGGCACACGTCAATGGTCTCGCACCAGTCGGAAGTGCCGATGAGCGGGGCCTGCACGGTGAAACACTGGTTCTCGAGCGCGCGGGCGCGACCCCCCACCTGCACCCGGTGGTATCCAGTTAGAGTATCGGTGCAACTGGGCACCAAAATTAGGTCCGCACCCGCCTCAACCAGTCGCCTCGAGAGGTGCGGGAATTCGCAGTCGTAGCAAATGAGAATGCCCAGCACGCCGTGTGGGGTGTGAAAAACCTTGAGACCCACGCCGCTCGAGACGCCCCAGTCCTCGCGCTCGAACCGGGTCATGATGAGCTTGTCCTGAAAGTCAAAAGCGCCACTGGGAGCAAAGAAATAAGCCCGGTTGACGTAAATAGGAACTTCTCCCGAAGAAACACGTACCGGGTAGCTCCCGGCCACGATGTAAACCCCGTGCTCGAGGGTCAGACGTTTATGCAGCGCGATGTAATCCTCGAGCAAATCCTGAAGCGCCGGAAGCTGCAAACGAACGTCACGCTGCACCTCGAGCGGAAAGAGCGAGGCCAGCTCCATCGGGGCGTACTCGGGAAAAACCAGCAGGTCCGCCCCACTCGAGGCGGCGTTCCTGACCCACCCCTCGAGCTTAACTTCGTAGTCGGTCCAACTGCTTTGATAGCTGACAGGATATTGACAGGCCGCAATCTTCATTTAAATCTCCACCCGCTCGAGAGCAATCTCTCGAAACTCATTGCTCATGGCTCATTGCTCATGGCCTAACTTCTTCGTCCAAAAAATCATAGGTTTGCTCGAGGGCGAACTTTCATCCAAGTCCTGCCACTCGAAAGTGGTGTGCAGTTCCGGGTGTTTCTCGAAGCCGCGCTTGTTCTAGAAGCTGTCCAGCGGAACATAATCTGGAGGGCAGCGGGGGTGCTCGAGTGGGCGCTGGACCGCGCAGAAGGTGGCCAGTGTGTAGCCCCGCTCGAGGGCGTGATTTTCGCGCTCTTCAAAGAAGCGCACGCCCAGACCCTGACCCCGATACTCGGGCAGCAAAACCGACTCACCGAAGTAAAAAATTGGCTCGAGGGCGTAACCCAACGCCACAAAAGGCCGCACAACCTCTTCACTCTCGAGGACCAAGGGCATAGCGGTGGACGCGCCGACCACCTGAACACCGTCTCGAGCGGCCACCACCACATTATCCAGACCTTGCGCGTAAGTCTGCAAATACTTTTGTTCGTACTCGAGCGAACCTTCGTACAGATAGGGAAACTCCCGGAAGACCGCGACCCGCAAACGGGCCAGGTCGTCCACCACGCTCGAGATGGCCTTTCCAGTGTGGCGCTCGAGTGAAATCACCCCCCCTTCACCTGTGCTAGCCAGTCCTCGAGGTTGTAATAATTCGTCACCCTCGAGATTTGACCGCTTTCAATCTCGAAAAATGCGCCTCCCGGCAAGCGGTAAGTCTGACCCACCGCCTCGGGTAGCCCTGTGTCCGTGCTTTGATAGGTTCCCTCGACCACGTACTCGGCGGCGGCCCTCGAGCCATCTTCACTCGTCAGAAACACCACGCTCGAGAGCTGCTCACGGTAACTGCTGTTCATGCGCTCAAGAAAGGCCCGAAAAGCACTTTTCCCAGTCTGGCGCTCGCTCTGGTTGAGGTCGTGAACCACGTTTTCGGATAGACACTCGAGCATGTCCTCCCACTGGGCGGCGTTGAAGGCGGCGTAGTAGCGCTCGAGCAGGGTCACAGTTTCATTTCGCATGTACCGTTTATTTTAACGCGACTCGTTTAAAGTGAATGATTGAGCAGTGACCAAGCGCAACAAGGGGTGAGAAGGTGAATGACAACGGGGTGAACGGAACTACTGGACACGCTTTGAGTGGCGAACTCCATCTGGGTTATTTTGTGGTGCTCGAGCGTGAAATTACCGACTTTGACCCCTCCAGGCGGCTCGAGGCGCTGACCGAAGCCTCGGACTTGCTCGACGAGCTGGCCATGACCCTCGAGCTGCCCAGTCTGGCCGAGTTCTCGCATCTCGAGGCCGATTTGCTGCGCGAGGTGATGGACGAGATGCTCCGTTCCAGCGAGTTTGCCGAGCTGACCGATTTTGCCGAGCTAAAAGAAGGTCTGAACGAGCTGACCCAGGAAGACCTCGAGAGCGAAGACTGGTTCGATGCCGACGACGGCCTGCGCTGGGTGGTCTCGGTCAAAGCCCACCTCGAGCAGAAACCCGGTGTTCTGAAAGGTCTCGAGGGCGTGACCGTGCCCGAGGTGCTGACCGACCTGAACCGCCTGGAAAGTACGCTCGAGCGGGCGCACCGGGAAGGGGTCCGTTTTCACCTCGAGCTGGATTACTGAGCGCTTGATGGGGGTGCAGGTTGCAACCACACACCAAACCTTGCATTTGAGTTCCCCCTCGAGTACACTCCTCTCTGCTCAATAAGTTGGCTTACTCGAGCGGGTGGGGTCTGGTAGTGTAGCGGTTAGCATATCTGCCTGTCACGCAGAAGGTCGCGGGTTCAAATCCCGTCCGGACCGCCAAAAGAAGGGACTCAGTGTTATGCTGAGTCCTTTTTTCATAGTTCTTCAGGCCCTGAGAATCACCTTATACTGCACAGGGGCCTCTCCTAAACTTTTTATCCCAACATCAATACGGTGAGTCTGGTCCATCTGGTCAATCCAATCATGGAGACGCTCACAACGCAGACCAAAACCGTTCCGCTCGAGCAAATCAAGCAGCGGGTGTATCTGGCGTCTTGTGTGGTGGGCCTACCCGTGTTGCTGCTGTCGTGGCTTCCCGGCATCCAACACCCAGAGAACGTGCTCCAGAGTTATCTGGGGTTTCCACTCATCACCCTTTTTCTGATTTGGTTCCTTTACGGTCTGCTCAGTCAGAAAATCGCGCTCGAGACTTTAGAAAAAGCTGTTTTGCCCCTGTTGGGTAGTTTTTTTGTGTTGCAGGTCATCAGCGATGCGTTTCTGACCACCGCCGCCGAGCAGTATCTGGGCAACATCTGGACCTTGATGGTCCTGACCCCCATCAGCTACCTGATTCGGCCCCTGCGCGAGGTGGGTCCGTAGGTGGGCTTGCTGCACGTTATTTTTGTGCTCATGGCCTGGTTGCGAATCGCGGCGGGGATTCCCTGGAACGGCGAAATCGTCACCCTGATTCTGACCCAGGTGCTCTCGGGTGCGGTGCTGGCCCTGATGTACGTGCAGGCCCGTTACCGCGAGTTGCTGGTCACGGCCCAGCTCGAGCAACAAAACCTGCAAAAGCTGGCCTACGCCGACCCTCTGACCGGAGCCGCCAACCGCAGGCGAATGTATCAGCGGCTCGAGGAGCAAATGATACAGGCCAACCCGGACCATCAGGCCAACCCGGACAACCTAGGGGCCTGTGTGGTGCTGCTTGACCTGGACCATTTCAAGCGCTTCAACGACGGCTACGGTCACAACGCCGGCGACGAGGTGCTTCGGCAGGTGGTGAGCTTGCTCAAGGGTGAGATTCGGGTGGACGATACCCTGGGGCGCTGGGGCGGCGAGGAGTTCATGGTGTTGCTGCCCAACACCACGCTCGAGCAGGCGGTTGGCATTGCCGAGCGACTGCGTTCGTGTATCGCCAGTTTGACGCTCGAGGGCCTGGGCCAGATTACCGCCAGCTTTGGGGTGGCCGAGTTTGGAACCGCTGAACGGGTGGAGCACTGGATTGACCGCGCGGACCAAGCGCTGTACCAAGCCAAACAGCAGGGCCGTAACACGGTCTACGTGGCTCCCTCGAGCCTGGGAGCCGCCTGAAGCTCAACACTGGGGTCCGCTCGAGCCGTTTTCCCAAAACTTCCAGAACTCGAGCAAATGTGAATTCACCTGTTCGAGCCGGAAACACTCGAGCAGGTGAGCGCTTCCTCGAGCTAGGGTCTTCACGCTTTGACCACAATTGACAAATCCATGACGTTCTTTATATCCCGAAAAAATCCTGTATTATATTCTTCTGGAACAGAGACAGCAGGCTCGAGCGGGATGGATAGCGCTCGAGTACGGAGACAGAACACCAAGTCTTCTGGAGGTTCACCCCTTGAAAAACACCCTTAAACCCGCCGACGCTGCTGAGCTGTACAGCGTTCCCTACTGGAGCAGCAGCTTTTTCAGGGTGTCCGACGATGGTGAAATGGAAGTGACGCCGCCGGGGGGCCTGTCGGCATCGATGGTGGATATGGTGGACGAAATCGTAGCCTCCGGCGAGTCGCTGCCGGTCATTTTGCGCTTTCCCCAGGTGCTCGGCTCGAGGGTGCGGCAAATCAACGAAGCCTTTCGCAAGGCCATCGAAACCTACGACTACCGGGGCAGCTATCAGGGCGTGTTCCCAATCAAGGTCAACCAGCGCCGCATGGTGGTCGAGACCATCGCAGACGCGGGTTACGACTACGCCACCGGACTCGAGGCGGGGTCAAAGGCCGAACTCGCGCTGTGTCTGGCCCAGGACCTCAACCCCGAGGCGCTGCTGTGCTGCAACGGCTTCAAGGATGACGGCTTCTTAAAATTAGCCCTGTGGGGCCGCTCACTCGGCAAAAACGTGGTCATTACGCTCGAGAAGCTGTCCGAACTCGAGCGCACGCTCCGAATCTCCAAGGAACTGGGCATCAAGCCCGCTTTCGGGGTGCGCTTTCGCCTGCACGCCAAAGGCAGCGGTCAGTGGGAAGAGTCGGGCGGCGACGCGGCCAAGTTCGGCCTCAACGCTTCCGAGCTGCTGGCGGTGCTCGAGAGATTGCGCGAAGAGGACATGCTCGACTCGCTGGTGATGCTGCACTGTCACATCGGCAGCCAGATTACCGACATCCGCCGGGTCAAGGTGGGCGTGCGCGAGATTACCCAGGTCTACGCCAACATGATGAAGCGCGGCGCACGCATCAAATACCTCAACGTGGGCGGCGGTCTGGGCGTGGACTACGACGGCAGTAAAACCACCTTTTACGCCAGCATGAACTACACCCTGGCCGAATACGCCTCTGACGTGGTTTACACCATCGCCGAGGTGTGCCGGAGCATGAAGGTGCCCACGCCCCACATCGTGTCCGAGTCCGGGCGAGCGCTCACCGCGCACCACTCGGTACTGATTGTGCCCGTGGTGGACGCCATAGGCCCTACCCGTGAGCAACCCATGCTGCTCGAGAAGGCCAAAGACCAGCACCAAGTGGTCACGGACCTTGAAGAGCTGCTCGAGGGCGTGAACAAGCGCAACTACCGCGAAGCTTTTAACGACGCCAACGCCGATAAAGAAACGCTACACAACCTCTTTGACCTGGGTTACCTGTCGCTTTATGACCGGGCTAGGGGCGAGGCCCTTTTCAACCTAGTGCTGCAAAAGATAGCCAAGTTCGTGCGCGACCTGGACTATGTGCCCGAGGAACTCGAGGACCTGGGTAAGATTTTGGCCGACAAGTACGTGTGCAACTTCAGCCTGTTTCAGAGCTTGCCAGACAACTGGGCCATTGACACGCTGTTTCCGGTGGTGCCGCTCTCGAGGCTCAATGAAAAACCCACACGGGACGCGGTGTTGGTGGACATCACCTGCGACAGTGACGGCAAAATGGACAAATTCATAGACCTGCGCGACGTTAAGAGCACCCTGCCGCTGCACGAACTCGACGGCAAGCCCTACTACCTGGGGGTGTTTCTGATGGGAGCCTATCAGGACGTGCTGGGCAGCGCCCACAACCTGTTTGGCAAGGTCAACGAAGCGCATGTGCGGGTCAAAGCGGGTGGTAAGTATGAAATCGAGCTGTTCGTGCGCGGTCAGAAAGCCCGCCGCATGATGGAAAACATGGGCTATGAAGAAGCGATGCTGCTCGAGAGCCTGGAAAAGCAGACCAAAGTGGCGCAGAAGAAACACGGCCTGACGGCGGCCCAGAGCGAGGAGCTGCTCGAGGATTACGTGGAGGAACTATTGGGTTACACCTATCTCGAGTTCGAGGACCCCGAGGTGGGCAGTTTGGAGCCGTAAAGATGATAGTTTATGAGCAGGCTCGAGTGACTTTCTGGCGCTCGAGCCTGATTTCTTGATTCGGATTTGGCATGAAGTTCTTGTGACCTACAAAACTCTTTATAAATTTCTCGAGCAATCCTTCATGAAAATTTTGAATTTATGGAATTTTACTCCATAAATTTGCATTTCTTGATTTGCCTATACTGCTTAATTACACAGTCATCACCAGGATGTCAGCGCCAGAAACGTGCTCTGTTGCGCGTCTCGAGGGCTATAAAAATTTGGCTGACCACAGGGTTTGAAAAAAGGCGAGTACTGGGCAAACCCTCCACTGCCCGAACTCTATTTGCTCATCAAAATCAAGAAGGAATCTTTCTAAGTGATGCGTGTGTTTTGAAAGATACCGCGTATTCTGGTCACACCGAGATGAACGCGTTTGCCGGGGGTTTATCCCTCGAGCGAATCAAAGGAGTGTCCCTTGTCCCTGGAGTCCCCCAGTGCCGCCAACCTGCCCCCTCTGCTGCGCCGCCTGAAGTTGATGCGCGAAGATACGGGCAGTGCCAGCCACCGGGTGATTGACCATATCCTTTCCGACCCCAACGCCTTTTTAGGCTGGACCATCGCTGACCTAGCAGTGTTCGCGGGCACCAGTGAAGCTACGGTGGTGCGGCTGGTGCAAAGTCTGGGCTTTCGCAGCTATCAGGACTTCAAGCTTCAGCTCGCCCGCACCCTGGCCACCCTGGAGTCCAGCGCCAGTTTGGTGGCCGAACCCAACGACCCGCCCGAAACGGTGCTGTCCAAGACTTTCGCCGCCAGCGAGGTGGCCCTGCGCGACACCCTCGAGCACCTCGATACCGCCAGTTTCAAGGCGGTGGTCGAGCTGTTGGCTCAGGCCCGCCGCATCGAGTTCATCGGCAGCGGCTCGAGCGGCCTGATTGCCCAGGACGCTTACCAGAAGCTGCTCAAACTGGGGCTGATGTGTGGGGCCAGCACCGACCCGCACAATTTTTGGCAGGTGTGCGCCCTGCTCGAGCCTGCCGACGTGGTGGTAGCGGTGTCCTTTTCGGGCCAGAACCCCGACACCCTGCACGGGGCGCGGTTGGCGAAAGATGCGGGCGCGGCGGTGGTGGCCCTCACCGGGCTGGGCCGCAACCCGCTGAGCAAACTGGCCGATTACACCCTCACTGCCTCTTCACCGGACAGCCCTTACCGCCCGGAGGCCATCGCCGCCCGCATCGCCCAACTGTGCCTGATAGACGCGCTGGTGGCCTCGCTACACATTCTGGCCGAACCCTTCTCGAGCAGGCGGGTGGAAAAAGCCAGAAACGCTTTGGTCAGGCAGCAAAAGTTGCGTCCGGGTTGACGCTCGAGCGTTCAGACTTCAGACTTTAGACTTCAGAAGTAAAACAAAGTTTTCTCGAGCAGGCCGAATCTTTGGCCTCTCCCGGCCCTCATTCCCCATTCCATCCATTCCCGTTTCATTCATCACCCGTTCAAGGAGAACCCATGTCCCTGTCTCGCACCCTGACCCTATCGCTCGTGGCCACCCTGCTCAGCTCTCAAGCCTTGGCCCAGACGTTTTCGCTCGAGCAGGAGAAGGGTAAAACCATCCGGGTGCTGCTCAACCAGCATCCCTGGACCAACGCGATTTTGCCGTTCATCCCTGAGTTCGAGAAGCAGACCGGCATCAAGGTGGTGGTCGAGACCTTCCCCGAGTCGCAGTTTCGCCAGAAGGTTCTGGTCGAACTGGCCTCCGGTGCGGGCAGTCTGGACGCCTTCATGCTGACACCCAATCAGGAGGGTACGCTCTACAGCCGTTCGGGATGGCTCGAGCCGCTCGATGCCTACCTGAAAAACCCCAAACTGACCCCCTCGAGCTACAAGCCAGCCGATTTTTTCAACACCACCCTCAGCGCGGCCAACATTCAGGGCAATTTGATTGGCTTGCCCGTCTCCATCGAGACCACGGTGCTGTTTTACCGCAAGGACCTGTTCGAGAAGTACAAGGTGTCGGTGCCGCGCACCTTTGCCCAGCTCGAGGCGGCGGCCAAAGTTTTGAGCGGCAAGGACGGCGCGGTGGGCATCGCGCTGCGCGGCAAGGGCGCGTCTTCGACCAGCCAGTTTGCACCCTACATGTTCGGCTACGGCGGAACCTGGCTCAGGGACGGCAAGAGCAATTTCAGCGCTCCAGAGGTACAAAAAGCCTTGGGCTATTACAGTGGCCTGCTGCGAAATTACGGCCCTGCCAGCGCCACTAGTATGAGCTGGCAGGAAATCACCAGCCTGTTCGCGCAGGGCAAGGTGGCCATGTTCACCGATGCCAGCATCTTTCGCAGCGTGGTCGAGGACCCCAAGAGTTCCACGGTGGTGGGCAAAGTCGGCTACGCACCGTTTCCCAGCGGCCCCAATGGGCGCAAGCCCAACGTGCTGACCTGGACCCTGGCCATGTCCAAGAGCAGCGCCAACAAGAACGCCACCTGGCTGTTCATGCAGTGGGCCAGCAACCCACAAAACCAGCTTCGGGCGCTGCTGGCCGACGTACCCTCGGCTCGGCGCAGCGCCTGGAACGCACCCGCCTACAAAGCCCAGGACAAGAACCCAGAGTGGAGCAAGGTCAATCTGGCGCAACTGGCCTACGCCAACCCGTTGTGGAACCCCCCGGTGTCCTCGGTGGGCGAGGTGCGCGACGTGCTGGGACAGGCCATCGTGGGCGCAATTCAGGGCGGCAGCGTGCCGGGTCTGCTCGAGCGGGCCAGAATGGACACCGACGCCATCGTGTCCAAAGAGAAGTGAGCCGTGACCCAAGCGCACATCGTTTCTCGAGTACGGGTGCAGCGGCGCTCAGCCTCAGCGTGGCTGGACCACCACCTGCGCTGGGTCTTTCCACTGCCCACCGTGCTGGTGCTGCTGGTCTTCACCGTTTTGCCGCTGCTGTTCAACCTGATTCTGTCCACCCAGGACCGCTCGGTCTCGAGCGCCCTGCCCAGCCGCTTTGTGGGACTAGGCAATTACGCTCAGGCTTTCTCGGACCCGCGCTTCTGGAACGCCACCTGGCTAATGACCGCCTTCGCGCTGATTGCGGTGCCGTGTCAGATGTTGCTGGGTTTAGGGCTGGCCGCGCTGCTCAACCGCCCACTCCCGATTCAGGGTCTGATTCGCTCGCTGGTGCTGCTTCCAATGATTGCCACACCGATGGCCATCGGCCTGATTTGGGCGCTGATGATGAACCCGGATTTAGGGGTGCTCAATTACCTGCTCGAGCAAGTCGGTTTGCCGCGCAGCCTGTGGGTGGCCGACCCCAAACTGGCCATTCCCGCGCTGGCCCTGATTGACATCTGGCAGTGGACCCCCTTAGTGGCCCTGATTTTGCTGGCGGGCCTGCAATCCATGCCCGAGGAACCCTTCGAGGCGGCCCGCATTGACGGGGCTAGCGG
>Ga0209724_1001891_pt1 | contig 18456 bp, 14 predicted proteins | sample grotaG_FD_184143 | JGI IMG/M metagenome (GOLD analysis project Ga0209724, IMG submission 184143) | Glacier valley bacterial and archeal communities from Borup Fiord, Nunavut, Canada, to study Microbial Dark Matter (Phase II) -... | ecosystem: Environmental > Aquatic > Freshwater > Ice > Glacier ...
AAAGGAAATGCACTTTACGACCACCCCCCAGCCCGCCCCGGATAAGTACGCGGGGCATTCGGGCTATGTGCTGTCCTGGGACGCCGCCACGGGGGTGCTCACGGCGGCCATCTCCGTGGCTCCCGGCAACCGGGGCATCTCCAACTTCAACCGCGAAGACCTGAAGGCTTTTATTGACGACAACATCAAGTAACACTCTTTTTCTATGCGCGCGCGAAGGCAGCGCTGCTCCGCTACAGCGAGGAGAAGAAGCAGGAGCAGATCGACCAGGACAAGCAGCGCAAAGCCGCTCCGCCGCCGCCGAAGTTCTGACCACTACTTGCGATTGACGACGGCCATGATCTCGTCGTCGGAGAGCACGCGATTGCCGCGCTTGGCTTCGTTGAAGATCGCGGCGACGAGATCTTTGGTCGGTTCAAAGCCGCGCTTCTTCAACCAGTAGATCACGTTCGATTCACCAGAATAGTGACCGATCTCGATCTCTTGCTCCTTGCCGAAGGTGCCGGCGGGAACCCCGGAGTAGATCCGGTCCGCGAGCCACGCATCGCCCTTCTTCTCGGCCTTGATGATCGCGGCGGCATGGACGCCGGTCGCGGTGCGAAACGCGTCGCTGCCAGCGAGCGGATACTGCGGATGGATCGGCACGCGAGTCGCGGCGGATGCGGTCTTGCACCACAGCACGAGCTTCGAAAGATCGTGTTCGGGCAGCTCGCCGAGCAGCTTGAGGTTCAACAGGATCTGGTCGAGCGCCGCGTTGCCGACGCGCTCGCCGATGCCGAGCGCGGTGCCGTGGATGCGGTCGGCGCCGTACTCGATCGCGAAGATCGAATTGACCACACCGAGGCCACGATCGTTGTGGCCGTGCCAATCGATGCCGACATCGGGACGGCCGAGACCGTCGAGCACGTTGCGCGTGAACTTGAGGAGGTTGCGAATGCCGTCGGGCGTGACATGGCCGACCGTGTCGCACACGATCAAGCGCGAGGCGCCGTGCTCGACCGCATTCGTGAACAGCTTCGTGAGCACCTCGGGCCGCGACCGCGTGGTGTCTTCGGTGACGTATGCGACCGGCAGGTTGTACTTGCGACCGAGATCGATCGCATCCGCCGACAGCTTCATCATCTTCGCGAGGTCCCACTCCTCGGCGTACGCCCGGATTGGCGAGCTACCGATGAAGCACAGGATCTCGATCTCGATGCCGACCTTCTGCGAGATGTCGACCACGGCCTGGACGTCGCCGAGGTGCGTGCGCGCCGCGCACGAGGCCTTGATCTTGAGCTTCGCATCGCGGATGTGCTCGGCGATGGTGGTGACGTCTTCGACGGCGCGCTTGCCGGCACCGGGCAAGCCGATATCGGAGGTGTCGATGCCGAGGCTGTTCGCGAGCTCGGTCAGCTTGATCTTGTCGTCGATCGAAGGGTCGACGACGGACGGCGACTGGATACCGTCGCGCAGCGTCTCGTCGAGGAACTGGATCCGACGTTTCGGTGAGATCTTGGCGACCTTCTCGATCGAATTCCAGTCGTAGATCAGATCGGTTTCTGCGGTCTCGGTTTGGCTCGGCATCGCAACCTCACATCACGGAATGAAGGATCAGGATCAATACAGCCGTCGCGCCGACGATGATCGCCAGCATCAGAAACCAACCGAGCACGAGCCCCGCTGCGGCCATGCCGAGGCCGAGCAGCCAGTACGTGCTCGAGTGTTCTCTACGCGCGATCGCGACGAGCGCCGCGATCGAGGTCACCGCGAACGCCGGCACGCTGATCCGCCAATCGGGCGTGGCCCACAGCTGATCCTGGGTGACCGCGACGACGGTGAACGCGAGCATGCCGAGCACGAGCGCGAGAGCGCCTGCCGCGTGCTTGGCAAGCCACTGGTTCGGCACGGGGCCGAAGTGGTCGGGCTTCGCGAGGGGGTCGAGCACCGCTCATGTATAGCGCACGGACCTGGGTTTTAGGTATTCAACCCGAGTTGCCGACGCAGCGTCACGTGCGAGACGCTGTACGCGAATTCGAGGATGTCGCGCTCGAGCTCGCCGACCTCGCGTGCGCCGGCGAATGCGGCGGGCACGTCACCCGAGAGCAAGAGTCCTGCACGGTCCGCGGTGCGCGACAGGCTCTTGGCCCACACCGAGAGGTTGAGGCCACCACCGCTCTTGGACAGCAGGCGCAACGCGGAGGCACGTGCGGCCTCGCGGGAGCTCGGTTGAAGCGAGCGAATGGCGGCGTCCGCGCGCGTCGCGAGTGGATCTTCGTGCCCGAGATCGGTGCCCGCCGCCTCGCGCACGATCGCGAGAACGATCGCCTTGAGGACGCGCCCCGGGCGCGATGCACCGACCGCGCGGCCGGGCCACAGGAAGGTCATCGCGCGCGCGAGCCGGAACACCAGCTCCGGTCGCTCCGGGGCGGTCAACGCTTCATCACCGGCGACGAGCACCGGCGGATCGCAGCCGAGAACGTGGATCTGCGCACCGAGCTCGACGCGCGGATAGACCGCCGCGGGCGCGACGCCGAGGGTCTCGGCGAGCTGGTCGCGCATGTGCTTGAACACCGCGGGGAGGTCGGCTTCAGCGATTCGCTGGCTCGGATCGAGGTCGCTATCAGCGAGCGTCGTCGGCGTGAGCCAATGGACCGCCGGCGTGACCAGCTCGAGCAAGGCACCGAGCTCCGGTGAATCATCGCGATGGCGCAAGAGCGACCACTGTTGCGCGGTGAGCGGCGCGCTCGGCAGCCGCGATTCGCGCACCCGATGCTGCTCGTAGAGCTCGGTCATGCCGGCATCCGAGGTCCCGAGCGCGACCATCGTGGCAGCGGCGAGAAAGGCGGCATCGCCGTGGCCCGCCGCGACGGTGTTGCGCACGAGCGCAGCGCCGGTTTGAGTGTTGTGAAGTGCTTCGCGCCAGCCCGTACGCATCGGATCGCCGGTGTCGCGTTTGACCTCACGGCCTGCGAGCGCGGCGAGAGCAGGATGGTTCGGCGCGAGCCGCTTCGCATTGTTGATCGCTGCCGAAGCGCCGGCCTGATCGTCGAGATGATCGAGATAGACCTTCGCGAGCCGCAGCCACGCCGAGGCCTCGGGCATGCCGCCCTTGCCACGCAGCCGGAACAACACGCGCTTGATCACGCGCTCGAGCCGACGCAGCTCGCCCGTGGCGACGAGCAACATCTCGATCGTCGCGATCGCATCGGTGCGGGTGGGATCGAGATCGATCGCGCGCTCGAGATGAAACAGCGCGCCGGCATCGTCGGTACGTAACGCAGCATCGACGCGACCTTTGTAATCGTGCGACGCCGCGTGGTCTGGATCGCTCGACAGCGCCTGATTGAGATGGCTGCGCGCGGCATCCGCGGCCTCGAACCTTGCCGCCGGTGTCGCCGCATTCCACAGCGCCCATCCGAGCGCCGCGTGATAATCGGCTTCGTTCGGCGACCGCGCGATCACGGTCTTCAGGAGGCCGATCGCGCGCGGCCACTCCTTCTTGCCCATCGCATCCTCGGCGAGCTTGAACTGGAGCTCGGTATCGAGCGCCGGCGCAGCTTGCACGAGCTCGCCACCTGCGAGCTCGCGATCGTAGGCCGTGCGCTTGCGCGCATCGGTGAGCGCGGCATGCGCGGAAGCGTACGCCGCACGAATCTCGGCGACCTTCGCGTTGTCGCGCGCGTCGGGGATCGTGTTCACGAGCTGCTCGAACAGCGCCAGCTTGATCTGATACGAGTCCGCGATGTCGTCGGTGCTCGCATCGCGATCGACGAGCAGCGCCGCGTAGTGGTCGGCACCACGCAAGCGCTGATGCTCCGCGCTGATCGCCGTACGCGTCGACGCGACGTGCTCTTGCTGCGCGCTGACTTCGGCGAGCTCGATCACGCCGGAATCCTCGGCGTCACCTTCCATGACTTCCAGAGGTGTCGCGCCGGGAGCCGCCTTGGTCTGCGTGCCCTCCTCGTCGTCAAACAACATGTCGTACAAGTTCGCATCGTCTGGAGCGACCGCCGGCAGGATCTCGAAGTTGACCGAAAGCGCACCCGCGGGCCGCGCGCCGAGCCCGATCGCGACTTGCTTTGTCACGATCGCATCGCACAACAGCAAGCAATCGACCGCCGTGCGCGCCTGCAGGCGATCGCCGTGCGCCCTTTCGATCTCGCTGATCGGTGCACCGGCGCTGAGCGCAGCAAATGACCGCTCGCCCATCAGCTTTTTGAGCTCGTGGCGCAGATGCGTGCCGCGCTCGGTTAGCTCGAAGCTCATCCCGTCGAGGCGCGATAGCCGCGACAGATCCTCGCTCGCCGTCTCGACCAGACCACCGAGTACGATATCCAGCATGCGCAGCTGCATGCCTTCGACTGCGAGCTCCGCGTCATCGAACCGCCACGCGCCTTGCGGCCAGCGCAGCGCTTGCACGAGCTTGTGTCGCGCTTGCTTGGCGAGCTGCTCGATCAGTTGCTCGACGCCGAGATATTGCAGTGCAACGAGCGCCTCGCCGAGCTTGCCACCGAGCGTCGCTGCGCGCTGCACCGCTTGATGGTGCTGGTGCTCGCTGATCACGCCGCTCGTGACGAGAAAATGCCCGAAAGTTTCATCGCGCGGTGTCGAGGCGGCGCTGACCGGGTTGCCGTTGACGAAATCGACGACCTTCGAGACGCGGCCGCGCCGGAGTTGCAGCTTTCCCGTCGCAAGATCTTCGTAAAGATCGAGCAACACCGCTGGGAGCGGTCGCATCGCCAGCTCCCCAGAGCGCGACTGCATGGACTCGTCAAGTCTAACTCAAGCCGCGACGTGACACGCAGCGCGAGTGCCGTTCCCGAGCACGCGAAGCCTCGGGATTTCCTCGAAGCACGCCTTCGGTTTGTCCTTCAGGGGGCAACGAGGGTGAAACGCGCAGCCGGAGGGCGGATCGATCGGGCTCGGCACATCGCCCTGGAGCACGACCCGCGCGCGTCTGGGCGCGCCAATCGGCCCGATTCGCGCGACGGCGCCGAGCAGCGCCTGGGTGTAGGGGTGTTTCGGCGAGCGGTACAGCTCGGCTGCGAGGGCGACCTCGACGATCCGACCCAGATACATGACTGCGACGCGATCGCAGATGTGCTCCACGATCGCGAGGTCGTGCGAGATGAATAAATAAGTCAGGGCCTCCGCGGCCTGGAGGTCTTCGAGCAAGTTCACGATCTGCGCCTGGATCGAAACATCGAGCGCGCTGATCGGTTCGTCACACACGACGAGCTTCGGACCAACCGCGAGAGCGCGCGCGATGCCGACGCGCTGGCGCTGACCGCCCGACATCTCGTGCGGGTACCGCCGCGACGCATCCTCGCGCAGGCCGACCTTCGCGAGCAGGTCACGAACTTTTTCGGCACGCTCGCGCGGCGTGCCGAGCTGATGGATCTCGAGCGGCTCCGCGATCGCTGCCCCGATCGTCATCCGCGGATCGAGCGATGCGTAGGGATCCTGAAAGATCATCTGCATCTGCTTGCGCAGCGGCCGCAGTGCGCGTTGTCCGAGCGAGGTGATCGGGGTGCCCGCGAACGTTATCGATCCGGCCGTGGGCTCCTCGAGCCGCAGCAGGGTGCGCCCGAGTGTCGATTTGCCGGATCCGGATTCGCCGACGAGCCCGAGCGTCTCGCCGGCGAAGATCTCGAGCGAGATATCGGTGACAGCCTGGACCATGGCGGTGCGCCGGCTGATCGCGTGCCACGGGTGAAAGCCGGGCTGCTTCGGCCACGCGAGCTTCGTGGGGAAGTGCTTCGACAGCCCGGCGAGCTCGACGAGCGCGGTCACGCGAGCTCGTTCGGAAAGTAGCAGCGCACCTGCGCGACGCCGAGCGTGACAAGGGGTGGTTCGCTCTCGCCGCACCTCGGCTGCACCGCTTCGCAACGATCCTGGAATTTGCAGCCGACCGGCAGCTCGTGCAGCGACGGCACCATGCCGGGAATCTCGCGCAGCCGGACTCCACCGCCGCCCGTGCTCGGCACCGAGCGCAAGAGGCCCGCGGTGTACGGATGGCGCGGCCTCGCAAACAGCTCCGCGGTCGGCGCTCGCTCGACGATTCGCCCCGCATACATGACGAGCACATCCTGGCAGGTCTCCGCGACGACGCCGAGGTCGTGAGTGATCAGCAAGATGCTCATGCCGAGCTCTCGCTGGAGGGATTCGAGCAGATCGAGGATCTGCGCCTGGATCGTGACATCGAGCGCGGTGGTCGGCTCGTCAGCGATCAAGAGGTCCGGCTTGCACGCGAGCGCCATCGCGATCATCACGCGCTGGCGCATGCCACCCGACAGCTGATGCGGAAACGCGTCGACGCGCTCGCGAGGCGAGGGTATCCCGACGAGCTCGAACATCTCGATCGCGATGTTGCGCGCTTCGGCCTTGGACTTGTGCTGGTGCACGCGCACCGCTTCGCCGACCTGATCACCGACCGCGAGCACCGGGTTGAGCGCGGTCATCGGCTCCTGAAAGATCATCGCGATCCGATTACCGCGGATCGCGCGCATCTCCTCGGGCGCGAGCTTCAAGAGGTCGCGATTGCCATAGACGATCTCGCCTGCTGCGATCCGCCCAGGCGAGCCGACCAGCCGCATGATCGAGAGCGCGATCACCGATTTGCCACAGCCCGATTCTCCAACGACGCCGAGCGTGCCGCGCGCTGGAATCTCGAACGACACGCCATCGACCGCGCGGACCGTGCCGCGCTCGGTTCGGAACTCGGTCACGAGTCCTTTGATCTCGAGTAGCGCCATCCGCCTGCAGCCTAGCGCTGATGACAATCAGATAGACGCACCTGAACGAGCTCGTTCGCCTGCACGTCGATCGCGGGCCACCGTCCGGCTTCGATCGCGGGCCGCGCGGATGACCTAGGCGCGCTCGGCGTGATGGGCATGATTGTGGTGAACCAGCGCGGTGGTGACCGTGCGCGCATGCGCGACTACGCCCTGATGACACACGAGATGATGGTGCCTATCGGAACGGCCCGTGCCGAGCCGCTCGCCCTCACCGACTTCAACGTCCTCACGTTCGACGGCAAGGCGTTCCCGGCGACCGACCCACTTGTCGCCGAGATCAGTGACACGGTTCGTATTCGGATCGGTCACTTGGGTCCGATGGACCACCATCAGATTTGCCTTCACGGTAACGCATTCGAGGTCGGCGCGACCGACCGTGGCACGGTGCCACCGAGCGCTCGCGTCGCGGTGACGTCGGTGCTGGTGCGCGCGGGCACGGTACGAGTGATCGAATTTCGCCTACGGGCTGCGCGGGACTGGCCCTTGCAATGGCGTATGGCTCAGCACGCCATGAATCAGATGGGCGATGCCGTCGATATGGGCGGCATGTTCACGGTCGGGAAAGTTCGCGACCGCCTCGCCACGGAAGACCGTACGTACCCGACGCGAAGCAGGGCACGGTCAGCGAAGCGAGCGCATCTGATCTTTTTTGGCGATGGCATCAACCCTTGATACAGTGAGGATTCATGCGCTCTCTGGTGGTCGTGGTAGGGCTCGTCGCTTGCGGTTACAATAATCCCGGTAGCAATACCGACGGAGGCGTGGCGGACGACGGTGGTAGCGATGCGGGCTCCGGTACCGTCCAGCCCGCGTGTGTGCTTCCCGCGCTGAGCGCGGATGCGGCAGCAACGCTCTCTGGCTGCGCCGATGCGGGTACTCAAGATGGCATACGTGGGGTCGCACGATTCTCGAACCCGGTGAACGTCGCGATCGGAGCGAGCGGCATCGCGTACGTCGCCGATTTCGATTCGAGCCGGCTGCGCAAGATCGACGCCGACGGCAAGGTCACGACGATCTATGCCCCGACAACGTTCAACCGCCCGTTCGGCATGGTCATGTCGACCGACGGTTATCTCTACGTCGAGTGCGACAACGACGCCGCAGGCAACCACAACGACACGTCGGGCACGATCTGGAAGATCAATCCGGCGATGGGCACCGGCACGCAAGTCACGACCGGGCTGACCCGCCCACGTGGTCTCGCGATGCGAGACGACCACACGCTCGTGGTCACCGACTATCTTCGGATGGTCGTCGAGACCATCGACATCGACACGCAGGCGGTGACCATCCTCGCTGGCGCGGGTGTCGAAGGGTCCAACAATGGCCACGGTACGAACGCCACGTTCGGCGTGCCCTGGGACCTCGTCGTTGATCAGAGCACGAGCAACCTCCTCGTCACCGAGTTCGACAACCACGTGATCCGTCAGGTCACACCCGGTGGTGACGTCACCGTCTATGCCGGCACGGTCGGCACGCCTGGGTTCAAAGACGGCACGCTCGCCGAGGCGCTGTTCGACAAGCCCAAGGGCATGACGATCGATGCGCAAGGCACCATCTACATCACCGACTCGGGCAACCACGCCATTCGCAAGATCTCGCATGGCATGGTCACCACCGTCTCTGGCAAGATCGAAGGAGGTTACGCCGATGCGGCGGATCCGATGTCCGCGCTGTACTACGGCATCGAAGGACTGGACGTCACGCCCGACGGACACACACTGATTGTCGCGGATGGCAACGACGGCGATGGCTCCGCGTACAATCACGTTCGCAAGATCACGCTGCCGTAGGCTTACTGGCAGCTGCGCAGGCCCGCGGGCGGCTCGAGCTTGAACTTGTCGGCTTCGAGCGCGACGTTGACGGAGCGGTTCGCGGCGTCGCCCCAATCGACGAGCAGGTCCTGCTTGTTCGTCGGCGATTTGAACTGGCTCTTGTTTGGCACCCGCTTGCCGCCGACGTCGGTGAAATCGGTGTTGGTGACCGACCACTTGGTCTTGCCGTCGGTACCGACGAGCTCGGCATCGAGGACGTCGAAGTGGCCATCCTTCATATCGATCGCGAGCTTCTCGATGCCTTCGGTACCCGCGAGCTCGACGTGCTCCACTCCGCGGTTCGCATCCCAGGTCAGCGTACCCTTCGGATTCGCGACCATCGGCGGCGTGCCGACCGCGAGGTGCAGGAAATCATCCGGCGCGAGCTCGATGTGGAAGAACTGCGCGATCGAACGCTCGTTGCATGGGCCCGTGATCGAGCAGTTGTTCTGATAGTCGACGTATACGAAGCTCTGCCCATCGCACGCCATCTCGGCCATCGAGCTACCGCCCGCGGGCGAGAGCGCCGCGAACCGGACCTTCGCGCCGACCGCGCCCATCACGAGCACCTCGCCCTTCGCGCGCTGGCCCCCGAGCCAGTAGTCCATCGTGCTGTCCGCGCGAAACGACGTGAGCTCGGTGCGCGCCTTGGCGAGCCGCGCGACGACATCATCGACGCTCGGCTCGGGATACGGCCGGGAGCTCTTCGCACCACCGCTGCACGCGACGAGAAACAGAACCAACCCTAGGCGCATACAGCGGTGATAGCGCGCTACTTCAGCTCGTGCAGCAGGAACGCGAACTGATCGACGACGCGACCGACGGCAGACTTCACCATGTCTGCGCCACCGTGACCGGCGTTGCGTTCGATGCGCAGGTAGATCGGCGCCGGGCCGCTCTGTGACGCTTGTAACGCCGCCGCGAGCTTGCGCGCATGCATCGGATCGACGCGGTCATCGTGATCGGCCGATTCGAACAGCGTCGCCGGATACGCTCGCTTGCCCCCGTCGACGGCGACGCGATACGGCGAGTACGACCACAGCACCGCGAACTGCTCGGCATCGTCGGGCGAGCCGTACTCCGGCACCCACGTCTTGCCCGAGCCGAAGAGCTGGTAGCGCAGCATGTCAAGGAGCGGCACGCCGATGATCACGGCACGGAACAACTCCGGGCGTTGCGTGACCATGGCACCGGTGAGCAACCCTCCGTTCGAGCCGCCGCTGACCGCTAGGTGATTCGCCGAGGTCCAGCCTTCGCGCTGGAGGTACTCCGCGGCTGCGATGAAGTCGTCGAACACGTTCTGTTTCTCGAGCAGCATCCCGGCCTTGTGCCAGTCCTCGCCGTACTCGCCACCGCCGCGCAGGTTCGGGATCGCGTAAACCCCACCCTGCGCGAGCCACACGATGCGCGAGCCCGCGAAGCCCGGCGTCATGCTGACCGAGAACCCGCCGTAGCCGTAAAGGATCGTCGGGTTGGAGCCATCTCGCTTCACATCCTTGTTGTGGATGATGAACATCGAGATCTTGGTGCCGTCCTTCGAAGGAAACCACACCTGCTCGGTCGTGATCTTCGAGGTGTCGATCGGCAAATTGATGCGCGCCCACTCGGTGGTCGCACCCGTCGAGATCGAGGTCCGGAAGATCTGTTGCGGCTCCGTGAACGACGTGAACGCGAAGTAGCCGAGATCCTCGTCGGGTTCCCCGCTGATCCCGCTCGAGGTACCGATGCCCGGGAGCACGACATCGCGCACGTGCGCGCCGCGCAGCGTGTGGATCGCGAGCCGGCTGCACGCGTTCTCGAGATATCCCAGCACCAGGTGATTACCGACGACACTCGCATGCTCGAGCGTCGCGTCGGTCTCCGCCACGAGCACGGTCCACTGCGTGCGATCCGACATCGTCGGCGTCGCGCGCATCAGCTTGTAGCGAGGTGCGCCGTCGTTCGTGTGGATATAGAAAACATCCTCCCAGATCTCGACCGAGAAGTTCGCTTCGATCCCGACCACGAGAGGCTGCCACTCGGCCCCCGCCACGCGTGCATCCTTGAAGTAGATGTCGCTCGAATTCCAGCCGTGCTGGATCTGCGCGAGCAACCAATGGCCATCTCGCGAGATGCCGCCGCCGAGGAAGGTCTCGGCGCTACCGGTCGCCGGATGGACGATCGCATCGTTCGCCGGATCGGTCCCGATCACGTGAGAGCGGAGCTCCGCGAATCCCGGTCGATCCGCGATGCTGACCGTGCCACCGATCGGCGGCACCCACGTGTAGTAAAAGGCCAGGCTATCCGGCGTCCACGAAGCCGCGGCGTACTTGGTGCCCTCGATCACGATGCCGGTCTCTTTACCGGTCGCGACCTCGAGCACGTGCATCACGGTCTCGTCGGAGTTGTTCTCGCTGATCTGAAATGCGACGTGCTTGCCGTCGTAGCTCGGCCAGTATCCGTGGAGCCCCGTGCTGCCGTCGGCGCTCCAGCCGTTTGGATCGAACAGCACGGTCTCTTCACCGTCTTCACCCTGCTTCCAGTAGACGATCGTCTTTTCTTTATCGGCGTGCTTGCGCGAATAGAAGTAGCGACCGTTGCGATGCGTCGGTGCGCCGATCGAGTCGTAGTAGAACAGCTCCTTGATCCGCGCTTCGATGGTCTCGCGGTTCGGCAGCGTCGCAAGCCCTTTGCGCGTGTAGTCGTCCTGCTCGTTCATCCATTGCTGGACCTCGGGCGCAGTCTCGTCTTCGAGCCAGCGAAACGGATCGCGAACCGTCTTACCGAATAGCGTCTCGCTGATGGCTTCTTCGCGCGTCGCCGGAGGCATCGGAGGATTTAACTAGAGATCGCCGTAATGCGCGAGGTCGACGCGCCAACGACCATCGGCTTCGACCAGATCGAGGCGGGAGCGCCCACTCGGCGCGACGATCTCGACGATCGCGTGTTCGCCACGCTGTTCGATCACGGTGATATCCGTCGGTGCCGCGCTCGAATCGAACGCGCCGATCGAGATCAGATCCTTCGCCGAGAACCGCACCGCGGCGCCGACCAGATCGGTCGCGCGCTTCGCACTCGTCTCGAGCGCATTGCGCGTCGCCGGAGTCAGTAGCTCGTAGATCGTGTCGCGATCACCGGTCTTGGCGGCCGTGAGGAGGTCGCGCACGGTGACCTCCGGGCCGGCCGTGACGACGCGACAGCTCCGACCTGCAACCGCTGCTGCAAACGCCATCGCCGCGATCACGCTAGCGACTGCGGCAGCGGTGGACCGGCGTGTGCCAAGCGCGAGCGCCATGAGGCACGCTTTGTACACCACACTTCGTGAACGGCTGGAAACACTGACATCCGGCATGCGCGTTCAGCAGCCCCGCGTGGGGCGGTATTGCTCTTGCACTATGGGTCAACTAGACTGAATCATTGGGCGGCTCGGCGCCTAGTAAACGAAAAGGGTAAGCTATGCGTTTGCATCTCGTTGCGAAGTGGATCGGTGCTGTTGGCCTCGGGCTCGCGGTGCAAGCGTGTGTCGTCGAACCCAACACCCCGGTCAATAGCGGGTACGGATACGGCTACCAGCAGAACAACCCTTCGTACCAAGCCTCCGCGAGCGTCTCCGTCGGAACGCCGAGCCCGTACACGGTCTCGAGCATGCCGCCCGAACCACTCTACGAAAATATGACTGCGGCGCCGGGCTATGGCTACGCGTGGATCGACGGCTACTGGCACTGGAACTCCTACGAATGGGTGTGGGTCAGTGGCCGGTGGGAGCGTCAGCAAGACGGCTATGTCTACGTGCAGCCGTACTACGACTACTCGGGCGGCGCGTATATCTACACGCCCGGCTACTGGGCATCGCACGATCGCGTTCCGGCTGGCTGGCAGGTTCGTGATCATCGCGATGGTCGTCCCGCGGTCGTCGCGCCACCGAGTGGCTGGCACAACTCGGCGCCGCCCGTCCGTGGTGGTGGCAGCAACGGTGGCTGGGGCAACGGCAACGGTGGTCGTCCGACGAATCCCAATGGCGGTTGGGGAAACAACGGCGGCCAACCCGGTGGTCAAGGCGGCACGCGTCCCGGTGGCGAGTGGGGCAACAACGGTGGCGTGCGTCCGACCCAGGAGCCCCAGCGACCGGAGTACCCGACGCGCCCCGAACAAGGCGGGCGTCCGACCCAGGAGCCCCAGCGACCGGAATACCCGACGCGCCCCGAACAAGGCGGGCGTCCAACCCAGGAGCCCCAGCGGCCCGCGTATCCGACGCGCCCGGAACAGGGCGGGCGTCCGACCCAGGAGCCCCAGCGGCCCGCGTATCCGACACGCCCCGAACAAGGCACGCGTCCGACGCAGCCGCAGCGGCCCGATTATCCGACGCGTCCGGAGCAAGGCACGCGCCCGACGCAGCCGCAACGCCCCGACTATCCGACGCGCCCGGAGCAAGGCACGCGTCCGCAAGATGGCGGCGTGCGCCCGAGCGGTCCGTTGGTTGGCCCCATCCGTCCGGAAGTTCCACCGCAGCAACCGACCGCGCCGCGCACGGCACCGCCGCAACGTCCGACGGCACCTCAGCAGGCGCCGTCGAGGGTCCGCGTTCACAAAGAGTAGTTATTCGACGCGGAGCGCGCGCTCGAACTCTTCGGGGTTCGAGCTCGCGTAGATCGCCGTCTCCATCGAGACGAGGCCGGAGTTCACGAGATCGATCAGGTGTTGATCGAACAGTTGCATCGAGTACAGGTCGCGGCCCTTCCGGATCAGCTCCGGAATGTCCTGCAACCGACCCGAGCGAATGCATTCGCGGATCGTGCGAGTGACGCGGAGAATCTCGACGGCGGGTAGCCGACGACGACCATCCTTGCTCGCGACGAGGCGCAAGCACACGACGGCCTGCAGCGTGTCGCCGAGACGATCGCGAATCACGTCCTGCGCATCGGTCTCGAACAGGCCGACGTAACGCTGCACCGTCGCGACCGCATCCGGCGTGTGGATCGCCGAGAGCACGAGGTGCCCGGTCTCGGCCGCCTTGAGGCACGTCGCGGCGGTCTCGCGATCGCGGATCTCTCCAACCATGATCACGTCCGGATCCTGGCGAAGCGCCGCGGTCATCGCATCCTTGAACGATTCGGTATCCGCGCCGATTTCGCGCTGGATGATCATGCACTTCTGCGGCTCGTGGATGAACTCGATCGGATCTTCGATCGTGATGATGTGCGCGTGCCGGGTCTCGTTGATGTAGCGCAACATCGCGGCCATCGACGTGGTCTTGCCGTTACCGGTCGCACCGGTGATGAGCACGAGGCCGCGTCGAGCGTCGGCGATCTCGGCGAGCACGGGTGGCAGGTTGAGCTGCTCGATCGAAAGCACCTGGATCGGAATGAGGCGCATCACGATGCCGACCGCGCCGCGCTGGCGGAACACCGAGGCCCGGAACCGTCCGCGCTGCGCGAGCGAGTACGAGACATCGATCTCGGCGAACCGGCGCGTGAAATCGGTCTGGATGTTGCGATCCTCGAGGATCATCCGCGCGATAGCTTCGGTGTCCCCAGCCGTGAGCGGCGGCACCTTGATCGCGCCGAGCAGCTCACCGTGAAGGCGGTAGTGTGGCGGGTAGCCAACTTCGAAGTGGATATCGGAGACGCCGCGCTCGACGCCGAATGCTAACAGCTTGTGAAACGCGTTGCGATCCATGCAGACCGCGTCAGTTTAGACCGGGTCGACCTCCGCTGGGCTTTTCGTCGGCCGCGTTTTCGGGGTCTCCAGGCTTCTTCAAGCTGGACAGAAGTGCCTCGCCGGTCGCCTCGTCATCGCTGAGCGGTTGCCACGCCTGGACGGTCGATTCGCGAACGTCCATGGGTGGTTCAGAGGCGCGGGGCCGACGCACCTCGGCCGCACCGGGTAGGGCGAAATCGGAGGTGATTTCTTCCTCCGGCCGACCGAACGCATTGCGCGGAATCGCGTTGGTCAGGCTGCCATGCGCCCTTGAAATCGGGAGGTCGCGATCCTCGTCCTCATCTTCGTCCTCATCCGCGTCGTGCTGGACCTGAACCAGGACCTGCGGCTTCGAGATTGTCGACGAGCTCGCCGAGCGGAGCTCCGCGCGGACCGCATCCGGCAGCGTCGGGAACGGCGGGCCTGGCCGCGCCATGTAGTAGCCTTGGCCGTAGCGAATCCCGAGGTCGCGCAGCGCCTCGACATCTTCAACCTGCTCGATGCCCTCCGCGATCATCACGGCGTCGATCGTCTCGGCGATGTGGCGGAGCGAGCGCAACATCTCGCGCTTCACCGTCGAGCGAGCGATCCCTCGCACGAGCACATCCGAGATCTTGATGAAGTGCGGCCGCAGCGACATCACGGTCTCGAGGTTCGAGTGGCGAGTCCCGACATCGTCGATCGCGACGCCGAAGCCCATCGCCGTGTATACGCCGAGCGCGCGCTTGAACGAGGTGAAGTTCTCGATCGCGAGCCGCTCGGTGATCTCGAACACGATGTTCGCCGGCGTGAGACCGGCCGCCGTGAGCAAGTTGCCGACCTCGACCTCGATGAACGCGTGGTCGTAGAACGACATCGGCAGGAGGTTCACGAACAGGCGATGCACCGGCTCGAGCGTTTTGGCCGAACGCAACGCACCGCGGAAGCACGCGCGATCGAGTTCGACGGTGAGATCGACTTCTTCCGCGATCGCGAACAGCGTCGCCGGCGACTCGAGCGCGGTGCCGCGCGGACCACGCGTCAAGGCCTCGAAGGCGAACACATCGCCGGTGCCGAGATCGACGATCGGCTGATACACGCTCGTGAGGCCTTCGCCCAGGATGACGTCCTGCAGCGTGGAGCGATCGCGATGGGCCTTGCGTTCGCGCAGGTTGCGCGCCGATTCGGTCGCATCGCTGATCAGCCGCGCGGTGAGGCGCTCGGGGCGGAGCAGCGAGTTGCCGAGCACACGCGCCGCACCGACGACGATGCGCGGCTGTTCGCGCAACACCTCGCTGACCATCGTCACGAGCGCTTCTTCGACCGCGCGTTCGACCGCTTGCGCGAGCGCCTCGAGATCGAGGCGTTGCGCGCCGCGCGGCGCGAGGATGACGAAGTAGCCATCACCGTCACCGGAGCGACAGATGAGGTCGGCTGGCTCGAGCACCGCGCCGCGCAGACGATCGAGCACCGCCGCGGCGTGATCGTAGATCTCGCTGTGGTGCGCGACGCCGAGATCGAGCTCGACGCGATGCAGGCGCGATAGATCGACGAGCAAGCACGATAGCGAGCGATCGCGCTGGAGGATCGAAGTGACCTCCGCCATGCGCTCTTGATACGGACGAAACCGATCGACCTCGGGTTCGCGCGCCTTGTTGAATGGCTTACTCGCCGTGGTCTTGGGCTCGGCATCTTCGCCGGCGGAGAAGTGGTGAACGCGACCCGTGCCACCGCGCTTCGCACCACGCAGCGCGGACTCCGCGGCGGTCAACAGGCTCTCCGGATCGGCCGCATCTTCGGGCAAGCAGGCGACGCCGATCGAGATCGTGATCTTGCGATCGTTGGGCATCATCGCCGCGGCGACCGCGTCGCGAATTCGCCCGGCCTTGGTCAGCGCTCCGGCCTTGTTGGTCTCCGGCAAGAGCAGCACGAACTCCTCGCCGGAGTAGCGCGCGACGACATCGGACGTCCGCACCCGATCGGCATCCTCGAGCAAGATGGTCGCGATCTTGCGAAGAATATCGTCGCCGGCTTGATAGCCGAGGTCGTAGTTGACGCTCGCGAAGCTATCGATGTCGGCGATCAAGAGTGACATCGGTTGCGAGTAGCGCAGAGCGCGCGCGCACTCTTCGCGTAGGCGTTCTTGGAACGCGAGATGGGTGTAAAGGCCGGTCAGCGGATCGCGCAGCGTCATCGCGTCGAGCTGCATCCCCATCTGCGCCAGCTGTTCGGTCGCTGCTGAGATCTCGCGACCACGATCCGTGAGCTGAGTCTGCAGCGCGACCTCGTGCTCGCGCAGCTGCACGTTGACCGTGCGGAGCTCGTCCATCAGGCGCGTGTTCGCGCGCTCGAGCCGATAGGTGTGGATCAACTGATCGACGACCTGCAAGAGGTCGGTCAGCTTCCACGGTTTCGTGATCACGTAATGCAGATGACCTGCGTTGATCGCGGTGATGAGCTCTTCAGAATCTGGAAAGCCGGTGACGACCGCGCGACGACAATGGGGTCGCAGCGTCGCGATTCGCGCGAGGAGCTCCGCGCCGGGGAGCCCTGGCATGTGAAGGTCCGCTAATACGGCGACGACGTCGGGCTGCGCCTCGATCATCTCGAGGGCTTCTTGCCCGCTCGTGGCAAGCATCACGTTGCAGCGCGCACCCAGCACGCGAGCGAGCGCGTCCAGGTTGGCGCGATCGTCATCTACGCAGATGACAACCGGCTTGCTCTCGTCCCCCGAGCCCGCCTGCGAAGGGTTCACTGCCAATGTGGCTCCAGTATAGACAGGTCGACCTATCGCTTTGAACTATGAAGGGTAGTGCTGTTTTCTCGCGTACACGTAGGCGAAGGTGCGGCAAAGCACGCTGTCCCGGGCCTAGAATTCGCAGACGTACGCGTACGAGCCGGAGGGCACGGGCGCGAGGCCTGTCGTGCACGGACGGTCGTCCCAGGTATTTGCGGGGATGCGCAGTCCAGCCATCACGAGACAGTCCTCTTGATAGCCGCCGCTGCCGCCGTTATTCGGCTCGCCAACGTGGAACATCTTGAACGTGAGCGGCGTGCTGTCCTGCCACAGGAACGCGCCTTCGGTCGCCGCATCGGTCGCACCAAGGAACATGTCGTAGCCAGTGCCCAGCGTCGCGACCAGATCGTTCTGCGCGGCGTTCTCGATCTTCGCGAGGTGTGCGTCGACCGCGACGCACGCGGCCTTCGCGGCATTGAAGGTCGTCGCCGTCTTGAACAGCATGAAGCAGTTGCCGCTGGCATCCGCCATGTTCGAGTCACCGCCGGTGCACGGCCGCGCATCCGGCATCGCGTCGACCGGAATCGCGAGCTTGCCATCGACGCCTGCCGTGTGGGTGCCTATCGCATCACCGAGCTGCGCGCTGCACGCGGCCCACGCAGCCCACGCAGCCACCACTGGCACGATGGCAATGGCGTACTTCACACCCCTTATTGTGCCGGAGCTCAGGGTGCTCTGACGAGAAACTTCGGTGTACGTTTCATGCCACATGAGTCGTCAAGCCCCCCTCGTCTTCATCATGGCCGCCGGACTCGGCACGCGGATGAAGAGCGAAACGGCCAAAGTGCTGCACAAAGTCGCAGGTCGCCCGATGTTGCATTGGGTCGTGACCACGGCGCGCAGCGCCGGAGCCTCGCGCGTCGTCGCGATCCTCGGCCATCAGATCGAAGCCGTGAAGACCTCGCTCGACGCCAGCTTCGGCGCGGGTGCCGTCGACATCGCGCAACAGGCCGAACAGCGCGGCACCGGTCACGCGGTGCAATGCGCCCTGTCCTCGGTCGCGAGCGAGCCCGACGACCGGATCGTCGTGATCCTCACCGGCGATGCGCCCCTGCTCCCCGCCGAGCGGATCTCCGAGCTGGTCGCCGCCGCCGCCGCGTCGCCGGCCGGCATGGCGCTCGTCTCGACCGTGCCCGATCGGCCGATGCCGTACGGCCGGCTCGTGCGCGACCCCAAGGGTGTGCTCGCGAAGATCGTCGAGCATCCCGATGCATCGCCCGAGCAACGCCTGATCAAAGATACGAACGCCGGGTTCTACGCGATCCGGCTCGGCCATCTGCGCTCCGATCTCACGAAGCTCTCCGCCGATAATGCAAAGGCCGAGCTCTATCTCACCGACCTGGTCGCGCACGCGTACGCGCGCGGTGGTGCGACCTCGATCGATGCGCCGTTCACCGAAGTCACTGGCATC